>Ga0307505_10002710_pt1 | contig 11957 bp, 18 predicted proteins | sample 23_S_MG_FD_202183 | JGI IMG/M metagenome (GOLD analysis project Ga0307505, IMG submission 202183) | Soil microbial communities from Populus trichocarpa stands in riparian zone in the Pacific Northwest, United States - 23_S | ecosystem: Environmental > Terrestrial > Soil > Riparian zone > Trees...
AGGATCACCCCGGCCTCGGCCACGGCATGGCCCGGCTCGATGACACGGATGCGGTTCAGTCGCCTGAGCGAGGCGATCAGCGCCGAGCCGTCGGCGGGCGGGGTGGCGCCGCCGACCATCGAGCTGTTGCCGCCCTGTGGGACGAGCGCAACGCCAAGTTCCGCGGCGAGCGACACCAAAGCGGCCACCTCTTCGGTCGATCCCGGCTGGAGGATGCCCAAGCTGGCCCCGGTCCAGCGCCCGCGCCAGTCGGTCAGCCACGGCGCGATGTCGGCCGGATCGGTCAGCGCCACCTTCGGCCCGAAGCGGGCGATGGCCCGCTCAATCAGTGAAGCGGCGCTCATGGCCGGTCGCACCGCTCGGCGGCATCGGCGCGGTGGACTAGCCGCCCGCCCTGGACGACATCGGCGATGCAGCGCAGCACCGCGATATCGGCCAGCGGATCGGCGTCGACCGCGACCAGATCGCCTGCAGCGCCGACCCGAAGCGAGCCGATCTTGCCGTCCTGGCCAAGCGCCTTGGCCGCCTCGCTGGTGGCCGAGGCGATCGCCTGCATCGGTGTCATGCCATAGCGCACCATGTAGGCGAACTGGCGCGCGCCGAGGCCGTGGGGATAGACCCCGGCATCGGTACCGAATGTCAATTTGACCCCGAGCTTGACCGCCTTGGCGAAGCCCCGCCGCTGGACGTCGGTGGTGTCGCGGTTCTTCTTGAGATATTCCGCCGGCCAGCGCTCGCGGGTGCCGACTTCCTCGATCCAGTCGCCGTTGAAAATGTCCATGTCGAGCCACACCCCGCGCGCCTTGGCCAGCGCGAGCCCCTCGTCGTCGATCAGCGAGGCATGTTCGATGGTTCGCGCGCCGGCGCGGATCGCGGCCTTGATCGCTTCGGCGCCGTGGGCATGGATGATGCAATAACGCCCGCGCGCCTTGGCCTCGTCGCAGGCGGCCTTCATCATCGCCGGGGTCAGCTCGAGCGCGCCGGGCTCGCTGCCGATCGCCAGCACCGCGCCCGAGCCGATGAGTTTGACGAAATCGACCCCGCCGGCGACCAGCCGCCGGACCCGCGCCCGCGCCTCGGCCGGGGTGCGGGCTTCGCCGATCCGGAACTCGGGGCCAATCACCTTGCCCTTGGGGGCGCCAGTGATCGCCCCGCCGCCGCCGGGAATGGTGATGTAGCCGCCGGCGACGAACATCCGCGGGCCGTCGACCTGCCCGGCGGCGATCGCATCGCGCAGCGCCACGTCGGCCAGCCCGCGATAGACGCCGACGTCGCGCACCGTGGTAAAGCCCGAATGGAGCATGATCCGCGCCGCCTCGGCGCCCTTGAGAATGGTCGCCTCGGCGCTGTGCTTGAGCATGTCGGCAGGGTCGCTCGAACTGCCGAAGCCGTCGGCGACATGGCTGTGGAGGTCGATCAGCCCCGGCAGCACCCAGCGCGCCGACCAGTCGAGCGCGCCCTGCCGCTCCTGCCCGCGCCATGGGCCGACCGAAACGATTTTGCCGCCGCGCAGCACGACCAGCCGGTCATGCTCGACAATCCCCCGCTCGGGATCGATCAGACGGCCGACATGGATCGCGAGTTCCGGCGGCGGCGGCGGCGCGGCGGCGAGCGCGGCCAAGCCGAGGAGCCCGATAACCACGCCGTGCCTACGACCCATTGCCCCGCTCCTTCGCTGGCTGCTTTTGCAAAGCCCGCCCTGACAAGCAATAAGGGAGCCATGGCCAAACCCAAAAGCAATCCAGACATCACCATCGTCGTCGCCCGCGCGATCAACGGCACGATCGGCAAGGACGGCGTGCTGCCATGGCATTTGCCGGGCGACCTTCGCCACTTCAAGGCGGTGACCATGGGGTCGGCGATGATCATGGGGCGGAAGACCTTCGACAGCCTGCCCGGCGTGCTGCCCGGCCGCCGCCACATCGTCCTGACCCGCGATACCGGCTGGTCGGTGCCCGGCGTCGAGGTGGCGCACGACCGCGACGGCGCGCTCAAGCTGGCCGGAAACGACCGGGTGACGGTGATCGGGGGCACGTCGATCTTCACCATGTTCCACGACCTGGCGGGCATGATCGAGCTGACCGAGGTGCTGGCCGAGGTCGAAGGCGATACCTTCATGGACGATCCGCGATCGACGGGTAAGTGGCGCGAGATCGCCTGCGAGGATCACCTCCCCGAAGGCACGCGCGAAGGCTTTCGCTTCACGACCCTGGTGCGCGATAGCGGCTGAGGTTAGGCGTCGGAACCTTTAATGTCCGCTTTCCACCCAAAATGGACATTAGCGATCTGCGGACCTCGGTTTACCCGGCCCATCTTGCACGCGTCACCGAGGATGACTTCAATATTCGGCTATGGCCGATTGAGTCACGTCACTCCGACAGCGCAGCATTCTCGCGATGCGTTGGCAGAGCTCCGGGCGGCTTCGTTCGGGACCAGGTCATTGAGCTTGTTTTAGGACTTACGCACTTGTGCTAGTGTCTTGGCGGGTGGCCGACCATGCCTTTTGACTTTCTCAAGCCGCAGGAAGGCTGGCGCCCCTTCGCAGGCGAAGTGGGGATAATCGTTCTCGGGGTTCTGATTGCACTCGGTGCACAGCAGCTCGTCGAGGAAGCCCAGTGGCGTATCGAAATTGCTGCGTTCCGAAAGGCCGTGAATATCGAGGTGGCAGGGAATCTCGCTGCCTATCGTTACCGCATTCAGCAGAAGCCTTGCGTTCAACGACGGATTCGCGAGCTTGACCAACTGGGGCAAGCGGATCGCGCCGGGATAAGAATTGACCCCAGCGTGGAAATCGGACGCCCGGCGCTTTACTCGTTCCGGACAAATGTCTGGCGAGCATCAAGCCCGGAACTGATGAACCAACTTACGACGGAGGTCCGGCTGACTTATTCGTCCATCTACGATCAGCTTGGAAACGTCGAAAGCCAGTTGGCCGAAGAGAGAGAGGTCTGGCGCAACCTGAACGGCTTTAACAACGCCTCACTGCTTAGCGAGGACAGTCGCATGCGATTGCGCGAGTTGATCTATCGAGCGAAATCGGTGGACGAACTGATCATGGTCAACTTTCCGGTTCTAATGTCAGACGCTGCGGCAATTGGGGTAAAGCCGGATTTCGGCAAACTCAAAGGTCACGTTGGACCCCCAGACCCTCAATTCTGCCGCTCGCTCTTTTCTGAGAGCTGATCTGCTTCGCCCGTCATTAAGGGGATGTCCGTTTGCTGCCGCATTCGAATGGCGGATTCTGAACGGTAGAGGCGGACTAGTTCAAGGACTTGCTCAACGTACAATTGAACAGTCGACAAGAGCAAGGGCCTGTCGTCGTGCCATGTCTTCCGAGCGCGCCATAGATAATGAGGCGGAGAGGAGCGTATCAATCTTCGATCTTGGGCGCGACCGCCTCCGCAATGCCCGACGCGGCCATGACGCGCATCGCCTCTAGCACGACCTGAGTATCGAGATAGGCATGGAGGACAGTCACCTTGCCCCAGCGGAGCTGGATGGCATGCGCACCATCGTTCACATAAGGCGTGCCGTCCGCGAGCGTTGCGAAATCGCGCCATTCCACGACGACCGTCGTCGCCCAGGGCCATCCGCTGACCGCCATGTGTTTGATCGTGAACCTGATGCCCGGGAGCACGCGAAGCAGCCGCTCCAGCCAGGCGCGGATGCCCGGACGGGTATGGCGAATTCCGCCCAGCGCATGTTCGCCCGGAAAAATGTGCTCGAACCGTGGCGCCATTCCGGCGACGGCGTAATCGAGATCGCCGCGGCCGAGCGCCTCGAAGAGCTTGCGGACGTTGCGGCGAACGATTGCGTGATACACGATCTGTCTCCTTTCGACGCGAGCATCGCGACCGGATCAGCGGCCCGGTTTGGCGAGCCGGGTCATTTGCTCGCCGATCACCTGGTCGACCCCCAGCGCCATCGCGGTGCCGTTGCCGCGGGCGAAGCCGGCGACGCGGTAGCGCAGGGTGACGCGGGTCACGCGGGCCTCGCGCTTCAGTTCGATATCCATCGATCCGGCCACCGCTTCATACAATAAGGGGCCGAGCGCGCCGCTGAGCACCGCGCGCTTGCCGGGATCGGCGTAGGTCACCCGCATATGCTCAATCCCGCCGCCGCCGGGAAAGGATTCGCAAAAGCAGCCGCCGGGGACCAGCGACAGGCGCAGATTGGCGGCATTGCCCGAATAGCTGTGATCCTTCGACCACCACGACTGGATCCGGCCGATCCTCGACCACACGTCGCCGGGCGAACCGGTGACCAGTTTCTCGTGGACGATCTCGAAGCCATGGGCGTCGGCGCTGACGACCTTGGCGTGGGCCGGCGTGGCGAGGGTCAGTGCAACTGTGGACAGTGCAATTGTGAAGGCGATGATCTTTTGCATGAGGAGATGCCCTGTTCGCGATTTGGCCGTTGTTACCCCTTAGCAAGGATGTCGTCGATCACTAACCTTTTACCCGTCACCCCGGGCTTGACCCGGGGCCTGCCTTAACCTCGGATCGTGCGCATGGAGCGGGTGCCCTGTGTCTATATCTTGGCGAGATCGTCGCATGGGACGTTTTACACCGGCGTCACGTCGGACTTGATCGGCCGGGTTTACCAGCATCGCAATGGAATGCTTGGTGTGCATACCGCCAGATACGGGGTCAAGCGATTGGTCTGGTTCGAGCGGCACGAGACGATGGAGACCGCTATAATGCGCGAAAAGCAGATCAAGCGCTGGGCGAGGCAGTGGAAATATGACCTGATCAACGCGATCAATCCGACATGGCGCGATTTGGCGGAAGATCTTGGGTTCGAGCCACTTCCGCTGGGAAGGCAGGCAGGCCCCGGGTCAAGCCCGGGGTGACGATCTATGCGTCCAGCACGGCATCGATCAAGGCCGACACCTGATCGACCGGCAGCATGCCGTCGACCCGGCGGACCAGCCCTTTGGCTTCGTAGAAGGGCAGGATCGGCGCGGTCTTTTCGCGATATTCGCCCATCCGGGTGCGCACCGTCTGCTCATTGTCGTCGTCGCGGCGCTTGAACTCACGGCCCCCGCAGACGTCGCAGGTGCCGTCGACCTTCGGCCGGTGCAGGCTGTCGTGATAGGGCGCGCTGCACTGGACGCAGGTGAAGCGGCCAGTGATGCGGGTGACCAGCGCTTCCTCGTCGACCACCAATTCGATCACATGGTCGATCTTGCGGCCGCGTTCCTCGAGCAGGATTTCGAGCGCTTCGGCCTGCGGCTGGGTGCGCGGATAGCCGTCGAAGATGGCGCCGCTATGCTCGCCCAGATCGAGATGCTCACCGATCAGGGCCGAGACGATGGCGTCGCTGACCAGTTCGCCGCGGTCCATCACCGCGCGGACTCGAAGGCCCATCGGGGTCCCCGCCTCGCGCGCCGAGCGCAGCATGTCGCCGGTCGACAGCTGGATCATGCCGCGCCGTTCCTCGAGCCGCTTGGCCTGGGTGCCTTTGCCGGCCCCGGGGGGTCCCAATAAGATAATGTCCAACGTGATTCCTTGCCCGTTCGTCCTGAGCTTGTCGAAGGACCGTCCTTCTCGTGTCAAGCTAGGCGAAGGAAAAACAGGGCTTCGACAAGCTCAGCCCGAACGGATTTGGGAGAGAAGCGCTACCTGCGGCGTCCGCCCTTCAACTTCGCTTTCTTGATCAGATCGCCATATTGATGGGCAATCAGGTGGCTCTGGATCTGGCTGACCGTATCCATCGTCACGTTGACCACGATCAACAGGCTGGTCCCGCCGAGCTGGATCGCCAGCCCGGACTGCGAGGCGAGCACTTCGGGGATCAGGCAGATCAGCACCAGATAGGACGCGCCGATGACGGTGACCCGGTTGACCAGATAGTCGAAGTAATTTTCGGTCGCCTTGCCCGGGCGGATGCCGGGGATGAAGCCGCCGTGGCGCTTGAGATTCTCGGCGGTTTCCTCGGCGTTGAACTGCACCCCGGAGTAGAAGAAGCAGAAGAAGGCGATCCCCGCGGCATAGAGCGCGAGGTAGAGCGGCGCGCCATGCTGGAGATAGGTGCTGATGGTGATCAGCCAGTCGCTCGAATCGGGATTGTTCTGGGCACCCGACATCTGGATCACGGTCAGCGGCATGAGCAGCAGCGAGGAAGCGAAGATCGGCGGGATGACCCCGGCGATGTTGATCTTCATCGGCAAATGGCTGCGTTCCTGCTGCATCGTCCCGCGCGCCGTCTGGCGCTTGGGATATTGGACCAGGACGCGGCGCTGGGCGCGCTCCATGAAGCAGATGAACAGGGTCAGGACGACGGCCAGGCCGATGATCGCCAGTACCGTGGTCGGGTTCATCGAACCGCTGCGGCCGCCCTCGAGCAATTGGGCGATCCCGCGCGGCATCGCGGCGACGATCCCGGCCATGATGATCAGGCTGATGCCGTTGCCGATCCCCCGGCTGGTGATCTGCTCGCCGATCCACATCAGAAACAAGGTGCCGCCAACCAGGCTGATGGTGGCGGCGATGCGGAACATCATGCCCGGCTCGACCACCGCGCCAATGCCCTGGGTGGCGGCGATGCTCTCCAGTCCGACGGCGATGAAATAGCCCTGCACCGACGTCAGCAGCACGGTCAGATAGCGGGTATATTGGTTGAGCTTCTTGCGCCCGGTCTCGCCTTCCTTCTTGAGCGCTTTCAACGACGGATAGAGCGCCGCCGCCAGCTGCACCACGATCGAGGCGGTAATGTAGGGCATGACGCCCAAGGCGACGATCGACATGCGCTCGAGCGCGCCGCCCGAGAAAGTGTTGAAGACGTCGAGGATGCCGCCCGTCTGGGTCGCATAGAGCGAGGCCATCGCGGTCGGATCGATGCCCGGCATCGGCACGAACGACAGCAAGCGGAACAGGACCAGCGCGCCCAAGGTGAACCACAAGCGGGTCTTGAGCTCGGTTGCTTTGGAGAAGCTCGCCAGCGAGATATTGGAGGCGAGTTGTTCGGCTGCGGATGCCATTCGATACCCTTAAAAAATCAAGGCGGCGGCAGGCTCAAAGAACCCCCCGCCGCCCGATATAGTCACTAGAGGCGCAATGCGAAGCCCCCGACGCGGCAAAAGCGTCAGGCCTTCTTCTTGGCGGCGTTCTTTTCGTCTTTGGCGGCGATCCGGGCGAGGCGGACCTTGCCCTTCTTGGCGGCGGCTTTTTCGGCGGCGGTGACGACTTCCATCACCTCGACCTTGCCGCCGGCCTTCTCGACCGCCTCGGTCGCGCCCTTCGACGCGCCCGACACCTTGAAGCTGACCTTGGTCTTCAATTCGCCCTTGCCGAGCAGGCGGACGCCGTCGCGGCCGCCGCGCGCCAGGCCGGCGGCCTTCAGCGCGGCATGGTCGAGCGTGCCCTTGTCGGCCAGCTTGCCGGCGTCGATCATCTTCTGGATAGCGCCCAAATTCACTTCGGCGAAATCCTTGGCGAAGATGTTGTTGAAGCCGCGCTTCGGCAGCCGCATGTGGAGCGGCATCTGGCCGCCCTCGAAGCCCTTGATCGAGACGCCCGAGCGGCTCTTCTGGCCCTTCTGGCCGCGCCCGGCGGTCTTGCCCTTGCCCGAGCCGATGCCACGGCCGACGCGCATCCGGCCCTTGCGGGCACCATCATTGTCGCGGAGTTCGTTGAGTTTCATGTCGTGCACTCGCTTTCGCTTTTGTCGCGCAGGGCCCCAGCAGCTGCCGAGGCCCGTTGATTGATTAACGTTCGACGCTGAGCAGGTGAGCGACCTTGCGCACCTGTCCCGTCACTTCCGGGGTCTCCTCGACCTCGACCGTGCGGTGCATCTTGTTGAGGCCCAGGCCGACGAGGGTCGCCCGCTGGGTCTTGTCGCGCCGGATCGGCGATCCGGTCTGGGTGATCTTGATCTTGGCCATTGAAATTACTCCGCGATCGCTTCGGCGGTTGCATCGGCCTCGGCGCTGGCCATGCCGCCACGGCCGAGGAGGTCGGCGACCTTCTTGCCACGGCGCTGCGCGACCGAGCGGGGGCTGGTCTGCTCCTTCAAGGCTTCGAAGGTGGCGCGGACCATGTTGTACGGATTCGAGGTGCCGACCGACTTGGTCACCACGTCGGCCACGCCAAGGCTCTCGAACACGGCGCGCATCGGGCCGCCGGCGATGATGCCGGTCCCCGACGGAGCCGAACGAACGGTCACTTTGCCCGCCCCGAAATGGCCCTTGCCATCATGGTGCAGGGTGCGGCCGTCGCGCAGCGGAACGCGGATCATTGCCTTCTTCGCCGCGGCGGTCGCCTTGGAGATTGCCTCGGGCACTTCGCGCGCCTTGCCATGGCCGAAGCCCGAGCGGCCCTTGCCATCGCCGACCACGACCAGCGCCGCGAAACCGAAGCGCTTGCCGCCCTTGACGGTCTTCGACACGCGATTGATGTGGACCAGTTTCTCGATCAGTTCCTCGCCGCCATCGTCGGGGCCGCCACGGCCGCCGCGCTTGTCGTCGCGCCGTCCGCGGTTACCACCGCCACGATTGTCACGGCCGCCGCCACCGGGGCCGCCGCGACCACGGCCGCCACGCGGACCGCGCGCTTCGCGCTCGGGCTGGGCCGGCGCTTCGACAGCAACGACTGCTTCGGGCGCGGCTTCAGGAGCAGCGGCTTCGGCAGGCGGGGCTGCTTCGACAGGAGCTTCGGCAGCTGGAACTCCTTCGCCCGGAGCTTCAGCAGCAGGCGCTTCGGCAGCAGGAGCTGCTTCGGGCGCCGTGGCTTCAGGAGCCGGGGCCGAAGTTTCCTCGACCTTGGGAGTGTCTTTTTCGTCAGCCATTTAGAACTCCAGTCCGCCCTCTCGGGCGGCATCGGCGAGGGCCTTCACCCGGCCATGGAAAAGGAAACCGCCACGGTCGAAGATGACCGACGAAACGCCAGCCTCCTTGGCACGCGCGGCGAGGGTCTTGCCGACCTCGGCAGCGCCGTCGCGAGTGGCGCCGGCCTTGCCCTTGAGATCCTTGTCCAGGGTCGAGGCCGAGGCCAGGGTCTTGCCCGCGGCATCGTCGATGACCTGGGCATAGATGTGGCGACCCGAGCGGTGGACCGACAGCCGTGGCTTGCCGGATGCGCGAGCGCGGAGCGTGGAGCGGACGCGCTGACGGCGCCGATCGAAGAGAGAGAGTTTCGCCATGGCTTACTTCTTCTTGCCTTCTTTGCGGAAGATGAACTCGCCGCGATACTTGATGCCCTTGCCCTTGTAGGGTTCGGGCTTGCGCCAGCGGCGGATCTCAGCGGCAACCTGGCCGACCTTCTGCCGGTCGATTCCGCTGATTTCCACCGTATTGGCGTCGGGGGTCTTCACCTCGACACCGTCCGGCACGGCGTAATTGACGTCATGGCTGTAACCGAGCTGAAGCCGCAGGTTCTTGCCCTGCGCCTGAGCGCGGTAGCCGACGCCGTTGATCTCGAGCACCTTGGTGAAGCCCTCGGTCACGCCGGTGACGAGGTTCTGCACGTTGGTCCGCTGCATTCCCCACGCGGCGCGCGAGCGCTGCGAGGGTGCGACCGGCTTGATGCTGATCTGGCCCTCTTCGAGCGTGGTGGTGACGAGATCGTCGAGCAGCGCCATCGCCAGGCTGCCCTTGGGCCCCTTGACGGTCAGGGTCCGGCCCTCGACCTCGGCACTGACGCCCGACGGCATCGCCACTGGTTTCTTACCGATGCGGCTCATCAGAACACCTCCGCCAGCACTTCGCCGCCGACATTCTGGTCGCGCGCTTCGGCGTCGGACAGAACGCCGCGGGGCGTCGAGACAATGGTAATTCCAAGGCCGTTGCGGATGCGCGGCAGTTCGCTCGAGCCCGAATAGACCCGGCGGCCGGGCTTCGAGACACGGGCGACATGCTGGATCGCCGGCTGGCCTTCGAAATATTTGAGCTCGATGCGCAGGCCTTTCTGCCCGGCAAGCTCTTCCTCGGCATAGCCACGGATATAGCCTTCGCGCTGAAGCACATCGAGCACATTGGCGCGAAGCTTCGACGCCGGCGTCAGGATGCTATCCTTGCGCGCCTGCTGGCCATTGCGAATGCGGGTGAGCATATCACCCAGGGGATCGGTCATCGGCATCAGCGGCCCTTACCAGCTCGACTTTGTGAGACCGGGAATCAGGCCCTTATTGCCCATTTCCCGGAGCATGATCCGCGACAGGCGGAACTTGCGATAATATCCCCGCGCACGGCCGGTCAGCTCGCAGCGGTTGCGGATTCGGGTCGGGTTGCCGTTGCGCGGCAGCTCGGCCATCTTGAGGCGCGCCATCAGACGCTCGGTCTCGTCCACCGATTTGTCATTCGCCGTCGCCTTGAGTTTCGCAAGCTTCGACGCGGTCTTCGCGACGAGCTTCTTGCGACGCTCATTCTTGTTCACGGAACTCAGTTTCGCCATGACTTAAGTTCTCTCCTGGGAGAGACCGGCAGGCCGCTTTACGCGGCTTGCTTGGCCTCGGTGGTTTCGTCGGCCGGGAACGGGAAGTTGAAGAGGCGCAGCAATTCGCGCGCTTCCTCGTCCGTGTTCGCGGTCGTGGTGATGATGATGTCCATGCCCCGAACGGTATCGATCGAGTCATAGTTGATCTCGGTGAACACAATCTGTTCCTTGAGACCCATTGCGTAATTGCCGCGGCCGTCGAACGACTTCGGGTTCAACCCACGGAAATCCCGGACGCGCGGAAGGGCGATGGTCACCAGCCGGTCGAGGAATTCGTACATCCGCTCGCGGCGCAAGGTGACCTTGCAACCGATCGGCATGCCTTCGCGCAGCTTGAACTGGGCGATCGACTTCTTGGCCTTGGTGATGACCGGCTTCTGGCCCGAGATGAGTTCCATCTCGCCCGCGGCCTGATCGACCTTCTTCTTGTCCTGGGTGCCTTCGCCGACGCCCATATTGATGACGATCTTGTCCAGCCGCGGAATCGCCATGCGATTCTTGTAGCCGAACTTCTCGGTCATCGCCTTGGCGATCCGCTCGTCATAATCCTTGCGCATCCGGGGGACGTAATCGCCCTTCGGTGCGGCCTTGCCGGCCTCGGCCTTCGGGGCCTTTTCGGCCTTCTGGGCGGGCTCGGCTTTCTCGACAGCCTCGTCCTTCGAGGCCTTCTTCGCCTTCTGAACAGCCTCGTCCTTCTGGACAGCTTCAGCCTGCTGGACAGTCTCGTCGTTCACAGCCGGTGCGTCCGTCGGGGCCGCCTCGTTGTTCTGGTCGTTTTTCGGATCAGCCATTGATCAACTCCCCGGACTTGGCGGCCACGCGGACCTTCTTGCCGTCCCTGGTTTCGAAGCGGACGCGCGTTGCTTTGCCCGACTTGGGATCGGCAACCGCGACCTTGGATACGTGCATCGGCGCTTCCCGGCGCTCCAGCCCACCCTGGGGGTTGGCCTGGCTCGCCTTGCGGTGGCGGATCGCGACGTTGATGCCCGACACGACGACCTTGCCGTCCTTGGGGATCGACTTCACGACCTCGCCGGTGCGGCCTTTGTCCTTGCCGGACAGGATCACGACGGTGTCGCCCTTGCGGATTTTCTGACTCGCCATGTTACAGCACCTCCGGCGCAAGGCTGATGATCTTCATATGCTTGCGGGCACGCAATTCGCGGACCACCGGGCCAAAGATACGAGTGCCGATCGGCTCCTCATTCTTGTTGACCAGCACCGCGGCATTGGTGTCGAACCGGATCACCGACCCGTCGGCACGGCGGATGTCCTTGGCGGTACGAACGATCACCGCCCGGTGAACGTCGCCCTTCTTGACCTTGCCGCGCGGCGCCGCTTCCTTGACCGAAACGACGATGATGTCGCCGACCCCGGCCACGCGCCGCTTCGAGCCGCCAAGCACCTTGATGCACTGGACGCGCTTCGCACCGCTATTGTCGGCAACCTCGAGGTTGGACTGCATCTGGATCATGGTTCGACCCTTACCCTTTCAAATTACGCTTAAGCGTCCGCGTCCGCGTC
>Ga0307505_10002711_pt1 | contig 11957 bp, 13 predicted proteins | sample 23_S_MG_FD_202183 | JGI IMG/M metagenome (GOLD analysis project Ga0307505, IMG submission 202183) | Soil microbial communities from Populus trichocarpa stands in riparian zone in the Pacific Northwest, United States - 23_S | ecosystem: Environmental > Terrestrial > Soil > Riparian zone > Trees...
AATCCGCCCGGCGGCCACCATGTTTGTGGCAGCACTGGCCGATCCCCGCATGAAGATCGAAATTGAGGTTACGGGCAAAAAGCCCTCCGCTTAGCTTGACACGGGGTTGGGGCTACTTTATCCACCGCGCAGTTGAATTGCGGGAGTAGCTCAGTTGGTTAGAGCGTCGCCCTGTCACGGCGAAGGTCGCGGGTTCGAGCCCCGTCTCTCGCGCCATTCAATGCAACAAAAAAGGGCTGCAGAAATGCGGCCCTTTTGCTGTTCCGGACGCTGTTTTTGGGTCGCCTGGACTCCCCCGGATGTGCGGCTTTTGAAACGCTTGCGATAGCGCCCGCGCTGCGCTACCAAACGGATGAATCTGGCCCGCCCCGAGGCGGGCTTGAGATGGGGTATCATGCCTGAACTGTTGAAAGATTACCTGCCAATTGTCATCTTCATGGGCATAGCCGCCGGCATTGGCCTGGCGCTGATGATTGCTCCCATTTTGATCGCCGTGCGCAACCCCGATCCGGAAAAACTTTCGGCTTATGAGTGCGGTTTCAACGCCTTTGACGACGCGCGCATGAAATTCGACGTGCGCTTCTATCTCGTCTCCATCCTTTTCATCATTTTCGACCTCGAAGTGGCGTTTCTCTTTCCCTGGGCCGTAAGCCTGAAGGAGATTGGCGTTCTGGGCTTCTGGTCCATGATGGTATTCTTAGGGATACTCACCATCGGCTTTGTCTATGAATGGCGGAAAGGGGCCCTCGAATGGGATTGATCGAGAGGGCCGCCCCCGACCAGCGCGAATATTTCACCGAAATCAATGCGGAGCTCGCCGACAAGGGCTTCCTTGTGACCTCCACCGATGATCTCATCAACTGGGCCCGCACCGGCTCGCTCATGTGGATGACCTTTGGCTTGGCCTGCTGCGCCGTTGAAATGATGCAAACCTCCATGCCGCGCTATGACGTGGAGCGCTTTGGCTTTGCGCCGCGCGCCTCGCCCCGCCAGTCTGACGTGATGATTGTCGCGGGAACCCTCACCAACAAAATGGCCCCGGCGCTCCGCAAGGTGTATGACCAGATGCCGGAGCCGCGCTACGTGATTTCCATGGGCTCCTGCGCCAATGGCGGCGGCTATTATCACTATTCCTATTCCGTGGTGCGTGGCTGCGACCGCATTGTTCCGGTGGACATTTATATTCCAGGCTGCCCGCCAACCGCCGAAGCCTTGCTCTACGGCATTCTGCAATTGCAGAAAAAAATCCGCCGCGTTGGCACGATCGAGCGCTGACCATGGCTGAGAACCTGTCTGCATTGGGCGAACATGTTGCCGCCAAGCTGGGAAGCGCCGTGACGGGCCATGCCGTTTCCTTTGGCGAGCTCACCATTCACGCGGAAGCCGCCGAAATCAACACGGTGCTCGCCTTCCTGCGCGACGATCCGGACTGCCGCTTCGTTTGCTTCATCGACATTTGCGGCGCGGATTATCCCGCCCGCGAAAAGCGCTTTGATGTCGTCTACCACTTGCTGTCGCCCTACAAGAACCAGCGCGTCCGCGTGAAGATTCAGGCCGACGAAGACACCCAGGTGCCAAGTGCAATCCCGGTCTTCCCTGCGGCCAACTGGTATGAGCGCGAAACTTTCGATCTCTATGGCGTGCTGTTCTCCGACCATCCCGACTTGCGCCGCATTTTGACTGATTATGGGTTTTCCGGCCACCCGCTTCGCAAGGACTTCCCGCTCACCGGCCACGTGGAAGTGCGTTACGACGACGAAGCCAAGCGTGTGGTCTATGAGCCCGTGAAACTCGTGCAGGAATTCCGCTCCTTCGATTACCTGTCGCCCTGGGAGGGAACCACTTATGTTCTCCCCGGTGACGAGAAGGCGAAGTCATGACCGAAGCGACAGTTAGAAACTTCTCGATTAACTTTGGCCCGCAGCATCCGGCGGCGCACGGCGTTTTGCGCCTTGTGCTGGAACTCGATGGTGAAGTGGTCACCCGGGTCGACCCGCATATCGGCCTGCTTCATCGCGGCACCGAAAAGCTGATCGAGTATAAAACCTACTTGCAGGCCATACCCTATTTCGACCGGCTTGATTATGTGGCGCCAATGAACCAGGAGCATGCCTTCGCGCTGGCGGTGGAAAAATTGCTCGGCATTTCAGTGCCCAGGCGGGCCCAGCTCATCCGGGTTCTTTACTCGGAAATCGGCCGCCTGCTGTCGCACCTCCTGAACGTCACCACCCAGGCCATGGACGTGGGCGCCTTGACGCCGCCACTCTGGGGCTTTGAGGAGCGCGAAAAGCTGATGGTGTTTTATGAGCGTGCTTCGGGCTCACGTATGCACGCAGCTTATGTGCGCCCTGGCGGCGTGCATCAGGACCTGCCGCAGAAACTTGTCGATGACATTGGCCATTTCTGCACAACGCACCCCAAGGTGCTGGACGATATTGAAACGCTGCTCACCGGCAACCGCATTTTCAAGCAGCGCAATGTGGATATCGGTATCGTATCGCTTGAGGAATGCTTCAAGTGGGGCTTCTCCGGCGTTATGGTGCGGGGCTCCGGCGCCGCCTGGGATTTGCGCAAGAGCCAGCCCTATGAATGCTATTCCGAGATGGATTTCGACATTCCCATCGGCAAGAATGGCGACAACTATGATCGCTATCTCATCCGCGTGCAGGAAATGCGCGAGAGCGTGAAGATCATGAAGCAGTGTGTTGCCATGCTGAACAGTCCGGAAGGGCAGGGGTCGGTGACCTCAAGCGATGGCAAGATCGTGCCACCAAGGCGCGCCGAAATGAAGCGCTCCATGGAAGCGCTCATCCATCACTTCAAGCTTTACACCGAAGGCTACAAGGTGCCTGAAGGCGAAGTCTATGCCGCCGTGGAAGCGCCCAAGGGCGAGTTCGGCGTCTATCTCGTGAGCGATGGCTCCAACAAGCCCTATCGCTGCAAGCTCCGCGCCCCCGGCTTCGCCCACTTGCAGGCCATGGATTTCATGTGCCGCGGCCACATGCTGGCCGACGTCTCCGCCGTTTTGGGTTCTCTCGATATCGTGTTTGGTGAGGTTGATCGATGAGCGTTCGCCGTCTTGATCCCGTACAGCCGGAAAGCTTCGCCTTCTCAGCGGAGAATATGGCGTGGGCGAAAAAGACCATCGGCAATTATCCCGCCGGAAAGCAGGCCTCTGCCGTGATTGCGCTGCTCTGGCGCGCCCAGGAGCAGAATGCCGGCTGGCTCTCCAAGCCCGCCATGGAATATGTGGGCCAGATGCTCGATATGGCCTTCATCCGCGTTTACGAAGTGGCCACCTTCTACACCATGTTCCAGCTTTCGCCCGTGGGCCGGAAAGCCCACATCCAGGTGTGCGGCACCACGCCCTGCATGCTGCGTGGCGCCGAGGATTTGAAAAAAGTCTGCCAGCGCAAGATTCATCACGATCCCCATCATCTTTCTGCCGATGGGGATTTCTCCTGGGAAGAGGCGGAATGCCTTGGTGCCTGCGTAAATGCCCCCATGGTGCAAATCTGGAAGGACACTTACGAGGATCTGACCCCCGAAAGTTTTGAAAAGCTGCTGGATGATTTGGCCGCTGGAAGAAGCGTGAAGCCCGGGCCGCAGAATGGCCGCCAGCTTTCGGCTCCCGAAGGTGCTTTGACCTCGCTTACCGACAAATCCCTCTACAACGGTAACCGCACTTTTAAGCGCATTGAAGCGCCGCCACCGCCGCCTGCACCACCTGCTGCACCAGCCGTTGCAGCGCCTGTAGCAGCCGTTGCCGCCGCGCCTGTTGAAAAAGTTGCTGCCAAAAAGCCCGTGGCGAAGAAAGCCGCGCCGGCCAAAGCGCCTGCGAAGAAGAAAAGGTGAGGATGAACCATGCTCGCTGACAAGGATCGCATTTTCACCAATCTTTACGGCCTCCATGACTGGGGCCTTGAAGGCGCAAAGAAGCGCGGCTGCTGGCTCGATACCAAGTCCTTCATCGACAAGGGCCGTGACTGGCTGGTGAACGAGATCAAGGCGAGCGGCCTGCGCGGCCGCGGCGGCGCTGGCTTCCCCACCGGTCTCAAATGGTCCTTCATGCCGAAAGTAGTTGGCGAGCGGCCCCACTACCTCATCGTCAACGCCGACGAGTCGGAACCCGGCACCTGCAAGGACCGCGAGATCATGCGGCACGATCCGCACCTGCTGGTTGAAGGCTGCCTGATTGCCGGGGCAGCCATGGCCTGCAACGTGGGCTATATCTATGTGCGCGGCGAATTCATCCGCGAGCGCGAACATCTCCAGGCCGCCATCGACCAGGCCTATGAAGCGCGCCTCATCGGCAAGAACAATATCCACGGCTGGGATTTCGATCTCTACGTGGCCCATGGCGCCGGCGCCTATATCTGCGGCGAAGAAACGGCCTTGCTCGAAAGCCTTGAGGGCAAGAAGGGCCAGCCCCGCATGAAGCCGCCTTTTCCGGCCAACGTTGGCCTCTATGGCGCGCCGTCCACCATCAACAATGTGGAATCCATCGCCGTCTGCGGCACAATCCTGCGCCGCGGCGCCACCTGGTTCAACTCCATCGGCCGCCCCAACAATGTCGGCACCAAGCTCTTCTGCATTTCGGGCCATGTGAACAGGCCCTGCAATGTCGAAGAGGAGATGGGCATTACCTTCCGCGAACTGATCGAGAAGCATTGCGGTGGCGTACGCGGCGGCTTGGATAATCTGCTTGCCGTCATTCCCGGCGGCGCCTCGGTTCCCTGCGTGCCCGCCCACCAGATCATGGATTCGCCCATGGACTTTGACTCCCTGCGCAATCTCAAATCTGGCCTCGGCACCGCCGCCGTCATCGTCATGGACAAATCCACGGACATGATCCGCGCCATCGCCAGGCTGGCGCAATTCTACAAGCATGAATCCTGCGGCCAGTGCACGCCCTGCCGTGAAGGCACTGGCTGGATGTGGCGCGTGCTGACCCGCATGGCCGATGGCCGCGCCGAAAAGCGCGAAATCGACATGCTCCTGGAAGTCACCTACCAGATTGAAGGCCACACGATTTGCGCCCTGGGCGATGCCGCCGCCTGGCCGGTGCAGGGCCTTATCCGTCATTTCCGTCACGTCATTGAAGAACGCATCGATCAATACAGCCACAATCCTGATCACGAGGGCTCCTTGGCCCGCGTAGCGGCGGAGTAGGCATATGCATATCGCGGAACTCAATATTGGCAGATTCAGGTATCCGACGACGGATCCGCGCATGGCCGAGTTCATGGATAATCTGGACCGCATAAATGCCCTGGCTGAGCGATCGCCCGGTTTTGTCTGGCGCCTCAAGGGCGACAACAACAACGCCACCGAATTCCGCATTGGCGATGACAACGCCGTGAACCTCTCCGTCTGGGAAACGCCTGAGGCTCTGGAGAACTATGTTTTCAAGACGGTTCACGTGCAGTTCTACAAGAAGCGCGCCGCCTGGTTCGAGCTGATGGAAAAGCCCCACATGGTGTTCTGGTGGGTCGAAGAGGGCCACCAGCCGGACTTGCAGGAAGCCATGGACCGGCTGGAGCACTATCAGAAAAATGGCGCGAGCGATTTCGCCTTTGGCTGGGCTGAAGTCATTGATAAGGAGCGCTGGCACGCCCAGCGCTGCGCTTGAGAGGCGAAGCAGGATGCCCACGATCAAAATAGACGGCATTGAGTTGGAAATCGAGAACGGCACCACGTTGCTGCAGGCCTGCGAACAGGCCGGCGCCGAAGTGCCGCGTTTCTGTTTCCATGAGCGCCTGTCGATTGCCGGCAACTGCCGCATGTGCCTGGTGGAAGTGAAGGGCACGCCGAAGCCGCAGGCCTCCTGCGCCATGTCGGTCAATGATCTGCGCCCCGGGCCCAATGGCGAGCCGCCGGAAGTTTTCACCCGCACCCCGCAGGTCAAAAAGGCCCGTGAAGGTGTCATGGAATTCCTGCTCATCAACCACCCGCTGGATTGCCCGATTTGCGACCAGGGCGGCGAATGCGATTTGCAGGACCAGGCCATGGCCTATGGCAAATCCTACAACCGCTTTGTCGAAAACAAGCGCGCCATTGAAGACAAATACATCGGCCCCTTGGTCAAGACCGAGATGACCCGCTGCATCCAGTGCACCCGCTGCGTCCGCTTCACCACGGAAGTGGGCGGCGTTGAAGAATTGGGCGCCACCGGCCGCGGCGAGGACATGGAAATCACCACCTATCTCGATAAGGCAATGACTTCTGAACTGCAGGGCAATGTCATCGATCTCTGCCCCGTAGGCGCGCTCACCTCGGCGCCTTATGAATTCAAGGCACGGCCCTGGGAGCTGCGCAAGACCGACACGATTGATGCCATGGACGCGGTAGGCTCCAACATCCGGGTTGATGCCCGGGGTTCCGAAGTCATGCGCATTCTGCCCCGCACCCACGAAGACGTGAACGAGGAGTGGATTTCCGACAAGACGCGTTTCGTTTGGGATGGCTTGAAAACCCAGCGCCTTGACCGGCCCTATATCCGCGAGTTCGGCAAGCTGCGGGCCGCCTCATGGTCCGAAGCCTTCGCAAGGATTGCCCAAAGGGTGAAGGCGGCGAAGCCCGAGCGCATGGGGGTTATTCTGGGTGATCTCGTTGGCGCAGAGGAAGCTTTTTCGTGGAAGCAACTGGCAACCTCCCTTGGCATCGCGAGCATTGATTGCCGCCAGGATGGAACACCGCTTGGCGAGCAGGGCGGCCGTGCCGGCTATCTCTTCAACTCCAGCATCGCAGGGATCGAAGAGGCTGACGCCATCATGCTCATCGGCACCAATCCGCGCCTCGAAGCCCCGGTGCTTAACGCGCGCATTCGCAAGCGCATCCTGAAGGGCGGCTGCATCATTGGCGTGATCGGCGAACAGGCTGATCTCACCTACAAGTATCATTACATGGGGGCCGGAGCGGAAAGCCTCGCAACATTGGCCGAGCACGCGCCGGCAAAAGCCCAGAAGCCCATGTTCATCATCGGGCAGGGCGCACTTGCCAGACCTGATGGCGCGGCCATTCTGGCGCTAGCCGCCAAGGCCGCCGCCGCAATCGGCGTCGTCAAGGAAAACTGGAACGGCTTCAACATACTTCATACCGCCGCAGGCCGCGTGGGCGCCCTCGATGTTTGCGCGCTGCCGGGCGAAGGCGGCAAGAACACCAGGGGCATTCTCGCCGCCGCAAAAAAGGGCGACCTTGACGTGTTGTTCCTCGGCGGGGCCGACGAAATCAATACAAATGAGTTAGCCACGACCTTTGTGGTCTACGTCGGCACCCACGGTGACGCCGGAGCCCACCGCGCAGATGTGATCCTGCCCGCGGCAGCCTATACGGAGAAGTCGGTGACTTATGTGAACACCGAAGGCCGTGCGCAAATGACCAACCGCGCCGCTTTCCCGCCTGGCGAAGCGAAAGAGGATTGGGCCATATTGCGCGCGCTCTCCGAAGCACTTGGCGTAACGCAAGCATGGAACAGTCTGGAAGAACTGCGCCAGGCCATGTATGCCGTAGCCCCTCAATTGGCCGCCCTCGACCAGCTTTTCCCCACCGATGCGGCAGCTCTTTCGGAGCTTGGCCGTGGCGAGGGCAAGACCTCTTCGGCCGCCTTTATCTCGCCGGTCAAGGATTTCTACATGACCAATCCCATCGCCCGTGCCTCGCGCACCATGGCGGAATGCTCGGCTGTGAAGAATGGCCGCAAAATGCAGGCGGCGGAGTAGATCATGAATGAGATGGTTGCTCTCGTTGGATTGATCGCGCTGCAAAGTGTCGCTTTGCTGATCGCACTGCTTATCGTTGTCTCGTTCCTGATCTATGCGGACCGCAAGGTCTGGGCCGCTGTCCAGCTCCGCCGGGGTCCCAATGTGGTGGGGCCATGGGGTGTCCTGCAATCCTTTGCCGATTTGCTGAAATTCGTTTTCAAGGAAGTGATCATTCCCGACGGCGCCAACAAGGGCGTTTTCGTATTGGCGCCCCTTATCAGCGCTGCCCTGTCTCTTGCCGCCTGGGCGGTGATCCCGGTGGCCGAGGGTTGGGAAGTTGCCAATCTCAACGTGGGCATTCTCTATCTTTTCGCGCTTTCTTCCCTTGGCGTTTACGGCATCATCATGGGGGGCTGGGCCTCGAACTCGAAATACCCGTTCCTTTCGGCGCTGCGCTCTGCCGCCCAAATGGTGTCCTACGAAGTTTCCATCGGCTTCGTAATCATTACTGTTCTGCTCTGCGCCGGTTCCCTGAACCTTACGGAAATCGTCAAGACTCAGGAAACCGGCCTTGGTACCATGCTGGGTCTGCCCAATTCCTTCCTCGACTGGTACTTCATTCCGCTGTTCCCGATGTTCATTGTCTTCTTCGTTTCCGCCCTGGCTGAAACCAATCGTCCGCCCTTCGATCTCGTGGAAGCGGAGTCCGAACTCGTGGCGGGCTTCATGGTTGAATATTCCTCCACGCCCTATCTGCTGTTCATGCTTGGCGAATACGTGGCCATCACCCTGATGTGCGCCATGACCACCATTCTTTTCCTCGGCGGCTGGCTGCCAATCATCGACGTGCCGGTTCTGAACTGGATCCCCGGCGTCTTCTGGTTCATGGCCAAGCTTTGCTTCGTGTTCTTCATGTTCGCAATGGTGAAAGCCATCGTGCCGCGCTACCGCTACGACCAGTTGATGCGCTTGGGCTGGAAAGTATTTCTGCCCCTGTCGCTCGCCTGGGTGGTGATCACCGCCGGCGCGCTTGTCGCCTTCGGATGGCTGCCATGATGTACAATCTCTTTGGCGCCCTGGTATTTCTCGTCATCGGCCTGGTTGATGTCATGTTCATGCAGCGCATGGTTTATCCGCAGATGCGCAGGCGCTATGAGGAAGCCAAGGTCACCGGCTCGCAAGGCCGCGATCCTGCCCTGTTCATGAACGGGATAAGGTTTTTCAGCCTTGTCCTGCTGCCTGTGGTAGGTTTCATGCTGGGCGACACTTTTGAGGCAATGTTTGGGTGAATGACCGATGAAACTTGAACAAGCCGCACGCTCCCTTTTCCTGAAGGAATTTGTTTCAGCCACCTGGCTGGCGCTGAAATACTTCGTCAGTCCCAAGGCAACCCTGAACTATCCCCATGAGAAGGGGCCTTTGAGCCCGCGCTTCCGCGGCGAGCATGCGCTCCGCCGCTATCCCAACGGCGAGGAGCGCTGCATTGCCTGCAAGCTTTGCGAAGCCATCTGCCCCGCCCAGGCCATTACGATTGAGGCGGGGCCGCGCCGCAATGACGGCACCCGCCGCACCACGCGTTATGACATCGATATGGTGAAATGCATTTATTGTGGCTTCTGCCAGGAAGCCTGCCCGGTGGACGCCATCGTTGAAGGCCCGAATTTCGAATACGCCACCGAAACCCGCGAGGAACTCCTGTTCAACAAGGAAAAACTTCTGGCCAATGGCGACCGCTGGGAACGTGAAATTGCCCAGAACCTGGCGCTCGACGCGTCGTACCGGTGAGGGAGGGACAGTAACATGGTAGCAGCCTTATTCTTCTATCTCTTCGCCAGCGTGGCCATAGCCTCCGCCGTGATGGTCATATCCTCGCGCAACCCCGTGCATTCCGTGCTGTTTCTCATTCTCTGCTTCTTCAATGCGGCAGGCCTGTTCATTCTGCTGGGGGCGGAATTCCTCGCCATGATCCTGGTCGTGGTCTATGTCGGCGCCGTGGCCGTGCTCTTCCTCTTTGTGGTCATGATGCTCGACGTCGATTTCGTCCAGCTCCGTCAGGGCATGCTGAATTATCTGCCCGTTGGCGGAACCATCGGTCTTATCGTTCTGGTGGAACTGGCGCTCGTTGTCGGCACCTGGGCGATTTCGTCCGAGGCGCTGACCGCGGCGGGTGCGCCCTCGTCGGGCAATGTCACCAATACGGAAGCCCTGGGCCAGATCCTTTACACCAAATATGTCTATTTCTTCCAGGCCGCAGGCCTTGTGCTTCTCGTGGCCATGATTGGCGCCATCGTTCTGACGCTGCGCCATAAGCAGGGCGTCAAACGCCAGGACATTTCGGTTCAGGTGGCGCGCAATCCGGCAACGGCCATGGAAGTGGTCAAGGTCAAGCCGGGGCAGGGGATTTGATCATGACAATCGGTCTCTCACACTATCTCACCGTCGCCGCCATCCTCTTCACCATTGGCATTTTCGGCATCTTCCTCAACCGCAAGAATGTCATCGTCATCATGATGTCGATTGAGCTCATGCTGCTCGCGGTGAACATCAATCTCGTGGCCTTCTCGGCCGCACTGCATGATCTTGTAGGGCAGGTATTCGCCCTTCTGGTCCTCACCGTAGCCGCCGGGGAAGCGGCCATTGGCCTCGCCATTCTCGTCACCTACTTCCGCAACCGCGGCTCCATCGCGGTGGAAGATATCAATCTTATGAAGGGTTGAAGCGAAAACCAATGTATCAGGCCATCGTATTCCTCCCCCTCATCGGCGCCCTCATCGCAGGGCTCGCGGGCACCAAGGTTTTCCAGAACCTTGGCCGCGACGGGGATGTCTATGGCGATCACACCGCCCCTGCGGCCCATGCCGATCACGCCCATGACGGCCATCACGGCCATTACGATGGCCCGGCCTGGCCCATGTATCTCACCACGGGGCTGCTTTGCGTTTCCGCCGTTTTGTCGTGGATCGTGTTTCTTGGCTTCCTGCACGAGGGCCATGACGCGAAGGTCGAAGTCCTGCGCTGGGTGAATTCCGGTGCCTTTACCGCCAATTGGACCCTGCGCATTGATACGCTGACCGCCGTCATGCTGGTGGTGGTGAACACCATCTCGGCCCTCGTGCATGTCTATTCCCTTGGCTACATGAGCCATGACGAGCATCAGCCGCGCTTTTTCGCCTATCTCTCGCTCTTCACCTTCGCCATGCTCATGCTGGTGACCTCCGACAATCTCCTGCAGATGTTCTTTGGCTGGGAAGGCGTGGGGCTCATGTCCTATCTTCTTATAGGCTTCTGGTACACCCGTGAAAGCGCCAATGCCGCGGCGATCAAGGCCTTCGTGGTGAACCGCGTTGGCGACTTCGGCTTTGCGCTCGGCATCTTCGGCTGCTTCTACGTATTTCAATCCATTGAATTCGATACGATCTTCACTGCTGCAAGTGCGCAAACCGGCAAGACCATTCACTTCTTGAGCTGGGAATTTGATACGCTCACTACCCTCTGCCTGCTGCTCTTCATGGGGGCCATGGGCAAATCCGCCCAGTTCCTGCTCCACACCTGGCTGCCGGACGCCATGGAAGGCCCGACCCCGGTTTCCGCCCTCATCCATGCCGCAACCATGGTGACCGCCGGCGTATTCCTGGTGGCCCGCCTGTCACCGCTCTATGAACTCGCGCCTCATGCCAAGGAAGTCGTGGTCATTGTGGGCGCCATCACCGCCTTCTTCGCCGCGACTGTTGGTCTCGTGCAAAACGACATCAAGCGCGTCATCGCCTATTCAACCTGTTCGCAGCTCGGCTACATGTTCGTGGCCCTGGGGCTAGGCGCCTATGGCGTCGCCATATTCCACCTGTTTACCCACGCCTTCTTCAAGGCGCTGCTGTTCCTGGGCTCGGGCTCGGTCATCCATGCCATGTCCGGCGAGCAGGACATGCGCAAGATGGGCGGCCTGGCGCCCCATATCAAAAAGACCTGGATATTGATGGTGATCGGCAATCTGGCGCTGACCGGCTTTCCGCTCACCGCCGGCTACTATTCCAAGGATGCCATCATCGAGAGCGCCTTTGCCGGCCATAGTTCCTTTGCCTTCACGCTGTTGGTGATCGCCGCCTTCTGCACCTCGTTTTATTCCTGGCGCCTGGCTTTCATGACCTTCAACGGCAAGTCCCGCGCTGATGCGCACACCATGGAGCATGTTCATGAAAGCCCGAATGTAATGCTGGTGCCGCTTTATGTGCTTGCGGCCGGGGCGCTGCTCGCGGG
>Ga0307505_10002712_pt1 | contig 11956 bp, 9 predicted proteins | sample 23_S_MG_FD_202183 | JGI IMG/M metagenome (GOLD analysis project Ga0307505, IMG submission 202183) | Soil microbial communities from Populus trichocarpa stands in riparian zone in the Pacific Northwest, United States - 23_S | ecosystem: Environmental > Terrestrial > Soil > Riparian zone > Trees...
AGCACCTGCTGGACCTGCACGGGATCGGCGCGCACCTCCGGCAGTCCTTCGGCGAGATCCAGCACCACCCGGATTCGTCCGTCCGTGGTTTCGCGTCTGGTCAGCATCATGACGACGCGGATCATCGCGTTCACCTCGACCGCGGCCGTGACCGGCGGTGCCGGCGCGGCCAGCCGGCGCACGCCGGCGATGATCTCGCTGGCGCGGTTCGCGTCGGCGACCAGACGGTGGACGGCGAGCGCCGCGCGCGGGACGTTCGGCGGAACCGCCGTCAGCCATCGCGCGGCGGCCTGCCCGCTCGTCACAACGCCGGTGAGCGGCTGATTCACCTCGTGGGCGATCGCCGCCGTGAGCTGGCCAAGCGCCGAGATGCGCGTGGCATGCGAGAGCTGCGCGCGCATCCGCTGTGATTCGGCGCTGGCGTGCACCATGCGCAGACCCAGCGACGCGGTCACGGCGATGCCGGCGAGACAGATGACGAGGTTGATGATGCCGGAATCACGCGCACCGGATTCGCTGACCAGGAAGCTCCCGAGCGTGAAGACGGCGCAGCCGGCAGCCACCATGATGACGCCGCGCGGGGCGACCGTGCGCAGGGCCAGGAGCACGACGATCACATAGAATCCGGCCGCCGCGATCTCGCGCGGGGTCACCGTGTCGAGCAGCGCAATCGCGGCGGCCAGCGCCGCAAGCAGCCCCTTCTGGGCCAGCGATCCGGCTTCCCTCAGCCCCCCCGGGGACCCTCTGAATCGCTGGTCCTGCCTGGAGGTTGCGACGCGGTCTGTGGACACGAACGACTTCCGCCGGTTGCGGGAGTGAACGATAGAGCCGCATCGCGGAGCGCGAAACCCGCGCGCAGAAGCCACCGGGCCGCCGTCTCCGGCAGAAGCCCGCTCCAGCGGGCATGAACCGCTGCCGCCGCCAGTGCCCCGCTGATCCAGCCGAGCGCCCGGCCCGCGAGGGCGGCGCCTGTCGCGCGCATGTGGTCGGGTACCGGAAGGGTGTCGAGTGGAGCCCGCGTGCTCCCACACCATTCACTGCGCCCAACCGCGTCGTCCATTGTCCGAGTGCCGCGCTACGGTCGTCCAGCAGCTATGCCTGGGCGCCTGCCGGTATAGACGGTATATACCCGCGGATAATTGCCACCGGGTCGTTGCGCCCGGTATTCCCCTCCTCTTTGCCCTCAACTCCCCGAAAACGCCATGACGTCCGACGTAGAACTCCTCGGCTCCGTGCCCCTGTTCAGCCTCACCGACGAGGAAGAGCGCGCAGCACTCGCCAGGCTGCTCAAGGTGCAACAGGTGGGATCGGGAGCCACCGTGTTTCACCAGGGGGAGGCGGGCGATGAGCTTTACATCGTGCGCGCCGGACGCGTGCAGGTCTTTACCACGACGGACACGGGTACGCGGATCACGCTCGCCACGTGCGAGCAGGGGGACGTCTTCGGGGAGATCTCGCTGTTCGACGGGGGCCCGCGGACAGCCACCGCGGTGGCGGTGGAGGAGACCAGCGTCTTCACCCTGGACCGCGAGGATCTGCTCCGGTTGCTCCGCCGCCATCCGCATGTCGCCATCGATCTGCTCACGGTCATGGGCGCCCGGCTGCGTGGCGCCGACCTGCTGTTGCGGACGCACGCCGTGCGGAACGTCAACGACCAGGCGGCCGAGCAGCTGACCACCGGCCAGCGCATTGCCGACAAGGTCGCGACGTTCGGAGGCTCCTGGACTTTCATCCTCTCGTTCTGCGGCTTCCTGGCGGTGTGGGTGGCGTTCAATACCCTGTGGCTCGCCCGCGATGCGTTCGATCCCTACCCCTACATCCTGCTCAACCTGTTCCTCTCCATGCTCGCGGCGCTCCAGGCGCCGGTGATCATGATGAGCCAGAATCGGCAGTCGGCCACGGATCGGATGAAGGCCGACCTCGACTACGAGGTGAACCTGCGCGCCGAGCTCGAGGTGGCGCAGCTGCACCGGAAGATGGATCACCTGCTCGAACGATTGGAGTCGTCGGTGATGCGCCGCTCGACGGGCGCGTCGGGGAGCGCGGCGGGGTGAACCACTGGGTGGAACAGCCGGCCTAGATTCCCGGCATGGAGCACGATGTCACGCTGATTGCGACGCTGGCTGCGGGCCTGGGACTGGCGCTGCTCATGGGACTCGCGGCGTCGCGCGTCAGACTCCCTCCGCTCGTTGGCTATCTCCTCGCGGGCGTGATCGTCGGACCCAGCACCCCCGGGTTCGTGGCCGACGTGGCGCTCTCGCAGCAGTTGGCGGAGATGGGCGTCATCCTGCTGATGTTCGGCGTGGGGCTGCATTTTTCGTTCGACGAGCTGCTCTCCGTGCGGCGGATCGCCGTGCCGGGAGCCCTGGTCCAGATCGCGGTTGCCACCCTTCTGGGCGTCCTGCTCTCTCGGGCATGGGGGTGGTCGCTCGGCGCGGGGCTCGTGTTCGGCCTGGCCCTGTCGGTCGCGAGCACCGTCGTGCTGCTGCGCGCGCTGGAGGACCGCGGGCTGCTGAAAACGCTGAACGGCAGCATCGCCGTTGGCTGGCTGGTGGTGGAAGATCTCGCGATGGTGATCGCGCTCGTCGTTCTTCCCGCCATCGCGAGCGCGCTCGGCGGCAGCAGCGGTGAGGCAGCCGGCAGCGTCTGGATCGCGATTGCGACGACGCTCGCCAGCGTGGCGCTGTTCGTTGCGCTCATGCTGCTCGTGGGCCGCCGCATGATTCCCTGGTTCCTGTGGCAGGTGTCGGGGGTGGGATCGCGCGAGCTGTTCACCCTTGCCGTGATCGCCGTGGGGCTGGGCATCGCGTACGGCGCCGCGGTCCTGTTCGGCGTGTCGTTCGCGCTCGGCGCATTCTTCGCCGGCGTCGTGATGGGCGAGTCGGCGTTCAGCCATCGTGCCGCTCAGGAATCGCTGCCCTTCCGTGACGCCTTCTCCGTCCTGTTCTTCGTGGCGGTGGGGATGCTCTTCGATCCGCGCGTGCTGCTCCAGCAGCCGCTCCAGGTGCTGGCGGTGGTGGGAGTCGTGATGATCGGCAAGACCGCTGCCGCCTTCCTGATCGTCATGGCATTCCGGTATCCGCTGAACACCGCGCTCACCGTCTCGGCGAGCCTGGCCCAGATCGGCGAGTTCTCGTTCATTCTCGCCGCCCTCGGCGTTGCGTACGGGCTCTTGCTGCCGGCCGCACAGACTCTGATCGTGGCCGGGGCGCTCATCAGCATCGCGCTGAACCCGCTGCTGTTTCACGCCATCGAGCCGGCGCACCGCTGGTTGCGGCGCCACTCGGAGCGCGCGCGACGAGCCGAGATGCGCGACGATCCCCTGTCCCAGCTGCCCACAGAGGTTCGGCCGGAGCGGCTCACCGGCCACGTGGTGCTCGTGGGCTACGGCCGCGTGGGACGCCGCATCGGTGGCGCCCTGCGCGAGCGGGGCGTTCCGTTCGTGGTCGCCGAGTGGAATCGCGAAGTCGTGAGCCGGCTCCGTGCCGAGGGCCTGCTGGCGGTGTCCGGCGACGCCGGCGATGCCTCCGTCCTCATCCAGGCCCACGTGGCCCGGGCGCGGATACTCGTCATCGCATCGCCCGACACGAGCCGGGCGCGCGGGATGCTGGACATCGCGCGCCGCCTGAACCCCCATGTCCAGACCGTCGTCCGAACGCACAGCGACGAAGAGGCGGAGCTCATGCGTGCCGAGAAGGTGGACCGCGTCTTCATGGGCGAACACGAGCTCGCGATGGGGATGATCCAGGATGTCCTCGGCCGATTTCCCGCGGCGCCCTCCGACGCGGCCTGAACCGCGCGCGCGCGATGACGAGGCAGTCCCGGTCGAACGCCGCGTGGCTGGAGCGCGACGCCGGCTACATTATCAGCTACATCGTGCGCACTCTCCCCTCCCTTCCGCGCGCCGTCACGCTCCTCGCCCTGCTCGCCGCGTGCGCGCGCGAGTCGTCCAGCGACGTGGCCGGCACCGGCACGGTCGAGATCATCGAGGTGGACGTCGCCGCGCTCGTCCCGGCGCGCGTGCTCCGCGTGTTTCGGGAGGAGGGTGATGTCGTGCGTCCCGGCGACACACTCGTGTCGCTCACCCAGTCGGCAACCGTGGCCGACGTCGAGGGACGCCGCGCGCGGCTCGCCGCGGCGGAGGCACAACTGCGCGACCTGCTCGCGGGCGCGACGCGGCCGGAGATAGACCGCGCCGAAGCCGAGCTGCGCGCAACCGACGCGGAGGCGATCCGCGCGCAGCAGGACCTGCAGCGGCTCGTGGCGATCGAGGCCACCGGTGGCATCACGCGGCAACAGGTGGACGCGGCCCGGGCGGCGGCATCGCTCGCCGCGGCGCGGCGCGACGCCGCGCGCGACGCCCTGGCGCTCGTGCGGCAGGGAGCGCGTCCGGAGCGCGTGAGCGCGGCCCGGGCGGAGGTGAACAACGCGCGTGCCGCGCTCGCCGCCTCCGAGCAGGCCGCCAACGACCTGGTGCTGACCGCGTCGGTGGCCGGCGTCGTCCTGCTGCGCACCGCCGAGCCGGGGGAGGTCCTGGCAGCAGGCATGCCGGCAATGACCATCGGTGAGGTGGGCCGGCCCTTCGTTCGCATCTACGTGAACCAGCACGCGCTGCCGCGTTTGCGGGTGGGCGCCTCCGCCGAAGCCGTCCTCGACGCATATCCGGACCGGGCGTTCACGGGACGCGTGGTCGCGATCAGCCCGCGCGCGGAGTTCACCCCCAGGGTGGCGCTCACCGAGGAGGAGCGCGCGGACCTGCTGTTCGGCGTGAAGATCGAGCTCGCGGACCCGACGGGCATGCTCAAGCCGGGCCTTCCCGTCACCGTTCGCGTCACGGCGCCGCGGCCGGATCCGTGACCGCACGGGCGCCCGGCTCCACGCCTCCGGCGATCCACGCAACGGCGCTCCGCAAGGAATTCGGAACCCTCGTGGCGGTGGATGCGCTGACCCTGGCGGTGCAGCCCGGCGAGGTGTTCGGCCTCCTCGGCCCGAACGGGTCGGGGAAGACGACGACCATCCGGATGTTCTGCGGCCTCCTCGAGCCGACGTCGGGGAGCGCGACGGTGGCCGGGAAGGACGTCGCGCGCGAGGGAGAGCAGGTCCGGCAGCGCATCGGCTACATGTCGCAGCGGTACGGGTTGTACGACGACCTCACCGTGCTCGAGAACATCGCCTTCTACGCAGGCATCTACGGGGTGACGGGACAGGCCGGCGACGCGCGCATCCGGGAGCTCATCGCGCACCTCGGGCTGGGGGAGCGCATCCATCAGTTCGCGGGCACGCTGAGCGGCGGGTGGAAACAGCGTCTCGCGCTCGCGTGCGCCACGGCGCACGAGCCGCCGGTGCTGTTCCTGGACGAGCCCACGGCCGGCGTGGATCCCGCGTCGCGGCGCCATTTCTGGAAGATCATCCACGAGTATGCCATGCAGGGCCGAACCATCCTCGTCACCACGCACTACATGGATGAGGCGGCACGCTGCGACCGGCTCGCGTTCATGGCGCGCGGCCAGCTCATCGCCCTGGGCACCCCCGACGAGGTGACGCGGCAGTTCGGGATGACGGACGTGGAGGACGTGTTCATCCACCTGCAGCAGCAGATGGAGGCGCGCGCATGAGGTGGCCCCGCGGGTTCCTGCCGATGATCCGCAAGGAGTTCATCCAGATGCGGCGCGACCGGCTCACGGTGGCGATGCTCGTCGGCATCCCGGCGCTGCAGCTGGTGCTCTTCGGATACGCCATCCGCACGGAGGTGCGGCACCTGCCCACCGTGGTGCTCGACGAGTCGCGCAGCGCGGCGAGCCGCGCGCTCGTTGACGCCATGCGCAACACCGGGAACTTTGACGTCATCGCCGGCGTGTCGAGCCGCGCGGAGATCCAGCATCGCATCGCGCGCGGCGAGGCGAGCGCGGCGCTCGTCATCCCGCCGCGCTTCGCGCACGACCTCAAGCGCGGCACGACCGCGCGCGCGCAGGTGATCGTGGATGCGGCCGACCCGCTCGCGTCCACGGCGGCCATCTCCGCGGCGTCGCAGGCGGCCCTGCGCGTCGGGGCCACGCGGCCGGCGATCGAGGTGCGCGTGCGGCCATGGTACAACCCCGGGCTCCGAAGCTCCCACTACATCGTGCCGGGGCTCGTGGGGTTGCTGCTCTCGCTGACGCTCATCCTGATGATGAGCATGGCGATCGTGCGCGAGCGGGAGCGCGGCACCTTCGAGCAGCTCGTCGTCACGCCGATCGGGAAGACCAGCATCATGCTGGGCAAGATCATCCCCTATGCCGTGGTGGGCTACGTGCAGATGACCGTGATCCTCGTGCTGGGGAAGCTGCTCTTCGGCATTCCACTGCGCGGGAGCCTGCCCCTGCTGTACGGGCTGAGCGCGGCGTTCATCATCGCGAACCTCGGCCTCGGGCTGTTCGTGTCCACGCAGGCCCGGACGCAGGCGCAGGCCATGCAGCTCAGCTTCATGTTCATGCTCCCGAACATCCTGCTGTCGGGGTACATGTTTCCGCGCGCGGCCATGCCCGAGCCCGCGCAGTGGATCGGCTACCTGCTTCCGCTCACCTACTACCTGGAGATCCTGCGCGGCATCCTGCTGCGCGACGCCGGGTTCGACGCGGTCTGGACACAGTCGCTGGCGCTCGGCGTGTTCGCGATCGTGATCGTTTCCCTCAGCGTGAAGCGGTTCTCCAAGACGATCGGATGAGCGGCATCCCTTGCGGGACCCCGGGCTGAGGCATCACTTCCGCAAATGTCAGGCGCGACGCGGATTTCAGGCATGCACGCTGTCGGAACGAACGTCAGTCGGAAGGATGGCATGGGAAAGGCCACGGGCAAGGCGCTCTACGCCGACGACCTGACCTTTCCGGGGATGCTCCACGGCCGCACGATCCGCGCGACGATTCCGCGCGGCCGGATCACGGGCGTCCGACTCGACTTCGATGCCGCCGGCTTCACCGTCGTCGATCACCGGGACATTCCCGACGGCGGGCGCAACATCGTCTCGCTCATCGTCGACGACCAGCCCTGCCTCGTCGAGCGGGAGGTGCGCCACGTCGCCGAGCCGGTGCTGCTGCTCGCGCACGAGAGCCGCGAGGCGCTGCTCGCGGCGAGGGTGCATCTCGAGTACGAGGAGCAGCCGCCGGTGTTCGATCCGCTCGCGTCCGACGCGGTCCTCAAGGAGCTGCTCATCGAGAAGGGCGACCTCGCGCGCGGGTTCGAGCGCGCGGACCTGGTGGTCGAGGGCACCTATCGCACGGGCCACCAGGAGCACGTGTACATCGAGACGAATGGCGTCGTGGCCGTGCCGGAGCGCGATGGCGTGGCGCTCTACGGCTCGATCCAGTGCCCGTTCTACGTGGACCGCGCGCTGCGCGTGATGCTCGGCGGCAGCCGCCACGTCCGCGTCGTCCAGACAGAGACGGGGGGCGGATTCGGCGGGAAGGAGGAGTATCCCTCGATGCTGGCCTGCCATGCGGCGCTGCTGGCGCTCAAGTCCCAGCGGCCGGTGAAGATCATCTACGACCGCGTCGAGGACATGCTCGCCACCACGAAGCGGCATCCGTCGGTCATCCGGCATCGCACCGGGCTCACGAAGGACGGCCGCATCACCGCGATGGACGTGGACGTCGTGATCGATGGCGGCGCGTACGTCACCCTCAGCCCGGTGGTGCTCTCCCGTGGCGGAATCCACGCGGCCGGTCCGTATCGGTGCGCGAACACCCGCATCCGCGGCCGCGCGATGTTCACGAACACGCCGCCAAACGGGGCCTTTCGCGGGTTCGGCGCGCCGCAGACGCAGTTCGCCATGGAAGTGCACATGGAGCGGATCGCCGAGCAGCTCGGCATGGACCCGGTGCAGCTGCGCATGAAGAATGCGCTGCGTCCGGGGGATACCACGGCGACGGGGCAGACGCTGGCCGGCGATTGCAGTGCCCAGCGCGTGCTGCGCGAGGCGGTCAAGCGCTCCGGATACCGCCGGAAGAAGGCGCGTGCCGGCACGAGCGGTCGCGGCTTCGGGGTGGCGCTCTTCTACCACGGCTCCGGCTTCACCGGGAGCGGGGAGCTCAAGCTGGCGTCGCGCGCGGCGGTGGAGGTGACGGCGACGGGAGTGCGGCTGCTCGTGTCGAGCACGGAGATCGGCCAGGGGACGCGCACCATGCACGCGCAGATCGTCGCCGACGCCGTCGGCGTGCCGTACGAGCAGGTGGAGGTCGCGCCGGTGGACACCTCCATCGTGCCGGACAGCGGGCCGACGGTGGCATCGCGGACCTGCATGGTGGTCGGCAGGATCCTGGAGCGATGCGCGCGTGAGGTGCGTGAGACGCTCGGCGATCTCACGCCGCAGCAGTACTTCGCGGCGCATGGCCCGCTGCGCGTGGAGAAGCAGCACGAGCCCCCCGGCTGGCTGACGTGGGACGAGGAGCGCTATCGCGGCGATGCCTATGCCACCTACGCGTGGGGATGCAACGTCGCCGAGATCGAGATCCAGCCGGACACGTACGAGATCCGGCCGATTCGCGTGACCGCCGTCGCCGACATCGGGAAGGCCATCCACCCGGCACTGGCGACCGGGCAGGTGGAGGGCGGCACCGCGCAGGGAATCGGCTTCGCCACCATCGAGCAGGTGGTGATGCGCAACGGCGCCATGGCCAACGCGCAGCTCACGAACTACACCATCCCGACGACGCTCGACACGCCCGTGATCGACGTCGTGCTGCTCGAGAACCCCTTCCCGGAGGGCCCGTTCGGCGCCAAGGGACTGGGCGAGCTTCCGATCGACGGACCCGCGCCCGCGATCGTCAACGCCGTGCGCTCGCTTGGCATCGACCTGCGCGAGGTGCCGGCCACGCCGGAGGTGGTGATGCTGGCCGCGCACAGCCGGGCTGCCGTGGAGCAGCATCACGACCTGCTGACCTATGGGGCTGCGCTGAGCGGCGTGTCGCCTGGCACGTCATGAAGTTCACGCTCAACGGCAGCGAGGTCACCGTCGAGGGCCACCCGATGGCGCGCCTGCTCGATGTGCTCCGGCTGGATCTCGGCCTCACCGGAACCAAGGAAGGGTGCGGCGAAGGCGAGTGTGGCGCGTGCACCGTGCTCGTGGACGGCGCGCCGGTGTGTTCGTGTCTCGAGCCCCTCGCGCACGTGGAGGGGCGCGACGTCACCACCATCGAGGGCCTGGGCGACGACCATCCGCTCCAGCGCGCGTTCATGCAGGAGATCGGCGCGCAGTGCGGCATCTGCACCCCCGGGATGGTGCTGACCGCGTTGTCGCTTGGGCCGAAGCCGTCGCTCGCCAGGATTCGCGAGGGGCTCGCGGGGAACCTGTGCCGCTGCACCGGATACGAGGCGATCTACCGCGCGATCCAGTCCGTGAGCGGTGAGCGCGACCACCGGACGCCGGACGCCGACACCGGGGATCCGCGATCGTGAGGTCGGCGCTCTCGACGCGCGAGATGGTTCGCCCGCGCACCGTACGCGACGCGCTCGCCGCCCTGCGCGACGATCCCACGCTTCAGCCGATTGCCGGGGGGACCGACGTGTACGTCGGGCTGAACTTCGGCACGCTCCCCGCGATGCGTTTCATCGACCTCTGGCCGCTCGAGCCGCTGCGGCGAATCGCCCCAGCCGGCGAAGTGCTGTCGATAGGCGCCCTTGCGTCGTTCTCCGCGATCATGCGCTCACGCGCGGTGCGGTCGCGTCTCCCCATGCTGGTGGAGGCGGCAGGGCAGATCGGCGGGGTGCAGATCCAGAACCGCGGGACGATCGGTGGGAACATCGCGAACGGCTCGCCCGCGGGGGACACGCTGCCCGTGCTGGCCGCCGCCGAGGCGATCGTCGTGCTGCGCAGTGCGTCGGAGGAGCGGCGCGTCCCGCTCAGCCGGTACTACACCGGGTACCGCGCGTCCGTCCGGCAACCCGACGAGCTGATCGTCGCGATCGAAGTGCCGGCACAGTCTGGCGCCCAGTGGTTTCGCAAGGTCGGGACGCGCGCCGCCCAGGCCATCTCGAAGATCGTCATGGCGGCGGTGCGCGACGCGACGCCCCGGATCGCGATCGGCTCGGTAGGCCCGACGGTCGTCCGGGTGCCGCGCACGGAGTCGGCGCTTGCGAACGGCGCGTCGATCGATGAGGCGGTGCGGGTCCTGGAGCAGGAGATCACGCCGATCGACGACGTCCGGTCTACCGCCGGGTACCGCAGGACCGTGTCCGGAAATCTGCTCCGCCGCTTCTGGGCTGACACGGGCGCCCGTCCGTAGTTGCAAGGACATTGATAGGAACACGATGTCACGGTACCTGCCGAAGAAGCACGATGGTTCTATCGTGCCGTTCCTCATGTTTTGGTTGAAGCGCGTTCCTCGCCGCTCCCAGTCGAACACGATCTCGCGGTACCGGCCGAAACAGCACGATGGCTCTATCGTGCCGTTTCGGATGGTTCCGTTGAATCGTGTTCCTTGCCGCTCCAGTTAAGCACGATCTCACGTGACCGACCGAAGAAGCACTTTGCTTCTATCGTGTCGTTTGGATGTTCCGGTTGAATCGTGTTCATCGCCGTTTCAGGTGGAACACGATGTCACGGGACCTGCCGAAGAAGCACGATGGTTCTATCGTGTGGTTTCGGATGGTCCGGTTGCATCGTGTTCATCGCCCGTGCGGGGCATTTTCCGCAATAATGCCGGCTGTATGAACCGATGATGGCGAGGTGTGGGCCCGAAGTGCAGCAGCAGCGCAACCGGGTAACTTGAGCACTTGAGATAGTTGAACATCTGTGGTCGCGCTGTCGGTGAGAGATGCTCCGTCGCCTTGCATTCGACCAGGATCTTTCCTTCAACCACCAGATCGAGCCGAAAGAGCCCTGCCCGCACGCCGAGGTAATACACCTCGACCGGAACCTCTCGCTCGACATGAAACCCACGAGCCCGCAACTCGATCGCGAGTGCATTGGCATAGATGTGCTCCAGCAGGCCAAATCCCAACGCGTTATACACCGTATAGAACGCGGCCAGGATCTGACTGGTCAGCTCCCACTCGACCAGGCAATGCTCTTTCTGCCGTTCCCCTTTCATCGTGTTCTTCATGGCTGGGCGCAGCATACACGGAGCGTTCCGGCGTGAGCGTATCGAAACAGGGGGCACGGGCGCAAAGTGATGCACTGGCCTGAGGAGCTGCGGGCGATCCGCGGACGCAACGTGGTGCTCCCCGGTGTCGTGCAGCCGGCGACGGTCCACGTGAGCGGGGGCCGCGTGACCGCGATCGGAGCGTACGACGACGGGCACGCCGCGATCGATGCCGGCGACCTGCACGTTTTTCCCGGCCTGGTGGACACCCACGTGCACGTGAACGAGCCCGGGCGGACGGAGTGGGAAGGGTTCGAGACGGCCACGCGCGCCGCTGCCGCGGGCGGCGTCACCGCCCTGCTCGACATGCCGCTCAACAGCATCCCGGCGACGACCTCGGTGCGGGCTCTCGACGAGAAGCGGCGGTCCGCCGATGGCCGGTGTCAGGTGGACGTCGGCTTCATCGGCGGCGTGGTGCCCGGCAACGCCGCCGCTCTGCGCCCCCTCCGAGCGGCGGGCGTGTTCGCCTTCAAGTGCTTCCTCGTCCCCTCTGGAGTGGACGAGTTCGGGAACGTCGGGCGCGCGGACCTCGAGGCCGCGTTGCCGCTGCTCGCGGACGCCGGCGCCACGCTGATGGTGCACGCCGAGCTCCCTGCGCCTCTCCTCCAGGCCATGCGCTCGGAGTCCGGCGATCCCCGGCGCTACGCCACCTGGCTCGCGTCGCGCCCTGCCGAGGCGGAGACCTCCGCGGTCCAGCTCATGGTGGATCTCGTCGCGAGGCACCGCTGCCCCGTGCACATCGTGCACGTCTCGTCGGCGGAGTCACTGGCGCTCCTGGCGGACGCGCGCGCGCGCGGCCTGCCGATCAGCGCCGAGACCTGCCCGCACTACCTGACCATCGA
>Ga0307505_10002713_pt1 | contig 11951 bp, 7 predicted proteins | sample 23_S_MG_FD_202183 | JGI IMG/M metagenome (GOLD analysis project Ga0307505, IMG submission 202183) | Soil microbial communities from Populus trichocarpa stands in riparian zone in the Pacific Northwest, United States - 23_S | ecosystem: Environmental > Terrestrial > Soil > Riparian zone > Trees...
AACCGCCCCTACATACCTTCGCCGCCCGCTCTTGTCGTCTTCTTGTAAATTTACGGCGGGCCCTTGGGAGGGTGCGTCGCTGACGAACGTCAGGCGCGTGTGCCGCACGGCTTCAATCCGCTCGTGGACGAGGAGATTCAAGAGCTTGAGTTCAGAGTCTCACGGTGCATGAGGTAATGATCGCGCCGATTGAATCGATGCACAACATAACTTCCGATCAAGAGTAACGGTCGCACTAGCGGCAACTTACTCAGATTGGCGAAGCGAAGTTTCCGCTCTTTCACTGTCCGCTTTGTCGACTGCGACAAATTTCTGACTCTGTATCGAATGAGCGGCTCCGCGATCCGATGCTTGGCGCTCGTATTGTCGGGAAGGGTCCACCAAGTTCCGTCTTCCGTCCTCGGGCTGTGCTTTCCTTCGGGGCCAAACGGCAGGCGCTTCATGTATTCGCGGCGAACCATCCAGGCGCTCGGCATCGGAACGAATTTAGCCGTTCCGTATGCAAACAACGTCCCATCCTCGCGCATCAGGATGTGGTCGACGCCGACGAAATCCGCGTTGTGACTTCGCAGGAATGCGAGTTGCTTTGCTGTTTTCGTCGGCAGCCATGCATCGTCCGCGTCTAGGAACGCGACGAACTCGGTCTTCGCGAGTGCAACAGCTTCGTTGCGGGTAATGCCGGGCGGACTCAGCGGGATGCGCAGGATGCGGACTTCAGGCGCATCGGAAAGGATGTTGTCGATCCAGTCATTCGACGTCTGAACCACCACAATGATGTCGCATGGCTCGGTCTGTTCGCGTACCGAGCGCACAGCCTCCGCGATGAACGGCCGATCGCCGTCCGTCATGCAAGGGATGATCGCTGTTACGGCTGGCACGCGGCAACCCTCAACTTCCCAAAATGCCGTCGTAGAAGGCGGAGAATTCCAGAAGAAAAGTCGGCACCGCTCAGTTCTATAGCCAACGCCGGTTCCCGAACAAGGCAGCTTTCCGCCAGTAGTTAATCTCGACGTAGTCCCCGCGCGTTCTATGCCGTCTGCGGTTTGCCGGCGAGGGAACCTCGTATCGTGTCCGCAATCACAGCCTCGCACTCGTCGAGGATTGTGGCTTTATCGAATTTCGCCAGTTGAGAAGGAATATGCTTCCGGAGCGCTTCGATCTTGTTCGGATCCAGCAGCAGCTCTTTCAGGATCGCGGTCAGCGCTTTGGAGTCATCCTTAGGGAATATCCGGCCACACGGACCGACCACATCCGGCAGCGCTCCGCTGTCAGCGGCGACAACCACGCAACCGCAGGCGAGGGCCTCTAGCGCAACGATTCCGAAGGCCTCTTCGACCCGGGAGGGGATCACCAGAATGCGGTGCCGGTGCAAGAGGCGAGCGAGTTCTTCGCCGCGACGCGGGCCGGCAAAATCGATGAGTTCGGAAACGCCCGCGGCGACGGCTTGAGCCTTGAGGGAAGCCTCTTCCTGCCCGAGGCCGATTACCGTGGTCTTCGCCTTGATGCCTTCGGCGGCTAGGCCGGCAACAGCATCGACGAGCAGATCGGCACCTTTGTATCGGCGCAGGCGCCCGAGAAACACGATGTCGCGATCGCGTTCGATGCCCGGGATCGTTCTGAAGGTGCTGTCGTCGTACGTGTTCGGAACGATGCGGCCGGGGAGGCCGGCGTCGTCACGCAGTTTTTTGCTCACAAATACGTTCCTTCCGATCCTGCAGACGAGCAATTTGAGTGATCCAAGATGTGGTTTGATATCGTCCAGTTGCCGCAGAGAAATATGGTGCATGAAAACGAGCGGCCTTGGAAAGAAAAGCAGCGGCCACAAATTTCGCAGGCTGATGTGGTTCTGCCAAACGATGTCAGCCTCGCGGAAGAGACGAAGTCGAGTCCACAGGTCGGGGCGACGGACGACCTTGTACGGGTAGCCTGTGGTCTCTCCGGGCGTCGACGTAAGGACGGTCACGTCGTATCCGCGCTCGGCGAAACCGGATGCCAGGAAAAGGCTTGATGTTTCCAGCCCGCCGATCGACGGGTGAAATTCGAATGACGAGAGCAGTATCTTCTTTTGCTTCATCGGTTCCGCGCCAGATGATCGGCCAATCGGACCGCAAGGGCAACGATAGTCAGTGTGGGATTTGCGAAGCCGCAGGTCGGGAAGAGGGCGCTTCCAGCCACGAAAAGTCCCTTGGTATTCCAGATTTCCCCGTGTTTGTTCGTCACGCTGGCTTCGGGGGTCTCGCCCATGCGTGTCGTTCCCATGTGGTGACCGCCCACAGGCCCCATGAAATCGCGCAGCCGCTCGTCGAAGTTCGGCTGGAAATCCAGATCTCCGAAGCCTGTCCGATGAGCCGCTGTCTTCAGGATCTCGTATCCGCGCTTGATCGATGCGACGTCAGCCTCATTGATCCGCCATTGAATAGAGAGACGCGGGACCCCGAACGGATCGGTGCTGTTTCCGAGCATGACACGCGTGTTGACGTCCGGAGATTGTTCGGAGTCGAAGGCGAGCGGATACGTTGCGTCCCGCCGTAACAGGAACACTGAAGGAAGTTTTCGCCGTGCAAAGGTACGCCGACGCATCCAGTCGATGCCAAAGCCGAAAAGCCGGGGCATGCCGGTGAGTATGTTGCGCCCGTGCAATACGAGCTCCTGAGCAGGCGAACCCACTTTACTACCGCCTAACACGAGTTTGCGGGAGTACTCAGGGAGAACAAGCTTCTTGGCGAACGCCATCGCGGACAACACGGAGTCTTCATGCGTTGGGTCCACGATCGAGTGGATATTTGGTCTGAAGACAATGTTGCCAATTTTTTCTCGCCGGCGGGCTTCGGCAGTCAGGAGAATGAGCCGCCGGATGTAGATCCCGTCCGGACTTACACCGTAGTCGAAACATCGATCGACTTGGGGGCCGACAAAGCGAAGCGCACCGGCCGTGCCGCCGAGATGGGTCATGTAATAGCGGCCGACGAGGTCGTGCTCGTTGCCTAGCCCGCACGACCGCGTGTCGCGTGAGGCGAGCAACAACCTCGTTGTTTCAAGTCCACCGCATGCGAGGACGATTCTCGCCGCAGATAAAGTGATCTGCTCGCCGGAGTCCGTGCGCAGATCGACTCCCACCACACGATTTCCGTCCGGCGACGTTCTGATGTTCGTGCACGCGGCTCCGCGCAGAACGAGCACGTGCTTGGATTTGGCGAGGTCCTGTCCCCATTTTCGCCAAACGTCGGTGGGCTCGCTGAACCGTTCGACGCGGTTCAGCAGGATGTCCGGATCGCGAACGTCGTCGACCAGCGGGGAGGTTGCGGAAACGGGAAGCGCATCGGCGGAGAAATTATCCTCGCCGGCCTGCAGAATGTGAAGTGCATCCGCGGTCCAGCGCGCGATCTCATCGTAGGCGATCGGCCAGCCCGGCGAGTGTCCACTGGATTCAATGTCCTCTTTGTCGAGCGGGATGCAGCGGCCGCCCCATACCGAGGTCGTTCCGCCAAGCATTCTGCGACGATACAACTGCGTCGACGGGTGCCGCGCGTCGGTGAGGCTGTCTTCCTTGAAAAATTGCTTCTGTTTGCGCGCTTCCGAACGCGAGCCTCCCGCTTCGACCAAAACGATCTTGCCGACGCGCCCCGCGAGCCGGAGAGCAAGCGCGACGCCGGCTGCACCGGAGCCGATGATCGCCACATCAATATCGGCGAGCGCTTCGTTTGACGAGGAACTTGCGGCGATGATCATGGGAACTGCGACGACGCTACTGGCGATCGAGCGGCTGGATTCCGTCAACGGACCGACGGCTTTCCGGAACGTGAGTATGTCGTACGTCGCGGGAAGTCACATTAAGCCTAGTAACGCGAATGGAACGGTTCAACTGTTCGCCGTCAATGTAGTTAAGTTTACCAGCCCATGACATTTCGCCACTGGTGGCGGCGCGAGAGCCCCGGATTGCTTTCCAACTATCGGGAATTCCAATAGAGTTCGCGTTTACCGGGTCACCGTGTTCCGAGTTGCATCAATGTTACGGCCACAGCCGCGCCTTCGTCTTTATGGGATGCCGGGCGCTCTTATCACAGCCGCACGAGCGTATATCACCGGAGGTGTTAACCGCGGGCGGCACCTCGAACGGCTTGAGACGGAACTCGCCCGTTATATGGGCTCCGACCACGCGATCACGGTTTCCCAGGGCCGCTACGCCCTCTATCTGGTGATCAAGCATCTCGTGAAACCCGGACAGAAGGTTATTCTGTCGCCGTACACAATTCATGACGTCGTCAACATGGTGATCGCCGCAGGGGCGATCCCGGTTTTCGCCGATATCGAAAAAGAATCCTGCAATATTGACCTCGATCAGGCGCGTGCGCTGATCGACTCTGACACCGGTGCAATCCTCATTACGCACTTTCAGGGCATGACGTGCGACGCTGCCGCGTTCCGCCGGCTCTGCGACGAGCGCGGCATCAAGCTTATCGAGGACTGCGCCCAGGCGTTCGGCGCGATGAGCGGCAACCGCATCGTCGGATCGATTGGCCACGCGGGCGCATACAGTTTCAACAGGGTGAAGAACGTCAACAGCTTTTACGGCGGGGCCATCGTCACGGACGATGCCGAGGTCGCTGAAAGGATTCGCAAGGAAGTTGAGCCGCTGCCGCCGATCGCGCCACGCAGGCTGCTTCGCCAGGTCTTGTACTGCGCAGTTCGAGAACTGCTTTCGATCACACCGGTCTTTCAACTGGTGACCTTCCCCCGGCTTCGTTACTCGGCGCTTCGCGGATCGCGCGCAGCGACGAAGATCGTCGATACCGAGGAGAACATCGTACGGCGCGACACGCTTCAGGATTTTCTGCGCAGCCGCATGACCCAGATGCAGGGGCGCATCGTCCTCGATCAACTCGAGACGGTTGACCGCGGCATCGAGCGGCGAAGTCAGATTGCCGATCGCTACTACAAGGGCCTCAAGGAAGTGCGTGGTCTTCAATTGCCGCCGCGGCGCATGGATCATAGCCACATCTATCTGGGTTATCCGGTGCAGGTGGACGATCGCGAGGCGTTCATCCGCCATATGATGCACGAGGGACGCGACGTCGCTATTCAGCATTGCAAGAATCTCGCGGACGAAGAGTGCTTCAGCGAATTTCGGCGTGATTGTCCGAATGCTCGTTGGGTTGCCAAACGCGTGGTGCTGCTTCCCGATCATCCGAAATATTCTGACGACGAGGTCGACCGGACGATTTCGGCTGCCAGGGCGTACTTTGAAACAAGCAGGAAGCCGGTGGCGCAAGCGACAAGCCAAACGGCCTGACTATATCCGCCGCAGCAACTCGCCTTGCGGGTGCGGCTAGAAAGCGAAGTCGAATTCAGATGTGCGGGATCGTCGGAGCTATCGGAATTGGTGGCATCGGAGCGTCGTTCCAAACGCTTGTCGATTGCCTGGCGCACCGTGGCCCGGACGCGGGCGGGATTTTTTCAGGTAGCTTCGCAGGCGAGGATGTACACTTCGGCCATCGCCGCCTTTCGATCATCGATCTGACGGACGGCGCAAACCAGCCATTCGAAAAGGACGGCCTCGTCTTTGTCTACAACGGGGAGGTCTATAATTATCTTCAACTGCGCGCAGAGCTCGAGGCGCACGGCGTAAGATTTCAGACGAATTCCGATACCGAGGTCGTTCTCGAGGCCTGGCGGAAATGGGGGGCCGATAGCCTGCCGCGTCTGCGCGGCATGTTCGCGTTTGCGATTTATGACAAGCGCAATGGCTCGCTCGTTCTGGCGCGCGATCCGTTCGGCATCAAGCCGCTTTTCGTCCTGCGCAGGGGAACTGGACTGGCCTTCGCCTCCGAGCTGAAGGCATTGCTTCCGCTGATGGGGGGCGACGCGAAGATCGACGATACGGGAGTAGTCGCCTCGCTCGTCTATGGCTGGCTGCCCGACGAATTCTGCATGTACCGGAACGTCTCTAAGCTGCAGCCAGGTCAATGGCTGGAGCGCAAGGCGAACGGAACCACGACGACGCACACGTACTGGGATCCTGTTCGCGAGATGGTCGAGCAGGAGCGCGGTCCCGTCGATATCGAGCATTTGCGCCACGTGCTTCAGGATTCAGTGTCGGCCCATATGATCGCCGACGTTCCGGTGGCGACCTTCCTGTCGGGCGGACTCGATTCCAGCCTGATCACCGTGCTTGCCCGCAAGCAGGTCGAGCGGCTCGACTGCTTCACCATCGCATTCCGGCCGGAAGATCAGAAATTTGAAGCGATGCCGGATGATCTCGTGCACGCACGAGAGGTGGCCAAGCGCGCCAACGTCAATCTGCATGAGATCGTCATTCGTCCTGATCTGGCGGAGATGCTCCCGCGCATGGTCGCTACCCTCGATGAGCCGATCGGCGACGGAGCGGCGATCAACGCGTATCTCATATGCAAGGGCGCGACCGAACTCGGCATCAAGGTATTGCTCTCCGGCATGGGAGCAGACGAGATCTTTGGCGGCTATCGCCGACACTATGCATGTATGCTCGCGGCGAGGTACCGGCGCATTCCGGGCATGGTCCGAAACGGATTGCTCGAGCCGCTCACCAACCTGTTGCCGGCCGCCGGCCGTGATCGCGGCTATCGCACGCTTCGCTGGGCGAAGCGCTTCATGAGCTTCGCAAGCCTCCCGGAAGAGCAGGCGTTTCTTCGGAGCTACGCATTCCTCGGCCGTGACGATCTCGCGGCAGTCCTGAATGCGGACTTCTCACGCGAGGTCGCGAGCGTCTTCGATCATCACGCCGGAATTTATGCGCAGGGTCCTGTCGACGATCAGGTCAACCGGATGTGTCAGGCGGACGTCCGGCTTTTCCTCTCCGGCCTCAATCTCGCCTATACCGATCGGGCCTCGATGGCAGCGTCCACGGAAGTGCGCGTCCCGTTCGTCGATATCGAAGTCGTGCGCGCGGCGTTCCGCATCCGCGGGGCGGACAAGATAAAGGGCAACAACGGCAAGTTCGCGCTCAAGAAGGCCGCCGAAGCCTGGCTCCCGAACTCGATCATTTACCGGCCCAAGGGGCTGTTCAGCGCGCCATTGCGCGCCTGGGTCCGCAACGATTTGAGGGAAATGGTGGATGACATTCTTCCGAACGGTGAACTGGTTCGCCGGAACTACGTGAAGGGCGAATACATGCGCGAGCTGATCGACGACGACCGCGCGGGTCGCGAAGATAACAGCAAGGAAATCTGGCATCTCCTTACGTTGGACTACTGGTTGCGAAGCCAGAAGGCGGCTGCGGCGAGTGCCGCACTCCCGAAATCCCCCGCAGCGAAAACGGTTCCTCTCGCGGTGAATTCATGAAGCAGATCGCCCAGAACTACAAAAGCGGCGCCTTGAGCCTGCTCGACGTTCCGGTGCCGAATTGCCAGCCGGGCGGCGTCATCGTGCGCACCGTCTACTCGGTCATCTCCGCCGGCACCGAGATGATGAAGATATCCGAAAGCAAGCTCTCGTTGCTGGGTAAGGCCAGAGCACGGCCCGACCAGGTGAAGAAGGTGATCGGCGCCGTTCGCCAGCAGGGGCTGAAGGCGACCTTCCAGAAAGTGATGAACCGGCTCGATTCCTATACGCCACTTGGATATTCGCTCGCGGGCGTCGTGGTGGAAGTCGGGGAGGGCGTGGAAGGGCTCCGGGTCGGGCAGGAAGTGGCTTGCGCAGGCAACCAGTTCGCGTTGCACGCCGAGTACAATTGGGTCCCCGAGATGATGTGCGTACCGATCCCTACGGGCGTCGCGCTGGATCAGGCCGCATTCGCAACGATCAGCTCGATTGCGTTGCAGGGGCTGCGCCAGGCGGACATTCGCCTCGGCGAGTCCGCCTGCGTGATCGGTCTCGGGTTGCTTGGCCAGATCCTCGTTCGGCTGCTGCGCGGAGCTGGCGTCCGTGTCGTCGGCATCGACATCGTAGAAGCCCGCTGCCGCGCGGCGGAAGCCGCGGGCGCCACGGCTTGCGCAGTGCCCGGTTCGCCGGAGTTCGAGCGCTTCAAGCGGCAGGTCGCGGAACTCACCGGAGGCCACGGCCTCGATTGCGTCTTCATCACTGCGGGCGGCGACGACAATGGGCCGGTCGAGATGGCGGCCGAGCTCGCGCGCGACCGCGCGCGCGTGGTCGATGTCGGCAAGTGCAGGCTCGATCTTCCGTGGAACGCCTACTACGAAAAGGAACTGGAATTCCGCTTTTCGCGCTCGTACGGCCCCGGACGCTACGATCCGCTCTACGAGGAAGCGGGCATCGACTATCCGATCGGCTACGTGCGCTGGACCGAGCGTCGCAATCTCGAATGCGTCCTCGAAATGCTGCGCGACGGTAGTCTCGATCTTTCACCCCTGATCACCGATACCTTTCCGTTTGAATCCGCCGTCGACGTCTACGAACGGATGAACAAGGGTGCGATTTCAGGGTTTGGCATCTTGTTCAAGTACCGTGATGCACCGGCGGCGGAGCGCAGGGTTGTCGTGCGGCCTGTTCCCGCGAAGAGAGCCGATCGGGTTCGGATCGGCGTGATCGGCGCGGGGAATTATGTCTCAAGCATGCTGCTTCCCCATCTTGCTAAGCGGGACGACGTCACGCTGGTCGAGGTCGTAACGAACACGGCGCTTTCGGCTGCGAACGCGGTCAAGAAGTTCGGTTTCGCCCGCTCGGCGACGGATAGCGCGGGGCTGCTGCAGGCCGATGATATCGACGCCGTGCTGATCGGTACGCGGCACGCCACGCATGCGGCGCTGACTTGCGCGGCGCTCGCAACGGGGAAGGCGGTTTTCGTCGAGAAGCCGCTGACGATCTCGCGAGAGTCGCTGGCCGAAGTTGTCCGCACGATCGAGCAGTCTGGCAACGACCGCCTGATGGTCGGGTTCAATCGCCGCTTTTCTCCGCTGCTCAACCAGATGAAGAACGAATGGGGCAAGCGCGTCGCTCCCCACGTCATTCATTACCGCGTGAATGCCGGGCCGATGGAGAAGGGGTCCTGGTATCTGCAATCCACGACCGAAGGTACCCGTTTCGTGGGCGAAGGCGGTCACTTCATCGACACGGCGAGCTGGTGGCTCGAGGTGGATCCGGTGCAGGTTTCGGGAGCCGCGACGATCGGCGACCACGACAACCTTACGGCTACGCTGAACTATCTGGACGGCTCGATCGCCACCGTCAGTTATCTGACCGACGGCGATCCGCGCGTGCCGAAGGAACGCATTGAAATCTTCGGCGAGGGCAAGGCGGTCTGTTTCGACAATTTCTCGCAGTTCGACATCTGGCAACGCGGCCGCTCGTCGACGAAGCGCAACCGCACCCTCGACAAGGGACAGAAGGCCGAGATCGACGCCTTCATCGCGGCGGTCAAGAACGGCGGCCCCATGCCGATCAGTCTTGCATCGCTGATCGCAACGACATCCGCGACCCTTGCGGTCCAGGAAAGTATTGCCGCCAATGCGCCCGTCGCCGTGAATGGCGACACCAAAACGGCGGCCGGCCCGGAAATCCTGCAAGTGGTCGCAGCCAACTCACGATGAAACTAGGCTGGTACTGGCGCCGCCTCCGGCGGATGTCTCCGTCGGAGATCGCGGGGCGCGCGCGCGACGCGCACCTGCGGCGTACGTGGCGGCGACGCTGGAAATCCGCACGTACCCCTGCGGTCAGGCGCGTTGGTTCGACCTTCGTCGGTACTCTTCCGGTACTCGACCCCGCTGACCTGCCAACGCTTGCCCGCGAAAAGATGACGGCTGCGGCAAATGAACTGCTCGACGGTCATTGGCTTGTTTTCGGTCGGCCGCATCCGCGTCTCGGTGCCGAGCCGGATTGGTTCGTCGATGCTTCAAGCGGACGGGCGTCGCCGAAAGACAGCTACACGTTCGATATCCCGCATCGCGACGAATCGCGCATCGGAAACATCAAGTACATCTGGGAGCCGTCGCGGCACCATCATCTTACCTTGCTGGCGGCTGCTTATGCGGTGAACGGCGATGAGCGCTACGCACACCGCATTGCCGAGCATCTGCAATCGTGGTGGCGCGAAAATCCGTTCCTGACCGGTCCGCATTGGCTGAGCGGAATTGAAATCGGCATCAGGCTGATTTCCTGGGTATGGATCCGGCGGCTCTTGCACGGGTGGTCGGGTGCAGCGGCTCTGTTCGAAGACAATCCGCAGTTTGTCGAACAACTCTACCGTCATCAGCAGTGGCTCGCCGCGCTGCCAAGCCGCGGCTCGTCTGCCAACAATCATCTTGCGGCCGAAGCCGCGGGACAGTTCGCTGCCTCGAGCGCCTTTCCGTTATTCGAAGAGAGCGCCTCCTGGCGAACCCGGTCCGCGGAAGAACTCCGGCGCGAAGTGACGGCGCAGACCTTCCCGAGCGGACTCAATCGCGAGCTCGCTACCGAGTACCAAGGCCTTGTTCTCGAGTTGTTGCTGGTTGCGGCCATCGAAGGCGAACTGACCGGCCATTCGCTCGGGGTCGTCGTCTGGGAACGCATCCGCGCCATGACGGACGCGATCGCGGCTATTCTTGATGTCGCGGGCAAACCGCCGCGGCAAGGGGACGGTGATGATGCGAGCGGTCTTCTGTTCGACTTTCCCGAGTACAATCGGTGGCTCGCGCTGCTCTCAACCGGACAGGTATTGTTCGGTCGCTTGCACTGGTGGCCTGCGTTGCCCGATGCCGATCTTCGAACGAGCATCTGGACGCTTGGGGTAAGCGTTCCCCCGTTGCCGCAAAACCGTCCGGCCGAGCGCCCGAACATCTTCCCTGACGCGGGCCACGTGTACTTGCGCAGCCTAGCTCACGGGAAAGAAGTCTGGTGCCGTTGCGACCACGGTCCCCACGGATTTCTGAGTATAGCCGCCCATGCCCATGCCGATGCTCTGGCGATCGAGCTGCGCGTGGATGGCGTGGATATTCTCACTGACCCGGGCACGTATTGCTATCACGGCGAACCCGAGTGGCGCCGTTACTTCCGTTCGACGCTTGGACACAACACACTCGAACTGCTCGGCCAGGACCAGTCGGTGTCAGGCGGACCGTTCCTCTGGATCGGCCACGCACAGAGCAAACTGCTCGACGTGACGGGGCTGGAAAACCGGGCACCGGCCGCCAGCTGGCGGGCAGAGCACTCCGGGTATGTCGGACGAGGCGGCCCGGAACATCGTCGTACGGTCACCCTCGACCGTGGTACCAACCGCCTGACGGTCGTCGACGAGATTCACCATAGCCGCGTTAAGCTAATTCCCGCTCGGCTCACTTTTCATCTCGGCCCCAGCGTAGATTGTCGGCTCGCTGACGCCGTCGCGAAGCTGTCGTGGCCCGGTGGCAGCGGTCAGATCGAATTGCCAGAGAGCCTCACGTGGTCGCTGCATCGCGGGGAAAACGATCCGCCCCTCGGGTGGTTTTCGGAGGCGTTCGGGCGAAAGAGTCCGGCGAGCACGCTGGTTGGTATGGGCAATGTGTCGGACGGAGCGGAATTTGTTACCCGGCTGCAGATCGATTGATCCTCATAGCAACCGGCTGGGTTGAACGGCGACATCCCCAATGAACAACAACAAACAGCGCGAACGACGCGTCCTGATCATCGTGGAGAATCTTCCGGTGCCGTTCGACCGGCGCGTCTGGTCGGAGGCGACGACTCTGCGTGATGCCGGCTATGTCGTCTCCGTAATTTGCCCGGTCGGACGCGGTTATGAGGCGACCGAGGAAACCATCGACGGCATTCATGTGTACCGCCACAAATTGCCGCTCGAAGCGCGCGGCGCCTCGGCCTATCTGATCGAGTATTCGGCGGCGCTCTTCTGGGAGTTTGTGCTGGCGGTAAAGGTCGCGCGGCGTCACGGCTTCGACGTTATTCATGCCTGCAACCCGCCGGATCTGATTTTCCTTGTTGCCCTGGTCTTCAAGATCTTCGGCGGCAAATCGTTCCTGTTTGATCAGCACGACGCCAACCCCGAATTCTTT
>Ga0307505_10002714_pt1 | contig 11944 bp, 8 predicted proteins | sample 23_S_MG_FD_202183 | JGI IMG/M metagenome (GOLD analysis project Ga0307505, IMG submission 202183) | Soil microbial communities from Populus trichocarpa stands in riparian zone in the Pacific Northwest, United States - 23_S | ecosystem: Environmental > Terrestrial > Soil > Riparian zone > Trees...
GGTCTTTAGCCTGCGTCCAGGAGTCCGTACGTCGCTGCGCCTACCGGTAGCCAGGCCCCTGTAGCCGCAGGTCTTTAGCCTGCGTCCAGGAGTCCGTACGTCGCTGCGCCTACCGGTAGCCAGGCCCCTGTAGCCGCAGGTCTTTAGCCTGCGTCCAGGAGTCCGGTCACTGCACGGGTTCGGGCGAGTATCCCGGCGGTTGCCTCTGGTTCTCTCCCAAGTCGCCCCTGACCAGGCCGGGATTCCTGTGCCGGAATGCCTCGACGGGAGACTCCGGGGACTCGTCCGTGCAGGCTTCCTTGTTCGACGCCACAGATTTGACGTTTCTGGGGAATCGACGAAAGGCAAAATTTCGGCTCGGGTTCGCCGAATGCGCCGCGGGCACTGAGGCGAACCGCAGCATCGCTGCGGACGGTTGGCACGCGAATCGCTTTTGTACCTCTCCGACGGAGGTTGGAGATGAAAGCGATTCTAAGACAATTCAATCTGTTCATCGCGTGTACCGCGGCAGCGATTCACTTGATGGCGGGAACCGGGTACGCGACGACGTTCGTTGCGATGGACCAGGAACAGCTCGCGGAGATTTCAGACACCGCGATCATCGGGACCGTCACCGAGATCACTTCTGGTCGCGACATCGAGAAGGGCGAGATCCTGACCGACATTCGCGTTTCGGTGGAAGACGTTCTCTTCGGCGTCGTGAACGACGAAGTCGTGATTCGCGAGGCCGGTGGAAGAGTTGGCGGCGACGAGGAGTGGAACTACGGCACGCCTGTGTTCCGCAAAGACGAACGCGTCATGGTTTTCTTGTCCGACGCCGGCGACGGCACCTACCACGTGACGAACATGGCCCTTGGCAAATTTGAAGTTCAGCCGTCCGACGACGGTGTCACCGAACTGGTCCGCGATCTGGGCGAGGGCGTTCAGGTGCTCAGCGCCACGGGCGAACTGATCGTCGATCCCGCCGCGGAAGTGATGCCGCTGTCCGATTCGATCCGTCAGGAACGACGCGGTCGCCACGACTCCCGACGCGCTCGACCGGAGCCGGTCGAGCTGGTCGAGTTGGAGGAAATCGAGGACATGGGCGAGTTCATCTATCTGGGTAGCACGCCCTCGCGCTGGTTCGAGTCCGACTCTGGCGAGCCGGTGGTGTTCAGCGTCGATCCGGTCGGCGACCCCGGTCCGCTGCTTGGCCCTGTTCAGTCCGCCGCCGCCATCGATGACGCCTTCGCCGCCTGGACGGCGGTGACCGGATCGGCGTTGCACCTGACGGCCGGCGCGCCCTTGGCCCAGCCGGAGACGTTCGCCGGATGCACGCAGGGTAACCGCATTGTTTTCAACGACCCCTTCAACGAGATCGCCGATCCAGTTGGATGCGGAGGAGTGCTGGCGGTCGGTGGATACTGCACCTCGGCCGAGACCAAGGTTGTCAACGGCACGCAGTTTCGCCGCATTCGCGTCGGCAAGGTCACCTTCAATAACGGCTGGGCGAGCTGCTTCAACTGGAACCGCTGCAACCTGTCCGAGGTTGCGACGCACGAGATCGGGCACGCCATCGGCCTCGGCCATTCGACGGAGCCCAACGCGATCATGCGTTCGTCCGCTTACTTCAACGGCCGCTGCACGACTCTCGGCAGCGACGATGAGGACGCGGCGCGGTTCATGTACCCGGCGGGCGTGGTCGTCGCGGACACGCCGACGCCGACCAGGACACCAACCGTCCGTCCGACGCGGACGCCGGGCACCATTGTCGATACTCCGACCTTCACCAGCACCCCGACGCGAACGCCGACCCGCACCATGACCCACACCAGCACCCCTACCCGCACCCCGACGACGGCGCCTGACGACTCGACGCCGTCGCCTGGTGGGCGCAACCTGCGCGGGCGCGTTCGCTACTTCATGTACGGCGCCGGCGTGCCGTCGGTGAACGTTCACATGGCGGCCGGTGTCGAGCGCTCCGCCATGACCGGCGTCGACGGAACCTTCGAGTTCACCAACGTCGGCACCGAGGCGGTCGAGATCCACGGCGCCAAGTCCGACGGTGGCGGCGGATCGATCTCCGCCCTGGACGCGGCGTACGCGCTGCAGGCCGTCGTCGGAAATCGCGAACTGACACCCCTGCAAAAGATTGCTTGCGACGCTACCGGCGACGGCTCGATTTCGCCGCTCGATGCGACCCGTCTCCTGCAGAGGACGCTGGGATCGATCACGACGCTGCCGGTGGCCGAGCGATGTGGAACGCCGTGGTTCGTAGTTCCCGCGAGCGACGCGTCGGCCGGGATGGCGGTCGAACCGACTCTTTCCCCCGTCGACTGCGCGGCCGGTGGCTTCGATGTCCCAGCCGTCGCGAGTGATGTGACGAACCTCGACTTCGACGCCATCCTGTTCGGCGACTGTAACGGCGGGTGGGGCGCGACGGCGAGCGCGCTGTCCGCGGCCGGCGATGCCCCCGAACGCAGTCGCGTTCGCATCGGACGCCTGAAGAAGCGCGGCAACACGGCGACGTTGCCTGTGTACGTTCGCTCCTCGCGCCCCTACCAGTCCCTGGACATCGACCTTCGCTACGACGCTTCGCAGATGACGCCGTCATCCGTCGATGGTCGCCGCGTGAGCGATCGATGCCTGATCGGCAAGCACGTCGTCGAGCCGGGCCGCCTGCGCATCGCGTTCGCCTCGCCCGAAGTCGTGAATCGCCGCAATGGAGTCCTGCTGTTCGTGACCTTCGACCTGACCAACGAGTCATCGGCGCTCAGCATCGTCCGTCCGATCGAGGCCCGCATCGACGAGGGCTACGTACGGGTCCTGCCGAACAGCGCACGACGATGATCACACCGTCCAACCCGCACCGCCTCGAGCCGGCAGCACTCGCTGCCGGCTCAAACTTGTCCCCCGTCGACGCGGAGGATTTTGCCGGTGATGAATCCGGCCTCGTCGCTGGCGAGAAACACCGCGGCGTGCGCGACGTCTTCCGGGTAGCCGGGGCGCTTGAGGGGAATGCCATCGATCAGCCCGTCACCGAAGGCCGCGATCAAACGGTCTCCCATGTCGGTCTTGATCAGCCCCGGGGCGATGCAGTTCACGCGCACTCCGGCACTCGCACACTCCTGCGCGAGACAGCGGGTCAGCGCGTTCACGCCTGCTTTGGCGACGTAGTACGGCGAGCCGAACGGCGCGCAAAGATCGGCGCCGACCGAAGAAATCAGCAGGATGGAGCCTCGCTTGCGATCGATCATGTGACGCACGACGGCCTTGCAGGTGTGAAACACGCCGTTCAGGTCGACGTCGATGACGCGCCGCCAATGCTCGACATCGACATCCCAGACCGCCTGCGGGCGCGAAGCCACTCCGGAGTTCGCCACGGCGATGTCGAGATGGCCGAAGTGGTCGATGACCTGGGCGGCCATCGCCTGCACCGCCGGCCAGTCGGCGACATCCGCCTGGCAAAGCATCGCGCGTCGCCCCAGACCTTCGATCGCCTCGGCTGTCGCCTGCGCCGCCTCGCGATCGCGCCGGAAGTTGATCGCCACATCGGCGCCCTCGCGGGCGAAGCCGAGGGCGATGCCGCGCCCGATGCCGCGCGATCCGCCGGTGACGAGTGCTACCTGGCCGCTCAGTTTTCCCATGGAGCGGCACGCTATGAAACGAACGCCTCCCGCTCAAGGGTCGAACTCCGTGCCCGTTGCCGCGCCGGAGAGTGGGTCCTCGCCGGGTGGGTGAGCCACCTGTCGATTCTCGATGCCGACACGGATCGCGATTCGGCAGGTCTCACCCTCCCGCGGGGATGAATCGCCCTGAACTCAGCGCGCGCCCAGATCCGCCAGTGCGTGCTTCGCCGCGAGCGCGGTGGCGGGCGATGGGTCGAGATCCAGTGCTTCGAGGAAGTGCTGGTAGGCCGCCGTCGGTTGATTGAGGTGCCGCATCTGCACCAGCCCGGCGCCGAGGTGCGCGGCGGCCGCACTCGACCCGCTTGGATGATCGCGCAAGTGCCTCCGGTACAGTGACAACGCCGCCCGCGGCTGGCCGTCGGCGAGCAGCCAGTCGCCTAGCGAGAGCGACTCCTGCGGTGTCAGCAGCCGCCGCGTACTCTCCGCCGGTAGCGCGAAATAGATCCGCGCGGCGTCCGCGAAGCGGCCCGCCGCGATCGCCTCGCGAAGGCCGCCGCTGGTGACCGCGCTTGCGCCCGCTGTGTATCCAGCCGGCGGCGCGTTGAGTGTTCGCCAATCGATGGCTTTCGCGATCAACAGTCCTGCGACGAATCCGCCGATGTGGGCGCCGTAGGCGACGCCGGTGGCGCCCCGCGCCAGGATGAACGGGAAGACATTCTCGACGACGATGTAGAGTCCGAGCAGCGTCCGAGCCGAGACCGTGATGCGCATCAAGAACGGAAACAGCAGCAGGAGATGGACGCGGTTGCGCGGAAACCAGAGGAAGTAGAACCCGAGCACTCCGGAGATCGCACCCGATGCCCCGACCATCGGCAGTCCCGACGTCGGAAAGAACATCGCGTGGACCAGAGTCGCCGCTGCACCGGACACCAGGTAGTAGGCGACGAACCTCAGCGGGCCGACCCGATGCTCGACGTTGTCTCCGTAGATCCACAGGAACAACATGTTGCCCGCCAGGTGGGCGAAACCCGCGTGCAGGAACATCGATGCGAACAGGGTCACCAGGCTCGGATCGACCGGCCGGTACCCCCAGCTGAAGACGAGAAGATCGTACGCCGAGGTGTTGGCGAGAATCTGCGGGATGGATGCCTTGTACCCGGTGTGTCGCGCCACCAGGTGGACGTACTCCGCCAGGCGCGGATCGGACGCGTCGGGGCTGGCCCAAGCGAGCGGAAGCGTGAGCAGATACACCGCCACGTTCACCGCCAACAGGCAGTACGTGGCGACAGGCGTGCCTTCCGGGTTGGGCGAATCGCCTACGGGCAGGATCACGAGTAACGCCCCGCCGCGGCTGTCATGCCCCCGGCGAGTGCTGTTCCGCCACCTCCGGGTGCGACCATGGGCCGGAGTCTACATTCCTTCGGATGAGGTGCAATGCCCGTCAGTCGAACTCACCACAGAGGCACTGAGATCACAGAGAATGAAACTCTGTCGATTCGCATCCCTTCGTCGCCCCGGCCCCATACCGTCGTCACCCCGGCGAAAGCCGGGGTCCACCTGGTGACCCGGATGGATTCCGGCTTTCGCCGGAATGACGATCCAAGGAAACGTCTTCAATCGTGCAAGTGTCGATGATCCGATCCGCGTTCGTCGGTATCCTCTCTGTGTTCTCGGTGTCTCTGTTTCGAAAATTGCCCCCGTGCGCGCTTCGCGCTCCGGTGGGCTCGGACCCGCGAGCAAAGCCCGCAGCTCCTCCTTCCTCAATTTTTACTGTCTTCATGTGCCCGTTCGCGGGCCCCGTGACTGTGGTGAGGTTATTTCAATGCAGCCGTAGGTCCGGCAGCTCGAGTCCGCGCGCGGCGATCAGACGGTTCATGCGCATGATCACCTTCTGCGCGTCGTCCATCAGCGCCCGGCGTAGCCCGGGCCGCTCGGTCCGCATGTACCAGTCGTGCAAGGCCTGCAGGTCACGTCCCATGCTCGCCATGCGGATCCTGTCGCGCTGCGCGATTTCGGTATGGGTGTCGAGCAACGTACGCCACCGGGTGAGCTGCGACTCGATGGTGTTGAGCTCGAGGTCGAGCGTGTCGCGGTCGATTGGCGCGGCCGGTCGATGCGCCGGCTTCGGCGCCGCCGGTTTGCGCTCGCCGAAGCCGAACTTGCGCAGGACGCCGGCGACGATACCGAGGATCCGTACATCCTCGGCGTCGACGCGCCACGGCAACATCTCGGGATTGGCCGGTTGCAGCCGCACCTGGTGCCCTTCGCGATAGACCTTCTTGACGGTCACCTGACCGTTCACCTCGGCGACCACGGTGCGGCCGTCGTCCGCCGATTCGCACGGCTCGACGATCAGATAGTCCCCGTCGCGAATCCCTTCGTCGATCATCGACGAGCCGCGGACCCGCAGGGCGAACACTTTGCGGCCCTTCCACAGCGCCTGGGGGACGTCGAGGGTTTCCTCGACCGAGTACACATCCAGCGGCTGGCCCGCCGCGACCTCGCCGAGCATCGGGATCCGCGCGGTGCCCTCGGCAAGCCACTCCTCGAAACCGCCCTCGAATGATTGCGTCGATTCCATCACCTTCGCCTCCTTTTCGCTGCGGGAGACGATAGGCGAAGGAGAGGCGAAAGTAAAGTGACAAGGGCGAAAGGGACGAAAGCTGTAATCCCCGTCCCTTTCGTCCCTTTAGTCCCTTTCGTCCCTTGGGTCGGAGGGTTCAGCTCAAATCGCAGCGCAGCACCGTGACCCGACGCAGTCGCTGTCGATCGTAGCCCTTCCACTTGGCCGCCGGGACTTCGGAGCGACGGACACGGCGAAAGCCGTGGCGGAGGAAGAAGTCGGCGGCGTTGGTGTTGGTGGTGCTGGCGAAGACATACCGCAAGCCGGCTTCCACGGCCTCGGTCAGGAGGCGGCGCAGCAATTTGGCCCCGACGCCCTCGCTCTTGAAGCGCGTCATCGTATACAGCCCGGCGATCTCGCCGGCCTTCGAGCGCGCGTACGGCTCGACGAGCAGGCCGGAGATGCCGGCCAGATGATGGCGGCCGATGGTCGCGCCGAATCCGTTCAACAAAATCGCCGCGATCTGCGCCTCGTCGCGCTCCTTCAGGAATCCTTCGCGCTCGCCGCGTCGCAGCAGGCGCTCGACCTCCTCGAAGTCGTCGATGCCGAGCCGCTCGATCCGGCAGTAGTCCTCCAGCGTGAACAGCGTACCCGCTCCCTCGTAGGTGAAGAGCTCCGTGGCGAGTTGGTCGGCGGCGCACACGTTCACGGCCTGGACTCCGTCGCGCAGCGCACCGCGCACGGCCTCGAGGATCTCCCGACGCTCGTTCAGCCCCGCCCACTCGGCTTCGCCCGCGCGCAGGACCTCGACGAGCATCGAATCGTCCATGAACGAGATCGCCGTGTCGCCGGGCGCGCGCAACCCTCCCTGTGGATCGAGGATCACCCATTTGTGGATGCGCAGCCGTCCCGTGATCCACTGGCTGACGTCGAGCAGGTGGGTCTCCGGCACGAGTCCGACGAAGACGGGCGAGCGCCGCAAGGCGCTCCATACAGTGCCGAGATGACCGGGCCCCGGTCGCGGGTCGAGCCGCTCGACGAGTCCCGCCACGCTCGTTCGGCCGCCTCGCCGCGGAAACAGATGGGCGTTGGCGTCGGTGGCGAGTCGGCTGCGCAGCAGGCGACCGATGCGTGCCTTCGCGGCGGGCCGTCGCGGCTTGTCGCCCACCAGAAGCACGACGCGGGTGTCGTTGGCGATCAGGTCGTTCGCCACGTCGAACAGCGGATCGAGGTCGCGCGGATCGGACGACCGCGTCGAGATGCACAAGGTGTGGGCGCGAAACTCGTCGAGGTAGAAGGACTTCTCGTCGAGCGGCGCATCCCGCCGCGCTTTGGCGTCCGACTTTCGCATCCGGCGCAAGCTAGCAGCCGGTGGCGAGTCAGGCGAGGAAGTGTGGTGGATCATTCGGCGAAGACAACAATCTGGAGGGACCAGGGACGAAAGAGACGAAAGGGACGAAAGAGTTGGCCTCGAGTCCCTCTGGTCACTTTCGTCCCTTGTCCCTTTCGTCGCTTTCGTCCCTTGGGTCCCTTGTCCCCTTGCTCGCTGCGACCGGCGACGTGGACCCGTCGGGCGATGCGCGCTACACGTGCCGCGATGAATCGCCGCGTTGGGGTCTGGGCGCTGCTCGCGCTGTCGTGGACGGCGCTCGACGTGGCGCCCGCACCGGGATTGCGCGCGCGCAATGGCATGGTCGCAGCCGAACACCAGCTGGCGTCGGAGGCTGGTGTCGAGATCCTGCGCCGCGGCGGCAACGCTGTCGATGCGGCGATCGCGACGGCGTTGGCCGTCGGCGTCGTGAATCCATCGTCGTGTGGGATCGGCGGCGGCGGTTTCATGGTGATCTTCGAACGCGCCTCCGGGCGTGTCTTCGCCCTCGACTATCGCGAGGCCGCGCCGCAACGGGCTCACCGCGATCTCTTTGTCCGCGACGGCTCGGTGGCGCCGGGGCTCAGCACCGAGGGCGGCCTTGCCGTGGCCGTTCCCGGCGAAATGGCGGGTGTCGCGGAGGCGTTGCGCCGCTTCGGCACCATGCCGCTCGACGCCGTGGCGGCACCGGCGATTCGCCTGGCGCGCGACGGGTTCCCGGTGGGCGCGCATCTCGCCGGGGCGATTGACGGCCAGCGCGAGGCGATCGCGCGAAATTCGGAGCTGGCGAAGTTGCTGTCGCGACCCGATGGCACGCCGCTGTCTGAAGGCGAGATCCTGCGCCAGAGCGACCTCGCCCGCACGCTCGAGCATCTGGCGCGATCGGGCGCCGATGCGTTCTACCGCGGCCCCACGGCGGCGGCGATTGCCGACGCCGTGGCGGCCGGCGGCGGCATTCTCCAGGTGGGCGATCTGGAAGGATATCGGGCGTTCTGGCGCGAGCCCGTGCGCGGCCGGTGGGCGGGCCACGATGTGTACGGCATGCCACCGCCGAGCTCCGGTGGCGGGGTGCTCGTCGCGGTGTTGAATTCCATCGGGGCCGACGATCTGCGGGCCCTCGGACACAACTCACCGACGTACGTCCACCTGCTCGCCGAGTCGCTCAAGTTCGCCTTCGCCGACCGCGCCGCGTCGTACGGCGATCCCGCGTTCTTTCCGGTGCCGCTCGACCGTATCCTCGCGCCGGAGCGCGGCCGCGCGATCAGGCGGCGGGTGCGCGCCTACGAGACGCGGGATCCGGCCTTCTACGGGCGATCTCATACGGCGGACGACGCCGGCACTTCGCATCTCTCGGTGGTCGACGGCGCGGGCAACGCCGTCGCGCTGACCACCAGCGTCAACACCGCGTTCGGCTCGAAGCTGGTCGTGCCGGGGACCGGGATCATTCTCAACAACACGATGGACGACTTTTCGGCCCAGCCGGGCGTGCCGAACACGTTCGGCCTGGTCGGATCGGAGGCGAACGCGATCGCCGGTGGCAAGCGTCCGTTGAGCAGCATGTCGCCGACGGTGGTGGTGCGCGACGGCGAGGCGGTGGCCGCGGCGGGCGGCTCGGGCGGCCCGCTGATCATTACGGCGACGCTGCAGGTTCTCCTCAACGCACTGGTGTTCGACATGGACGCGTCGCAGGCGGTGGCGGCGCCGCGGCTGCACCATCAGTGGATGCCGCCGGTGCTCTTCCTGGAAGAGGGAATGCGCGACATCGATGCGGTTCCGCTGCGGCGCATCGGTCACGCGGTGCGGTCGACCGCCGGCGGCGCGGCGGTCCAGATGATTCGCCGCGACGCCGACGGTTGGCTCGACGGGGCCGCGGATCCGCGCAAGGGCGGTCGTGCCGCGGGTTGGTGATCCGCACGGCGGCGGTGGCCCCGACCGCCGCCGCAACGTCTCCTTCTGGGCCAAGATCGCCGTCAGCGCCGCCCTCCTCGGGTATCAACTGAGCGCCGGTGGACTCGCCCCCGTCGTTCGCGCCGTGTCGTCCGCGGATGTCTCGTGGGTGCTGGTCGCGTTGGCGCTGTACATCGCCAGCCACGTCCTCAACGCGCAACGTTGGAATTGGTATGCGCGCGAGTTCGGCTTCGCGGGGCGCGCGTCCGAGTTCATGCAGATGTATTTCGCGTCGCTGTTCATCAATCTCTTCGCGCCGGGCACGATCGCCGGCGATGTCACCCGCGGCATCGCCCTCGGCGGCGGCGAGAGGCGCGCGGCCGCTTTGGGCAGCGTGGTCGCGCACCGGTTGTCGGGGATGATCGCGCTCTTCTCCCTCGCTGGCGTGGCGGCGCTCGTGCAGCGCGAGGTTCCGTTGCCCGCCGCGGCGCGTCTCGCCGCGTGGGCCGTGCCGCTGGCCGGCGTCGGCGCTCTGCTCGCCGCGCCCGCGGCCGTTGCGCGGATCGCGGCGCGACTCGGACGGCCGGTCGCGCTGCCGCGCGCGTGGGCCTCGGCGACCGGGCGAACGCTCGTCGTCGCCGCCGTCTACCACGCCGTGCAGATCGGTTCGGCGATCTGTCTCGCGCGCGCGGTCGGCATCGATTCGAATGCGTCGACTCTGGCTCTGTTCGTGCCGTTGGTGAACGCCGCCGGAATGATTCCCGTGACGGTGAGCGGCGTCGGCATCCGCGAAGCCGGATACGTCTACTTCTTGCAGCAGGTCGGAATTCCGCGCGAACAGTCGCTGGCGTTGGGCCTGCTCGGCAGCGGCTTGGTGTTCGCCGCCGGCCTGGCCGGGGCTCCGGCCTTCGTCAGAGGTCGCAGCCGCTCAGCGCCCGATTGACGGCTGCGACCATCTCGGAGATCGCGACGACTCCGTCGCCGTTGCGATCCGCCGCGAGGCATTCGGCGACATCGGCGGTGCCGAGGCCGATGCGGACGATGCGCACCAACTCGGAGATGGCGACGCCGCCGTCGCCATCGCAGTCGCCCGCGCAGGGGACCTGCGTCGGTAGTGGCGACGATGTCGGTTGGGGCGTTTGCGTCGGCACCTCGGTGGCGGTGGCTGTCGCCGTCGCGGTGTCGGTCGGAGTCGGGGTCGCGGTGGTGGTCGCCGTAGGCGTGTCCGTCGGCGTGTCGCTCGGCGTCCGCGTCGGTGTTTGCGTCGCCGTTGCCGTCGGCGTCGGCGTCGCCGTCGCGGTGTCGGTGGGCGTCTGGGTCGGCGCCCCGGTGTCGATGATCAGGACGTCGTTGACCACCAACGCTTCCTGGATGACGCCGTCGCGGTCGACCGGCAGGACGCGGTCCAGTTGCAGGGGTGAAGAGCGAATCGGCGGGTTGTCGCGCACCGGGATCCGACATCGAACGACCGGACCGCTGCCGACCGGTTGGGGGTTGCTCGAGTTGTTGAACAGTACGAAGCGGAAGCGGCGAAAGCCGACCGGGACGACTGGATCGAACGCCACCGACACGGCCAGGCCGTGATCGACCAGTCGGTCGTCGTCGACGCACCTCTCGGTGGTGTCGACCAGCGTCAGGAAGGCGGACTCCAGTAGCAGGTCGAAGGCGAGGCTCACGACTCCGTCGGTCTTGTCGACCAGCTCGACATCGAGGTCGATGAGAGCGCCCGGCGGCGCTACGACGCGGCCGATGGCGACGCGGATCGGATCGCTCGGGGTATCCGTGACCGTGGCGGTCGGGGTCTGGGTCGGTGTGGCTGTCTGCGTCGGCGTGAGGGTAACGGTCGGCGTCCGGGTCGCCGTCGGGGTCGGGGTCGAAGTCGGCGTGTCGGTCTGACTGGGCGTCAACGTAATCGTCGGTGTCAACGTCACGGTCGGCGTCAGCGTATGCGTGTCCGTGGGCGTTCGCGTTGGGACCCGCGTCACCGTGAACGTGACCGTTCGGGTCTGGGTCGGCGTGAAGGTCATCGTACGGGTGAGCGTCGGCGTCCGTGTCACGGTGTCCAGCGGCGTTGGTGTCGACGTGCTGAACGGTCGGACGGTGTTCGTCGGAACCATCGTGCGACTGGCGGTGGCGGTGAATGTCGGCGTGGGCGTCCTCGACCGCGTCGTCGTCGCGCTGGTCGTTGCCGTGTGGGTGGGCACCGGCGAATTGCTGGGCGTGCGCGTCCAGGTGCGCGTGCGCGTCGGTGTGCCGGTGATTGGCGTCGGTGTCCGTGTAGTCGTGCGCGTGGGCGTCGCGGAAGCCGGTGGGCTGGTGTGGGTGGCCGTGCGCGTGGGCGTCGCGGAGGCCGGTGGGCTGGTGTGGGTGGCCGTGCGCGTGGGTGTCGCGGAGGCCGGTGGGCTGGTGTGGGTAGCCGTGCGCGTGGGCGTCGCGGAGGCCGGTGGGCTGGTGTGGGTAGCCGTGCGCGTGGGCGTCGAGGATGGCGGTGGATTGGTGTTGGTCGCGGTGCGTGTC
>Ga0307505_10002715_pt1 | contig 11943 bp, 13 predicted proteins | sample 23_S_MG_FD_202183 | JGI IMG/M metagenome (GOLD analysis project Ga0307505, IMG submission 202183) | Soil microbial communities from Populus trichocarpa stands in riparian zone in the Pacific Northwest, United States - 23_S | ecosystem: Environmental > Terrestrial > Soil > Riparian zone > Trees...
AGAAGACCAAACTCAAACGGCTCGTTCCGCATTCGTTTGAAGTACGTCATGTCCAGTCCGCACATCATTGGACCAAGCAAAATGCCCATGGGCACCGCTGAGCCGATCAGCACCGCCACCGCAGCCAGGCCTACAAACAGCCAGTACTGATCCTTTATCAGCGCCCACGCGCCCCTGATGCATTCGATTGGTTGAATAGCGTTTCGGCGAAACTCGATTTGAGGGGTCGACATTCAGATTTTCCTTAGGAGTCAGGATTTCAAGATCTTGCGGTCACAAGAAAATCGACGAGCAGATTGGCGGCGACGCGCAGCCGATAATCCGCTGTGGAGCGCACGTCGTCGATCGGTGCGATCTCGCGCAGCAAAGTTTCGCGTGCGAGTTTAATCGTGCCGTCGTTGATCTCTTTGCCGCGAATCGCGTCTTCCGTTTGTTTGCAGCGAAGAACGATCGGCGCAACGCTTCCGAGCACCACGCGCACATCCGCGACGCGCGCGTCTTCCATTCGCGCAACACCAGCAAAGCAAACTTTCGAGATCGCCTGTGCCTTGCGCGTGCCAACCTTGCGATAGTACTGCTTCACGCCCGCGATGCGGCGCGGCAGACGAATGCGGGACAGCAATTCATCTGGACGAATGTCCATCTGCTTATATCCCTTATGAAAGCCATCGTACGGAAGCCAACGCGAGCCGCTACTCGAGACCAGTTCAATCTCCGCTTCGTAGGCCAACAACGCTGGCGGCGAATCGGCCGCGGGCGATGCATTAACGACGTTTCCGCCGAGTGTGCCGCGGTTCTGAATCGCGAGCCCGCCTGTTTCACTCGCCGCCTGACAAAGCATCGGAAACTCGTGTTGCAGCACCTCGTTCCCTTGCACTTCCGTGTAGGTTGTTAAAGCGCCGAGCGTCACATGGCTCTCTGTGATCTCGATGCCGCGCAGTTCGCTAAGCGACCAAATGTTGACGTAATTGCGATGCGTCAGTTTTCCGGCTTCGAGCAGGACCATCAGATCGGTGCCGCCCGCAAATGGTTTCCAAACACCCGGTTCGTTGCCGATGAGAGCGAGAGCGTCGTTGAGTGAAGCGGGTGTGGTCAGTTGATAGCCGGGAACGTAAGCTCTCATTTTTGACAAGCCTGAACGACCGACTCGAATATTTTCATGTAGCCAGTGCAGCGGCAAAGATTGCCGGCCAAACCATTGCGAATGTCTGCTTCAGTCGGCGCTGGATTGCGTTCGAGCAGATCGACAGCGGCCAGAATCATCCCGGGAGTACAAATACCACATTGCGCACCGCCGTGGTCGATAAATGCCTGTTGCACCGCGTGCAGTTGGTCGCCATTGGCGACGCCTTCAATCGTCATGATCTCGGCGCCATTAACCTGAGCGATCGGCACCAAACATGAATTCACGATCTGCCCGTCGAGCTTCACCGTGCACGCGCCGCATTCACCTTCACCACAACCTTCCTTCGTTCCGGTCAAATGCAGTTCTTCACGCAGCACGTCAAGCAATCGCGCCATTGGAAACACTTCGAGCTTATGTGACTCGCCGTTCACCTTCAACTCGATTTCGGTTTTGGTCATTTAGTTTATGTGCAGCGCTTTTCCGACCGTCGGATCGCGGCGCACACGCCAGATCTTGGAGTCGAGATAGTAGTGGATAAACGCGTAGCCCCAGAGAAACGAGATGCCCAACTGGATCACGAATGATTGCTCCACACCCGCAGCGGCATTCTGCAAACCGAGGTAACCAAGCAACTGTCGCGGCCCTTGATAAAGCACGCCAAAGATGACACCAAACGCGACGTAGTAAAGCACGCGGCGGCTGATCAATTCCGCGGCGCCATACTTGTCTCGCTTGTCCGCGTACTTCTGATTGTGAAACCAGATCAACCGGTGATACTGAAAGTTGTGATAGATGGTCAGTATCGCGACAATCGCGATCGGCTTGTGCGGCATCGGCGTCAACAAGACGATCCAATGCAACGGAATCGCAGCCGCGAGCAACAGGTATTTCGGCACGTTCAATGGTTCGCCGGCTATTGCGCGTTGCGCCTGTCGTCCCAGCCAAAGAACAAACAAAAGGACTGTGCCGGCGAGTAGTATTTTTGAAAGACCATTTACACCGCCGCGCAACGCCGCCGGCACACGCGCCATCGCTTCCGGATCGCGCGCGATGAACTCGACGAACGGATAGTTGAATGCAAACAGCAGAAACAACCTGTCGAGCGCATTATCAACCCGCGCCAGATCCCCGTTCTTCTTTTTATACAGCACCATGAAACCGTAGTGCTGCTTCACGAGATGGTAGTAAGCCCACAACGCGGCGACGAAGAAGAAAACAAAACCTGCGCCTGCGAGCACCATGACCGGTCCCACCGCAAAGAACAGAAGCGAACCCCAGAGCAACCGGGCGCGATTCTGTCTTTCACTGCGATCGAAATAGGTGCGAGAGAAAGTTCCGAAGACGTGCGGCGCGTCGATCAGTATGGCCCAAAGCGCCACCATCGGCACCAGTGGCACGAGCCCGCTCACATAAAGCACGAGCAGTAGATAACTGGACACGACCGAACCGATAAACCAAACAAGGTCATCACGCGCGCCGATAATCCAGCGCAACGAGATTGCACTGGCAACGGGTTTTGCGACGATTTGGGCGCTGGCAGCCATGGCGAAGTTTGGTTTCAGGGCTCGCGGCATTCTATCATCGGACCCGGAAATGTTCAGAGCATTCGAATAGTCATGGCGAAACAACTCTTTCAAGCTCATCCGTGGCATGGTGTGAGCCCGGGACCGAGAAGTCCGGAGCTGGTGAATGCCTACATCGAGATCGTCCCGACCGATCCCGTGAAGTACGAACTCGATAAAGCATCCGGCCATTTGCGTGTCGATCGCCCGCAGCGGTTCTCGTCGATGTGCCCGACGCTTTACGGTTTCATTCCGCAGACTTATTGCGGTCCGGAAGTGGCCGAGCTGGTTGAACGGCGTAACGGCCTGACCGGTATCGAAGGCGACAAAGATCCGATGGATATCTGCGTGTTATCCGAGAAGACTTTCGTCCACGGTGGGTTTTTCCTGCGCGCGCGGCCGATTGGCGGGTTGAGAATGATCGACGGCCGGCAGGCTGACGACAAGATCATCGCCGTGCTCGAGGACGATCTCGCTTACGGCCGCATTCTCGAAATTGCTGACGTGCCGAAAGGGCTCATCGATCGTTTGCAGCACTACTTCCTGAGTTACAAACAACTCCCGGCTGACGAACCCAAGAAGGTCGAAATTACACACGTTTACGATCGGACAGAGGCGCTGGACGTGATCACGCGCAGTTTGCGTGATTACCAGGAAGAGTTTGGCGACGAATAAAGCGCAAACTCAGAAACGCCGCCGGAAGTGTTCTTCAATCCCGCAGCGGGGACATATCAAACCGCTGCGGGATTCGTCTGTCCACTTGGCGAGCGCCAAAGGTTGTGGGTGATGAACGGCGTGGTTATGCCGGGCGTGCTGCTTTCGTTCAGCAGCCTCCGAACTACAGTGTTTACATAGCCAGCCGTAACCCACGTTGAAGAAGTGGGCCGTCTGATGCATAAACCTGGTTCATAACTGGAGAACTCAGGTCTCAGATCTTCTGACCCGAGTTCACTGTCGTGATTCCATCAAACGCACCGGCACGGACATTCGCCTGCCGTTGCGCCAGATCTGTACTTGCACTACTTCGCCGATCTGATGCTTGTCGAGGACGCGGAACAGATCGTCTGAGTTGGCGACTTTGTCGTTGTCGATGCCGACGATGATGTCGCCCAATTCGTAATCGCCCATCTCGGTCGCTTGCATTCCGCGCAGTCCCGCCGTCGCGGCGCCACTGCCACGCGCGACCTGAATGATCAACACGCCATCCGCGGTCGGAAGATCAACCTGATTACGAAACGCTGAAACGTCGCGGGTGCTCACGCCGAGTTTGGGACGTCTTACCGAGCCGAACTTCAAAATCTGCGGCACGATCCGTTTCGCAATGCCGGCGGGAACAGCAAAACCAACACCTGCTGAACTGCCGGACGGCGAAAGTATCTGCGAGTTGATTCCGATCATACGGCCGTGAGAGTCGAGCAGTGGTCCACCGGAGTTACCGGGATTGATCGACGCGTCGGTTTGAATAGCGCCTTCGATAAGGCGATTGTTACGTGCGCGAATCGGCCGCTGCAAACCGCTGATCACGCCGGTCGTCAATGTGCGATCCAAACCAAACGGATTACCTATCGCCAATACTTTTTGTCCAACGACCAATTTTTCGGAATCACCCAGCGGAATTACGGTCAGCCCTCCCGGTGGTTTTTCCGTTAGACGAATGACGGCGAGGTCCGTATCAGGATCACCGCCGACGACTTCCGCCGGATAGTCTTTCTTCCCACCGAGGCTGACGGAAAGCTTTTGCGCGCCTTCGATGACGTGATAATTCGTCAGAATATTTCCGTCCTGGTCCAAAATCGAACCAGAGCCGGATCCTTCCTGCTGCTCGACATAACCAAAAAAGTCGCGTGCGTAGGAGGTTGAATGAATGAAGACGACGCCCGGGCTGAGCGTGCGATAGACTTCGATATTGTTCTGTTCGTCAGTCGAGGTTGCGGGATCGGTGATTCCTGCGGGCGCTGTTTCCGAGTACGCGGCTTGGGAACTCTGTAAACGATTGTTGATACGATCGACCACCGTGACGATGCCGGCGGCAAACAACCCTGAAATAAGTGCGACTAATAAAATTTGGCGTGTGGAAAGTCGGTACATAAAACTTCATCCTTCTTTCGGTAGACTCTTTTGCAGCGGTGTCAGCATGGCGCTAGGATGCTAATCGACCGGACCCTCGTTGTGTGTCTCGGTGCTGAACTGGGCCAGAGCGACACAACTTTAAGCCAGCCGCGTTTGGAGTTCAAGCTTGAGCTTGTTCCGCATTAGCAGCCTAAAGGCGAACTCAGAACCCGGCTGCAAGGTGATTTGAGCGATCTCTATTTACTGAAATTCGCGGGAAAGAGTTTCAGGCAAACAGCGAAACGACAGCGGCGGGAAGGCTGCTGACGTAGGCGATAGCGTGCACCGGACCTGCCCAGCCGAGCGCCAGGCAGCCTGTTGCCGCGTGTACGATCATCAGGGCGGCATAGACAACCAGCGCGACGGTAAGTCCGCGTCGGGCGAGCGGCAGATGCGAGCAACGGTAGAGAATGTAGGCAGAGAAGGCGCCGATGGCGAGTTTGAAAACCAGAAACGACATTTCACTATGCTCGAGCAGGCCGGCCATGAGCGCATTGCCTTCGGTGGCGACGTTCAGGCGCACCCAAAGAATTGTTAGTTGGGCGTCGAGCCAGTTGAGACCAAACAACAGCAAGCTTTTAGAGAGTGTACCCATGGTTCTCAGTGCCAACTTTGTTTAAACTCGTTCCCTATTTACGTCAGAACCCTCAAGTTTTAGCTTGAGGGTCCATGACGCCACGGGAGGAACGAGACTCGTTCTTATGCTTTATTTAGACGGCGAATTATAACGCAATTCCGAAAAGACAGATGAGTGTTTCGATCAGTGAAGCATTGCGGCAAGCGTCGCAGCAGTTAGATCAAGCTGGCGTTGCGGAAGCGCGGCGCGAAGCGGGTTCGCTGTTGTCGCATGTGGTTGGGAAAGACCGAACGTTTCTCATCAGTCACGCTGAAGAGCTACTCGATTCTCATCAGTTCGAGAGTTTTGAAAACGCGATCGCGCGGCGTGCGGCAGGTGAGCCGGCGCAATACATCACCGGCACGCAGGATTTTTTCGGGCGCGCGTTTCGCGTAACGCCGGACGTGTTGATTCCGCGTCCTGAAACGGAGTTGTTGGTTGAGGCAGCGTTGCAGATGATGAATGCCAACGCGGTAATTTGCGACGTCGGCACCGGTTCGGGATGCATTGCGATCACGTTGTTGTGCGAATGCCAGGATTCACGCGTGGTTGCTGTTGATGTGTCTGAAGCCGCATTGGAAGTTGCGCAAGAGAATGCGCGTCAACTTTTAGTTCACGAGAAAATCGAGTTTGTAGTCTCGGACTGTTTTGCTGCTCTGCACCAAAGTGAAGGCCGGTTTGACTTGATCGTTTCTAACCCCCCTTATGTCGCGGCCAACCAGCTTCCAGGCTTACAGCGAGAAGTTCGAGATCACGAACCGCTAGTGGCACTTTCACCCGGAGCTGACGGCTTAACGGTTATCAGGCGTCTTTTAAACGACGCGCCGCGGTTCCTCAGCGCAAACGGTTACCTGCTCATGGAAATCGGTTTCGACCAGGGCGAAACAATAAAACAGATCGTCGACCCAAACATTTGGACTCTGAAAGAAATTCGTCCCGACTTACAGGGCATTCCGCGAATCGTCGTACTCCAAAAGAACTGAATTTCCTGCCACAACCCCCAACTTTGCGGTGTTTACGATTCAGAACCGCGAACTGACTAATAAAACAAGAACCCCAGACGATTGAAGGAGACCTACCATGTTGAGGTTTGTAGGACGTAGTGTGCTCGTGGCAGCACTCGTGGCCACCGTCGGCCTAACCGGCCTGGCCCAAAAGACCGATAAGGTCAAAACTAAGAAAGATGGCTCGTTAGCCTGCCGCGACAGTTGGTACAACGATAAGCTTGTCGGCAACTGTGAAATTCGCGAACAGACGCTCGCGCTGAGCGGCGGCACGATCGGGATCGACGGCCGGCAAAACGGCGGCGTTTCGGTCAAGGGTTGGGACCAGAACCAGGTGTTGGTGCGCGCTCGCGTGCAAACCGGCGCGCCGACGGCAGCCGAAGCGGAAGCCCTGTCAAAGGAAATCAGGATTGAAACGAGTGGCGCAAAGATTTTCGCGAGCGGCCCGGAGAACCGTCGCGATTATCACTGGGACGTGAGTTATGAAGTTTTTGTCCCGCGCCGTGCCGACCTTTCGATCGAAACTCACAACGGCGGCATCGCCATTTCTGAAGTAAACGGCCGCATTGACTTCAGCGCAACCAACGGTGGCGTGGTGCTGCGGCGCGTCGGCGGAAACGTCAAGGGCTCGACCACGAACGGCGGACTGGTCGTCGAGCTTACCGGCGATCGTTGGGACGGCGAAACACTCGACGTGAGAACGACTAACGGCGGCGTGGTGATGTCGATTCCCGAAAACTACTCGGCACACCTGCAAACAGGAACCGTCAACGGCAGCGTCAGCATCGATTTTCCGGTCGCCATGCAGGGCCGCTCGAAGGAGCTCGCGGTGAACATCGGTTCCGGCGGCGCGACTGTCAAAGCGATGACAACCAACGGCGGCGTACGTATTCAGCGGGCGTCGGGCAACGAGTAAGAATTCACGATCAAGAGGGCGGTGGTCTGGTGCGACAGGGCGAAATCCCTGTCGCACCTTTTCTTTTCGGCCACAAAGAAGCACAAAAGCCTCATAACGTCGCTAACCTTTTTGTGCCTCTTGTGCCTTTTTGTGGCTTCATTTAATCTGTTGGGAATCGTGGACAAATTTCGTATCGTCGGGGGCCAACCTCTTCAAGGCCGAGTCTCGATTAGTGGCGCCAAGAATTCTGCGTTGCCTTGCATGGCGGCGGCGTTGCTTACGCCGGAGACCGTCACGCTGCACAACATTCCGTACGTGCGCGACATCATTACGCAGCGGCGTTTGCTCGAGGATATCGGCGCCACGGTGCTGACGCCTGAATTGCGGACGCACAAGATCGCCGCGTCGCACATCGAGGTTTTCGAGGCGCCGTACGAGCTCGTCAAAACAATGCGCGCTTCGGTGCTGGCGCTTGGCCCATTGCTGACGCGGTTCGGCAAAGCGAAGGTTTCTTTGCCGGGTGGTTGCGCGATCGGCACGCGGCCGATCGATCTGCACTTGAGCGGGTTTGAAAAGTTTGGCGCGAAAGTGAAACTCGAAGCCGGTAATGTCGTTGCGCGCGCTCCCGCTGATGGACGTTTGCGTGCGGCCGATATTCATTTCAATAAGGTCACAGTCACCGGGACCGAAAACCTAATGATGGCCGCAACGCTTGCTGTGGGAACCACAACGCTTCACAACGCCGCATGCGAACCCGAGATCATCGATCTCGCTGATCTGCTCAACAAGATGGGCGCACGCATCAAGGGCGCCGGTTCTGAAACGATTCAGATCGAAGGCGTTGAGGCGCTCGGCGGGGCGGAGCACACCATCATTCCCGATCGAATCGAAACCGGAACTTTCATCGTGGCCGCGGCACTCACCGGTGGTGAACTGGAAATAAAAGACTGCCGGCCGGAGCATCTCACGAGCGTTATTACGAAGCTTCGCAGCGCCGGCGTCGTGATCAAGGAACTGAATCCGACCACGTTGGAAGTGACTTGCCCGGATGGCCTGGTGGCTGGCGACGTCACGACCGAGCCTTATCCGCAGTTTCCGACCGATATGCAGGCGCAATACATGGTCCTGATGACGCAGGCTCGGGGGCGTTCCGAGATCATCGAAACAGTTTTCGAAAACCGTTTCATGCACGCGTCGGAACTTCAGCGCATGGGCGCGCAAATTCACATCGACGGGCGCAGTGCTATCGTCGATGGTCCAACGTCGCTGACCGGCACGAAGGTGATAGCATCAGATTTGCGTGCGTCGGCGTCGCTGGTCATAGCTGGATTGATCGCGAAAGGTGAAACAATAATCGATCGCGTTTACCACATCGACCGCGGTTACGAGAAGATCGAAGCGAAGCTTTCAGCGCTCGGCGCGGAAATAGAACGGGTCAGAGCGCCAGTTACGACGAGTCAGCTTCAGGAAGTTGTCGAACCGGTTTGAGGTTTTTAGCTAAGGAGAAGTAATGGCAAACGAGAGTTGTCTATTTTGTAAGATCATCGCGGGAACGTTACCAGCGGAATTTGTTCATCAGGACGAGCGTTGCGTGGTGATACGCGATATCAATCCCCAGGCGCCGGCGCACGTTTTAGTGATCCCGCGAGAGCACCTCGAATCACTCGACGACGCTACGCAAAAGAACGAACCGTTGTTGGGCCATCTGCTTCGTGTGGGAGCGAGAGTCGCAAACGACGCGGGCCATGGTGAGGGTGGCTATCGCACTGTGATCAATACCGGTGCAGGTGCTGGGCAGTCAGTCTTTCACTTGCATGTTCACGTTCTCGCCGGACGCCCATTTAACTGGCCACCGGGCTAACAACCGTGAAAGAAGACCATCCACAGATTACGCAGAATCTGTGGATGGTTTTATGCCTTGGGCGCCACCGCCCGAACTGCTTCCGAAACACCCGCTTCATACTTCTTGAAGTTCTCATTGAACCGGCGTGCGAGATCGTGCGCCTGACGATCGTAAGCCTCTTTGTCTTCCCACGTGTTGCGCGGCTGCAGCACCTCGTTCGGAACATCAGGACACGAAACCGGAACTCCAACACCAAAAATCGGATCGGCTACGGTGTCGGTCTGCGCCAGCGTGCCGTTGAGTATCGCTCGAATCATCGCGCGCGTGTAACCGATCTTCATTCGCTTGCCAACGCCGTAAGGACCACCACTCCAACCGGTATTCACCAGCCAGCACGCTGATTGATGCTCTTTCATTTCCCTGCCGAGCAGATCTGCGTAAACGCCTGGATGCAGCACCATGAACGGCGCGCCAAAACACGTCGAGAACGTAGCTTCCGGTTCTTTGATTCCTTTCTCAGTTCCCGCCACCTTAGCAGTGTAGCCGGAGAGGAAGTGATACATCGCTTGTTCGGAGCTCAACCGCGCCACCGGCGGCAACACACCGAACGCATCCGCGGTTAACATGATGATATTTCGTGGATGTCCGGCGCGTCCTTCAGGAACGATATTGTCGATGCTTGTAAGCGGATACGACGCGCGCGTGTTCTCCGTCTTGCGTGCATCGTCGAGATCGACCTGGCGCGTTGCTTCATCGTAAACAACATTCTCGAGGAGCGTGCCAAACATTTGCGTCGTGCGATAGATGTCCGGCTCAGCTTCCGCCGAAAGCTTGATCACTTTCGCATAACAACCACCTTCAAAATTGAAGACGCCGTTATCGGACCAGCCGTGTTCGTCGTCGCCAATCAAACGCCTTTCGGGATCCGCCGAGAGCGTGGTCTTTCCAGTGCCGGAAAGACCAAAGAAGATCGCCACGTCGCCTTCAGCGCCGACGTTTGCGGAGCAGTGCATGCTCATCACGTCGCGTTGCGGCAAGAGGTAGTTCATGATCGTGAACGCGCTCTTTTTGGTTTCGCCGGCGTAGGAAGTGCCGCCGATCAAAACGAGCCGCTGGCTGAAATCCATCAGGATGAACGTTGGCGAGCGCGTGCCGTCGCGCTGTGGATCTGCCTGAAAGCTGGGGAAGTTGATGATCGTGAACTCGGGTTGATGAGCTTGCGAGTCCGGCATGTTGCTGATGAACATCGTGCGTGCGAAGAGCGAGTGCCACGCGAGCTCGTTGATGACGCGGATTGGCAAACGATATTGCGGGTCCGCGCCTACGAACGTGTCCTGCACGAAGAGATCACGGCCCTTCGCATGGGCCATCATGCGTTCCTTCAACGCATTGAACTTTGCTTGCGGAAAGTCTTTGTTGACGTCGCCCCAAAAAACTTTGTCTTCACTGCCCGGTTCGCGCACTATGGCTTTGTCTTTTGCGGAGCGTCCTGTGTGTTCGCCTGTGTCGACAAGAATTACACCGTGATTTGAAAGAACACCTTCGCTTCGGCGTGCGATTTCCTCGTAGAGTTCCGGAGTGCTGAGATTCCAGTAAACGCGCGCCGGCTCTTTAATGCCGTACGCGTCCAACTCGACGGAAGTATTCTTACGGCCGAGATTTTCAGTGGTTCGTTCAGTGCGCATGGAAGTCATTAAGTTGGTCTCCAAATAAACAGGACGGGAAACGCTTTCCGAACCGTCGACTGCTGAAGTTGTACTAAGATTCTTCATCGCTGGCCCTGCGTTGTTGGGCCAATTCGCGCAGCGCATCAGCGAGATCGCGCGCGGCACGTTCGATACGATCTGCGGCGGTCTGCAACGCGTCAAACTCGTCCGGAGAGCGTTGGGCGACAATCGACAATGCTGCCTCCACTTGCTCTCGCAAGCGGTTTGCCTCAGTCTCGGTTTCTTGTTCTGCGCGGGATTTTTGTGAAGCTGCGGCCTGCTGGTTCATGCTGGAAGTCATTTCAAAAAGATTTATTAATCACGCTATAAACTCAAGCGACCTGTAAGTCTGACATTTGCGCGTGATTCAGGCAAGTGGGGCATCGAGCTTTTGTCGGTTCAATGAACAAAGTATCGCAAAAGGCATTTACAGCGGCTGAGTGGAAGCTCATTCAGCGGCTCAATACGCCCTTGAAGGTACAACGGTACTTCAGTTCGCTACCGTACAATTGGGAGAAAAATGGGCCAACTTTGCGATCTTTCCGCGAGTTGCTCAAACACAAGGAGGCGCACTGCTTGGAGAGTGCGGTGGCTGCGGCGGTGATTCTGGAGCAGCATGGCTATCCGGCGCTGCTGATGGACCTCGAGTCGCAGGATTTGTTGGACCACGTGGTTTTCATTTTCAAGTACAACGGCGGCTGGGGATCGATCGGGCGTTCGCGCGACATCGCACTTCATGGACGCAAGCCTGTTTACCGATCGTTACGCGATCTGGCATGGAGTTATTTCGACCCGTTTGTTGATTTTTCGGGCAGGCTAAAGGGGTATGCCGTGACGAGTCTTTACGATCTGGGCGCTTACGACTGGCGCTTCTCACCGCGAAACATGCGCAAGATCGAAGACCACCTGCGCGCCATTCCGCACCGAAAAATTCGCTCCTCCGATGCGCGCTACGAGAAGCTGCTAGCGCGTTATCACCGGTACAAAAAGCGTTATCCTGACCGCTCGCCGAGCTACTACGACAGTCGTCCTAAATGGTTGCTTTAGCGGCTTTCTTCAGCCGCGCGTCGAGGAGCATG
>Ga0307505_10002716_pt1 | contig 11936 bp, 12 predicted proteins | sample 23_S_MG_FD_202183 | JGI IMG/M metagenome (GOLD analysis project Ga0307505, IMG submission 202183) | Soil microbial communities from Populus trichocarpa stands in riparian zone in the Pacific Northwest, United States - 23_S | ecosystem: Environmental > Terrestrial > Soil > Riparian zone > Trees...
ATACACCATACACAGCCTCACCTAATCGTCCGCCAACCACCGCTTCGTAATCCCCTCGTACGCGTCCGTGCGCCGGTCGCGGAGGAAGGGCCAGCCGGCGCGCTGCCGGTCGATGTCGCTCATCGCGAGATCCACCACCAGCACCGTCTCCTCGTCCTCGCCTGCCTGCGCGAGGATGGCGCCGTCGGGGGCGGCGACGAAGCTGGAGCCCCAGAACCGGATGCCCCGGCCGGCGGCCCCCGCGCCGGCGTCGCCCGAATCCGTGGCCTCGAAGCCGGTGCGGTTAACGGCCACCACGAAGCAGCCGTTGGCAATGGCATGCGCCCGCTGGGTGGTTATCCACGACTGCCGTTGACGCTCGCCGAACTCGTGCTGCTCGGAAGGGTGCCAGCCGATGGCCGTGGGGTAGAAGAGGATCTCCGCCCCTTGTAGCACCGTGAGCCGCGCGGCCTCGGGGTACCACTGGTCCCAGCAGACCAGCACCCCCAACTCGCCTCCGCTGGTCGACCACGACCTGAAGCCGAGGTCTCCCGGCGCGAAGTAGTACTTCTCGTAGTAAAGGGGGTCGTCCGGAATGTGCATCTTGCGATACTTTCCGAGGTAGCCGCGCTCGCCGTCGATGACGGCGGCCGTGTTGTGGAAGAGGCCCCGCGCGCGGCGCTCGAACAGGCTGGCGATCACTACGACCCCCAGCTCGCGCGCCAGCGGCTCCAACTCCGCGGTCGACGGACCGGGTATCGACTCCGCGAGAGCGAACACGTCGGCGTCCTCGGTCTGGCAGAAGTAGGGCGAGAGGAACAGCTCGGGGAGGCAGACGACGTCCGCCCCGCGCGCGGCCGCGTCGCGCACGCCGGCAATGGCCCTCGTCATGTTCTCGTCCCGGTCGCCGGACATGCGCATCTGCACGAGTCCCACGCGGTGGGTAGTCGGCTCCGGCATCGCTATTCGCCGTCGGAGAACGAGGGGCCGCCGGCAACGGGCGGTGCGTCGTCGGGGAAGCTCGGCGCCGGCGGCGCGTCGTGCGAGACGGGCTCGTAGTAGGTGTAGGCGCCGAACTGGTTGCGATACCGCTCGAGCAGCTCCGTCGCGACGCGCGGACGGATGACCCCTTCGGACGTCTTGGTCCGAAGCAGCTTGTGCATCTTCTGCTGGAGATCCTGGGGGAAGTATTGCACCCGGGCAAGCATCTGCTCGACAGTCGTGCCCGGGATCAGGTTCTCGACGTAGTAACCCCCCGGTTCGTCGCTGTCGGCGTAGACGTGCGCCTCCGTGACGCTGCCGAACAGGTTGTGCGTATCCCCGAGAATGTCCTGGTAGGCGCCCATAAGGAAGAAACCCAGGAAGTAGCGCTCGCCCTCGCGGAGCGGATGCACCTCCAGGTACCGCTTCTCGCCCTCGGGGGAAATGAACCTGGCCACCTTACCGTCGGAGTCGCACGTCAGGTCGACGATCGTCGTACGGACGGTAGGCTCCTCGTCGAGGCGGTGAATCGGCATTACAGGGAAGCGCTGGCCGATCGACCAGTAGTCAAGCATGGACTGGAACACCGAGAAGTCGCAAAGCAACTGGTCGGTCAGCCGATCCTCCAGCGACTGGAGTTCGGCGGGTAGCCAGTCGGGATTCGCCTCCGTGACGCGGACGTGGATCGCATGGCAGAGGCTCCAGAAGAGTCGCTCGGCAAGGGCCTTCTGCTCCAGGTCGAGGTAGCCAAACGCGAAAAGCTGGTCGGCCTTTTCGCGCTGCTCAAGCGTGTCGTGGTAGGCCTCCAGTAGCTGGCCGAGGTTCAGGCGAGCGCCGCTGTCGGGCCTGAGCTCGTCCCACATCTTGAACAGCTCCTGGACGAGCTCGTGGTCCTTCTTGCGCGGCTTGAATCCGGGCTCCGCCGTGTGCTTGCTGGTGAGGCCGAGGGCTTCGACGATGAGCACGGAGTGGTGCGCGGTGATCGCGCGGCCATTCTCGGTGACGATCGTGGGGTGCGGAACGCCCTCGGCGTCGCAGACCTCGCGGACGGAGTACACGATGGCGTTGGCGTATTCCTGCATGGAGTAGTCGACCCCGCCGCGCCCGCCGCCGAGGGGCATCGCGTCGTAGTTCACTCCGAGGCCTCCGCCACAGTCCAGGTAGCGGATGGGCACGCCGCGCCGCACGAGGCTCGCGTAGACGCGGGTGATCTCCTTCACCGCCGTCTTGAGCGCCTGGATGTCCGAGATCTGGCTTCCGAGGTGGAAGTGCAGCAGCTGCAGCGCGTCGGCACGGCCCTCCTTCTCTATTCGCCGGACGAGGTCCAGCAGCTCTGGCGTCGGCACGCCGAACTTGGAGTCGTCGCCGGACGAGTCGGCCCACTTGCCTGCTCCGGACGACGCGAGGCGCACTCGCAGACCGAAGCGAAGTGACTGATCGGCCTCATCGGCCAGCCGCAGCAGCGTCTCGAACTCGTGGTACTTCTCGACTACCGGCAGGACGTTCTTCCCGATGCGTTGGAAGGTGAGCATCATCCGCAGCATGCCCTCGTCCTTGTAGCCGTTGCAGATGAGCAGCGTCTCGTCGTCCGTGAGGTGCGGGAGGGTCGCGATCAACTCGGCCTTTGAGCCGCACTCCAGTCCGAATCCGTAGGGCTTGCCCGCCTCGAGAATGTCCTCCACGACCTCGCGGAGCTGGTTGACCTTGATCGGGTAGACGCCTGTGTATTTGCCCTGGTAGCCGGCCTCTTCACGCGCGACGCGGAAAGCCTCGTTGAGCTGGACCACGCGCGACTTGAGCAGGTCCTGGAAGCGGATCAGCGCCGGGAAGCGCACCCCCTCCGCCAGCAGTTCCTCCACGACGTCGTGGAGGTCGATCGACACCGGGTCGTCGAGACTCGGGGTGACGGTCGCGTGGCCGCGTTCGTTCACGCCGAAGTAGCCCTCGCCCCATGCGTCCACGTGGTAGAGTGCCGCCGAGTCGGCGGGGCTCCAGGCGGCGGAGGCGCCGTCGCCGGCGCTGGACCGTCGTGCGGCGGTGGTCGGGACTACGAGGGAGGGCGTTTCGGCCAAGGCGGCTGCGGGCGGGGGCAGCCGCGTGAACACGGCGCCGGCGGTGGAGGTTCGGGCTCGTCAGTCGGGGCCCGCAAGGTGGCGGTCTAGCACTTCCTCGACGGCGCGCATGATCGCGGCCCAGTCTGCGTCCGGACGCTTGGTCACTGTCACGAACTGAGGCAGCACCAGCACGCTCGATACACCGGAAATCGCGAACAGGGCTTCGCCGAGGGCGTCGCCGGCAGCCTCGCGGGCCGAGTGGAACGCGGCGAGCCCCGACTCGATGAAGCTTGCGCCGGCCCCTCCTTCCGAGGGCGCGGCCGTGAACTTCAGGCTGTCCGGGTTAGGCGTGGCGTGTGCGGCGACGCGGGGCACGGGCGGCGGCGGAGGGATTGCGAAGCTAAGTGCGGCGAAAACAAACCGCGGGAAGTAGAGTTAGCCCCAGACCCTTCTCGTTCGCGATGCCTCTAATCGATCCCCCGGTCGCCCCGGACCGCGTCGGCGCCGGCCGCCTACTCGGCGCGGAGTCGGCCGACGCACTCCCCGTCGAGCGCCGGCTGGCCCCGCACCGGGGCAAGGTTGCGCGCATCAGCGACCAGCTCGCCGGACTGAGCGAGGACGTTCGCGAGATCGTCGAACTGCGGATCCAACTCGTCAAGCGCGAGGTGATGGATCAGATCGAGGGGCGCATCTCGACAGTCAAGGGGCAGGCAGTGGTCGGCGCCCTGGCCGCGATGACGGGCGTGTTTCTCCTCCTGAGCGTCGGACTCGGGCTCGGTATGCTGCTCGGTCACGCGTTCTGGGGCTTCCTCATCGTGACCGGTGTCTTCCTCATCGCGACCCTCATCGCGAAACGAAAGTTTGCTCCGGGCGCCGTGCACATCGAACACGACAAAGAAGCGGGAAAGCTGCAGGTCGTCACCGATGAGACGCCCGCGGACCACGCGAGGCGGAAATCGGCCAACGCCGGCGCCCCCACCGACCGCCATAACCAACGAACGCAAGCGCACAATGCTTAAGGCGCGGCCCGTCCCCTACGAGCCTTTCGAACCGCACCTGCCGGCGCCGGCCGAGCCGGTGCGAGCGGAGGAGGTTCTCACACTGTCCGAGATTCGCGAGCGCCTCGCCGCGAGGGAGCGTTCCGTAGGCGACAGGCTCTCGGCCCTACGAGCGGAGGTCACCCGCATCGACGACGTCACGATCGCCGGCCGGCCGGCGCTGGACCACGTGCGGGCGCACCCGGTCGGTGCTCTTGCGTCTGCGGTAGCCGTAGGGGCGCTGGTGGGCGTCGTCGCGGGCCTTCTCGGCAGGGCGATGCGCGGCGAGGAGGACGAGCAGGAGAGCGTCATGCGGATGCTCACAACCTCCGTCGTCGACGATGCAGCACGGCGCGTGGCACTGGGCGACGACCCGCAGCGTGCGCTGCAACGCGTCGTGCGCCGGCGCGCGCCGATGGTGAGCTACACGCCACCGGCGCCGGCCGCCGCGGGGGCTATCCGCTCGTCGTTCGACATGGCCTTAAAGTCGGCCGTGGGCTTCGGGCTCAAGGCAGGCCTCGACATGCTGACGAAGCAGCTCACGGGAAAGCCAGAAGTTCTCGGGGCAGTCTCGGACGCGTCCGAATCAGGGCCGTCCGTTAGCCGGACGTCGTAACAGCGCCTTATCCTGCACCATCGGCTGCTAACGATGTTCGGAGTCCTACTGGTGCTCTTCGGTGCTCTTTGCCTGGCGGCGCTCCTGCTGGCCCTCGAGGCGGGCACGGGTCGGCTGGTGGGCCGCACCCTGACAGGCACGCGCGTTCGCGTCGGCGTCTTCTTCGCCGCGGCCGCGGCGGGCAGCGCGCTACTGGTGAGCGTCTCGCATTCCGAGTGGATGCTGCTACTGGCGCTCGCACCGATCACGCTCCTCAGCGTCCTCCGGTTCACGATGCTCGCGAACGGCTGGTGGACGGGCTGGCGGCTGCCCATGTACACCGTCCTGCTCCTCCTCGTGGCCGTCGCCGCGTGCCTGCCGTTCCTGCCGCGGCCGCTCGACCGTGGCGCGCTGCTCAACGGTCTGCGTGGCGGCCGGCCGGCGTTCGTGCCGGACTCCATCTCGCCGGACGCCCTGCGGCCCGTAAGGGCCTGACGTCGCCGGTGGGGCCGGCGCCCGCGGTGCCCGTGTGAGTAGTCTCCGGCGCACCGACCCCACTGCGACTACGTGATTCTGATACTGTTCGGCCCACCAGGTGCCGGGAAGGGAACGCAGGCCAAGCTCCTGGCCACCGCCGCCAACCTCCGGCACGTGTCCACCGGCGATCTGCTCCGCGCCGCCCGCGCGTCCAGCGCGCCGGTAGGGATTGAAGCCGACCGGTACATGTCGAGCGGGCGCCTCGTGCCGGACTACGTTGTCAACCGCCTCGTCGCCGACGCACTCGACGACGAGGGCTACCAGGGCGTGTTGTTCGACGGCTACCCGCGCACCCTCGAACAGGCCGAATGGCTCCTCGCCGACCTGTCCGACCACGGCGCCGGCGTGACGGCGGTGGTCAGCCTGCGCGTACCCGAGGAGGATATAGTGAGCCGGCTCTCCGGGCGCCGAACCGACAGCGCGACCGGTGCGATCTACCACATGCATTTCAAACCGCCGCCGCCCGACGTACCCGCCGAGAGACTCGTTCACCGCGACGACGACCGCCCCGAGGCAATCAGGAAGCGGCTGGAGGTTTACCGCGACGAGACGGCTCCGCTAGAGGCCTATTTCCGCGAGAACGCGCGTCTCATCGAGGTGGACGGGGTGGGCGAAGTCGACGACGTTGCGTCGCGCGTCGGTGAGGCGGTCGCGGTGCTGCGCGGCACGGCCGGGGTTTGACGCGTGGCCGACGAGGGACTGGTCCGCGCCACGCGCGAGCGCGTCGAGGAGGGGCTTCGAACGCTTGACTTGCCGGCCGCGCCGGCGGAGCTGTACGACCCCGTACGCTACGTGCTGGCCGCTCCCGGCAAGCGGGTGCGCCCCATCATGTTGCTGCTGGGCGCCGAGGCATACGGCGGCGCCGGCGCGGCCGATGGCGCGCTGCCGGCCGCCCTCGCGGTCGAGGTGTTCCACGCGTTCACGCTGGTGCACGACGACATCATGGACAACGCCGACGAGCGGCGCGGCCGCGCGACGGTGCATCGTCGCTGGGACGCGGCTACGGCGATCCTGGCCGGCGACATGCTCTTCGGTCTCGCCTACGATCAACTGGCGCGCGCGCCGGCGCGGCAGCCGGCGGCGCTCGTGCGGCGCTTCCACCGTGCCGTGGCGCGCCTGTGCGAGGGGCAGGCACTCGACAAGGCGTTCGAGCGGGCCACCGACGTGTCGGCGGCGGCGTACATCGACATGATCGAGCGCAAGACCGCGGCGCTGCTCGAGGTGGCGCTGGAGATCGGCGCCGAGCTCGGAGGCGCCGGCGCGGACGACGTAGCGGCGATGGGCCGCGCCGGCCGCGCGCTGGGCCGCGCCTTCCAGGTGCAGGACGACTTGCTCGACGTGACGGCCGAGGGCGACGGATGGGGGAAGGCTGTCGGCGGCGACCTGGTGGAGGGGAAGCGGACGTTCCTGCTTCTGACGGCGCTCGAGCTCGCATCCGGTGACGAGCGCCTGTGGTTCGAGCGTGCTCTCGCCGGCATCGACGCATCCGAGGTCCCGGAGGCACGCCGCCGGATGGACCGCCTGGGAGTCCTGGACGCCGCGCGCGAGGCGGTGGCGCGCGACGTGGCCGTCGGGCTCGACGCCCTGGGAGCGCTTCCAGCCGGCGCGCCGGCGGACGCGCTGCGGGCTCTCTGCGCCGGCCTGGCGGAGCGCCGGGCCTGACTCCGCGGCGCCGGCGCCGGCGGGCCGTCGCGCTGCGGCGGCGGGCTAGATTCGGCGAGCCCCACTTCCGTGCTCGATGATCACCCGCGAGGTCACCATCCGCAATCGCGCCGGCCTGCACACGCGGCCGGCGTCGATGATCGTGCGGGAGGCCAGCCGCTTCAAGTCGGATTTCTACATCCGGAAGGATGGCTACGAGATCAACGGCAAGAGCATCATCGGCGTGATGACGCTGGCCGCGGAGCAGGGGTCTCGGCTCGAACTGACGTTCGACGGCCCTGACGAGGCAAAGGCCGCCGAGGCACTTGAGGCCGTCTTCGAGCGCGGGTTCGGCGAGCCCATCTAGGACCGGCCGTCGCCGGCGAGCCTCGACCCACGATGCCCCTCAGCCTGCTCATCCAGGGAGCCGCGCCGGCGGATGACGACGGCGAGGGCGAGCGGACGATAGACGGCATCGGAGTGGCTCCGGGCGTGGCCATCGGGCCCGTGTATCTCTACGAGGCCGGCGCGTGGCAGGAGGCCGCGAATGTCGGCTTCGAGTCCGTGGAGGCGGAGGCCGGACGATTTGAGCGGGCGGTCGTTCGCAGCGAGCGCGAGCTAACGAAGATCGTGACCGTCGCCCAGGAGAAGCTGGGAGAGGACAGCGGGCGCATCTTCGACGCCCAGCTCCTGATGCTGCGCGACGCCAGCTTTTATGACGCGGTTCTGGCGCGCATCCGAGACGACGAGGTGATTGCGGGTGAGGCGGTGCGGGCCGTCCTCGACCGCATCCGGGACCGCTTCGCCGCCTCCGACGACCACGCGCTCCGGGAGCGAGCGGCCGACTTCGACGATATCCGCAACCGCGTCATCCGGAACCTGCAGCAGGGCAGGGCGCTCTCCAATATCGACCCCGACCACGTCGTGGTCGCGAGCCGGCTGACGGCGGCGGACGTGCTGCTGTTCAGCCGGCGCGGCGTGTTGGGGATAGTCCTCGATTTCGGAGGGCCCACATCGCACGTCTCGATCATGGCCCGAGCCCTGGGCGTACCGGCGGTGGTCAGCCTGCGCTCCCTCACGTCGGAAGTGCACTCGGGCGACACGCTGATCATCGACGGTCTGTCCGGTCGCGTGGTGGTGCGGCCGACGCCGGCGACGCTGGACGCCTACCGGGCCAAGCAGGCCCGCTACGACGCTCTCCGAGCCGAGTTGCCGCGCGATTTCGGGCCGGCAGAGACGGCTGATGGCCACCCCGTCGCTCTCCAGGCCAACGTCGAGTTCAGGGAGGAATTCCCGCTCCTGCGCGAATTCGGGGCCGAGGGCGTGGGGCTGTTCCGAACCGAGATGCTGTTTCTCGTTCACGGGCGAGCGCTCGACGAGGATCAGCAGTACGCCGTGTACCGGGACGTTCTCCGCGCGGCGGCGCCCCACGGCGTCACCTTCCGGCTCATCGACCTCGGAGGCGACAAGGGCCTGCCGTTCTCGAACCGTGAGGCGAATCCGTTCCTCGGCTGGCGCGGCGTCCGCATTCTCACGGATCGACCGGAGGTAGTTCGCCCCCAGCTGCGCGCCGTCCTGCGCGCAGCAACGGAGGGGCCGGCGCGGCTGCTCGTTCCGATGGTCACGTTCGTAGACGAGATAGAGACGATCAGGCAGCTCGTGGCTGAGGCGGCCGCGGAGCTCGCGGCGGAGGGCGTGCCGCACGAAGCGCACGTCCCCATCGGGATCATGGTCGAGGTGCCGGCCGTCGCCGTCACGGCGGACCGATTCGCGAAGCGCGCGGACTTTTTCTCTATCGGCACGAACGACCTGACGCAGTTCACGCTGGGGATAGACAGGGGCAACGAGCTGGTGGCCCACCGTTTCCGCGAGCTTCACCCGGCGGTCCTCGAGCTGGTTGCGAGGACCGTGGCGGCAGCGCACGATGCCGGGATTCCCGTCAGCCTGTGCGGCGAGCTCGCCGGCGATCCGCGGGTAACGCCGCTGCTCGTCGGCATGGGGATCGACGCGCTGAGTGCATCGCCGCCCTACCTGCGCCTCGTCCGGCGCGTGCTTTCTACGACCACCCTTCCGGAGGCCCGCGCGCTCGCCGCCGAAGCGCTGCGGCAGAGCGACGCCGACGCCGTCAGGACTCTACTGTTCAACTGGCTTCGCGACCACACGCCCGATGTGGCCGCGATGCTCGTCCCCGCCGATTGAATGCCCGTTCCCACCCCCATTGACCCGCAGGACATGCGCGGCGCCATCACGGCGTTTCCAGACCACCTCGCCGAAGGCTGGCGAAGGGGCGCAGCGGCGGAGGAGTTCACGCTGCCGCGCCGGCCGTCGGGCATCGTCGTTTGCGGGATGGGCGGAAGCGCCATCGGGGGCGACCTTGCGAGGGCCCTCGCCGAGCCGGAGGCGCCGGTCCCGATGCAGGTAGTCCGCGACTACGCCGTGCCGGGCTGGGTCGGACCGGACGCGCTCGTCATCGCCTCGAGCTATTCCGGCGGCACCGAGGAGACGCTGTCGGCCTTCGACGACGCGCGCCGTCGCGGCGCGCGCGTCATCGTCGTGGCCTCGGGCGGCGAGATAATGGAGCGCGCGCGCCGCGACGGCCTCGATGCAATCGAGATCCCGGGGGGGCTGCAGCCGAGGGCTGCCCTCGGATACTCGCTGGGAGTCCTGCTGCGTCTCGGCCGGGCTGCGGGGCTGCTGTCGCTACCCGACGACGACGTCGCCGGCGCCATCGCGGCCGCGCGGGCCAACGCTTCGATCCTCGGCGAGCCGGACCGCGCGAATCCAGCCGGCGAGATCGCCGGCTCGTTTGACGGACACCTGCCGATCATTTACGCGGGCGCCGCTCTCACGGCGCCGATCGCGATGCGGTGGAGGACGCAGATACACGAGAACGCGAAGCACCCTGCGTACGGCAACCTCTTCCCGGAACTCGACCACAACGAGATCATGGCGTTCGAGGCCGGGCCTCCGGAGCTGCTACGGCGGATGAGCGTGATCGTCCTACGCGACGAGGAGGACCATCCGCAGGTCCGCAAGCGCTACGCGGCAACGCGCGAGCTGGTCTCCGGCGAGGTCGCTGCCTGGCGGGAGGTCGACAGCGCCGGCGCGTCGCGCCTCGCGCGGATGCTGTCGCTCGTCCAGCTCGGCGACTGGGCGAGCTACTGGCTCGCCGCCCGCAAGGGCGTTGATCCGACGCCCGTGGAGACGATCCAGGGATTGAAGAGGGCACTGGCCGTTTAGGAGGACGGGAAACAGCGGCAGTGGACCGTGGACGGTGGAGTAATCGCGGTGAGCATTGACCCGAGCCATAGGCAGGGAACACGGGGCGTCGGCCGCGGCAACTACGGCGTCGCTTGCTCCCTTCTGGTTACTGCTCTCATCCACTGTCCACCGGCGTCCAGACCCTAGGGGATACCAGTCTGCCTTGCGTCGATGCGCTGAAGGCCCTACCGTGTTGGCGCCACTGGCGCGAGATCCAAATGGATGGCTACCTCAACGTCCGCGATCAGCCGACCTCAGTTCATCCCACGTCTGCGGCCGGAGACGGCGCAACCAACGACACCGCGGCCATCCAAGGCCGCGATCACGGCCCTCGCTTTGAGCCGGCGTCCGGTGCGTCCGCGCCCTCGAGTCGCTGGCTCGCGCTGGTCGGCGGCGGGCAGCCGGGGCACCTGTGGCGACGACAGGTCGGCGGAACCTGGACAAACGTGGCCCGGTTCCTTCCACCTGGCAACACCTACGAGTACGGCGGGCGTGCCGTGGGCCTCGCGCGCGACACGGCCGGCGCGGAGTACGCCGCGCTATCGGAAGGCGACAGCCTCTTCGTCTTCCGCCGCGCGCCGGACGGGCCGGACGACGCCTCCGGCTGGCTCCTCGAGGGCGGCTTTACCGTCGTTCCGTTCTCCGGGCTGTCCCTCGAACAGGGCATGCTCGCCATGTGGGCCGGCCTCGACGGCGCCGTGCGGCTGGCATTCCCCGTCGCAACGAATCCCCGCGCGGTCGTCGTCTTCGCCCGGGACCCCGCGACGGGCCTGTGGGGCGAGGAAGCCCGCCTGTACGGCAGCACCCTTTCCGCCGGGCATGTGTTTGGCCTCCGGGCGGTCGACGGCGGCGTGGTCGCGGCCGGCGGCCCGCTGCCGGAACGGGAGGTCGTCGCCGTTGGGGCTCCATACCGAGTCGAGCCCTATAACCAGGCGGGACAGGTGTACCTCTTCCGGCGCGAACCGACCGGAGCGTGGGTCGAGGAGGCGGCGCTGCTAAGCGCGAGCGGCATCCACAACGGCTTTGGTCTCGGGCTCGGCTTGAGCGGCTCCCTGTTGGCCGTCGATGGCGCCAATCGTTTCTGGACGGTCGTACCTACCGGAAGTACGCCGCCGTGGGCCGAGTCGGGGTGGGCTGAGATCACTCATGCGTACGACGCCAATCAGCGCTCGATGGTCATCGGCGGTAGATACCTGGTCGTAGGCGGTTTCGTGGACAACGACCTCGGCTTCCAGGCCGGCGCGGCGTGGGTGTTCACGCTGCCGGGGTCGCTGACGCCGGCGGAGCCGCCGCCCGCGCCGGCCGGCCTCGCGCTGGCGGCGCCGGCGCGGCACCCGGTGCGCGGCGGCGCCACGGTGCGCTACACGCAGCCGGCGCCGGCCGCGGCGACGCTCACGCTGCACGACGCGCTCGGGCGGGAGGTCTGGCGCCACGCCGCGCCGGCGCAGCCGGCCGGCGCGCACGCGGTGCCGCTGGACGCCCGCGCCCTTGCGGCAGGCGTGTACGTGCTCCGGCACGCGGCCGGCGGGAGCGGGGCGACACAACGGATGGTCGTGGCGCGGTAGTGAGCGAGTGCGCGGAAGTACCCTGCCGGGCGGTTACTTCCAGCGCTGACGGGCGGCCACAGGGTACCCACCGGCCCACACTGTCATGGACGGCTACCTCAACGTGCGAAATCTCCCCACCACCGTGCACCACGAGTCCGCCGTCGGCGACGGATGCCAGGACGACACGGAGGCGATCCAGGCCGCCCTCAACGCGCTCATCCGCTACGGCGCGACTCCGACCAAGACCTACACGACGGCGTGCGACGGCCAGACCGTGATCCTCGTCGACGCTTGGGCCCCGTAC
>Ga0307505_10002717_pt1 | contig 11928 bp, 8 predicted proteins | sample 23_S_MG_FD_202183 | JGI IMG/M metagenome (GOLD analysis project Ga0307505, IMG submission 202183) | Soil microbial communities from Populus trichocarpa stands in riparian zone in the Pacific Northwest, United States - 23_S | ecosystem: Environmental > Terrestrial > Soil > Riparian zone > Trees...
TTGAAGGCTCTGGACACCCATGCCCAGACAATCGCCAACTGGTTCGGCGTGCGCAACATTTCCTCCGCGCTCTTCGGTTTGCCGGTAGGTTTTGCTGTCATGGTTGTGGTTAGCCTTCTCACCAAGGCCCCGTCCAAGGCCATGCAGGATTTCATCGATGAAATCCGCAAGCCCAAGGGCAAGGAGCTTATGCAAGGTGGCAATCTCGTAACCGAAGTTCACTAACGCACATGAACCGGAACGGGGTCCTTCGGGGCCCCGTTTTCTTTTTGCCGCGCAGTTGATAGGGTGGGCCTGTGAATCCTCTTCTCCAGTACTGGTACTTCCACCTGCCGAATTTCGTGCTGGCAGCGGTGATGTATTCCTTGCTGGGCCGCATCATCCTTTCTTTTTTTGCGCCGCCGGACTGGAAGAACTACATCTGGCGCGCCTTCGTGCGGATAACCGATCCGGTTGTCCGGCTTGTCCGCCTCATTACGCCCGCCGTGCTTCCCAATTTGCTGGTCCTGGTTTTTGCCTTCTTCTGGCTCATGGCGCTGCGCCTGGCGCTTCTGGCGCTGCTTGCAAGCCTGAATCTTTTGCCCACAATAGCGTCGAGCGGAGGCTGAGCCATGCCGCAACATAATCTCGTGGCCGTTATCGGCCTTGCCATCCTGAACGGCATGTTTTCACCGGCCCTCATTCCGGTTTTCGCGCTGCATGGCCTCTGGTACCCGTTTTTTCTTCCAGCCATCCTGCCGGCGGTCTTTCTCGCCTGCTCGCTCATCGTTTCCACCTTTACGCTGATGCTTGCTGGGGTTCCCGCCGCGCTCTATGAGAGATTTTCCGGTGAAGGCAAATCCACCGCCGTTTCCGGCCTGATCTGGCTGGCCGCGGTTGCGGTGCTGACCCTTCCGGCCGTGCCGAATATTCTGAATGTCCTTGGGCTTGGGGCAAACTGACGGGGGTTAGCTTCCATGGATGCAATCAGGCGCGCCGCTTTTGTATCCGTAAGCCGGGCCTGCGGCTTTTGCACCCTCGCAATTCTTTGCATCATGCTGGGCTTTGCTTATGACCCCCAGCGCTCGGCCCAGGCCGGCAGTCTCCTGTTTTTTGCCCTCGCTCTCGGCCTCATCTGGAAAGCCCAGATTGCGTTAAGGACCAATCACAAGAAAACCGAGACCTGGCTCATGCTCGCGCCGGAGGACCGCCCGCCCGAGGCCACGGCCCAGACCGTGCTGAGTGTCATCCTGCGCGATGTCTACTTGCTCCACGCGCGCTACAGCGCCATAGCGGCCGCGACCCTGCTGCTTGCGGCGGTCACGCTGTCCCTCTGGAGAGGGTCATGAAGCAGGAGCATCCCGTGGCGGCAGCGGCAACCCCCCTGCGCTCCCTGACAGCCATAGCACTTGATACCGAAACAACCTCGCTGGACGTCCACCAGGCGCGCATTCTGGAAATCGGCGCCATCGCCATTCAGAATGGCAGGCTCGTTCCCGAGCCGCATTTTGCCTCTCTGGTAAATCCGCATGCGGCAATTCCCCCCGAGTCGGTTGCCATTCATGGCATTACCGATGACGCGGTAAAATCGGCTGAAGGCTTTGCCCAGGTCTACCGGCAGTACCGCGACTTTGCCGGTGCCCATGTGGTTCTGGGTTATGCCGTGGGCTTTGATCTCGCCGTGCTGCGCAGCGAGCATGAGCGCGCCGGCCTGGCCTGGAAAGCCCCACGCTTTCTCGACGTGCTCGATCTGGCCCGATCGCTCCGGCCCGATCTGCCGAACTTCTCCCTCGAAACGCTGGCGGCCTGGCTCGGCGTTGCGGTGGTTGAACGCCATCGCGCCCTGGCCGACGCACGGCTCGCGGCGGAAATCTTCCTGGCCCTCCTGCCACGCCTTCGCCAGAACTCCATCCGCACCCTGGCGGAAGCCGAGGATGCCTGCCGAAAACTCTCCACCTCTTCAGGCGTGGCGGGCTGGCATGAAGCTGCAGTAACGCCGCCAAGTCCGGTTCGCGGGGACAGCTATCCCTACCGGCACCGGGCCAGGGACGTGATGTCAAGGCCGCCGGTATTTGCCGCCCCATCAATGAGCATTCGTGAAGCCCTCGCGCTGCTCGTGCGCCGCAAGGTGAGTTCGCTCTTCATTGCGCGCGGCAAGCCCGGGGCGCCCTACGGCATTGTCACCGAACGTGACATTCTCCGGGCCATCGACCGCGATGCTTCAAAGGCTTTCGCAAAACCGCTGAAAAGCATTGCCACCTTCCCGCTCGAGAGCGTTTCCGAAGAAGCTTTTCTCTACATCGCTTTCGGCCGCATGCGGCGCAAGAAATTCCGCCACATGGGCGTGGTCGACGCGGAAGGCGAGCTTGTTGGCGCCATCACCCAGCGCGACCTCCTGCGCCTGCAGGCCGATGAAGCCCTGGCTTTTGCCGATGCCCTTGGAGAAGCCGCGGGGCTTGAAGAGCTTGCCATGGTCTGGCGCAAGCTGGCGAACGCCGTGCGCACCCTGCTGCATGAGGACGTGGATTCCCGCGATATAGCCGGAATCATTTCGGGCGAGGTGCGCAGCCTGACGGCCCGTGCCGCAGCCCTGGCGGAACGCGAGGTGTCCGCGGCTTTTCCGAAACCGAAGGCCCTGCGCTTTGCGGTGATGGTTCTGGGTTCGGTGGGCCGCGGCGAAAGCCTGTTGGCCCTCGACCAGGACAATGCAGTTATCTTTGACGCGGCAGATGAGCCAAAAGCCGAAGCCTGGCTCCTGAAATTTGGCCAGCGCATGAATGCCATTCTTGACGAGGTGGGCGTTCCCCTTTGCAAAGGCGGCGTGATGGCGGGCAACCCCGCCTGGTGCAAATCCGCCGGCCAGTGGCGCAAGCAGGTGGCCCATTGGCTGTCCCGGGCCGAGCCCCAGGACATCCTGAATGCCGACATTTTTTTCGATGCCTTGCCGGTCTATGGCGATCATGGCCTGGTTGACCACCTGCGCGGCGATGCGGTTGCCGCCGCCTCCAAGACAACCGCCTTCCTGCAGCTCATGGACATGAATGCCGCAAAGGCGCGGCCTCCGGTCAACTGGCTGGGGCGTTTCAGCCTGGAAGAAGATGGCCGCATGGATCTGAAAATGCACGGTATCATGCCGATTTTCTCGGCGGCCCGTGTTTTGGCGCTGCGCCACGCCCTGCTTGAACATTCCACCGCCGCCAGACTGGATGCGCTGCGCGGCAAGCCGGAGGTTTTTGAAGAGAAAATCGATGGCCTTCTCGAAGCCCACCAGATCATCCTGCGCGCCATTCTCCAGCAGCAGCTTGCCGACATTGAGCAGGGCGTGCCGCCTTCAAACCGCGTTGATCCGAAGAATCTCCACGCTCCCGAAAAGGCCCATCTCATGTGGGCTTTGAAACAGGTGCCGCTGGTGCGCGATATGCTCGGCGTTCCCGTCGTCTAGAGCGCCCGCGCCAGCCCGGCATTTCCATTCGCGGGGTTTTCGCCTAGGCTCCAGCCATGCTGCAAAGCTGGATAATTTTCTTCTTCGGACTGGCTTATCTGGGAGCCCTGTTTGCCGTTGCAACCTGGGGCGACAGGCCTGCCAACCGCCGGGAACCCGGCTCGCCCCGGCCCTTCATCTATGCCCTGTCGCTCGGCGTCTATTGCACCTCATGGACCTATTTCGGCAGTGTCGGCATAGCTTCCCGCACGGGTTTTGATTTCCTCCCCATCTATATCGGGCCGATCCTGGTTTTCGCCCTCGGCTGGCCGCTTCTGCAGCGCATTGCCGAAATCGCCAAGCGCCAGAACATTGCCTCCATCGCCGATTTCCTGTCGGCCCGCTATGGCAAGAGCGAAGCCCTTGGCGCCCTTGTGGCGGTGGTGGCGACCATTGGCGTGGTGCCCTACATCTCAATCCAGCTGAAGGCCGTGTCCCAGTCCCTGCAGACCATGATCACCGACCCCCTGTTTCCCGAGGACATCATGCCGGGCATGCAAGGCGCCGACGGATTGTCCATGCTCGTGGCGCTCACCATGGGCGTCTTTGCCATCCTCTTCGGCACCCGCCACATCGACACCACCGAGCACCAGGATGGGATGATCCTCGCCATCTCGGTTGAATCCATCGTCAAGCTTGTGGCCTTCGTCGCGGTGGGGCTGTTCGTCACCCTCACCATGATGGGCGGCTTCGAAAAACTTGCCGCCCATGTGACCTCGGATCCGCATATCTATGCCTTGCTGGCCAATGGCCTGAGCGGCACCCGTTGGCTGACGCTCACCCTTCTGGCGGCCATCGCCATTATCCTTCTGCCCCGGCAGTTTCATGTGGCCGTGGTCGAAAACGCCGCCCCCTCCGACATCCGCCGCGCCGCCTGGCTGTTTCCGCTTTATCTCGTCGCCATCAATATCTTCGTTATCCCCATCGCCATTGCCGGACTGGTCATGCTGCCCGCCAGCGCCGACGGCGACACGTTCGTGCTGGCCCTGCCGGTCAGCGCCCAAAGCGGCTTCTTTGCCATGGTTGCTTTCATCGGCGGCCTCTCCGCCTCCACCGCCATGGTGGTTGTTGAAACCATCGCGCTTTCCATCATGATCTGCAACAACCTCGTCGTGCCCCTGCTGCTCCGTCAGCGCATCGAACGGCCGGAACTCCTCCATGACATGGGAAAGACCCTGATCACTATCAGAAGGCTCGCCATCGCCCTCGTGCTGGTGCTGGCCTATGGCTACTACCGGATGATCGGCTCGACCGCCGCATTGGCCCAGGTCGGCCTCATCTCCTTCGCCGCCGTGGCCCAGTTCGCCCCCGCCTTCTTTGGCGCCCTGGTCTGGAAGCGGGCGACGGCCCGCGGCGCCATGGCGGGCCTTACGGCCGGAGCCCTTGTCTGGGCCTACACGCTGCTGCTCCCGTCCTTTGCCGACGCCGGCTGGATGGGCAAGGGCCTGAATGAACAGGGGCCATTCGGCCTTGGCTTTCTCCGGCCGCGAATGCTGTTCAACATGGAGCTGGATGCCTTGAGCCACGGCGTGCTGTGGAGCCTTGCGGCAAACATCTGTGCCTATGTCGGATTTTCCCTGAGCCGCCTGCCAACGCCCATCGAGCGCATCCAGGCCGCAAGCTTTGTGACCCGCGAACTGACCGTCGGCACCGGCACGGGTTTCCGCCTGTGGCGCACCGCTGTCACCGTTGAAAGGCTTGAGCAGACGGTGGCCCGCTATCTCGGCGAAGCCCGGGCGAAATCGGCCTTTGCCGAGTTCTTCGCCCAGCGCGGGGTCACGCAGAAGCCGGCGCTTGAAGCCGATGTGCGCATGCTGCGCTTTGCCGAGCATCTCCTGGCCCGCGCCGTGGGCGTGGCCTCGTCGCGCCTTGTCATGGCCTTGCTGCTCGAGCGCCATTCGGCCCATCCGCGCGGCGCCATGCGGCTTCTCGATGATGCCTCCGCCGCCATCCAGCACAACCGCGACCTCCTGCAGTCGGCCATCGACAATGTCGAGCAGGGCATCGCGGTGTTTGATTCCGAAATGAACCTGAGTTGCTGGAACGCCAGCTTCCACGACCATCTCAAGCTCAGCAATGAACTGGGGCGCGTTGGAGCGCCGATGCGCGAGATCGTCCTGGAATTCCTCCGCACCACCGAAAGCGGCGAGGCGAGCCTTGAAGACCGGTTGCGCAAGATGGCCATGACCCACGAGCATTTCCGCGAGCGCCTGTGCGACAGCGGCCAGGTTCTGGAGATAAGGTCAAATGCGATTCCCGATGGCGGCGTTGTTGTCACCTTCAACGATGCCACCGAGAGCGTGCGCGCCGCGGAGACCCTGCAGAAATCCAACGAGGAACTGGAACGCCGCGTCGTCCAGCGCACGGTGGAATTGACCAGGCTGAACGATGAACTGGCCGTGGCCAAGGCGGCCGCCGAATCCGCCAATCTCGGCAAGACCAGGTTCATCGCCGCCGCGAGCCATGACATCCTCCAGCCGCTCAATGCCGCGCGCCTGTTTACCTCGAGCCTGGTGGAACGGCTGAAGCGCTCCAACGATGGCGCCCTGGCGCGCAATGTCGATTCCTCGCTGGAGGCGGTGGAGGAAATCTTGACGGCACTTCTTGATATTTCGCGCCTCGACGCGGGCGTCATGATGCCGGAACTGTCGATCTTCCGCATTGATGATCTGATGGAAACCCTGAACACCGAATATGCCCCCGCCGCCTCCAAGAAGAACCTGGTTCTCAAGTTCATGCCCTGTGGCGCAACGGTTGAAACCGACCGCAAGCTGCTGCGCCGTGTCATGCAGAACTTCATCTCCAATGCGATCAAATACACCAAATCCGGGCGTATTCTGATGGGCTGCCGGCGCAGGGGAAGGACCCTGCGCATCGAGATTCACGACACGGGCATCGGCATTCCGGACTCCAAGCGGGAACTGGTGTTTCAGGAATTCCAGCGTTTGGGCGATGACGGCGGCTCAGCCACGGGTCTTGGCCTTGGCCTGTCGATTGTCGAGCGCGTTGCCCGCATTCTTGGCAGCGAAGTGACCCTCCGCACCACGCCCGGCAAGGGCAGCATGTTTGCCATCACCGTTCCCCTGTCACACGTCCTCATTCCGCGCGTCCGCGGCAAGAGCGTGTCGCGCCAGCGCCCCGGATTGGGCATCACGGCGGCGGTTCTGGTGATCGACGATGAACCGGCTATCCTCGAAGGCATGAAGCACCTGCTCGGGGGCTGGGGCTGCACCGCGCACCTGGCGCGCGGCAGTGCCGAGGCGCTCCGCGCCTATGACATCGCCGATGGCAGGATCGACATGATTCTCGCCGATTTCCATCTCAACAAGGAAAATGGCATTTCGCTGATCAATGAATTGCGCCGCCGGGCGCGCCGGCCCATTCCCGCCATTCTCATCACGGCAGACAGGTCTCCTGCCGTGGCGGACCAGGCCACCGTCCATGACATTCATGTGCTGCGCAAACCCGTCAAGCCCGCAGCCCTGCGCGCCGCCATGTCGCATCTTGAAATCAGGGCTGTTGCCGGAGAGTGAGCAGGGGTTGTCGGTGCTTCAGCTCAGATGTCGGCAACCGGTTGTGAAGCGTCCTTGTTCTTCAGCAGCATCCTGAATGCGGTTGCGGGCACTTGCAGCAATGTCCGGCGCGACGGGAAGTTGCCGGCGCCCACCACGCAGGTGAGGTTCAGGTTGGGGAAATCCGTGAGCAGATGCTCGCTTCCCGGTTCAAACTCCAGGCTGCCGCCAAAGGCTGATTTGTATCTCAGCTTGATCGTGCAGCACTGGGCCAGCGCGCCGGGCTCGAGCGTGCTCAAGGTGACCGGAGTGTAGCGCTGCATTTTCCGGACTATGGTGATCTCCTGTTGCGCCCAGCCCGGCGCCGGGACCGCATTGAGGCCAAGGACCGTAAGACAGAAGAACGGATAGTTTGCCGGAATGCTGCCATTGTTTCTGAGCAGCACGTCGACCAGACAGAAGCCCCGGCCGGGGCCCGCGGCCGCGCGTTCGAACCGCAGATTGTACTGCGGCTGGATTTCATCGGCGAGGTCGTTTGTGGTGCCTGCTATTGCATGGCTGGCTGCTGGGGTCATGGGTAACCTGCTTGATTAAGCTGAATCTGGCTTAGATATAGGGCCAAGGCCTCACTGGCTGATTAAAATACTAAGTGAATTTTTCCTGATCGGGCGTTAACACTGGCGGCGGCCCCAGCGGGCGGGCTCCCAAAAGCGGGCGAATTCAACGGCAATGCCGGAAATTTCCGGATTTGATTAAAAATTGCTTTTGACGGGAGGAAATATCGCGGATCCACAATCAATGGGCGGGGCTCCGGACCGGCAACATGTTTCAAACCCGTAAACGCTCCCGGTCATACGGCAACGGCTGCAAAGGCCCGGTCATGCCGGCCACCGGCTGGTACAGCTTGCCAACGCGCAGGGCAGACAACTGGGGTTTTCCCACAAATTCAATTCCCACCGTATCGCCCTTGCGCCACCGGACCTCGGCGGCGTGGAGTTTCCTCTCGCTTACAATCAGCAGGCTGAAGCTTGACGGCAAGCTGGCGTTTTCCGGCATCCGGATGAGCGCGCCGCTTTCGCTGAGGTCGCGGATCTTTACGTCAAATACACAGCTCAGGTTGGACGAGAAAATCTTTCCGTCTTTCAGGACGCGCTGCCGCTGATGCCGCCGCTGGTTGTTCTCCGAGTTTGTGTAGGCAGGTATGAGTATGCCGGCTTTGAGCATGGTTTCAAACTGCTGCGCGGGCAAAGGCTGGCTGAAATGATAGCCTTGCGCCTCATCACAATGGTGGGCGCAGAGGAACTGGAGTTCTTCCAGCGTTTCCACGCCTTCCGCAATGACTTTCAGCTTGAGGCTGTGGGCCATGCCGATGACGGCTTTCACGATGACCGAATCATCGCCATCGGAGCTTATCTGGCGGGTGAACGACTGGTCTATCTTGAGCGCGTCTACCGGAAACTTGCGCAAATAGCTTAAGCTGGAATAGCCCGTGCCGAAGTCGTCGACGGCCACCCGGATCCCCTTGTTTCTCAGCGCCTGGAGAACCGAAACCGCGGTTTCCGCCCGCTTCATGAGCACGCTTTCGGTGAGTTCCAGCTCAAGGCGGTTGTGCGGCATCCCGGTTTCATTGAGGGTTGAGAAAACCCCTTCCAGGAAATCTTCGTTTGCAAACTCCATCGCCGAGACATTGACTGCCATGGTCATTGCTGGCAGCCCCGCGTCGGTCCACGCCCGGGCCTGCCTGCAGGCCTCGCGCAGCACCCAGGCGCCAATCGGCACGATGAGGCCGCAATCTTCAGCCACCGGGATGAATTCTGCCGGAGCCACGGCCCCCCGGGTCGGATGCGTCCAGCGGATGAGGGCTTCCGCCCCGATGATCGCCCGTGTCTTCAGGTTTATCTTCGGCTGGTAGTGCAGCTCGAACTCCCCTTGTTTCAAGGCGCGCCGCAGGTTTTCCTCGATGGACTGGCGTTCCACCGCCCGGACATTCATCGCCGGCTTGAAAAACTGGTAGCTCTGGCGCCCGTTTGCCTTGGCCTGGTACATGGCCGTATCGGCATTCTTGATAAGCGTCTCCGCATCGAGGCCATCGTCCGGATAGACGCTGATTCCAATGCTTCCGGTCACATGAAGTTCGTGGTGGTCGGTGGAGTGGGCCTCCGCCAGGGCCTTCAGTATTTTTCCCGCCTTGGCGGAAGCGTCCAGCAGTTCGGTGACCTCCGTGAGCAGCACGATGAACTCATCGCCGCCCTGCCGGCTGACCGTATCTCCGCCGCGCACGCTGTCCGACAGGCGCTTGGCGACGGATTGAAGAAGCTTGTCGCCAACCGGATGGCCGAGTGAATCGTTGATATGCTTGAACCCGTCCAGATCCAGAAACAGCACAACGACCTTTTTCTTGTAGCGCCCGGCCTGGGCTATGGCGCGTCCAATCCGGTCATTGAGCAGTGTCCGGTTCGGCAGGCCGGTCAGGAAGTCGTGCTGGGCTGAATGGGCTATCTGCAGCGCCGTAGCCCGCGCCGCGCTCACATCGCGGAATACATAAACCGCGCCGATAACTTCCCGGCGGGGATCATGAATGGGCGCCACCGAGTAATCGATGGCGATTTCTCTCCCGGCGGCCGTAATCAGGATCGAGTTCGACGATTGCGATTCATTTCGGATTATGCCGCCTGCCATTTGGGTCGGGCTGGATGCAATGACCTTCCGGGTGGAATCCAGCATGAGCAGGATATCCGCCATGGGCCGTCCCGACGCGTTCTGCAGCGACCAGCCCGTCATGTTTTCAGCGACAAGGTTCAAAAACGTGATGTTGCCGGCAATATCCACGCAGACAACGGCATCGCCGATGCTGTTGAGCGTGGCGTGGGCCCGTTCGCGTTCCGCGAACAGCTCTTTTTCCATGGAAGAGCGCCCCAGGGTGAATTGGCTTTTCTGCGTGGCATCCGGGTGCATCACCCTGGCGCCATTTCGGGCGCTATCGGTGAGGGGCGCGCCGCCGCCGCCCCTTTCAACCCTCAGGGAAGCCGCGCGCGTTGCATGGATGAATTCAAAAGCCTCCACAGGCTCTGCCACCGGAATTGTTGCTTGAGTATCCATCAGGTTATTCCATTGAGCAGGGCGGTTGACAGGGGTTCGCCGACGAATTGAATGCCCAATGCCTTGTCTTCGCGCCAGCGCGCGACGGCGGGGTAGAGCAGTTTTTCCGCCACGATATAGAGGCCGAAATCGTCGGGCAAAACCTGGCTCGCAGGCAATTGAACGCGCGCGCCGCTTTCGCTGAGATCCCGGATGACGACATTTGCCAGGCAGCGCATTTCAGTATTGGTGATTTTCCCCTCCTTCAAAACCCGCAGGCGGCGGTGCTTCCGCCGGTTGGCATTTGAACTTATGAGAAACTGGTTGAGCGCTGCGCCATTTTCCTGCTTTGGATTTTGATAGGCCGATTTCCCGCAACCGTCGTACATGTCTCTCCCTGCCATGCTGTTTGCCATCATCAGCCAGGCTTCCGCCAGTGTGAGCCAATGCACTTTGGCGGCGAGATCCGTTGTCAATTCAGACCGGTGGAAACAGGCTTCAGCCTGGGAGCGAAGCCCCGGGAGGCTTCGAAACTCCGCGGCATATGTTTCCTCCAGGCGGAGGCCTGTCCTGCCAACACCGTGATTGAGCGGGCCTGGCGCTACCGCCAGGGAGTGCTTCGGCGTGACGATGCGGTTATCGCCAGATACATCCGGTGCAGGGTCCGGACGGTTCTTGATTGCCGTTCCGCCAGCGCCCACTCCCGTATCCCAATCGCCAGAAGGAACACTGCTCCAATCTGGGCCCATGCTGTTGCAGTAGCTAGCCAACTGATCACCGGACAGGAGGCGTCGGGATAGGCCGGGCCTCCCGGGCCTTGAGTCTTGAGTTTGACAGGTTTTTCATGTTTGCACTCCATTCGACGGGATCGCGGCAAGACCGGACCATTGGACAGAGACTAGCCTCCGGGAATGAAAGCAGACTTGCAAAGTTGGATAAACTCGCCGCACAATGCATGTTTAAATGGAAGTCTTATTCCGCCTGGCGAAACGGTTTCCTCAATGAGTTGGCTGCGGCAGGAAAAAACTGATCCAGGTCAGTTTTGAACGCGCCAAACGGCTGCTTAAGGGAGCATCCGCCGACCTGCGGGAGCCTACGCCTGTGTAAGGCGGCCATCAGCTCAGGCGATCGATCCATTATGGTGCTGCTGGGTTGTCAAACCGTGAGCCGGCAGAGTATGCGCCTCGAACGGATATGATGGTTTGCGAATGGACTTCTGGTCCGAGAAGCGCCGCATTGCGCTCAATACCGACAGGAGCCTGTCATCGTCTGAATTTTTTGAGATTATTGCGGTGAGGACCAGTATGGGGCTGTCTTGCCAATCAACCACGGGGGTTGAGATCGCCGTCGTTTCGCTTTCAACTTCCCCTCTGGACACGGCGCACCGGTTTTGCCGCACCTCTGCGAGCGTCTGCTGCAGTTCCTCGTCGGTTAGCTTTTTTGAATCTCCATAGGTCTGTCTCTCCTGGGCGATGAGTTCGCGGGTCAGTGAGGCATCCAGGAATGCCGCGAACACGCGCCCTGAGGCGGAATGCAGGACGGGCAGCACTTGCCCCAGTTGCAGCGGCACGGCAAGGCAGGTGTTCGAGCGCTCCCATCTGATGATCGTGGGGCCGGTCTTGCTCCAAACCGTAATGGCTACATGGCAGTTTATTTCCCGGACCAGGAAGGCCAGTTCATCGGTGACATCGCCGACCTGGTCGATTTGCTGGATGGCTGCCAGACCAAGCGATACGGCGTTTCTGCCAAGGGAATAATAGCCCGATTTCTGCCCCTGGAAAATCAGCCCCAGCTTGGTCAGGCTGCTCAAATACCGGTGCACCTTGCTCGGGTTGAGATTGCACCGCTCGCTTAAAATTTTGAGCGAAGTCGGCTGGC
>Ga0307505_10002718_pt1 | contig 11926 bp, 12 predicted proteins | sample 23_S_MG_FD_202183 | JGI IMG/M metagenome (GOLD analysis project Ga0307505, IMG submission 202183) | Soil microbial communities from Populus trichocarpa stands in riparian zone in the Pacific Northwest, United States - 23_S | ecosystem: Environmental > Terrestrial > Soil > Riparian zone > Trees...
CGTGCGCGGATCCATGTCCGGACATTCCGGGCCGTTGGTCGGGCAGGCGGTCGGTTCTTTCCAGATGTTTTTGGTGTTGTAGCCGTCCGTCATCAGGATGACGTACTTCGTCAGGTCCTCGGTGCCGTAGGCGGCGCCTTCCGTATAGACGCCGGTCTTTGACAGGACATGCCAGCCCCAGGCGAGGCCGATCGTGATGTTGGTATAGCCGGTGGGATCGAGTGCCTTGGCGCGCGACTCGAGCGTGGCCCAGTTGTCCGTCAATTCAGTGATCGCCTGCGGGGGCGTGTCGAAGCACTTCGCTGCGGGATAATAGGTGGCGTTATTGGTGGGCTCCGTGTCGTTTACGTCATAATTCTTGTCGCGATCGTAAACGCAGCCGTTCCACTGATTCTTGTTCAGCGACGTCCATACGCCGTTGGTCGTGACCCATTTTCCCTTGTTCTTTTCGCAGGCGCTCTTGGTGCTGCCGGATGCGCCCTGGCACTTCGACTCGGTCTGCTCCTCGCAGTATTTCTTGAGCCATTTGCCGGCGGGAACGCTGCTGACGTTGAAGTTTAACGAGCTGCCGTTGATTTTGCAGCGATTGCCGATGCTGTCATAGGCGTTGGCGTCCCACCAATCCCAGCGGATCCAGCTCGGAGCGTTCTTGGAGGTGTAGCCGGTGTTGACCATGCCATCGAAGGGCACGATGCCCACCCTGGCGTCGCCGGCATTTTTCGCCGTCGCCTTGATCACGGACAGAAACTGGAGCGTTGCCGCTCGCAGCGCGTCGATGCGGCCGGACTGGTCCATGGAGAGCGACTGGTCGAGGACGAGCGCGACCTCGACCTTGCCGATGCCCCAGCGCGCCTCGGACGTGGCGCCGATCTCGAATTTGTCGATGCCGAACAGGCTCGCGACGCCGGGCTTGTAGTAGCCACTGACGTGCAGCTTTGCATGACCTTGTTCGGGTACGACGGTCAGCTTCAAATTGGTCAGGGAATGGCTGCCAAGACTCGCCGTGAAATACTGCATGGCGACCTTGTCGAGCGCCTCCTGCTCCATCGGCATGACCTTGGAAACGGCGAGGGCGGCCGAGTCGAGCGCTTTCTGCATATCGGTGCGGTGGGAGTTGGCGAGGCTGTAATCGAGCGCCGCGCCCATGGCGCCGACGACCGGCACGACGGCCAGCGCGAACATGATCGCCACGTTGCCCCGATAGTCCTGCCAGAACCGCATGAAACCTCTCCGCATTTCGCGATGGCCGGACTTTGCGCCGAGTGTGTTGAGGAACTCCTGCTTTGATTAGAAGTTTATGCGAATTGCGCGGGCGGCAAGATGCGACCGCCGGAGAGCGCTAAGGGCAGCTTGCAAAATTGCGTAAAATTTTAGGGAATTCGGACCCGCACCGTGGGGGCGGGTGCTATTTTGAAAGGTGGAGGCTCGCGATCTCGGAACCGATCGCGTTGAAGATGCCGGACAAGGCGGCGGCATTTTGCGCGTCGTAATACATGTTCGCCTTGCTCGCGCAGTCGCGCAGCAGGTTCTCGTTCCCGTTGATCAGGCGCACCGTATAGATCTTGATTCCGGCATCCTTGATGTTCTCACACGCCAGCGCCGTACGGCTGTCGACGGTGGGACAAACCGGACCGTTCGTGTTGCACGCGCTGGGCTCCATCGCGATGTTCTTGGTGTTGTAGCCGTCGGTCATCAGGATGATGTATTTGGTGAGGTCGTCGGCGTCGTAGGCCGCGCCTTCGGTGTAGATGCCGGTCGGCGAGAGAACGTGCCATCCCCAGACGAGGCCGATCGTGATGTTCGTATAACCGGTCGGCGTCAATGCAGTCGCCTTGGTGCGCAGGCTGCTCCAGTTCTCGGAAAGCGCCGTGATGGCCTGCGGCGGGCCGTTGCCGTTGGCTACGGTGTCGCCATAGCATTTCGCAGCGGGGTAATAGGTGTTGCTCGCTGTCGCTGCCGTATCGTTGACGTCGTAATTCTGGTTGCGGTCATATACGCAGCCATTCCAACTGCTGGCGGATTCCGGCGTCCATGTCGCCTGAACCCATTGGCCGTTATTGTTCTTGCAGCTTGTCGACGATGTGTATTGCGACTTGGTGCAAACATGCTCGGCTTCGCACGCGCTGCGGGTGTTGTAACTGCCTGACTTGTTGCAGGACCCATAGTTGTTGCCCCACCAGTCGAAGCGGACCCAGCTCGGCGGGTTGGCCCCGGTGTATCCGACATTGACCATGCCGTCGAAGGCGACAATGCCAAGTTTGGCGTCGCCGGGTTCCTTGGCGGCGTTTTCCAGCACGTTGATGAGATTGACGGTGGCGGAGCGGAGCGCCTGAATTCTCGCAGGGTCGGGCGTCTGCATCGACAGCGAACTGTCCAGGACCAAGGCGATCTCGACCTTGCCCATGCTCCACTTGGCTTCCGTGCTCGCACTGATATTGATCGTGTCGGCGCCGAAGATGTTCGCCATTCGCACTTTATAGGTACCGTTCGCCTTCACGCGCAGCGTGCCGATGTCCGGCGTTACAGTAAGGGTGAGGTTCTGAAGATCGTGCTGTTTCAGGTTCGCCTGGAAATACTGGTTGGCGACCGTGGTGAGTGTCGCGTCGTCCGCCGGCATGATTTTGGTCAGGGCGAGGGCGGTCGCGTCCAATGCTTTCTGGACATCGGTGCGGTACTGGCTGGCCATGCTGTAATCGACCGCGGCGCCCATGGCGCCGAAGACGGGAATAGCCGCCAAGGCAAAAACGAGGGCGACGTTGCCCTCCCGATCCGACCAAAATTGCCGCATACCAGTCTCCCGCAGGACGCACGGCACCTTGCCGCCGGTTCCTTGCGTTGTGCTTGCCGGAATAGGAGCGATTTTCCGAGATTGCGGCCGACCCGGGCCGCTGGTTAACCAACGGCAGCGAGTCCGCTAAAATTGGGCGAACGGATATGGGTTTGGCGGCTAGCCGCGGGGTGTGCGGGACCCCTATGATCGGGGTGTCATGCATGCCGGGGGAACCAGTTTCAGACTGGTTCCGTTCGCTGATGGCAGAGCCTTCGACCGATCTCACGCAGAATCGCCCCAGCCGGCCCCTACCCATGAGCAGGAATCGTACATATCTGGCCGAAGTGAGGATGGGGGATGACGATCGTACCCGCCGCAATGACGAGGGGGGCTCGGCAACCGGCATCGCCACACGCGTCAAGCCGCAGACAAAGCGGCCGAGCCTCTATCGTGTGTTGCTGCTGAACGACGACTACACCCCGATGGAATTCGTGGTGCACGTCGTCGAACGCTTCTTCAACAAGTCGCGCGAGGAAGCGACTCAGATCATGCTGCACGTTCATCAGCATGGTGTGGGAGAATGTGGCATTTTCACATACGAGGTGGCGGAAACAAAAGTGACGCAGGTGATGGACTTCGCGCGCAAGCACCAGCATCCTTTACAATGCGTGATGGAAAAGAAATGATCGGGGTGGACGGAAAGAAGGACTGATGCCGACATTCTCTCGCAGCCTCGAGCAATCGCTTCATCGTGCGCTGGCGCTCGCCAATGAGCGCCACCACGAGTACGCGACGCTCGAACATCTTTTGCTCGCCCTGACCGACGATCAGGACGCGGCTGCGGTCATGCGCGCTTGCAACGTCGACATCGACAAGCTCAAGCGCAATCTCGTCGAATATATCGACGGCGAGCTCGACAATCTCGTTATGGACGCGTCGGACGACTCGAAGCCGACAGCGGGATTCCAGCGCGTGATCCAGCGCGCGGTCATCCATGTGCAGTCGTCGGGCAGGGAAGAGGTCACGGGCGCAAACGTTCTTGTCGCGATCTTTGCCGAGCGCGAGAGCCACGCCGCCTATTTCCTGCAAGAACAGGACATGACCCGCTACGACGCGGTCAATTACATCAGCCACGGTATCGCCAAGCGCCCCGGCATGTCGGAGAGCAAGCCCGTGCGCGGCGTCGATGAAGATACCGACGCAAAGCCGGGCGAAGACGGCAAGAAGAAAGCCGACGCGCTCGAAGCCTATTGCGTGAACCTCAACAAGAAAGCGCGCGACGGAAAAATCGATCCGCTGATCGGTCGCGACAGCGAAATCTCGCGCACGATTCAGGTTCTATGCCGCCGGCAGAAGAACAATCCGTTGTTCGTCGGTGATCCCGGCGTCGGCAAGACGGCGATCGCCGAAGGGCTCGCGCGCCGCATCGTGCAGGGCGAAGTGCCCGAGGTGCTCAAGACCTCAACCGTGTTCGCGCTCGACATGGGGACGTTGCTCGCCGGCACGCGTTACCGCGGCGACTTCGAGGAGCGGCTGAAGCAGGTCATCAAGGAGCTTGAGGCCTATCCGAATTCCATCGTCTTCATCGACGAGATTCATACGGTCATCGGCGCCGGCGCCACTTCGGGCGGCGCGATGGACGCTTCGAATTTGCTCAAGCCGGCGCTGGCGTCCGGGTCGCTGCGCTGCATCGGTTCGACGACCTACAAGGAATACCGCCAGTACTTCGAGAAGGACCGCGCGCTCGTTCGCCGCTTCCAGAAGATCGATGTAAACGAGCCGTCGCCGTCCGACGCCATCGAGATCCTCAAGGGCCTCAAGCCCTATTTCGAGGACTATCACCGGCTGCGCTACACGAACGATGCCATCAAGGCGGCGGTCGATCTCTCCGTGCGTTACATCCACGACCGCAAGCTGCCGGACAAGGCGATCGATGTGATCGACGAGTCGGGCGCGGCGCAGATGCTGCTGCCCGAGAGCCGCCGCAAGAAGACGATCGGCGTGAAGGAAATCGAGACGACGATCGCCACCATGGCGCGCGTCCCGCCGAAGACCGTGTCGAAGGACGACGCGGAGGTACTCAGCAATCTTGAAGCGACGCTCAAGCGCGTCGTTTACGGTCAGGATAAGGCGCTGGAGGCGCTCTCGTCCGCGATCAAGCTCGCGCGTGCGGGCCTGCGCGAGCCGGAGAAGCCGATTGGTTCTTACCTGTTCTCAGGACCTACGGGTGTCGGCAAGACCGAAGTCGCGCGCCAGCTTGCGGCGTCGCTCGGCGTGCCGATCCACCGGTTCGATATGTCCGAATACATGGAGCGGCACACGGTGTCGCGCCTGATCGGTGCGCCTCCGGGATATGTCGGTTTCGATCAGGGCGGGCTGCTCACGGACAACGTCGACCAGACGCCGCATTGCGTGCTGCTTCTCGACGAAATCGAGAAGGCGCATCCGGACCTGTTCAACATCCTGTTGCAGGTCATGGACCACGGCAAGCTGACCGATCACAACGGCAAGCAGGTCGACTTCCGCAACGTCATTCTCATCATGACGACGAATGCGGGCGCGTCCGATCTCGCGAAGGCTGCGTACGGCTTCACGCGCACCAAGCGCGAGGGCGACGACGTGGAGGCGATCAACCGCCTGTTCACGCCGGAATTCCGCAACCGGCTCGATGCGGTCATCACCTTCTCGCATCTGCCGCAGGACGTGATCAAAAAGGTCGTCGAGAAGTTCGTGCTCCAGCTTGAGGCGCAACTCGCCGACCGCGCGGTCTCGATCGAACTCACGCCCGAGGCGGCTGAGTGGCTGGTCGACCGCGGCTACGACGATTCCATGGGCGCACGGCCAATGGCGCGTCTCATCCAGGAGCACATCAAGAAGCCGCTTTCGGACGAGCTCCTGTTCGGCAAGCTCAGGACCGGCGGCCATGTGCGCGTGATCGTGCGCGAGGACGACGGCATCAAGACCCTCGGCTTCGACTATCTCGAGGGGCCGGTGACGCCGAAGCCCGAGAAAGTTACGCCGAAGAAGAAGCGACGCGCGCCGCGTGCGGCCAAGCCGAAACCGAAGAAGCCGGGCGGCGAGGGCGGCGGCGGTCCGTCGTCGCCGAAGCCGGGCGGCAGCCCGGTTCCGAAAGTGCCGCTTGTCCGCGCCTGACGGCGTGCAATTTCCGCAAGGCTGATATAGCCACGTTGGCCAACCCGGCCCGTCCGCCCGGGTAAGATATGCCCGTGTCCGAATCCTCTCCCGACCCGCAAGCGAACGCCGAACCGCCCGTCCATGCTTTGGGCTGGTTCTGGCGTGGCGTGATCGCCGGCACGACTTCGGTGCAGGGTCTCGTGCTGTTCGCCTCGATGGTCGGCTTTGGCGGGCTGTGCCGGGACATCGGGTTTCCGCTCGGCGCGGCGATGTTGTCCACGTTGCTGGTTTGGGCGTTGCCGGCGCAGGTGCTGGTCGTCGGCGGTTATGCGGCCGGAAGCGCGGCGGCGGTGATTGCGCTCGCGGTCGGGCTTTCCTCGATCCGCATGTTCCCGATGACGGCAGCGATCATGCCGTATTTGCGCGGACGCTCGACGAGCATCGCCGCGCAATTTCTCGCCGCGCACTTCGTCGCGGTGACGGCATGGATTGAAGGCATGCGCCGTCTGCCGGGCATGGCTGCGGAAACACGACTGCCGTTCTTTTTCGGCCTCGGGACGCTGCTGATCTTCTCCGCGACACTGGCGACGCTGATTGGCTTTTTCCTCGCCGGCACGTTGCCCCGGTCGCTTGCCATTGGTTTGCTGTTCCTGACGCCGCTCTCTTTTCTCATTCAGCTTGCGCACAATGCGCGCGATCTGGTGGACCGGCTCGCGCTCGCATTCGGTCTTGTCCTTGCTCCGCTATTTGCAGAGTTCGGAGGACGTCTTGATCTCCTCTGGACCGGGCTTGTTGGCGGCGCGGCGGCCTGGGTCGTGCACCGCTTCATGAAGAAGCGAAAAGAAAAGGGCGGCGCATGACCTTTGATGCCGCGCTCTGGCCGTATCTTCTGGTCGTACTTGCGGGCTTCCTGCCGACCGAAGTCTGGCGCTCGCTCGCGGTCGTGTTCGCGCGCCGGTTCGATGAGGACAGCGAGGCGCTGATCTTCGTGCGCGGCGTTGCGACGGCGCTGCTTGCGGCCGTGGTGGCGCGGCTGGTGCTTATTCCACCGGGTGAACTGGAAGCGGTGCCGCTTGCGGTTCGCGTGGGCGCGGTCGTGGCCGGATTTCTCGTTTATCTCGGCGCGCGCCGGTCAGTGCTACTCGGCATCCTGTTCGGTGAGGCGGTGATCATCGCCGGTGCGTGGTACTTCGGCTAGAGCACGATCCCGAAAAGTGGACGCGGTTTTCGGAAAGATCGTGCTCAAACGATCAGGCCAGCGCCGCGCGCAGCTTCTCGGCGTGGGCGGCGAGGTTTTCCGGCGTCTCCTTTACGGTCGCGGGCGGTTTCATCGCTTCGCCTTCCTTGCGCGGAATGACGTGGACATGCAGGTGAAAAACCACCTGTCCGCCGGCGCTTTCGTTGAACTGCTGCACCGTCACGCCCTGCGCGTCGAAGGCATTCATGCCCGCATGGGCAATCTTCTGCGCGACTCGCATGACATGGGCGAGGTCGTCCAGCCTGACGTCGAGGAGATTGCGGGCCGGGGCCTTCGGAATGACGAGGGTGTGGCCGGGCGCGCGGGGCATGATGTCGAGAAAGGCGAGGACCTTATCGTCCTCATAGACCTTCTGTGCCGGCAGCTCGCCGCGGATGATCTTCGCAAAGATATTGTTCTGATCGTATTCGGCCATCGCTCCCTCCGTCACACGCCATCTTTGCGAAATGGGGCGAGGGCCGCAAGCTCCTCGGCCTCGGCCTGCACATAGGCGCGCTCGTGCTTCAGATAGTCGGCAATCGCGCGGCGCAGGCCCGGATCGGCGATGTAATGCGAAGAATAGGTAGTGACCGGCACATAGCCGCGGGCGACCTTATGCTGGCCCTGCGCGCCGGCCTCGACGCGCGTGAGGCCGTGCTCGATGGCGTATTCGATGGCCTGATAGTAGCAGACCTCGAAATGCAGGAAGGGGCGGTGCTCGACCGCGCCCCAGTAGCGGCCATAGATCGTCTGCTGCCCGAGGAAGTTGAGTGCGCCCGCGATCCAGCGTCCCGCGCGGCGCGCCATGACCAGCACGATGCGGTCGGCCATCGCCGCCGAAACGATCGAGAAGAATTCGCGATTGAGATAGGGGCGGCCCCACTTTCGCGAGCCGGTGTCCATGTAGAAGTGGAAGAAGGCGTCCCATGCGTCTTCCGTCAAGTTGGCGCCGGTGAGGCGGACGATCTCAACGCCATCCTGCGCCTCGCGGCGTTCGCGGATCAGCGTCTTGCGCTTGCGTGACGAGAGTGCCGAGAGAAAATCGTCGAACGAGCGGTAGCCTTCGTTGATCCAGTGAAACTGCCGGTCGGTGCGGGCGAGCAGTCCGAGGCCGGACAGATATTTCCATTCTTCCCCGGTCTGGAAGGTGATGTGCAGCGACGATGCGTGCCGCCTTTTCGTCAACTCGATGCCGGCCGAGACGAGTGCCTCGCGGGCGGCTTCGGCTTGCGGACCCTTGCGGACGAGCAGACGGGGACCGGTGACCGGCGTGAAGGGAACGGCGCATTGCAGCTTCGGATAGTAATCGCCGCCTGCACGCTCGTAGGCTTCGGCCCAGCCATGGTCGAACACATATTCGCCCTGCGAATGATTTTTCAGATAGCAGGACATGACGGCGAGGACTTCGTTGCTTTCGTTCTCGACGACCAGGTGTTGAGGCTGCCAGCCCGTGCGTGCCGACACGCAGCCTGCGTCTTCCAGCGAGGCAAGAAATGCGTGTGAGATAAATGGGTTACGGGTGTCTTGCTCATGAATTGAGTCCGCATGTTCAGCAATCGAATCCGGCTTTTTCCGTTCGCTCTTCACCGCGCAGGAATTTGTCGTGCCCGCGTCGAGCGGAAACGCGCACGCGTCCCAGACGTCGGCAGGGATGGAGCGTATCGACGGCTCGATGCGGACGCGCAGGGAACTTGTGCTCATGCGGTGGCCGTGAGGTGGAGCGTCTGACGTGGTGCCCGCCGTCCTGCAAGTCTAGGGCTTAAACCCCTCGAAGATCATCTGGTTGGCCCAGCGCTTCGCCTTTTGCTGCTCTGCCTCGGTGCGCACGGTCCAGGTGAGCAAACGCACCCCGAATAAGTAGCGCGCCACAAGCGGCGCGAGGGCGGGCAGGTCGCGGACATAATAGGCGACGAATTGCGGCCGCGTGCGGTTGAAATGCAGCAGATTGCCGAGCTGGAATTTCCGGATGGCCCCAAGCGGCGCCCAGTCCGGATGGTCGTAATATCGTTCGGCCACGATGCCGCGCGGCAAGGAGGGCGCATATTTTCGCAAGGCGACCAGTACTTGCGGGTCGAACGACATGCAGACGGCCGGGCCTCCATAGCCTTCGAGGATGTCCGCGGTGCGCGCGGTGAGGCGGTCATCGCCGTCCCAACTGCTTTTCAGTTCAAGCACCAGCGGCGTGCGGCCACCGACCGTAGCGAGGAGTTCCTGAAGCGTCGGAATGCGCTCTTCGCTGCCGCGAATAGTGATCTGCTTCAGTTCGGCCAATGTGCGCGAAGCGACCGGGCCGGCCGCATCGGTCAGCCGGTCGAGCGTATCGTCGTGGAAAACAACGACCTCGTTGTCGGCGGTGAGTTGCAGATCGACTTCAATGGCGTAGTTCGCTTCAACCGCGGCGCGCGCCGCGCCCAACGTGTTTTCGATCAGACCGTTGCCATGCAGGCCGCGATGGGCGACCGGACGTGCTGTCAGCCAATCGAGACCGGTCATTGGCTCAAGCGACCTCGAAGATGGCTTCGACTTCGACCGAGGCGTCGTTCGGCAGTTGCGCGACGCCGACCGTGGTGCGCGCGTGCCGTCCGGCGTCGCCGAACACCTCAACAATGAGATCGGAGGCGCCGTTCATCACGAGCGGCAAGGGTGCATAGTCGGGCTTGGCATTGATGAAGCCGCCGAGGCGTACACATCGCTTCACGCGGTCGAGGTCGCCCAGCGCAGCCTTCGCCTGCGCGAGCAGATTGATCGCACAAATGCGTGCGGCCTTCTGACCGTGCTCCATGGAGACGTCACCGAGCTTGCCTTTCAGCGCTTCGCCGCCGGGCACCGCCGAGACCTGGCCGGCGCAAACCAGCAGCGAGCCGGTGAGCACGGCCGGGACATAATTGGCGGCCGGCGAGGGCGGGTTCGGCAGGACGATTCCCAGTTCCGTGAGGCGCTGTTCGATTCTTCCGGCCATTGTCCGCTCCCATTGAAACAACCAAGTCTTGGCCGAACGCCTCCCTTTCGGCAACCGGCGGCGGGCCGCTTTGTTGCCACATGCGCCGTTCATTGCCCGGGCATTCGGCCTATAGTGGCCGCAGGAGATTCCGATGCTGGCCTTCAGGTCACGAGCCTTGGTTCTGACGTCCGCCGCGCTGGCGGGCATGGCTGCCGTGGTCGCGCAGGCGGCACCGCTCGCGCCGCATCGGGCGACTTATGAATTGACGCTCGACCCGTCCAAGACCAGCGTGAAGCTCGACCGTGCGACCGGACGCATTGCGTTTGAGCTGACGGGGAATGCCTGTGAGGGCTATTCGGTCACGCTTCGCCAGGTGACAGCACTCGACACCGGTGAGGGACGGCTCAGCACGAGCGATCTGCACAGCGTAAGCTGGGAAGACGGCGCGGCGAAAAGCTATCGTTTCAAGTCGCGCAACGTGCTGAACGACGAACTGCGCGATCAGGTGGATGGGACAGCCGAGCGCAAGGCCGACGGCGGGTTCACCGTGAAGCTTACCGGCGCAAAGCCGGAGACCTTTCCGCTCGACGGCAAGATCACGCTGCCGACCGAGCATCTGATTTCGCTCATTGCCGCCGGCGCCGCCGGGAAGCGCATCGTCGAAGCGCGTGTCTTCGACGGCGCACCCGATGGCCGCAAGGTTTATGACACACTTGCGGTCGTCGGCGGCGCGGTAAAGGGCGACGACGCGCCGGAGGAGGCCGCCAGGAAGTCCGAGCTTTCGAACATGGCGCGCTATCCGGTGACAGTGAGCTATTTCGAACAGGGCGTCGGCGAGCGTACGCCCACATATGTCCTCGGCTTTGAGTTGTATGACAACGGCATCAGCCGTGCGCTGCGGCTCGACTACGGCGGCTTTGCGCTGCGCGGCGAACTCACGACGCTGGAATTTCTGAAATCGACGCCGTGCAAACGTTGAGCGCGGATCGCTGCTCCGTATCGTTTTGCACTCAGGTATGAGGGCCGCCCAGCACGGCGCGCGCCGCAGGCACCTCGGACGGGTCGATCCCCTGCCGTGCCGCGAAGTCGAGCAGCAGGCTTTCGTCGCCGATCAAATGGTCGAGAACGCCCGGCAGGAACCCTGGGGTACCGGCCGCTGCGCGCAGGTTCTCCGGCTCAAGGCCGGTGACGGCGAGGAAGCGGCTAAGCCGCTCGGGGTCTTCCGCGAGGAAAGAAAGGGCTGCAACTGCCAGTATTTCCGCTTCGTCCGGCGAAGGCCTGCCGCGCCTGCGAGTCATTGATGACATTACCCTTTCTGAAAGGAATATGGCGTAAATTCAACAGGATTGCCGACAAGCAATCCTGCTCGCATTGCCAACCTCGTGCGCGCGTCGCGCGCGCCAGGCGTGGATGCGGGCGAGGGGCGCAGGCACGGGGCGGAGTCGATGGCGAAGACGGTCCTGATCGTGGAGGACAACGAGCTCAATATGAAGCTCTTCCACGACCTATTGGAAGCGCACGGTTACGCGACCATCGAGACCCGCAACGGGATCGAGGCGCTTGATCTCGCGCGCAAGCACCGGCCCGACCTCATCCTGATGGATATCCAGTTGCCGGAAGTGTCCGGCCTGGAAGTGACGAAGTGGATCAAGGAAGACGACGAACTGAAATCGATTCCCGTGGTCGCGGTCACGGCCTTTGCGATGAAGGGCGACGAGGAGCGTATCCGGGAAGGTGGTTGCGAGGCGTATCTCTCGAAGCCGATTTCGGTGTCGAAGTTTCTCGAAACCGTCCGCCACTTCGTGAAGGAGGGTTGAGTCGTGAGTGCCCGCGTTCTCGTGGT
>Ga0307505_10002719_pt1 | contig 11922 bp, 11 predicted proteins | sample 23_S_MG_FD_202183 | JGI IMG/M metagenome (GOLD analysis project Ga0307505, IMG submission 202183) | Soil microbial communities from Populus trichocarpa stands in riparian zone in the Pacific Northwest, United States - 23_S | ecosystem: Environmental > Terrestrial > Soil > Riparian zone > Trees...
AGTCTTCCGTGTCGGTGAACTAAAGGTCGAGGGTAACTCGATTTTCTCCGAACAGCAGATCCTGGCCTTCATGGGCCTCAAGACCGGTGAGGTCGTCGACGGAAAGCGTATCTCGGACGCAGTTTACGAGGATATGAAGAAGCTGTACGGATCGCAGGGATTCGTGCAGTATGACGCCGAGTTCGAGCCGGAGTTCAAAGACAGTCCGAACAACCCGAAAGAAGGCATCGTCGACATCAAGATCACTATCAACGAAGGCAAACAGTTCACCCTTCGTCGACTCGAGTTCACCGGAAACACTTTTACCCGCGACCGAGTTCTGCGTCGCGAGTTTCTTTTGAACGAGGGCGACATCTACAACCAGAACTGGCTTGAGATCTCGCTCGCCCGACTTAATCAAACGCAGTACTTCGACCCGATCGATAAGGACCAGGACGTCGAAACCCGCACGGACGAGGAACAGGGTGACGTTGACCTGAACGTGAAGGTTCGCGAAAAAGGCCGCCAGCAGATCTCGTTCAATGGCGCGGCAGGCGGACTTGGCGGTTCATCTTTCGGTCTCGAATATTCGACGAACAACCTGGCGGGCCGCGGAGAAGTTCTTTCTTTTGCAGCCGGCATCGGTAATCGGCAGCAGAGCTTGCAGTTCACCTATCAGGAGCCCTACTTTCGCGATCGTCCGATCTCAGTCGGATTTTCGATATTCGCGTCAAGATATAAGTTCTTCGGTGAAGGCACGTTTCTGACGCAAAATCAGGACCTTCTCGATGATCTTACTTTCGATCCGCTGGCCTCGATAACGGTTGACGAGAGTAATCTTTTTACCCAGACGACGTATGGCGCAAACGTCTTTATGACGGCTCCGTTATCTGAACTTTTCTTCCGGAAGAGGCGATTCACTCAGTTCTCGCGTGTCGGCCTAACCTACCAGTTTTCGTCAACGACAATAGAGGATCCTGAAGTAAACCAATCGGACGACCCGTCAGAACGCATCCCGGTGATCTACGCCGTCCCGAACATCATAACCAGCCGTATAACCGGATCGTTCGTTTATGACACCCGGCAGCCCGCGGCGAATGGGATCGATACGGTCGGCGGCTCGCAGTTGACAACGACCTTGGCTTTCTCGGGGTTAGGCGGTGACGTTAGGACCATTTCACCAAGCATTAGTTATTCGAAGTTCATCCCGATCAGGAGAAAACAGTCGAAGAACCCTGAGGTCTTTGCGTTCCGTATTCTCGCCGGCACAAATCGTGCGTTCGCGATCACCGATGCGATCAAGAACGCGAATTCGATCGCGTATGTGGGCGGGATCCCCGTATACGAACGTTTCTATCTTGGCAGTGAGAATGATATTCGAGGATATAACTCGCGTTCGATCGGGCCTGTTGCGCCGTTCGATACTTATGTAACGAGCCGGAATGTTTCGACCGCTGCTAACGCATCGGGGACACCTGTTCCGCCGCCGGGGTTTCCGGCAGGATCGCCGATCCTTGACGAGATCGCGGAGTTGGGAAATCTGACAGGGTTTGACGGGGCGAATCCGGCTCTTTACTCGCGAAACTTCCGCTTCATCGGCGGCGACACACAACTGCTCGGAAATTTTGAGTATCGAATCCCGATCTTCGGGCCGGCAACACTCGCGGTCTTTGCCGATATCGGTACCGTCTTCAACATGCAGAAGACCGGTACCCAGATCATCAACAGCGAATTTCTTAATGACGACGCTTTTCTTGGACCGGGCCGACTTTCGGCCTTGAGCCTGATCAACGCTCCTAACCTGGAGAGCATCTACGGCGCGCTGCTTTATTACAATAACCGCCTTCTGACGAAGACCGAGTTCCGCAATCTGTTTTGCGGCGGTAATCGTTTAGGCTGCCCGACCAGTCTTCCCGGTGGCATCGATTCGTTCTATCTTCGCGGCGAGGTCCAGCAGAATTCGCTTTTGCGTGTGGATGACGCCGCCTTCAATTCTATCAGCGACTTTAGGTCCAGCGTCGGGCTTGAATTGCGGGTCCAGGTGCCGATCGTTAATGTGCCTTTCAGGCTGATCTACTATTACAATCCGCATGCAAAGTTAGGCCAAACGATCGAACTGCCGAATATTTATCTGCCCGGCAAGCAGAGCGGATTCAAGTTTACGGTTGGCCGGACGTTTTAGGAGTAGGGATGAAAAAATTGACATCGATTGCACGATGAAATAGGATAACGCTCTTCGGTGTTTTTTCATCGGCGGGCAACATATTAAGAAGAAATTGTTTCAAACAATGATATCGGATAAGGCTTTAAACGAAGCCGGCCACGAGAGTTCTAAGGAGTTAATCAACAAACCAATGAAGAGAATCAGTTTAGCAGCCGCTAGTCTAGTTTTTGCGGCTATTTTCGCCGGATCCGCGATCGCGCAAGGGACGAATCCTGCGGCGCCGGCCGGAACGGGGAAGATCGGTATCCTCGTGGTCGAAGAGTTCGCAGCCGAGAAGGGCGGAATTACGAAGTATAAAGCCGCTCTGACCGCACTCGATAAAGAGTTCGAGCCCATGAATACGAAGCTCCGTACGGCGATGTCGCGTTACCAGACGCTCGGCCAGGAGATCGAAAAGATCCGGAATACGCCTGCCAATCCGGCGCTTCCGGCTCAGCAACCGAGCGCTGCCCAGCTTCAAGCCAAGGCTGAAGAGTTCCAGAGCCTTGAAAAGCAGATCAAGCGTGATCAGGAAGACGCAAAAGCCCAGTACGAGCGTCGTTCGGCGGTTGTCGTCGGCCCGATATATCAGGACATAATGAAGGCCCTGAATGAATACGCGAAGCAAAAGGGCTATGCCGTGATCTTCGACGGTGTGAAACTCGACCAGGCCCAGATCCTTCTTGGTTTCGACGAGAAATACAACGTGACGCAGGATTTCATTACGTTCTACAATGCACGTCCGCCCGCTGCAGCTACTGCGGCCACGACGCCCAAGTAACAACGCCCAAGTTTCAAAACGTCAGCAGACGCCGAGGATCTCCTCAGCGTCTGCTGACTTTTTAGTGTATATTTCCCCCTGACATGGCAATTTACGATTCACAGGCAATTCAGGATATATTGCCGCATCGGTACCCGTTTCTGCTTGTCGATAAGATCGTCGAACTCGAGCCGAGGGTTCGCATCGTAGGTATCAAGCAGGTGACCGTAAACGAGCAGTTTTTTCAGGGTCATTTCCCCGGTGCACCGGTGATGCCCGGTGTGCTCCAGATCGAGGCCCTTGCTCAAGTGGGGGCGATCCTGGCTCTTCGGGAGTTTGAGGATCGCGATTCAAAGATCCCTTTCTTCACCGGCATCGAATCGGCAAAGTTTCGACGCCCGGTCGTGCCTGGTGACACGCTGGAGCTTGAGGTGATCGCCCTACGCATTGGCAGCAAGATCCAGAAGATGCAGGGTATAGCCCGTGTTGATGGAAATGTCACTTGCGAAACCATCATCATGAGTGTGATCGCGAACCGTCCTGAAAAAGTCTGATGGCGACCTTTATCCACGAAACCGCGATCGTATCGCCCGGTGCAAATGTCGGAGATGGATGCCATGTCGGGCCCTTTTGTACTGTCGGTGCCGAGGTTTCACTCGGCTCCGGCGTCCGACTTGATTCACATGTGGTCGTTGACGGCCGCACGGCCATTGGCGACGAAACTCACGTTTTCCCCTTCGCCTCGATCGGTCTGGCTCCGCAGGATCTGAAGTACGCGGGCGAGCCCACCGCAACCGAGATTGGCAACCGCAACCACATTCGAGAGTTTGTCACCATCCATCGCGGCACAGACGGCGGCGGTGGACTTACAAAGATCGGCGACGACAACCTGTTTATGGCCCAGGCCCACGTCGCGCACGATTGCCAGATCGGCAGCAACGTCATCATGGCAAATGCCGCGACGCTTGCCGGCCACGTAGAGATCGCGGACCGGGCGAATGTTGGAGCATACTCCGGCGTGCACCAATTCTGCCGCGTAGGCCTCGAGGCGTTCGTCGGCGGTTACTCGGTGGTGGTGAAAGATGCGCCGCCCTACGCCATCATTCAAGGCAATCACGCCAAGTGTTACGGGTTGAATAAAGTTGGTCTGAAGCGCCGCGGATACTCAAAGGAAACGATCGAAAAGCTTCATCACGCATTCCATTTGCTGCTCACCGCAAAACTCAACACGAGTCAGGCGGTTGAACGGATCAAGGCAGAGGTTGTTGGCTGTCCCGAAGTAGACATCCTTGTCGCTTTCATCGAAACTTCCAAACGTGGCGTTGTAAAGTGATCAGCGACGCCGGCCGCGGAGCACGTCCGCAATGTCGCCGAGCCCGAGTCCTTTTTCGTGCAGCAGCACCAGGTAATGGAACAGCAGATCGGCGGCTTCGTTCTTGAAGGCGTCAATGTCATCGTCCTTCGCAGCGATCACGGTTTCGACCGCCTCCTCGCCTATTTTCTGAGCGATCTTGTTAAGTCCTTTCGCGAAGAGCCTTGAGACATAAGAGTTCTCGGAAGGATCCGCACGGCGGCTTTCGATAACGGCTTCGAGTTCGTCCAGGATCCGCAAGGTGCTTTCGCTCGTTTCGCCGAAACACGTCCTCGAACCGGTGTGGCAAACCGGGCCGTGGGGCGTAGCCTTAATGAGCAGAGTGTCTGAGTCGCAGTCCGCGTAGATCGAGCCAACATCGAGGTAATTGCCGCTTGTCTCGCCCTTCGTCCAGAGGCGCTTTTTTGACCGCGAGTAGAATGTGACTCGACCGGTCGACTCCGTGGCTGCGACAGCTTCGGGGTTCATGAAACCGAGCATGAGAACGTCGCCAGTAGCTGCGTTCTGCACGATAGCCGGGACGAGGCCGTCTGAGTATTTCTGAAAATCGATGTTCATAGCCGCACAGGAACTCCTCGCATATGAAGAAAATTCTTGAGATCGGAAATATCGATCTCGCCGTAATGAAACACACTCGCGGCGAGTGCGGCATCGGCCTTACCGCGAACAAAAACATTGGCAAAGTCGTCACGGGAACCCGCACCGCCCGACGCGATCACCGGAACGGAGACGGATTCGGAGACCTGCCGCGTTAGCTCAACTTCAAAGCCGGCTTTCGTACCATCGGCGTTCATCGACGTAAGCAGTATTTCGCCCGCACCGAGTTCGACTCCGCGCCATATCCATTCGATCGCGTCGAGATCAGTTGCGATGCGGCCTCCGTTGAGAAAGACCCGCCAACCGTCCGCTGTTAACTTCGCGTCAACGGCGAGGACGATACATTGTGAACCGAACGCACTCGCCGAATCATGGATCAGCTGCGGATCGCGAACCGCCGCAGTATTGATCGAAACCTTGTCGGCTCCTGCGTCGAGTAATACTGAGATATCGCCAACTGACGCGATGCCCCCGCCTACCGTGAATGGAATATTGATTTTGCGGGCGATCTCGCTCACGAGCGTCGCGAACGTCTTCCGTCCTTCATTCGTCGCGGAAATGTCCAGAAAGACAAGCTCGTCCGCACCTTCCGCCGAGTATCTCGCGGCAAGCTCGATCGGGTCGCCGGCATCGCGAAGGCCGACGAAATTTGTGCCCTTCACGGTCCGCCCGTCCTTTACATCAAGACATGGAATGATCCGTTTAGCGAGCATATTGTCGGAGATTCTTATCTGTTATCCGCCCCTCGTAGATGGCCTTACCGACGATCACGCCCGAACAGCCGATCCGATCCAATTCTTCGACGTCCCCCACCGAACTCACGCCGCCGCTTGCGATAAGATCAAGCTCGGGCAGATCCGCAATTATCTGTTTGTACAGGTCGACCGACGGTCCGGTCATCGCCCCATCGCGGCCGATATCCGTGACGAATGTCGATCTAACGCCTTTTTTGAAGTAGTTATTCAACATATCGCATATTGAGATATCAGTCTGTTCCTGCCAACCGCTGATCGCCACATTCCCATTCTTGCAGTCCGCGCCGAGCAGGATGCGATCACCCCCGAATCTTTCGATCCAATTCAGGAAGGTCTCCGGATCCTTTACCGCTATACTGCCAACGTTTACGATTGCCGCTCCGGCATCAAACACTGCAGCAACATCAGCGTCGGTTTTGATCCCGCCGCCGAAATCGACGATGAGACGGGTACTCGAAGCAACTCGGTGGAGTACCGGAATGTTACTTGGTATTCCGCTTTTAGCACCGTCAAGATCGACCATATGCAGACGCCGAAGCCCGAGCCCTTCAAAGCGTTTCGCGACTTCGAGCGGATCGTCGGCATACACGGTTTTCCGCGCAAAATCGCCGTGCGTCAGCCGAACGCACTTGCCGTCGATAATGTCGATTGCGGGAATCAGTTCGATCATAGCTTCAGAAAGTTCCTCAAGATAAACTCTCCCACAATGCCGGATTTCTCTGCATGAAATTGCACAGCGTGGAAGTTGTCACAAGACAACGCCGCACTGAATGGCACTCCGTGGTCGCTGGTGGCCGTTGTATGTTCGCCGCATTCAACGTAAAATCCGTGGACAAAATAGAGGTGAGAATCGTTCGAAATCCCGCCAAAGAGCGGGCCGCTCATATCTCGTATCTGATTCCACCCCATGTGCGGGACTTTCAGATCCCCGGTGGGGATCTTCCGCACCTTGTAAGGGAGCAGCCCAAGACACTCGGTATCGTTTTCCTCAGACGAAGCGCACAATAACTGCATTCCCAGGCAGACTCCCAGGACCGGCTGCTTCAGCGAGCGGATCACTTCATCCAACCTGCGCTCGCGCAGATAGGCCATCGCCGTCGATGCTTCGCCCACGCCGGGAAAGATGACCTTGTCGGCCGAAAGAAGCGCGACGGCTTCGTCGGTTATCAGCGCCTGCACGCCGAGACGGTTCAGGGCGTTTGCGACCGACGCCGTATTGCCCGCGTTGTATTTGACGATCGCGACTCTCACAAAACTCCCTTTGTAGTCGGTAGCGAGTCGCCGTCGCGTCGAACTGCCATCTTGACCGCCTTGGCGAACGCCTTGAAGATCGCTTCGACCTTGTGGTGCTCAATAGTCCCCTCGGCCTTGATATTAAGGTTGCAGAGTGCCTTGTCGGAGAACGATTTAAAAAAATGAAAGAACATCTCCGTCGGCATCTCGCCGATCTTCTCGCGTTTGAACTCAGCGTCCCACACGATCCAATTTCGCCCGCCGAAGTCGATCGCGACTTGCGCGAGACAATCATCCATCGGAAGGCAGAATCCGTATCTTTCCATTCCCCGTTTATCGGCGAGAGCAAGGGAAAACGCTTCACCGAGGGTGATCGCAACATCCTCGATCGTGTGATGTTCGTCGATGTGAAGGTCACCTTTCGCCTCGATCTTAAGGTCGACCGAGCCGTGACGAGCGATCTGTTCGAGCATATGGTCGAAGAAGGAAATGCCAGTAGTGATCACCGCCTTGCCGTTGCCGTCAAGGTTGAGTTCGACGGCGATATCTGTTTCCTTCGTAGTTCGCCGATGCCTTACCTTCCGCTCTGGCCGTTTAAGCACTTTATAAACCTGATCCCAGCCATCAACCACGACTGCATATTGCCCGTCTTTAAGCGGGTGATTCGGGTTCCGAATACAGATCGCTTTAGCTCCGAGGTTGAGCGCTAGCTGAACGTCGGTCGATCGGTCGCCGATCACATACGAGTTCGCAAGATCGTATTCGCCGGTCATGTATTTGCTGAGCATGCCCGTTCCGGGTTTTCGCGTCGGCGCATTCTCGTGCGGTAAGGTCGGGTCGACATAAACATCCGCAAACTCGACGCCTTCATCCGCCAGCATCTGGAGCATGAGGTTCTGAGCCGGATAAAAGTCCTTTTCCGGGAAGCTATCGGTTCCCAAGCCGTCCTGATTGGTCACCATCACAAGGACGAAGTCGGTCTCTTTAGCGATCTTTGCAAGATTCGAGATCGCGCCCGGAAGGAAGCGAAGCTTTTCAATCACGTCCACCTGAAAGTCATCCGGTTCGCGGATAATGGTTCCGTCACGGTCTATGAACAAGACTCTTTTCATTCTTACCAATTGCCAATAGCTAAAAAGCTAACAGCTAACAGCTAACTCCTCTCCTGGAATTTCTCCAATGCTCGCAGCAGTCGCGAGTTCTCCTCCGGCGTACCGACCGTTATTCGCAAGCAGCCTTCACACAGTTCAACATTGCTTCTGTTACGAACGACGATACGGTCGCCGATCAGATGTTCGTAGATCGCATCTGCATTTGTCGTTTTCACCAATACAAAGTTCGCATCGGTCGGAAAGATCGCTTGAACAAACTCGAACTTGCCGAGTGCAGCCATCAGTCGGTCTCTTTCGCGCAGGGTTTCAGTCACCCACTCATCGATCTCGTCTTTGCGGTCAAGAGCTTCGATAACTGCACGCTGTGCGATCACGCTGACGTTGTACGGCGGTTTGACGCGATTCATCAGATCGATGATCGCTTCGCTCGCAAATGCGAGGCCGACTCGCAGGCCTGCCATTCCCCAAGCCTTTGAAAACGTTTGCAGGACGACGAGGTTAGGGAGAGTTGCCAGTTCGGTAGTCATCGATGTCACATCAGCAAAATGGATATATGCTTCGTCAACCACGACTATTCCATCGAACGCAGCGGCGATTCTCATCACGTCGTCCCGCCGCATCAGATTTCCGGTGGGGTTGTTCGGGGAGCATATAAAGATCAGTTTTGTTGCAGATGTTACAGCCGCGAGGATCGCCGCGACATCCAGTTGAAATTCGCTGGTGAGCGGCACTTCGATCACGCCGACGTCATTGATGTCCGCCAAGACCCTGTACATTCCGTATGTCGGCGGGCAGATAATGCACGCATCCCTTCCCGGCTCGCAGAATATGCGGAACAAAATGTCGATTGCCTCATCGCTGCCGTTGCCGACAAATATCTGCGCCGGGTCGACGCCGTTAATCTGACTGATCCGTTCTTTAAGCTCTTTCTGGAGCGGGTCGGGATATCTGTTGTAACCGGAACCCGCGGGCGAACCGAACGCGTTCTCGTTCGCGTCGAGGAATACTTCAGCCGCTCCCGCAAACTCCGACCGTGCTGACGAATACGGCTTCAGTCGGCGAATGTTCGGACGAACAAGTTCTTGAAGATCGAAGGTCATCCGAGATACTCCCTTCGAATCGCGACCGCGTTTCGGTGAGCTTCCAAACCTTCGGCCGCCGCCATCGTTTCGATGACCGGGCCAAGTTTTCGGATTCCGTCCTCGCTCAATTTCTGGTAGGTCACCGTCTTCATAAAACTTGCGGTCGAAACCCCGCTGAATGCTCGTGCCGCACCGTTTGTCGGAAGCGTGTGGTTCGTACCAGATGCGTAATCGCCCGCACTCTCGCACGAGTAGTTTCCGATGAATATCGAGCCGGCGTTAACGACCGAATCGGCAACCTTCTCGGCGTCTCTTACGGCGAGGATCAAGTGTTCTGCCGCGTATTCGTTCAGCAGATCGACGCCTTCATCGAGAGAACTGACAAGCACTGCCTTTGAATTCTCCAATGCCGCTTTAGCGATGTCGCGCCGCGGAAGGTCATCCACCTGTCGTGCCACTTCCGCGAGAACATCATCGATCACGCGTTGGGAATCGCTGACAAGCACGACCTGACTGTCCGGCCCGTGCTCGGCTTGCGACAAAAGATCGGCGGCAACGAATGCCGGAACGCAAGTCTCGTCTGCCAGCACCGCGACCTCGGACGGACCGGCGGGCATATCGATCGCGATTCCGTCGCGCATTGTCTGAAGCTTAGCCTCGGTAACATACTGATTCCCAGGGCCGAAGATCTTGTAAACGCTCGGAACCGATTCCGTCCCGTAGGCAAGTGCCCCGATCGCCTGCGCGCCGCCGACCTTAAATACTTTTGTAACGCCGCAGAGCTTCGCCGCATAGAGAGTCGCGGCGTTAGCCCTTCCATCGCGGTCGGGCGGCGAGCACATTACGACCTCTCGGCAGCCCGCGAGTTTCGCCGGAATCGCGAGCATCAATACGGTCGAGAAGAGCGGAGCCGAGCCCGCCGGAATGTACAGCCCGACCTTCTCGATCGGCAAACTACGCTTCCAACAAACCACGCCCGGTGTGGTCTCGATCTTTACGGGAGAGCTCGGTTTGATCGAGTGAAACTTCTCGATATTTGCCTTAGCGACCGCGAGCGCGTCTTTGAGTTCCTGTGAAACGGACCCTTCAGCCTCGACAAATTCGTCATCGCTGACGAGAAAATCGTCCAACTCGACACCGTCGAATTCCCGAGAAAATCTCCGCAACGCCGCATCGCCGTCCGTTCGAACGGCTGACAGGAATGCCGCGACCGCTTCGCTCAATTCTCGGGTGTTCATTGCCGGCCGCTTAGCGATGTCTGGCCAGTCGTCACGAGACGGGTGCTTGAGAATCTTCATATCTTCTTTCGGACTGAAGTCCGCGTTCAGTTTCACCTGATCATCTGATCGATCGACAGCACGAGTATCCCTTCGGCTCCGGCGCGCTTGAGGTTGTCAACCACTTCCCAAAAATCGTGTTCGCTGATCACCGAATGGATCGACACCCAGCCGGATTCGGCTAGCGGAACGACCGTCGGGCTCTTCATTCCCGGTAGGATCGAAGAGATCTGCTCTACCTTGTTCAGCGGAGCGTTGAGCAGGATGTACTTGTTTTGCGAGGCAGCCTTGACGCTGCGGATTCGAAAGAGCAATTTGTCGAGGATCCCCGAACGTTCAGCATCCAGGTTTGGCCGGCCGATCAAGACCGCCTCAGAATTCAACACCGTCTCGACCTCACGGAGTCCGTTTGAAAACAGCGTGCTTCCGGAACTCACAAGGTCGCATACAGCGTCTGCCAGCCCGATCGACGGCGCTATTTCTACAGAGCCCGTTATCTGATGAACGTCAGCGGTGATGCGGCGGTCAGCGAGATAATCGGCCAGTACATTCGGATAGCTTGTCGCGATCCGCTTGCCCGCGAGGTCCCCGATGCCCGAATATTCGAACGTCTTCGGCACAGCGATCGAGAGGCGACAACGGCCGAATCCTAACCTTTCGAGCGTCTCGACGTTCTTCGGATCTTCGGCCAGGATGTTCTCGCCGACGATCCCGACATCGGCAACTCCGTCAGCCACGTAATCCGGAATGTCGTCGTCGCGCAAGAAAAATATCTCAAGCGGAAAATCGGACGCCTCGGCTCGAAGCTTACCGCCGCCATTCGAAAAGCCGATGCCGCATTTATGCAGCAGCTCGGTCGAGCCTTCCGCCAACTTTCCTGATCTTTGTAGTGCGATCTTCAATTTCATGGTCAAAATACGAAACGACGCCCTCGAAACTTCTTGACAAGTTCCTTGGCGCCTGAAAAATCTAACTTATGACGGATTATCTCACGCGCCGGATGGTGTGCACGTGATGGTGATGGCGATGGATGTGAAGCGTTGCTTGCGACATTGGATGACTTATACAAAAACATATTCGCCCGCCGATTGCAAGCAGATTCAGCAAGAGCCGATATGCTAGAATTTCTTTTCGCACGATGGAAGCAATAGTAAATCCAGAGATCCTTCAAGAGTTCGGTAAGCGGATACAGCGTTGTTACGGATGCTTTATCGCGTATCATTTGAAGGATATGTACCTCGGTGAAGACGTGACGTTCTTTTGCGATCACTGTAAAGACGACACAATGTTCCACTTCGACGATTTCTCGAAATTGCTGGACATATCTAAGCTCAAGGAAGTCGCTGACGAAGATCATCACCATTAGTTTGTAGTGGCATTCACCCTTCACATTACAGGCCCGTTCGGATCGAAGACCGTCACGGTCGAGACCGAGTTGTCGATCGGCCGCACGGAGCAGGCCACCGTCGCCCTCGAAGATTCCGGCCTGTCGCGGATTAACACAACGTTCTTCGTCGATGAAGGCGAGCTGCTGGTCGCGGATGAGAATTCG
>Ga0307505_10002720_pt1 | contig 11916 bp, 11 predicted proteins | sample 23_S_MG_FD_202183 | JGI IMG/M metagenome (GOLD analysis project Ga0307505, IMG submission 202183) | Soil microbial communities from Populus trichocarpa stands in riparian zone in the Pacific Northwest, United States - 23_S | ecosystem: Environmental > Terrestrial > Soil > Riparian zone > Trees...
GCCGATATCTACCATGAGGGTCCAAATGGACATCGCAATCATCGGAGCGGGATACGTCGGGCTGGTCACCGGAGCTGGTCTCGCCAGTCTCGGTCATCGGGTCCGTCTCGGGGAGGCAAGCCCCGAAAGGGTCGAACTTCTTCGCAGTGGGGGAGTGCCCATTTTCGAGCTTGGGTTGCCCGAACTGCTCTCAGGTGCTGTCGACAAGGGCTTGCTGAGCTTTCACACATCCAACGAAGAAGCGGTGGCGGGAGCCTCTCTGATCTTTCTCGCCCTTCCGACACCCGAGGGGGATGACGGTCGCGCCGACCTTCGATTCGTCCACTCGGTCATCGACGAGCTGGCGACTGTGGTCGGTGAAGATGCAATGTTCGTGGTCAAGTCCACAGTCCCGCCCGGAACCGTGGCGGCCCTGCGCAAGCGCTTGGCCGATCTCGGAAGCCCGGCGCGAATCGTGTCCCATCCCGAGTTTCTGAGGGAGGGCAAGGCTGTCGAGGACTTCCTTGATCCCGACCGGGTCGTGGTTGGGTCCTGGGAGGAGTCAGATGGTCAAATGGTTGCCGACCTGTACCGCGATCTCGACACGCAAGTGGTGCTCACGGACCCGACGTCGGCCGAGATGATCAAGTACGCCTCGAACGCATATCTCGCAGCCCGTCTCACCTTCGTCAATACCCTGGCCAATGTCTGTGAGGCCGTCGGGGCGGACATTCTCGATGTGGTCCAGGGACTGGGGATGGATCACCGGATCGGCCCTCACTTCCTCCAACCGGGACCGGGGTACGGCGGTTCTTGCTTCCCCAAAGACACCCAGGCCCTGATTGCGGTGGCTGAGGATGCCGGGTACGACTTCGAGTTGCTTCGGGCCGTGATCGAGGCGGACGAAGAGCAGCGTCGTCGCGTTGCCGACAAGGTGCGTCAGGCGGCTGGAGGCGGGCTCCGTGGCCGTCGCATCGGAATGTGGGGAGTTGCGTTCAAGGCAGGCACCGACGATGTGCGAGAGTCGCCGGCGGTTCGTATCGCCGGGCTGCTCCTCGCTGACGGAGCCGAGGTGGTGGCATACGACCCTGAGGCGTCGACCGACCTTTTCCACATGGCTGCCTCCGCGATCGCAGCGGCTACCGATGCGGACGTCCTTTTGGTCGCCACCGAGTGGCCGGAGTTCAGCGCGATCGACATGGCGGAGGTTGGCCGTGTGATGCGTGGACATCGTGTGGTTGATGCCAGAAACTTGCTCGACCCGAAGGCGGTGCGCGCCGCCGGACTCGACTACTGGGGCTTGGGCAGACCGGGAGCCTGAGCTCCGGCCGATGTCGCTGGGATGACCGACGTCTTCAGCGAAACAAGTCCTCGTTCGCGGGTCTGACCAGATCGGAGCCGCGACCGGCGCCACGTGGCCCCTCGTACCCACGCACCAGGGCAGCCGGTATCCCGCTCGCCTTTCCCATGACCAGATCGGCGGCCGAAGCCAATTCGTCGGCCACCGCGATCTCGGTCACCTCCAAGTCGCGACCTGTCCAATCTCGGGTGCCCCTCAGGTCGATGATTGCGTCGAGCCCCGACAAACCGATGGCGATGTCCGTGAGACCCCGGCGCCACGGTCGCCCGAAGGTGTCGCTGATGATCACGGGGATATCGACTCCGAATCGGCGCTCGAGTCTGGTCCGGATTCGGTGCGCCGAGCTATCCGGATCCTCAGGCAGAAGGATCAGAGTCCCCGGTTCGGCATTCGAGCGGTCGATCCCGGCGTTGGCGCATATGAACCCGTGCTTGGTCTCCGCGATGATGAGGTCACCGCGTCGTCTTACGATTGATAGTGCCTCTGACTCGACGAGTGCCTTCTTGAACATCTCTTCGTCGCCCTCGACCATCACCACGCGGCCTTCCGCCTTGGAGACGATCTTGTGGGTCACGACCAGGACATCTCCTCGAGATGGCCCCAGAGCCTCCAGTGCGTCGGCGAGGATCAGTGCCACGTCCTCGCCGGACGCCACGGCGCCGATGCCGCTGACGGGAATGATCTCGAGAGTCACAACCCGAGTATCGCTCGTGCTAGTTGCTCCGCCTTCGCCGGTTCCGAGATCAGGGTCTCGTGCGCTACGACTTTGACTCCCTCCCGGGTACCTGTGTCGGCCTTGTCGACGCTGTCGACCACGAGCATCTCGATGAGCCCTTGATAGGCGGCGAGGACTCCTCCCGTTCCAACCCCGATGCCAAGGTCTGAGAGCACGACGTCGGCCGGGCCTCGCAGAGCCCTGCCGCCGATCAGAGGGCTGATTGCGACGACTCGATGGTGTGCTCTCACCGCGTCTCTGATCGGCTCGACGGAGAGAATCGGCCATATCGACATGACTGGATTGGACGGCCCGATGATCACGGTGTCGGCCGACTCGATGGCAGCAATCACCCCCGGTGCCGGTCGGGCAGTCTTGGCACCCTCGAATTCGATGCTCGCGACATGGTCGCGGTGGCCCCGGTTGACGAAGTATTCCTGAAAGGACAGCACGTCCCCCTCGTCAGTGGTCACGACCGTCCGCACCGGGTCGTCACTCGCGGGAATGATCGAGGATCTGATGTCGAAGCTGGCTCGAACCGTGTCCGTGACCTCGCTGAGCGGCGAGCCCTCGGTGAGCCTCAGGGTCCGGAAGATCTTCAGGGCGAGGTCGAGGTCACCGAGTTTGAAGTCGTTGTTCAGCCCGAACCGGGCCAGTTCGGAGTTGGTGACGAACGAGTCGCCACTGCGACCCCAGCCATGCGGCCCTTGAACGCCTGCCAGGGTGTAGACCATCGTGTCGAGATCAGGGGCAATATGGAGACCATGAGTAGGGAGGTCGTCACCGACGTTGACGATGACCGTCAGATCGATGTCGTGCACTGCTGCCAGGCCACGCGCCATCCTCGCCCCACCGACTCCGCCGGACAGTTCTACGACCTTCATCCTCTTCCTCGATATTGCTCAGCGACGCGGTCCGGTTCACAATGTCCTACCGCATGACCAATGCCCCAGCTCCGCACCTCGCGGAGGAAACAGCTCCTGGAGCGCTGCCCGACGCGCCCCGTATCAAGGTGATAGTCACCCTGGTTGAAGGCGCAGACCTCGAGGCAGCCCTGGCCACCGTCGATCGTCAAGTGTATGGGGCCATCCGCGAGGTGGTAGTCGTCGGTGAGTCCAAGGGCGATCTGCCCGCCGACGTTGTCGGCACACCGACGCTCGAAGGTGCGATCGCCGAGACTGGCCCTGAAGTCGACTACCTGTGGATCTTGCACTCCGATGCCCGGCCTCGACCCGACGCTCTGGCGGCTCTGGTGTCCGAGGTAGATCGAAACGACGCCTCTCTCGGAGGCTCGAAGTTGCTGCTCGCCGGAAGCCGCGACGAACTGGAGTCGATCGGTAGCGCGACTGATGTCTTCGGCGACCCCTACTCGGGGCTCGACGAAGGCGAGATCGACCTCCAGCAGTACGACGTGGTGCGCGAAGTGGCCTTTGTGTCGTCGGTGTCGATGCTCGTCCGACGAGATCTTGCCCAGGGCCTGCGTGGTCTCGACGATCTCCTCGAGCCCGTCGCGGCCGGCCTCGACTTCTCGCAACGGGTGAGACTCGCAGGTGGCAGGGTGATCTCCGTGCCCTCCTCTGAGGTCTATCACCAGGCGAGGTGCGGTGAGCGGGGCCGCGGGTGGAGAGAGCAAGCAGGACGGATGCGGGCCATGCTCAAGGCCTACCGACTGATAACCCTGCTCTGGGTCATTCCGTTCGGCGTGCTGGTATCACTGGTCGACTCCATTGCCAACCTGCTCCTCCTGCGGTGGCGGCCAGCAGCGCGACACACCGCTTCCTGGCTTTGGAACATCTGGCATCTTCCCTCGACCATCGCTGCTCGTCGTCGGTTCCGGCCGGTGCGAGCCTTCGGTGACGAGGAGCTGTTCCGGTTCCAGGCCCGCGGCTCGGTTCGTCTGCGCGAGGTCGGGTCGGAGATCACCGATCGGATCCTTTCGATATTCGACGATGACCAGGCGCTGGCGCGCGGCAGCCGGAGGATGTGGTCGAGCCCGGGGATCTGGGGAGGGGTACTCGCCGCGCTGATTGTGGTCGCCGCGTCCTGGTCGATCTTCTTCTCCGGTGTTCCCAACTCGGGTTACAGCTTCCCATTCGAGACTCCAAGCGTCTCAGCCGACAGGTTCTTTGCGGGTTGGAACGAATCAGGGCTCGGCTCACCCGATGCGGTCCATCCCAGCGTCGGGCTCACCGGATTGATCTCTTTTCTCTGGTTCGGTTTCGAAGGTTCCGCTCGAACAGTCGTCACCGTTCTTTGCGCGGTGATGGCGGTCCTCGGGATGGGCCGACTCGCAGGCAGGCTCGGCTTTCGCGGGCCCGGCCGATATCTGTCCGGCCTGGTCCTGCTCTCCGGTCCCGGAACGGCGCTGATCGTTGGCGCCGGGTCATGGCTCGCTCTCGCGGCAGCAGGAGTGCTGCCCTGGGCAGTGCGCTCGGTTTTTCTCCATCCCTCCGACCGTGCCAAGAGCTGGATGAGCCACATCGGATGGGTCTTGCTGTGGACGCTCGTCCTCACCTCGATCTCTCCGGTGCTCGGTGCGGTTCCGATCGGTGTTGCCGTGCTGTGGCGTCTCGTCGGCGGAAGCCGTAGCTCGTTGGTCCTCGGTTTGAGCAGTTCGCTCGCAGCGGTGGTCGCTGTGGCATTTCTCAATGATGATCGAGGGTGGCTGCTCGAAGTCGATCGTCGTCTCGGTCTCACCGTCTCGGATTGGTGGCCGATCCTGATAACTGGGGCAGCGCTTCCCCTTGCATTGATCGACGGTCGAACCAGACGATTCGGGTTCGTCGGTGGGGTGCTGGCCCTGGCCGGGCTTCTGATCGTGCGCATTCCCTACATCGGTCCCGGTGTCGAGGAAGCCGCCCTGGTCCTCGCCTCGTTCGGTGCTGCGATCGTTGTCGCGGCGGCGCTCGACACACTGAGCATCGAGCCGCGGCGCTTTCTCGCATCGGTGAGCGCGATCGCGATCCTCGTTCTGTCGGTAGGCACTCTCCTCGATGGGAGACTCGGTCTACCGGCAGGCGATGACAACGATCGGTTGGCCTTTGCCTCGACGCTGTCGGGTGAGGGAGGGCCGGGTCGGATCCTCATGGTTTCGGTCGACAGGGGCCTTATCCCGGGAGAGGCGCGGATCGGCCCCGGTTTCTGGTTCCGGACGCTCGACGGTCAGGGCACGACTCTCGATGAGGTCTGGCTCCCCGAGAGACGTCTCGGTGATAGGGAGCTCGCCGAATCCATCGATCGCATCGCCTCGGGGGCGGAACTGCGTCCCGGTCAGCTGCTCTCGGAGTATGCGATCGAATGGGTGGTCATCGCCGGCCCGGAATCCCCGCTCGACCAGGTGCTCGAGTCACAACTCGACCTGGTGCCAACGCCGCTGGCCGAGGGTTGGAAGGTCTATGAGAGCCCCTCTGCACTGCCGATGGCTGGTGGCGATGAGGGTCTTGTCTGGGACAGGCAGGGCACCGGGTTCGGAGGGGATCGCGCTCCTGGAGTGGTTGGAATCTCGATGAACAGCTCGGCGGGATGGCAGCCCGAGCCGGGTCGAGACGGATGGCGGGCCACCGTCGCTGCATCAGAAGGGTCGGCGTCGTTCTCGGGGAGTGGATATCTCGCCTTGGCGCCGTACGCGGCGGCCGGTCTCTTGATCCTCGCTCTGATCTCGATCGCCTGGGGTAAGGCGCGACGATGATCAAAGCGCTGCTTGCCCTGATCATTGCCGGTCTCGCCGCCGTCGTGATCATGACCCCGGCGCCGCTCCCGCCTGCGCTGCGGGCACCGGTAGCGGTAGACCCGCCCGCCGTTTCGGTCTGCCCTGTCGACGAGGGGAGCGGTCTCAACACCACGGTTGGGATAGTCGCAACGGTCGATGCCGAGGGTCGTTTCACGGCTTTCGCCGGCGGATCTCCCGCCGGCGAAGCCTCGTTCGAGACAGGCGTCTCGGGAGCAGCAGCCATTCCCCTCGTTGACGTGGCACCTATCGGCGTAGCCGCCGGCCTCGTCGAGTTGCCTGTCTCGGAGGCTGCGAGCGCATCGCTCGTGGTTGGAGCCGAGTCCTTGGCACATGAGTCGTGTCTCACCTCGCCGGCCCCCCAGACCTTGCTAGGCGGGGGATCCTCGGTCAGCGGTGAGGAGTTCGAGGTACAGCTGATGAACCCCTACTCGGGCGAGGCCTTGGTTGATCTGACGGTCGTCTCGGAGTCCGGTATCGAATCAGCGTCTCAACTTCAGGCGATCGCGGTGCCGTCGCGGTCTTCGGCGGTCATCGATCTCGATGAGGTCCTTCCAGGGCGCCAGTCGCTGGCGGTCACGGTAGACAGCTTGCAAGGAAGTGTGATGGCGGTGGGGCGGCTCGCCTCCGGAACTGACAGCGCCTTGTGGAATGCAGTTCCGCCCGCCCAGGACTGGTTCGTGCCGATCCCCACGGGCAGTCTCGGGGACATCGTCATCATGTCCGGAGCGGCGACGGAGGTCGAGTTCCAGATCGATCTCTATGGCGCCAACGGTCTGACCGAAGCGTTTCAGGCAGGCTCCATCCCGCCACGGGGAACGACAGTGGTCGACGCCCCGGAATCGGAAGCGGGCCCTTCCGCAGTGAGGGTGGTCTCCGCTCAGCCCGTCGCTGTGTTCTTACGGACGATCGGAGACACCGGGGTGGGTTTCACCACCGGCTCCAGCACTCCGGCTACCCGGTGGCTCTTGCCCGCAGCTGGTCTGGGGCCTGGAGTCGGGGGGCGACTGGTGATCGTGAACACGGGTCTGGACGAAGTGACCGCGACTATCACCGCGGTTCGGGAGGCCTCGGTTGCACAACAGATCACGGTGCCTGCAGGCACAGTCATCGAGGTTCCGGCGGTCGAGGGTGGTGCGGATGCGTACACCGTGAGTGGCGACGGTCTCGTTGTTGCCAGTTGGGCCACCTTGACCGGCACTGCGAGCGCATTCAGTGCCGGTGTCCCCCTCGTCGATGAGTGACCTGACAACCAGGCTGGTCCTCATTGCCGGTGCCCTGGTTGTCACCGTGCTGGTGTTGATCACGATGCGCACCATCAGTCGGAGCAGGCCAACCGTGATCGACCCGGGTGACCTCCTCCCCGGGATCTATCTGTTCTCTTCGTCGACGTGCCTCGATTGCCGACCGGCGAGTGCGATGATGCTCGAGACCCTGGGGGCCGGCGGGTTCACCGAGTTCACCTGGGAGGACCAACCTCAGCGATTCCAGACGATGGGCATCGCCACGGTGCCGGCCACTGTTGTGGTGGACGCGGACCGGTCAGCCCTGCTCTTCACAGGGATGCCATCGAAAGCGCTCGAACGGTTCAGTCCTTGAACGCGGGCGGCGGGACTTCTAGCGTGCATGACATGGTTTTGAGTTGTGCCCGCTGTGGCTCACCGGCTGCCGCCGCGATGACGTTCTCCTACCGCGACAGCGCGGTCTGGATGGACGACCTCGCTAACGGGTTGGAGCCTCATGCGTATGCCATGTGCGCCGATCACGCCGATCGCATGATCCCGCCCCAGGGTTGGACACTCACAGACCGTCGCACGGTCACCCGGCTGTTTGCTCCGCTCTCCGTGGCCTGATGGCCCTCGACCGCGATCTGCTGGACGCGGTCAGAGACCTCGACGAGCACGACCTCCGTCGGCTTCTCATCCTCACCAGAGCCCAGCTGCAGAGGTCCGGCGCGCTTCCGACCGAGGATCATCCCGAGGTGAAACTCCGTCAGCAGAGCGTTCGATGCGGAAAGACGGGGTGTACCCGATGTCCTCATGGTCCCTATTGGTACGCCTACTGGACCGAGAACGGAACGAGGAGAAGTCGCTATCTGGGCCGTCTCCTCGACGAAGAGGCGTTGTTGTAGCCTTGAACGCGACTTAGCATGTCCGGCAACCCCAGCGTCGAGACGAGATGAACTGTCCCCAGTGCTCCAAACCTGATGTGATCGAGATCGAGCACGTCCTGCCTGACGGCACCGAAGTCTTCTTCTTCGCCTGTCACAACTGCGAAGAGAGATGGTGGAATCGTGATGGCGTCGAAATCGACATCACGCAGGTTCTAGAGATCGTCCGACAGCACCGAGCGTGACTTCGACCCGGGCGACCATCCGGGCAAATCCCTGGCCGATCGTCCTCACCCTTGCCGGGATCAGTCTCGTCATCCTCGTCGTGATGAATCCGTGGTTCATCGTCACGTCTACGACGCCAACCGGAGGAGACATGGGCGCCCATGTCCTCGGCCCGGCTTTCCTTCGTGACAGTCTGCTTCCTGAGGGCCGGGTCATGGGCTGGTCGAATGACTGGTTCGCGGGTTTCCCTGCCTTCTACTTCTATTTCCCGCTGCCGTCCTTGGTGATCGTCTTCCTCGACCTCTTCCTTCCTTATGGTGTGGCATTCAAGGTCGTGACGGTGATGGGCCTGCTCGCCACCCCACCGGCCGCCTATTACCTCGCTCGCTCGATGCGTCTCGGCACCCACATCTCCCTGATCGCCGCGGGAGCGGGTGTGGTCTTCGCCTTCTTCGAGAGCTACTCGATCTACGGGGGGAACGTGGCATCGAGTCTGGCGGGTGAGTTCGCCTACTCCTGGTCCTTCGCCCTTTCCTTTCTCTACCTGGGCCTCCTGATCCGCGCCGTCCGCGACGATCCCAAGTATGTGAAATGGGCCGCGCTTGCTCTCGCTGCCACCGCCCTGTCCCACATCCTCACCACACTCGTGGTCGTCTTCGCATCTCTCTTCGTGCTGCCCTGGCGGAAAGGGCTCTGGCGCACCTTGGCCATCTGGGGCTGGGGTTTCGCCATGGCTGCCTTCTGGGCGCTGCCACTGATCGCCAGACTCGGACTGACGTCTGACATGTCATGGACCCCGCTTTCTCGATGGGAGGAGATAGTCCCGGTCGAGATCTGGTTGCTGTTGCCCCTGGCCATCCCGGGGGCAATCTGGCTGGCCAGGCGAACGTCCCGGGCGGCGCCTCTCATGGCAGCGACCCTTCTACCCGTCCTCTACTTCCCTCTGCCGAACATCATGCCGGAGCTGTTCCCTGGCCTCTTTGGAGGCGAGCGTTGGAAATTGTGGAACGGTCGTCTCCTCCCTTACTGGTATTTCGGTGTCGCTTTCTTTGCTGCGGTCGGCGTCGGGGCGGCCGTCGTATGGCTTTCGCGTCGGCTTCCGTCGAGGGTCTCGGCCCACTGGCCAAGAGCGCTCATCGCCCTGATAACCATTGTCGCCAGCGCTCTGGTGGCGGACTCGGCCGACTTTCCGGTATGGGCGTGGGTGCCGGTTGCTGTGGCAGGAGCCCTTCTCGTCGGGGTCTCGTTCATGTGGGAGGACAGGCTCTCCACCCGCAATTTCCTCACCGCGACCACCGTCGTGGTGGTGGTGCTCGGCGCATTGTCTGGTGTCACGTTCATCGACGGCTGGTCGAAGTGGAACTACGAGGGTTATGAGGCAAAGGACCGATGGGAGGAATACGAGTCGCTGATGACCGAGATCGACGCCCTCCCCGATGGGCGAGTCCACTGGGAGGCCAACAGTGAGTTGAACGAGTTCGGCACACCGATGTCGCCGATGCTCATCCCGTATTGGACGGAAGGCTCACACCCTTCCATGGAAGGTCTCTACTTTGAGTCGTCGCTGACCACACCGTTCCACTTCATCAACTCGTCCGAGATGTCTGAGCGGCCTTCCAACCCGATTCCCGGTCTCACCTATCACACCGGGGAGATGGATCGAGGCATCAAGCACCTCGACTTCTTCGGTGTCTCCTACTTCGTGTCTTTCACCCCAGAGGCGACCGAACGAGCGGATGGCTTCGATGAGTTGACCAAGCTCGCCTCCACACCGCCGTTCACCATCTATCAGCTCCCCGAGACCGAGCTGGTCGAAGCAGCCACATTTCTGCCGGCCGTTTACGAGGTCCCCGATCGAGGACTGCTCGCCTCGCTGACCGGTGCCTCCACAGTGACCGGCTCCGACGGGGAGGAATTGCCCAGCTTCTTCGACATGGCCCTCGAGTGGTACGACGACGTCGACAATCTCGACCGCTGGGTGGTGGCCGACGGTCCGGCAGAATGGCCCCGCATCGAGTCCGCCGCGGAACGGCCCACTGTCGCCCTCGACACTCCTGAGGACGTTGTGAGCGACATCGTGGTCGAGAATCACCGGATCTCGTTCACGACTTCAGCTGTCGGCGTCCCTCATCTGATCAAGGTCTCCTATTTCCCCAATTGGACGGCTGATGGGGCAGACGGTCCATGGCGCGCTGCGCCGTCGTTGATGGTTGTTGTCCCGACCGAAGAGCAGGTCGTCCTCGAGTTTCAGGACACCTGGGCGGAGAGTGGTGGCAAGATCGCGAGCCTCGTCGGTGTGGTCGGGCTAGTCGGCCTCTCCGGATGGAGTCTGCGGCGCCGGCGCGACTCCCTTTGACTCCTCCTTGAGGGTGCGGCGGATCTCCCAGAGACCTCGAAGGGTCCGCGGGACCCGCTTCACCAGCGACGATCTGGCCTCCCGCATCTCCTCGACGACCACGGGCACTTCCTTGATCCGGTAGCCGGCCCTTTCGGCACGCACCACCAGCTCGGTGTCGAACAGATCCTTGCGACTCACCACCAATGGTGCGATCTCCGCCACCAGGGACAGGCGAAAAGCCTTCATCCCGTGGGTGTCGGTGACCTTTGAATCGAGGATGGTGCTCAACAGCAGGTTGAAGACGAACGTGGCGATACGTCGGATCATCGGGCGACGGTCCTCCGACCCCGGGTCTCGTTTCGATCCGATCACAAGGTCGACGTCGCCGATCTCCAGAACTTGGAGCAGGAACCCAGCCGAGAAATAGTCGATGTCGAAATTGACCACCCAGTCACCCTCGGCGACCAAGAAGCCGTGGCGCATGGCGGCCCCGTAGTCCGCCTCGTCGAGAGAGATGACCGAGACCGGGAATCCCTCGCTCGCTTCCCGCGCCGCCGCCGCCGTCCCGTCTGTGGATCCGTTCTCGACGATCAGGACCTGGTACGGCTCGCCGACAGTCTGCATCACGTCGATCAGGGCCGGCAACGCCCTGGGTATGAAGTCTGCCTCGTTGAAGACAGGCACGACTATGGAGAAGGTGAGGCTCATCGGAGTGGGGGAGTGTAGGAATCAGCAACGCATAGGCCGACCCCTAGACTCGGCTTTCGATGGATCCCAACGCCGTTTTCAAGGCCTACGACATACGCGGTCGCGCCGACAACGGCGAGATCGACCCCGAATTGTTCCGGCTCATTGGTCGAGCATTCGTGAGACTCGTCGAGACCGATGTCGTCGCCGTCGGTCGGGACGTGCGGACATCCTCACCCGCGCTGTTCGCCGGCCTGGTCGAAGGGATCACTTCCGGGGGCTCTGATGTCGTCGACCTGGGCGAGGTGCCCACCGATCTTGTGTACTTCTACTCGGGTAAGCACTCGGTTCCGGGGGCGATCATCACCGCCTCGCACAACCCGGCCGAGTACAACGGACTGAAGCTTTGCCGACCGGGGGCGGCACCGGTCGGTGCCGACACCGGTCTTGCGGAGATCAAGGAGATGGTGTTGCAGGGGGAGGCGCGTCGAGCCTCGACCGCTGGCACGGTACGCATCGTCGACGCGGTCGACGATTACGTCGACCACCTGCTGGGGATCGTCGATGCCGGCTCGATCGGGCCGCTTCGAATTGCGGCAGACGGTGGGAACGGGATGGCCGGCGTCACCGTCACCAGGGTGTTTCAGCGGCTCGATGCGACTCTCGATGGTCTCTATCTGGATCCGGATGGCACGTTTCCCAACCACCCTGCCGATCCGATCCAGCTCGAGAACCTCAACGACCTCATCGAGAAGGTAAGAACCGGAGGGCACGA
>Ga0307505_10002721_pt1 | contig 11911 bp, 9 predicted proteins | sample 23_S_MG_FD_202183 | JGI IMG/M metagenome (GOLD analysis project Ga0307505, IMG submission 202183) | Soil microbial communities from Populus trichocarpa stands in riparian zone in the Pacific Northwest, United States - 23_S | ecosystem: Environmental > Terrestrial > Soil > Riparian zone > Trees...
ATTGCCGCCGAATACCTTCGCGAACTCGAATCCGAAGCGCGGGCCACGCGCGAATGCCTTGAACAGGTCTCGTTGGACGATCCGAAATGGAAACCGCATGAGAAGTCGATGGAGCTTGGCTATCTCGCCATCCTCGTCGCCGAGATTCCGCGTTGGATCCAGCACACGATCGAATCGGGTACGATCAACTTCACCTCATGGGAGCAGAAGAATCCCACCACCTCAGACGAACTCGTCGCGCTCTTTGACGAAAACATGGTAGCCGCGAAGCGGGCGTTGGAAACCCTGACAGACGCCGATCTGACCAAAGAATTTCAGCTCAAGAACGGCGATCAACTTCTGATGACGACACCTGTCGGCGAGACGATCAGCTCTTCGATCAACCACATGGTGCATCATCGCGGACAACTGACCGTTTATCTTCGGCTGAACGATAAGAAGATCCCGTCGATCTACGGGCCGTCCGCCGATTCCGGTGCGTTCTGAACTTAGGGCGAACGCTCGGCCGCCGTCGGTTCGTCTAATGCGTGTGAGATCGATCCGCTTCATCGTCGGACCTCTTTTGTTTTCTGCGCTTGTCGCCTGTGCGACATCCGCACAGATCGACCGTGAACGAGGTACTCTTGTAGTTGCCGTTCCGGTTGATGTCGGGCTCGTTGCGTGCGCGGATAAGCGGCTCTTCAACGCCGATGCAGGGACCCTCACCGACGATTTCGTAAAGATCCGAAAGGCCGGTCCGAACGCGGTATTCGCCGCGACGCACACGGTCGGTTTCTACGATCGGAAGAGCAAGCTGATGGCTTTCGATGCATTCGACGTCGTGCAGGACTATGTCGACAAGACTCCGTTTCGCAACGACAAAGAGTTCTACGATGGCCTGAAGCTCGCGATAACGAAGCGGATATTCACATTTCTTTCGAGCCAGCCCTACGCGAGCTGGCCGGAAACGGATGCGCCGAACCGCGGATTACTTTTTAATCTGATCTTCTATTCTTTGAACAACGGTAGGCCGTATAGCCAGACCGTCAAGGTACTCTACGAAAAGGGGAAAACACCCGTAGTGACCGTGATGCCGCCGGTCGCCGAACTTATCGACTCGCCAACCCTTGCGGGCAAAGGCCGGGACGTATTGAAATACATCGAACGGACTCCCTCCGTCGCCAACGATCCGGCCATACTCAGGTTCGACGAGCGGACATTCTCGGTTACGGCAACTAAAACGGACGACGCGATCGAGTTTGCCCGGAAGCTTTTCGTTTTGACGAGCACCGCCGTTCCGCAAGCTCAGGTCAGTCCCACGTTCGACTGTGCCGTGCTCGACCGAACGAGCGGCTATCGGCGCTTGCCCTGAATCGTCTCAGGTGATAGTTTGAGGCGCTGTGAAACGATCGTTCCTGTTCATTCTTGGCAGTGCCCGCCCGAATGGGAATACCGAACTGCTCGCTCGGCTTGCGGCAAAGTCGCTGCCGGCTGATGCCGAGCAGGTTTGGCTAAGCCTGCTTCACGATCCGCTGCCGCCCTTCGAGGACATCCGCCACCACGAGACGCGAAAATATTCAGTCGCCAACGACACCGAGCAAAGGTACATCGACACTACGCTCGCCGCGACCGATATCGTTATCGCCTCGCCGGTTTACTGGTATAGCCTGTCCGCCGGCGCCAAACTTTACCTCGATCACTGGTCCGCCTGGATGCGGCTGCCCGATATCAATTTCCGCGACCGGATCGCCGGCAAAAAACTCTGGGGCGTCACCGTCCTTAGCGATGAAGACCTTCTCGGCGTCCAACCGCTGATCGAAACTCTACGCCTCTCCGCCGACTATATGGGTATGCATTGGGGCGGCGTGCTGATGGGCTACGGCAACCGCCCCGGCGACATCCTCAACGATCCCGATTCGCTCGAACGGGCAGAGAAATTTTTCACCCGAACCGAAGCCGACAGCGCGAAAGCCTAGACTCCGGAATTTTCTTATTTTCGTGTCTTTCGCGTATTTCGTGGATACTTCCGAAATCCCTATCCACGAACCCCACCGAAAGGCACGAAACAGCACGAAAGCAAGACATGGAGCACCGTGCCGGACTCGAACCGGCGTCATCTGCTTGGAAGGCAGAGGTCCTGGCCTCTGAACGAACGGTGCGATGAATAATCCTTCTGACTTAGGGCCGATCCGCGCTAAGATTCTCGGCGACGAGAATGGCGACTATTGCGACACAGCAGTGCTGGATGAGAGCCGATCCGGGTGCGCGGACCGATATTCGCGTGCTGAGGCAGCCGACCGCGGGAACACGAGGGGCGGTTAAGCTCGACATCGACCTCTCGGCAGGCTTCACGGGCCAATTCGCGCTTCAGGGTTCACCTGGTGAGAGCGTCGCGGGTTGGAAGATCGGGTTCGTTCAGTTGAAATACAACTCGACCGACTGGGCCGATTACAGAGGTCCGACGAACGCGGACGGTTCGATCTTTGCCGCTATGGACCGGCCGCCGGCGCGGACTCAGCAGCTATGTCTTGATTGCGGGCCGAACCATCGGCCGTTCTACGATCCGGACCTTCAGATGAGCAGTCCAAATGCGGACTGGAGTACGGATAGGACAATTGTTTTCACGCAGGGCATGGTGATACCGGCGAGCGGTCCGCTCGAAATGACGGTCATCCATAGTGACGCCCCGGGGCGGGAGATCGACATTGCACTGCCGAACACTAGATTTACTCCGGCCCGCAATAATTTCATTCGCTCGCTCGAATCGCGAGCGGCATTCATCACCCTGTTGACCGCGCAAGACCCGCAGGGAAGGTATCACTTTATCAAGCACATGTACTGGAATGTGATCTGGCGTGCACATTTCCGATGGAACGCCTCCGCCGGGCTGCTGGAAAGGACCGATCAAAGCGGCGGCGTGAACTATCAGAGCCGGGCACGCAGCGGAGTGCCCGACGACGACCGTTTTGCTTCAAGCCTGAGGGGGGCAACGCCCGCCGAGTCGCTGTCACTCTGCAACCCGCTGTTGAACGCCGCCTACACCCACCCCGGTCGGCTTACCTATTCGAACAAGCACGAGATGTGGCGCGTTGGACGCTGAGTCAAATAGGGAACTTCCGACTCCGAAGATCCGTACCATCAGACAACTCGATCCTTAAAGTATGAAGAAGGCGATCCTTATCGTTCTTAAAGTCATCGCGCTGACGGCGATTCTTTTTGTCTGTTTCATTGTGGCCGGTGGCCTGGTCGGTCCGCAAACATCTCAGACGCCCGAAGAAGCTGCCGCTGCCGCGCCCGCCTTGCTCGCACTCTGCTTTCTGAACACGGTTGTTTTGACGTTCATCATTCTTCGTTCCAGTTGGTATGGAGTTCGACTGATGGTCGCCGTTTTCTTCGTTCTCTACGGCGTGACGACCGTGATGTCGCAGATCGAGACTGCCGTTTTCGTTTCTCTGCCGCCGGGCGTGCTGCCGCGTCTCTTTCTGATGGGTGCTCTGATTGCGGCACCTTTTTCGGTTTTGGCCGTTCTGATCCTGGGAAGGCGAAAGGCGGATATCGAAGTCGCCAACAGCAATTCGCGGCTGATGATGCCCGCGAGCGAATGGGCTTGGAAGCTAGCATTGATCGCGATCGTCTATGTGAGTTTGTATTTTACATTCGGCTACTACATAGCGTGGCAATACCCCGCCGTCCGCGAATACTATGCCGGCACGGACGAAGGCGAGTTTATCGCCAATATGCTCGTGACGCTGCGAAATACGCCGTGGCTCCTTCCGTTTCAGATACTCCGTGCGATGCTCTGGACGGCATTCGCCTTGCCGGTCATTCGAATGATGAAAGGATCGCGGCTGGAAACCGCTTTGGCAGTCGCGTTGCTGTTTTGTGTCGTGATGAACACACAGCTTCTTCTTCCTAATCCATATATGCCTGAGGCAGTGCGGATCGCACATCTGATCGAAACGGGGTCGTCCAATTTCATCTTCGGCTTCTTCGTCGGCTGGCTGCTTTCTCGTTCATGACCGCTATCGCCGCCATTTGTTATCAATTTGGATCATCTGCTCCGGATCAGCACGACTCTCCTCCCTACGCAGGAGGCGTGGCAACCGCTTCGGCTGACCGGGTGGTTCCTTCTCCGTTCTTCTTGTTCATCTTGCACTGTGGTGAGATCCCCGATACCCAATGATCAAGAAGAGCCGGAAGAACAATAAGATCGTTTGTGATTGTGGAGCACCGTGCCGGACTCGAACCGGCGTCATCTGCTTGGAAGGCAGAGGTCCTGGCCTCTGAACGAACGGTGCAGATAGTGTGGCCTTGGTGGGTAAGAAAGTTGAGAAATCTCAGAAATCCCGGCAATTTGAGAAGATCCGCATTGTTTGCCGTGTCCGCAGATGCCATCCTACTCAACCACCGAGCTATCGGTCGATCTTTGACAATTAACGCAAGAAACTGACACCCAAATGAGGCCGGCGAGCGGCGCGAGGGTGGCTCGCTGTTCCAATTTTTGGTCCCAAACTGTTCCATTTTGCGTTCCATTTCCTGTGGAAAAAATCCAAATGAAACACCCCGATCGGCTAACTATTGACAAGGTTAGGATTAGCTTGCCCGTGCGACCGTTTCATTTGGCGTTCCATTTGGTGTTCCATTTGACACGCAGAATGGAACGGAACACTTCCGATGTGTGAAGAAGGCTGCACGTTAGAAAGGGCGGTGCAATCAGATTGAATGCTTCGCCCTGCCTAACGGCGTTACCCCTTGACGCAGATGACCTGTTTTAGCTCGGCGACGATCTCGACGAGATCGCTCTGAGCACGCATGACTTCCTCGATGTCCTTATAGGCACCGGGGATCTCGTCGACGACGCCTTTGTCCTTACGGCACTCGACGCCCATCGTCTGCTTCTTCAGATCATCGATGGTGTACTTCGCTTTCGCCTTAGTACGCGACATTTTTCGTCCCGCACCGTGCGAGCAAGAGTTGAACGACTGCGGATTTCCGAGCCCCTTGATGATGAACGATTTCGCTCCCATCGAGCCTGGGATAATTCCGTAGCGTCCGTCTTCGGCGTTGATCGCACCCTTTCGGGTAACGTAAACCTTCTCGCCGAAATGCTCTTCGACAGCGACGTAGTTGTGATGACAGTTGACCGTGATCTCAGGCCGAAACGCGGTCTGGTTGTTGAACATTCGGTTGAATGACTTCAGCAGCCGGTTCATCATGATCTCGCGGTTTTTCATCGCGTATTTCTGGGCCCAGTCGAGGTCGTGCCAATAGGCTTTGAACTCATCGGTACCCTTGATGAAGTAAGCCAGGTCGGGCGACGGAAGTTCGTTCAGCTTATGCAGCGTCTTCGCGGTCGCGATGTGTCGTTCGGCAAGTTCCTTACCGATGTTTCGCGATCCGGAGTGCAGCATCAGCCATACGTTGTCTTCAGTATCCAGACAGACCTCGATGAAGTGGTTACCTCCGCCGAGCGTTCCGAGCTGGATCATCGACTTCCGCTTACGGTCCTGGATCTTCGGGTGAAGATCGTCGAAGGTTTCCCACCCGTCCCAACGCGACGCTTCGTCAACCGACTCTTTGTACGCGTTGAATCCGGTCGGGATAGCCCGCTCGATCTCGTGTCGGAACTCGGCCATCTTTCGATCGAGAATTCCGCTTTTGAACGGCGTCTTAACGGCCATCATCCCGCAGCCGATATCGACCCCGACAGTCGCGGGAATAACAGCATCCTTGGTCGCGACGACCGATCCGACCATCGAACCTTTACCGAGATGAGCATCCGGCATCAGCGCCACGTGCTTGTAAAGGCACGGCAGCCGCGAAACGTTCCGGAGCATGTTCTCTTCTTCGAACGTCATTCCGTGAGTAACCCACGAAAGGACATCAGCTTTTGCTCCGCTGATATTTAGCTTGTTGTATGGCATGTTTCCTCCTGCAATATGAAAAAAGGACGACAAGATAGAGATGACGTACGCGACGGGAATCGAACCCGCTTCTCCGTTTCCGGCGCATTACTCAAATTGCTACGCATCATTTTCAGTGGTGATGTAGTCATTTCAGCATTCGTCCTTTGATAAAAGTGGCGACAAGGTTCGGTGAGAGATCCGCCCCAATGTTATCGAGGCGGGCGAGGTTCGAACTCGCTATACCGTTTTAAGGTAGTAACCATGTACTCCCAACCAGCATTCGCCAGAGAGTTTTCGTTCAGAGTGCGCGGTTTACCGCGTACAGATCTACGCGATGAATCGCGCACTCTGAACTTAGATCTCAACCTTCTCGATCACACCGACCCAATGAGAGTCGTCGAGATTCCCGGCAGCGAATTCCGAAACAAGCGTAAACACCTGATCCGAGAATCCGCCGACGTTGAGAATATCGCGACGCTCCTGGGCCTGCGTGTGGGCGTAAGGCTGAATGTCGATGCAGACGAGTTTCGCATCGCCGTTACGCGATTTGAACTCGTTCCACTGTTTCATCGTCTCGGTCGCACTTCCGCCGAAACGTCCGTGGATAGGCGTGTCGACCCACGATTCGTTGTCCGAAACGTAGATCACTACATCGCCCTTCGCCTTACGGGTGTTCAGCAGATAAAGCGGGGCCGAGCAGTTAGTTCCACCGAACGGCAGGTTCGACAGCTTCTCGGCGTTGGTCATGATCGAATCACGCGGATTCAACTTGACCTCGACCGCCTTGCTTTCGAACGGGATAACCTCCGCGGTCGGGTTCTTTCGCAAGATCGCCGCAGCGAACAATGCCGCCACGTCGATGCAGCGAACCGTGGACGTCGAACCCTTGCGGTATCCGGTCGCGGGCGACTGCATCGAACCCGAGATGTCCGGAAAGACGTAAACTTTCCCATCGATCTTCGGCACGTTCTCGGTCGCGATCTCCATCGCATCCTGCAGAGCCTCGGTGATCTCACGCGGAACACCCTTGTTCGCTTCGGCAGCCTTAAAGGCCGACATCAGCTGGAACGGGAACACACGTGCACGTTTCACTGCTTCGCGATCTCGCAGACGTTCGGCGACGATCTTCACCATCGCTTCATCCGCGAAAACTCCGTGGCGCTGAAACGTGTTCAGGTTCATCCGAGTCATCTGCCACGGAGAATTCCGTGCTATCTCGGCCCAGTCATTCTTGCTGAGCGGCAATGCAGTCAGCATTTGGAACGGGACGTTAGGAACGTGGGCCGAATCACCAGCCTTGAACCGCTCGAAGTTCTTCACGATCTCCGGAAGCTCATCGGCATCGATATTGCGGCCGATGAAGTATCCGAAGAGCGCTTCACGCTCGGCATCGGCCGGTTTCGGGTGGACCATCTTCAGGATGTCGGCGATCGAAGGCGACTGCCCGACAGACTGTTTGAAGATCTGCTCGATACCGCGTTTCTCGAACCATTCGCGGACCATCCGCTTCGGCAGCGACCCGAGCGATTTTCGCCCGACCGCACCCGACCGCATGATCTGTACAAAGTTCCGAAGCATCTTCCCGTTGTCTGCGACACGCCGGAAGACGCGTTCGAAGAGATCCTTGTCGCGGGTCGAAAGGACAGCAAGCAGCAACGCCGGCATGTCCTTCATGTAACCGCTTTCGCGAGCAAACACGGCGGTCTTCGCCACGAATTCGGGCTCGACCTCATTCGCGAGTGCGAGAACCTTATCAAGCTGCTCGCCTGCATCAGCGTAGAAAGTGTGGTTAAAGCAGCCGGTCGCCGCGTACTGCGCCAGCGCCTGCTTCGGCGAAAGCTTGTACGCCAGTCCGCCCGCTTCATTCACGGTATCGGCCTTCGGCGACAGCATTCCAACGATAGTTTTGAACAAGTTTTTGTTCGCCATAGTTACCTCCTGAGAAATAGTTCGGGTGACAAGAATGAAAAGACGTTTGCGCATGAACAGCTTAGGATCACCGGTGTTATCCGACACCGCGAGGCGCTACTGGTTTTCCAACCAATGGTGGATGTAGTCTTTCCGGCATTCACCCGAGAAATGAAAACAGCGACAAGGATCGAAGAAACATTTCGCTGCTCTATCCAGTTAAGCTACACCGAGCTACCAGCTCGGCGGCCGGACTCGAACCGGCAACCTGCGGGTTATGAGCCATGTAGTTCCATCTGCATTCGCTGCGAGAAGAGTGGCTGACAGGGCGGGGTTCGAACCCGCGACTTCCGGTTTAACAGACCGGCACTCTGGCCATCTGAGTTACCTGCCAATGAAAGTGAACGGCGACAAGATCGAAAAGACGTGTTACGTGCTCTACCAGACTGAGCTACGTTCGGAGCGCTCCGAACGGCCGGATTCGAACCGGCGACCCCGTCCTCTTCATGGATGTAGTCCTTTCAGCATTCGCCGTCAAATTGATTGGTCGCGACGGAAGGGATCGAACCTTCACCCACGGGTTTATGAGACCCGCGCTCTACCGTTGAGCTACGTCGCAAAATTGGTCCGCCGGGTGAGATTCGAACTCACGCATCCCTCGCTTAAAAGGCGAGTGCCTTAAACCAGCTTGGCCACCGGCGGACGGCCGAAATAATCGGTAGGCAAACGCGGTGCGGACAGATTCATCGTCGGGCAAAGGACGAACAGGCCCATTGCGGACCAAGGTATGTATGAATGCATCCCTTTGCCCTCGCATCGACCGCGATCCCGCGTTTGTTTGGGTAAGACCGGTTGATCTTTGAAAATTTAGTGTTTACCGTCGCCGGCCGGCTCCGAGGTGAGCCGGCCGGGTGCGTCGCGGGAGATCAGTGAACGGTAGAAGCTGCCCGAGCATGCTGCTGCGTCGACTGCCGTTCGTTGATGATGGCGATCTCTTTCTCGACCGCGTCGCGAAAGGCGATGACCACCTCGGCGAGTTTGTTCGCTTTGTAGAGGCTGTTGTCGCGCTCTTCAGCGGTCGCGAGCGAGAAGTGAAGTTCGATCTCGTCGTGGCACGATGCGAGTTCGAAGTGAACGTGACCGGCGCCCTCGCTGTGATCGCTGCAGCATCGCATTGCGTCACTCGAGTCTTCGACCGATGCAATGACGTAGGCACGCCAGGTCGCAAACTTGTTCAGAAACTCTTTTTTCTGAACGTGGTATTTCTTGCTCATTTCTTTTCCTCAAAATTGGTTGCTGAAAGTCCTTGGTTTCGGGTGTCGACGCGACCTTCAGCAAACTAGGAAAAGCTGAACAGTCACGTCGCCATAGAGTTGCGACTCTTGAGTGCGAACATAGGTGTTGTCTCCTTGGTAAATATGGTGGACGCTCTTGGTATCGCGCCAAGCTCTTCGGTACTTCAAACCGACGCTGATCTTTCTCAGCTAAACGTCCTCGAGATTTGGCGGGACCGAACGGACTCGAACCGTCATCGTCTTCGTCGACAGCGAAGTGCATACGCCTTTCTGCCACGGCCCCAACGTCGTGATCTCAAATCTGAAATTTCAAATTTGAGATCTTGGTCTGGGTGGATCGATCGGATTTGAACCGACAACGGCCTCATCCACAGTGAGGTGCTCTGCCAGTTGAGCTACGAACCACATAAACTTTTTGATTGAACTGGTCTTCAGGAATTTGCTAGTCTGGATTTGGTTATATCCTGCCACCTTCGCTCACCTCTTTTTGATTTATGTCTTCCATAAAATGCAATGAATGCGGTCTTGTAAACTTTCGTACTGATCAACACTGCAAGCGGTGTACTTCGTCACTGGCTGACGGTCCCGAACCCGCAAACTATTCTCAATTTTACGAACCGCCTCCACCTCCGGTTTTTCACCCAGGCGAAGAACAAACAACTCGTTCCGTTGCATCGCCACTTTGTATCAAGTGTGGAGTGAAATCGTCGATCTCGATGCGAAATTTCAAGAAGGACTACAATTCACCGGTCGCCCTTCTTGGAATATTTCTAGGCATCATCCCAGCACTCCTTCTAGCGCTGATCCTTCGAACACGTCATCAAATAAGTGCTCCATTTTGCGAGATGTGCTGGCTGCGTTTCAGGCACGCGGACACCTACAGGTCGCTTTTACTGCTCAGCGTGGTTCCGGGGATATTCTTGGTCGTTGGGCTCTCGATCTACGCCGACTCGATCACTGCCGCAATTCTCGGACTCGTGACCGTATTGGTCGCATACTCTTTGGCGTCGCGACACATTAAGTCAGTTTCTCCAAAATTCAAGAGGGTTACGTCAAAAGAAGTCGTTATTTCTGCTCCCATGCAAGGCGACCTGGTCTTTTCTAAAAAATAACGGTTCAAGGTTGTCGGAGGAGAATGCTCGGTCAGCGCTCTCCCGTACCGCGGGCGACAAATTGTTGAAGCGACATTTTGCTGAGCTACATCCGCTTTCGCGGCGGTTGGAATTGAACCAACGGCCTCCTGCCCGTGGGCAGGTGCTCTATCCATGTAGTCGCATTCGGCATTCGCCCTGAAATGGACGGCGACAAGTATCGAAATGACATTTCGGTTTACAGCCAAAGTAAATGTAGTCATTTCAGCATTCGCCGACTGATGTGAACTGGAGCAGGCGATCGGATTTGAACCGATGATGAACGGATCTGCAGTCCGCCGCTTTAGGCCGCTTAGCTACGCCCGCGATTGGTACACGCGGAAGGATTCGAACCTTCAATATCCGGTTTCTAAGACCGGCGCCTTTGCCGTTTTGGCCACGCGTGCGAGAGATTTGCCGAGACTGAGATTTGAACTCAGAACCTTCTGTTTACAAGACAGATGCTGCTTGCCGTTTGAGCTATCCCGGCGAGAAATTGGTCAGAGCGGCAGGATTCGAACCTGCGAATACTTGCTCCCAAGGCAAGCCCGTATAGCCTCTGCGGTACGCTCTGAAAGAGAACGCGGACATTCTTGTCCGAAAGAACTGGCTTCGGGTAAAGGATTCGAACCTCTATTTACTGGTTCAGAGCCAGCCGTCCTGCCGGTTAGACGAACCCGAAATTCTATGCGACGGCTTGTGTTATATTCCCTCTGTGTCCGAATACTCGATCAGACAACTGGGCGAGAACGACTGGCAGACCTACAAGCAGGTCCGCCTAAAAGCTCTTGCGCTTGACCCATTCGTTTTTGGCTCTAATTACGAACGAGAGTCGAATTTGTCAGACGCCGAATGGAGCAAAACGCTGAGTGAGAAAAACGTTGGTATCTTCGTACTTTTCGCCCGGACGTCTCCAATCGGTATCACTGGCGTATCTGTGTACCGCGACGACCCGAGTCGACGGACCGCTATCCTGTGGGGATCGTGGCTGGAACCCGAGGTTCGTGGAAAGGGACTATCGAAGATGTTCTACGAAGCAAGGATCACGTGGGCACGAGAGCATCCGACCGTCGAACGACTCATCATCTCGCATCGAGCATCAAATCTTGCGTCAAAATTTGCCAATCAGAATTTCGGATTCTCGCTGACCCACGTCACCGACAAAGTTTGGAACGACGGGATCACAGAAGAAGAATTTCATTACGAACTGATCTTGTGATCATGGCAGGGAAGGCGGGACTCGAACCCGCTAGATCCAGCTTGAAATACTGGCCGCTCGACGCTTTGCATTCATCCCCGTATTTGAAATTGGCGAAGACGGAAGGATTCGAACCTCCAACCCCCTCGTTCGAAGCGAGGTGCTCTAAGTTCCGTTGAGCTACGTCCCCATATTTGTCTCCAAGAATCTTTGGTGGAGATGGAGAGATTTGAACTCTCAGCCTGAACAGTGCAAGTGTCCCGCTCTGCCAATTCGAGCTACATCCCCGTGGTGCATCAATCAGGATTTGAACCTGAAGCCTAACGGTTATCGACCGTTTGCTCTGCCAGTTGAGCTATTGATGCGAAAGAAAAAATGCACCGGGAAGGATTCGAACCTTCTGAGCTTCAGCGAGCGACAGTTTTACAGACTGCCTGCCTTCTCCAACAGGCGGCCGGTGCTTAAATACGGCTATTCAGTTGTCAAACATCGAAC
>Ga0307505_10002722_pt1 | contig 11910 bp, 8 predicted proteins | sample 23_S_MG_FD_202183 | JGI IMG/M metagenome (GOLD analysis project Ga0307505, IMG submission 202183) | Soil microbial communities from Populus trichocarpa stands in riparian zone in the Pacific Northwest, United States - 23_S | ecosystem: Environmental > Terrestrial > Soil > Riparian zone > Trees...
TTCCTGCCACTTGGGGTGTTTGAGCCCGACCACGGTGGCCTCGGCGACTGCGGGATGGGCCATCAGCTCGTTCTCCACGTCTAGGGAGCTGATCCACTCCCCACCCGACTTGATGACGTCTTTGGCCCGGTCGGTGATCCTGACATAGCCTTCGGGTGTGATCTTGCAGACGTCACCGGTCCGGAGCCAGCCGTCGACGAACGACTGTGGAGTGCGATCGTCCTTGTAGTACTCGGCGGCGATCCAGGGTCCCCTGATCAGCAGCTCGCCGAAGGCCTCCCCGTCCTGTGCCAGCTCGTCACCCAGCTCGTCGACGATCTTCACCTGGAGCCCGGGGGTTGGGATTCCTGCCGTCTCCAGGCGGTCGAGTTGCTCCTCGATGGGCCAGTCCTCCATGTGAGGCTTGAGATAGGCCATCGATGCGATCGGGTTGGTCTCGGTCATCCCCCAGCCCTGGACGACCCGGATCCCGCGGTCCTCCCAGTAGGCCTTGATCATGGCCCGAGGCACCGCCGACCCCCCGCAGAGGAACGCGCGGATCGAGGAGACGTCGACCTCGGGATGAGCATCGAGATACGCCTTGATCCCGAGCCAGACCGTGGGGACACCTGCACTGAACGTGACCTTCTCCCCGACGAACAGGTTGACCAGTCCCTCCGGGGTCAGGTCGGGGCCGGGATAGGTGATCTTGGCCCCTTTGGCCGTCGCCATGAACGGATAACCCCACGCCGAGGCGTGGAACATCGGCACGACCGGCAACACGTTGTCACTCGGCTCGATGGAGAAGTTGGCCAGGTTGGAGAGGGTGTGCAGATAGGTCGAACGCTGGGTGTAGGCGACACCCTTCGGGTTACCCGTGGTCCCGGACGTGTAACAGAACATCATCGGTGAGCGTTCGTCGAGCATGGGCCACTCACCATGCATTGCCTGATCGGCGAGCAGGTCCTCGTACGCGACCGAGCCAGGGATGTCGTCGCGAGCAGACTCGCCCATCACCACCACTGTCTTCACTGTCTCGAACCGATCCACGAGCGGTGCGACGAGCGGGACCAGGTCGGGGTCGACGAACAGTGCCTTGTCCCGAGCATGGTTGACGATGTAGACGATCTGGTCGGCGAACAGCCTGAGGTTGATGGTGTGACAGACCCGCCCGGTGTTGGCGGTGGCCCAGTAGAGCTCGTGATGGCGATGGTTGTTCCAAGCGAACGTCCCCACCGCCTCCCCCGGTTCGATGCCGAGGGCGTCGAAGGCTGAGGCGAGACGTCTGATCCGACCGTCGAGCTGGCCGTAGGTCCATCTGGTCTGACTGCGATCGGCCTCGACCGAGACCACCTCCTGATCGGGATGGATCCAGACGGCGTGGTCGTAGAGGGTCGAGAGCAGCAGCGGGAAGTCGTCCTGCATGTGCATCAGCCACCACCTCCCAGCAACTTCGCCTTCTCCGACTCGAACTCCGCATCGCTGAGCTTTCCCTGGTCGTGGAGACGGGACAGACGCTCCAACTGGGAGACGGTCGACTCGCCCGCCGACCCGGCGTCGGACGACCTCCGCGGCGACGTGCCCGCATCGACCTCGCCGATCCTCGCCTCACGGACCTTGTAGATGAGCGATTGGATCCCTTCGGGGTTGGGGATGTCCCGATACCGGGTCTGACCATGGGTGCCCGCCGACTCGACCATCAAGTCTCCGGTGCCAAAGATGCGCTCGATGATCGTCTGGTTGAAGGCAACGTTTTGGATGACCTCGAGTGGCAACTCGTTGCCGTGCTTGGCGATGAATCCGGCCCGGTAGATCAGCCGTTCACTGGTGATGATGTGGGAAGTGGTCAACCATCGCACCAGCCCCCGTACGACCAGGATCACGACGACCGCTGCCAACGCGGCGTACAGCCACGGGTTGACACCCACGATGGCGAAGACCACACCCACCGCGATCCCGAGCAAGATGACCACGCCCTCGCGCAGGATCCCGGACCAATGCGGTCTGAACTCGGTCTCGACGACCTCGTCTTCACTGAGCAGACGCTCGGGGTATGCCATCTCTGCAGGCTCCTTGGATAAGTGCCGCGGAGACTAATTGTCGAAGGGTTCGCCGGCATGGTGAGGATCACCGTCGTGCTGCAGGTACCGGTTCGAGCGTGCAAACGAGCGCGATGAGCGCGCACAGGTGCACACTCACCATCCTCCCCGGTTCGAGCGTGCCAATCAGCGCGATGAGCGCGCACAGGTGCACACTCACTACCCTCCCCCAGCGCAGACGAGAGAACCGCAGGGGGGCGGGGGTCAGACGGGGGTCGTCCCCCCTCATAGGTGACGCGAGAAACCCCGAGGGAGTCTCGGCCGAAGCCTCAACCCTCTCGGGGCTCTCATCCGTACGGTGTCGGGCCGGGGACCCAACTCCGTCCGGTCGCAGTAGGAACAAGTCCCACTGCTGTGCGATTCGTGAGAATCGCTGGCGTCGGTCTCGCGACCTGGCCGCCTGGCCTATCTCTCGATCTGCCTGCGTCCGACCTTTCGGTCCGCCGTGGCGAGTCTTGCGACCCACCGTGGTCTTCGTCCGCTCGACGATCCCGAGGGATCCCCGTCCGGTGCTCCGACCGAACCTTCCGCCCGCAGTTTCCCGCAGACTTCCGGCTGACCTTCCTACCGGCAAGCCGGCCATCCGGTCCGACCAGTTCGGCAGTTGCCCGCCGTGTCGGTCGCCGTCGTCGGGTTTCCCTTTCGACGTGGCGAGAAAAGTAGACCACGGTCCGGAGACTGACAAGCTGAGTGCCTCCTTGTTTTTCGCGAGTTGTGATGGAGTTTTCGCGATGGGTCTGTGCGTCGATACTTTCACCAATGACAGGCGCTTTGAGAGACTGCGAGGAAGTCGTCCACGCGTTCTTCGGCCAGACGGTGAACTCGTTGACGGCACTGGCGTTCGTGGTGGGTGGGGTCATAATCATCCGGCGCAGCGATCTCAAATGGGTCGGGATCGCCTCTGTGGCCACGGGCGTCGGGTCATTTCTCTTCCACGGGCCGATGCCCGCCCACTCGGAATGGGTCCACGATCTGACATTGGCCTGGCTGCTATTGGTCGTCGCCAGCCATGGCCGATCGTGGGAGCGACGGGCCTTGATCCCCGGACTTGTGATCCTCGCAGCGGTGATCGCGGTCCCGGGTGGAGGCGACCCGGTGGGTGTCGTCCTGGCAGGATTCGCAATTGTCCTGTTGCTGATGACAGACCGCTCGATGGCCACCATCGGACCACTCGCCCTACTTGGCGTCGTAGCGGTCATCGGGCGTCTCGGCGCCACCGGTGGTCCCTTGTGTGACCCGACCAGCCTGTGGCAGCCGCATGCCCTCTGGCATTTGGGTGCAGCTGCCGCTGTGACCTGGTGGGCGCTGCGGACTCCGACGGCATCGGCCTGAGCCCGAACGCGAGAAACCCCAAGGGAGCCTTGGCCGAAGCCTCAGCCCTCTTGGGGCTCTCAAGCCACTCACCGAGGAAGCGGGCCCCCGGATGGGTGGCTGTCCAGAGAAGCCGAAGCCTCTCCTTCCCCGATCGAGGTTGCCCTCATTCGGTACGGCGGAAGGTACGAGAGCCCCCGTGGAGCGTCAAGACCAACCAAAGCTTAGTTTTCGCGTCTTTTGCCGAGTTTTCGCGCAGAGAATCGACAGGCTTGGCGCCCTTCCGGCTCGTTACCGTGACGCGGATGCGGTCCGATCGCAATGTCAGGGCAGTCGTGCTCGCGCGCTTCATCTCCCGTGTGGGTGGAGAGGCCGCCTTCTTCGTCGGTATCTGGGGTAAAGCCGCATTCGAACTGAACGGAACACCTGGCCAGCTCGCCGCTGTCATGGCCGGGCTCGGCATCGCATCCCTGATCGGTGCGTCCGTCGCCGGCGTCCTGGTCGACAGGTTCGACCCGAGACGGGTGGTCATCTGGGGAGAGATCGCCTTGGTGCCTGCGGTACTAGGACTCATGTTCGCCAACAGCATCCCGAGCATGGTGGTTGCGACCTTCATGCTCGGGCTGGTGGCGACACCGGTGTACACCGCCATCTCTTCGTTCGGCCCATTCCTGACCGACGACCCGCATCGCCTCGCCAAGGTCAACTCATGGATAGAAGCGGCATCCTGGACCGCATTCGTGGTTGGCCCGGCCATGGGCGCCATCCTCGCCGGCTCTATCGGGATCAACGCCATCTTCGTGCTCAATGCCATGACCTCGATCGTGGCGGCGGCCATTCTCTGGCCGGTGAAACTGCGGCCCATGTCCCAGGATGAGGCCAAGGTCGGAGGGGGCTGGACCGAGTTGCGTGAGGGTTTCAGGATCGCTTATCGCAACCCGCGCCTCCGTTTCTATATCTGGCTGGGCTCGTCGGTGTGGCTGCTATTCGGGATGTTCAGCGCACTCGAGCCCCTCTTCTACCGCGACATCCTCGGCGTCGAGGTGGAGACGTTGGGGTGGGTCAACTCCATCTTCGGGATCGGGCTGATCGGGGGCACCCTGATCTCGAGCAGGCTTCCGGAGAGGTTGAGGACCGCCACATGGCTGACCATCTTGGTAGGGCTCAATGCCCTCGGCGTGCTCGCCTACGTCGGGACCGATATCCTCACCGTCGTCGTGATCGCCGGCTTCTGTTGGGGTCTGGTCATCGGTCAGATGGCACCGCTGCATCGGACGATGCTCCAGATCAACTCACCGGAGAACGCCGTCGGCCGGATCATGGGTGTCAACCACGTCCATTCCGAGGTGGGACATCTCTTGCCCCTCGCCGTCGCCCCGGCACTCGCCGCGACGCTCGGTGTCCAGCAGACGTTGCTGGCCTCGGCCTCGATCGTCGCCATCTGTGCGGTGGTCTTCTTCGTCCCGGCGCGAAGACTCGACCGCACCCGGGTGGTCTCGGTTCCCAGGACGGGGCTCCCCGACCCCGCCGACGAGCCAAAGAGCGTCGGCCACTGACACGTTTCTGTCGGGGCCGGTTCCTAAGATCGAAGTCGTGACTGTCGAAGTGCAACCGAAGCGGGCCGAGGCCCAACTCCAGACTCTGTCGCCCAGCCGGGCGGGTGACTTCAAGACCTGCCCCCAGCTCTTCAAGTTTCGAGCCATCGACAAGCTCTCCGAGCCGCCCTCGGTCTACCAGGCAAGGGGCACGACCGCGCACCTCGCTCTGCAGCGGCTGTTCGACGATGACACCTCAGCCCGTACGCCAGAGCGGCTGTACGACCTCTTCCGGGCGGCGTGGACCGAGATCCGGGGCGACGATGAGTTCGAAGGTCTGTTCACCGATCTCGATGAAGAGAGGGAGTGGGGCATCGAGAGCCTGGCCCTCCTCGCCAACTACTTCTCGATCGAGGACCCGACCTCGTTCGATCCCGAGGACCGGGAGCTGGACATGCTGGAGGATCTCGACGGGATGATGATTCGAGGCATCCTCGACCGCATCGACCGTGACGAGGACGGCGGTCTCGTCATCACCGACTACAAGACCGGCAAGGCCCCACCCGAACGTTATGCCCTCTCCGCCTTCTTCGCACTCAAGATCTATGCGCTGTTGATACGCAACAAGTACGGGGAGACCCCCAAAGAGGTTCGTCTCCTGTACCTCAACGGGCCCACTCTCTACCGGCTCCCCATCGACGACCGTCAGCTCGACGGCGTGGACGGCCAGCTTCGCGCCCTATGGGCCGCCATCGACCGGGCCATGGCCACCGACCGTTTCCCGCCACGCCCGGGAAGTCTCTGCAACTGGTGCTCCTATCAAGAGATCTGCCCTGCCTTTGTGAATGAGGGGGGGCGACCCCCCTCAGACCCCCCGACAGGGCCAGGTCTACCGGACTGAGCTGGGGGTGGCGGAGCGAGGCCATCGCGCGGCATTTCTTTCCTAATGCACCAGGGCCGGAATACCGGCTCTCCGCCGCGCAGAAGCTCGGACGCCGGTTACGGGAAGACTCCGCGAACCAACTTCGCGTCGGCGACCCGGCGGATGCCTTTGATCAGGGCGGCGGTGCGCATGTCGACGTTCTCCGAGCGGGCGATGTTGTGCACGTCGTCGAAGGCCCGGGTCATGATCTCACGGAGACGGCCGACGGTCTCGTTCTCGGACCAAAAGTATTTCTGGACGTCCTGGACCCATTCGAAGTAGCTCACGGTCACACCACCGGCGTTGGCCAGGATGTCGGGGACGATGAAGACACCCCTCGCCCGGAGGATGTCGTCGGCCTCGAGGGTGGTCGGGTTGTTGGCTCCCTCGATGACCACCTTTGCCTTGACATCGGGTGCATTGTCCTTGCGCAACACGTTCTGTATCGCCGCAGGGATGAGGACGTCGACATCGAGACCGAAGACGGCCTCACCGTCGATGAAGTCGGCATCGGGGTAGCCCTCCAGGAAGCGGTTCTCGTCGACCCACTTCCCCACCGAGGGCACATCGAGACCGTCGGGGTTGTACACCCCGCCGGAGATGTCGGACACCGCTACCACTCTCGTGTTCATCTCGGATGCTGCGACGGCGGCATACCGACCCACGTTGCCGAACCCGTGGATGGCGACTCTCGCCCCGGCGGGGTTGAAACCGGCGGCAGCAGCAGCTTGAGGGAGCAGGAACATGAGACCTCGCCCGGTGGCCTCCCGTCGGGCGATGCTTCCCCCCAGAGCCGGGGGCTTGCCGGTGACGATGGCGGGGACGGCATGCCCGACATGTTGGGAGTAGGTGTCCATCAACCACGCCATCACCTGCTCGTTGGTCCCCAGATCCGGGGCGGGAATGTCGGTGTCGGGACCGATCACGTTGATGATCTCCATCGTGAAGCGACGGGTGACCCTCTGCAGCTCGGCGCGGGAGAGGTTCATGGGGTTGATACGGACTCCGCCCTTGGCGCCGCCGAATGGAACACCGACGATGGAGCACTTCCAGGTCATCAACATCGCAAGGGCGGCGACCTCACCCAAGTCGACGTTGAGATCGAATCGGATCCCCCCTTTGGTAGGGCCCATCGTGGTCAGGTGTTGCACCCGGTAGCCGAAGATGGTCTCCACCTCGCTGTAGTTGTCGTGACGGAAAGGGAAGCTGACGACGGTGGATTTCTGCGGGACCCTGAGCCGGTCGGCGACGTTGTCGTCGAGACCCATGAGCGAGGCCACCCTGTTGAACTGGCCGACGGCCTCGTTGTACATCTGCGAGTCGAATTCGGGTCGCGACTCCACATTGCCTCCATATGGCTTAGACCGTCCGATCCTATGTCGTGAAATGATCAAAGCGACGTCATGGGAGAGAATCTGTCGGTGCCCGTCCGTACCTTGGTGGTCATGAGAGATCGAGACATCACCAACCAGCTCCCTGGGCAGGTCGGAAACCGCCACGAAGACCCGATCGACACCGCGAAGGTGTTCGCCGACCCGGTCGGCTACCTAGCCGATCTTGGCATCACCGCCGAGATCGTCTCCAACACCGACACCGACTCCCCCCTGCCCGTCGCTGCCTGACTCCTACGATCTGGGTGTGATCGATCAGGTGCGTCTCGGACCCGGCGACTGGGATCCGGTTATCGACGATTGTGACGGTCGACAGATCGTCGTGGCCGGACCGGGAACCGGGAAGACAGAGTTCCTGATCCGGCGGGTGGCCAGGATCATCGACGGCGGCCGTGCCCTTGCGTCTGAGGTCGTCGTCCTCTCCTTCTCACGACGGGCGACCGCCAGTCTGAGGAGACGAATCGAACAGGCCGTGGGGGTCAGCGGAGTCCCCGTCGACGTCACCACTTACCACTCCCTCGCCATTCGTCTCATCGAGTCGGTCACCGGCGGAGACCGGCCAATCCCTTTGACCACGCCGGAGCAGGTGAGTCTGGTGCGTCAGGTCCTGAGCGAGGAAGAGCCGACGGACTGGCCCTTGACCTACCGCGGCATCCTCGACAGCCAGGCCTTCGCAGGCGAGGCGGCCGACTTCCTGCTCCGCTGCTCGGAGCGGCTTTTGACACCGGATGATCTCGAAGAGCGTGCCAGGGAGCGTGACGACTGGCGAGGACTCCCCGGGTTGTATGCCCGCTACCTCCAACGTCTCGGCGACATCGGCCGCACCGACTACGGCGTGCTCCTCGCCACCGCTGTCGACCTGCTCCGGGACAATGAGACAGCCGGGGATTTTCGTTACGTCGTGGTCGACGAATACCAGGACACCTCCCCCGCCCAAGCGGAGATGGTCGAGTTGGCAGCCAGGACATATTCGAACCTAACCGTCGCCGGCGACCCCTATCAGTCCATCTTCTCGTTTCGTGGCGCCGAGGTCCGCAACATCGCAGCCTTCTCAGAGGTCGCGGGGACGAAGCGAATCGTCCTCCGCCAGAGTCTCCGGGTCCCCGCCGAGATCATGGAGGCAGCACTGCGTGTGGTCTCCGCCGGCGACCTCCCCGGGTCGGCAGGGCCGGTGGAACCTGCACTCCACCAGGGGAGAAGCGAAGCCTACGTGTTCGACCAGGAGACCGCCGAGGCCGAGTGGATCGCCCGCGAGGTGGAGCAGCTGGTGAGGGTGGACTCCATCGCCCCTTCACGGGTGGCCGTGTTGGTCCGCTCCAAGCGGCACCTCCTGCCCGAGCTCTCACGGGCACTCGGTCGCCGGCACATCCCCCACGACCCCCCTGACACCCGACTCGTCGACCACCCTGCGGTTCGACTGATCCACGATCTGGTCGTGGCCGCGACGCGGGGTGGCGACACGGCCGAGGTCTCAGCGACCGACAGCGAGGCGGCCGATCGCTCGATGCGACGTATCCTGCTCGGGGCCGTCTTCGGGATCTCTGTCGGGTTGGAGCGCGACATGCTCAGGGACCGCCGCCGCACCCGTGACTCGTGGGTCGATGTCGTCGGTAGACATCTCACGGACAAACAGGGGCTCATCGGGCTGCTCTCCGAATCCAGTTGGGCCAACGACATCGGTGCCGCCGACGGTTTCTGGGAGGTATGGACCCGACTCGACGGCGTCGCGGACATGGTCGGCGATCCGACGCGTGACGAATGGCGTCGGGCATGGACCGCCTTCGGCCAGATGCTGGGCCGACAGGCCGAGCGCGATTCCGACGTGTCACTCAGCCGATTCTTCGAGCTCGTGGAAGAGGACGACTTCGAGGCGACACCGCTGATCTCACACCGTCTCGTCGACGATCGGGTCGTTCTCACCACCCTGCATCAGGCGAAAGGTCTGGAGTTCGATGTCGTCTTCATCGCCAACGCGGTCGAAGGCGTCTTCCCCGACCTCCGGAGGAGCCGGCGAATGCTCCGCCCCGAGCTCCTGTCTCCGGAGCGGACCGTGGATCCCGAGGCCCAGCACGTGTTCCAGATACAGGAGGAGATGCGGCTTGCCTACACGGCCATGACCCGCGCCAGCCGGCGTGTCGTCTGGACAGCGACAGACGCCGGTGTCGACCAAGGAGACAAGAGACCCTCCCGATTCCTGGCGGCGGCTGCCGGGTCCGTACCGGCCGGTGCACCTCAGGACCAGGAGCGTCCTCCCATCACTGTCCTCGAAGCCGAGTCAGCCCTTCGTCGCGACCTGCTCGACCCGGCCACTCCGTCACCGCGACGACTTGCTGCCGCTCGCGTCCTGGGAAGACCACCCCATCCCTGGTGGGACCCGGCCAGATTCGCCGGAGCCGTGGAGCCAGGGCCCGACAGCCCTGTCCTGGGCCCCGTCTTCCGGCTCTCCCCCAGTCAGGCGGTGTCGTACGAGTCCTGTCCTCGGAGATATGTGTTGGAGCGTCGGCTTCGCATCGGAGACTCCGGTTCGGTCTACGCCCACTTCGGCGAGCTGTGCCACGACGTGCTGGAGCGAGCCGAGAGGGAGGTGATCGGCACTGGAGCCCATCACGCCGAGTTGCAGCGAGTCATAGAGCTTGTCGAGCTGGTGTGGCAGGAAGCCGACTTCGGCAGCCCCGAGCTCAACGACGGTTGGAAGAAGAAGGCTGTCGGCATGTTCACGAAGCTCTACGAGAAATGGCCGGGGAGGGGCGAGCCGATCGAGATCGAGCTCGACATCTCCTCGGACATCGAAGGGGTTCGCTGGATCGGGAGGGTCGACCGGCTGGAGCGAAGCGCTGAAGGTCTTCGAGTCGTCGACTACAAGACCAGCAGCACCGCGGCAACCAAGGCCGACGCGGCGGCATCGGTGCAACTCGCCTTCTATGCCCTCGCCGTGCAGGAGAGTAGGGGCGAGGTGGTGGCATCGGAGATGTGGTTCCCCCGTGGGAACGAGAAGAGCACAGCCGTGCGCAGTGTCGCCCTCCACGACCTCCCGGCCCTCACCGAGCACATGGTCGAGATAACCCGGTCGATCGGGTCCGAGAACTGGGAGCCCCGGGTCGGCAAGCAATGTGGTCGTTGCGCCTTCCGGAAATCGTGCCCGGTATGGCCCGAGGGCAGGGGGGCGTACCTGGCATGAGCATCGTCCCCACCTCGGAGCAGCAGGCGATCCTCGACCTCGGGCTCACCTCGATCCGGGTGCGAGCCGGGGCCGGCACCGGCAAGACCACCACGGTGGCCCTGGTCATCTCCAACCTCGTTGCCAACCACGGGGTCGACCCGGAGCGGATCCTGGGCATCACCTTCACGAACAAGGCTGCAGCCGAGCTGGCGGGGCGGGTCTCCAGCCTGCTCCCCACCACTCTCGATCCCGCCCGCCAGGTGGAGGTACACACCTATCACGGCTTCGCTGCACAGGTTCTCGCTGAATACGGGCCCTTGTCCGGGGTGGAGACCCGGGGAGGGATAGTCACGCCCACGTTCAGTCGCCAGCTCATCCAGGACGTCTTCTACCGGGAGCCCCACGAGCATCTGGACATCACCTTCTGGGGCACCATGGATCGGATCAGAAGACTGGGTGACCAGCTCGGAGATCACCTGCTCCGGCCCGAAGACATGATCAGGTCCGCACCCATCCACGCCGGGGACGACGTCTGGGCGCAAAGGGCGGAGATGGCGCGAACCCTCGTGGGGTACAACCGCGCCAAGGCCGAGCTCGGCGTCGTCGACTACTCCGACCTGGTCACACTCTCCACCCGCATTCTCCAAGAGCACCCTGCTCTCGCCGCCACCATCCGTGATCGCTATCGCGTCCTGGTCCTCGACGAGTACCAGGACACCAATCCGGCGCAACGGGTGCTGATCGCCACGATCTTTGGTGACGGCTTCCCGGTCATCGCCGTCGGTGACGAGGACCAGACGATCTACGAATGGCGGGGGGCGTCGGCGCAGAACTTCGAGGACTTCACGGACCACTTCCCCACGGCCGACGGACACAAGGCCCATGACAAGAGCCTGACCCTCAACCGCCGCTCCGGCCCCGGGATCCTCCAGGTAGCCAACGAGATCAGACGGCGAGCCAACCCCGGCTCGGAGTCCTTGGCGGCAGCGGAAGAAGGCGACACCGAGGTGACCACCTACTGGGCGAAGGACGCCCTCGCCGAAGCGGAGTGGATCGCACGCCAATTCGAGGTCCTCCACGACGACGGCGTGGCCTGGAAGGACATGGCCATCCTCTTCCGCAAGAACAAGGACTTCGCCCTGATCGTCGATGTCCTCGGTCGTCACGACATCCCGCTCGAGGTGGCCAATGTGGGTGGGTTGCTGTCGGTGCCGGAGATTTCGTTGCTCAGGGCCTGGCTCACCGTCCTACAGAGTCCCGAGGATTCCACCGCGCTGGCCCAGATCCTCTTCGGGAGCGAGTACCGCATGGGCATGGCCGACCTTGCCGTGCTCACTCGTTGGCTGGGGACTAGGGCACCGGAGAACCTCGACTCCGAGGACCCCGAGCCAGTGACTCTCGTCGAGGCGATCGAGTCCAGCGAGGAGATCGAGGGCCTCGGCGTGGAGGCACGGAATCGTCTTCGCCATTTCCACAAGATCTACCGATTCCTGCTCGTGGAGACCCAGGGGCG
>Ga0307505_10002723_pt1 | contig 11909 bp, 9 predicted proteins | sample 23_S_MG_FD_202183 | JGI IMG/M metagenome (GOLD analysis project Ga0307505, IMG submission 202183) | Soil microbial communities from Populus trichocarpa stands in riparian zone in the Pacific Northwest, United States - 23_S | ecosystem: Environmental > Terrestrial > Soil > Riparian zone > Trees...
GCTGGTGGTCATCACGTCGAACAACGAGAAGGAGCTGCCCGACGCGTTCCTGCGTCGCTGCTTCTTCCACTACATCCGTTTCCCGGACAAGGACACGATGCAGGCGATCGTCGACGTGCACTTTCCCGGCCTGCGCAAGGAACTGCTGGCCAATGCGCTGGCGGTGTTCTTCGGCGTGCGCGAGCTGCCGGGGCTCAAGAAGAAGCCATCGACGTCGGAACTGCTGGACTGGCTGAAGCTGCTGGTCGCCGAGCAGATCTCGCCGGAGGCGCTGCGCAGCCGCGACGACAAGCTCACGGTGCCACCGCTGGCGGGCGCGCTGCTGAAGAACGAACAGGACATGCAGCTTTTCGAGCGGCTGGTGTTCATGGCGCGCAACAACCGCTGACGTCGGGCGCGATGATCGATCCGCAACCCACGGTGCTCGAAGGCCATGGCGTGCGGCTGGAGCCGCTGACGTCCGCGCACCACGATGGCCTCGCCGCCGCGGCAGCCGACGGCGAACTGTGGAAGCTGTGGTTCACGTCGGTGCCCGAACCGGGACAGACGCGCGAGTACATCGACACGGCGCTCGCCGGCCAGCAGGCCGGCCACATGCTGCCATGGGCCGTGCGCGACGCGGCCGGCGGCGACGTGGTCGGCACCACGCGCTACCACGACATCGCGCCGGCCATCGACCGCGTGGAGATCGGCTACACGTGGTACGCGGCGCGCTGCCAGCGCTCGCACGTGAACACCGCCTGCAAGCTGCTGCTGCTGGGCCACGCCTTCGACGCGCTGGGTTGCGCAGTCGTCGGCTTCCGCACCGACAACTTCAACTTCCGCTCGCAGGCGGCGATCGCTGCGCTGGGCGCGAAGAAGGACGGCGTGATCCGCCATCACGCGGCGCGGCGCGACGGCAGCGCGCGCGACACCGTGATGTTCAGCATCCTGCGCGCCGAGTGGCCGGACGTGCGCCGGCACCTCGAACTGCGTCTGGCGCTCCACGCCTGACCATGCTCTACCGCGGCGACTTCCAGGGCGGCTGCTTCTGCGGCGCCGTCCGCTACGGGTTCACCGATGTCTTCGATGCCGGCTACTGCCACTGTTCGATCTGCCGGCGGACCACCGGCGCGCCGGTCATCGCGTGGGCCAATACGCCGCGTGCGGGCTTCCGCGTGACGCAGGGCGAGCCCCGCTTCGTTACAACCTCGCCGGAGTTTCGGCGCGCCTTCTGCCCTGCGTGCGGCACGCTGATGTGGTCCGAAAGCACCGATCCCGGCCGATGGGATCTGGTGTCCGTGCATCACGGCACGATCGACCATGCGGAGCGGATCGAGCCCGCGGTTCACATCTGCCATGCCGATCGACTTGCGTGGTTCGGCATCGACGATGCGCTGCCGCGCTTCGACAGCGCCCGGGCCGAGCACCCCGGGCGTCGCGGCGATGCGCGCTGGCGCGAATCCTGAAGAACGCCGTAGTCTGCAGCCATGCTGATCGACTTCTTCTTCCATCTGCGCGGCGCGAAGCTGAAGGTATCGATCAACGAGTTGCTGACGCTGCTGGAAGCGCTGAAGCGCGGCGTCATCGGCCCGTCGATCGACGAGTTCTATCACCTGTCGCGCGCGACGCTGGTCAAGGACGAGTCGCAGTTCGACAAGTTCGACCGTGCGTTCGGCGAGTACTTCAACGGCGTGACGACGACGCTGGACTTCGCGCGCGACATTCCCGACGAGTGGTTCAAGCAGATGCTGGAACGCAGCTTCACGCCCGAGGAGATCGCGCACCTCGAGAAGCTGGGCTGGGACAAGCTGATGGAGGAGTTCCGCAAGCGGCTCGAGGAGCAGGACGGCGCGCACCACGGCGGCAGCAAGTGGATAGGCTCCGGCGGCACCTCGCCCTTCGGCCACGGCGGCGCGCACCCGGAAGGCATCCGCATCGGCGGCCCCAGCAAAGGCAACAAGTCGGCCGTCAAGGTCTGGGAGATGCGCGGCTATCGCGACTACGACGACAGCATCGAGATCGGCACGCGCAACATCAAGGTCGCGCTGCGCCGGCTGCGCCGCTTCGCGCGCGAGGGCGCGGAACTCGAGCTGGACATGCACGACACCATCGAGTCCACCGCGCGCAACGCCGGCTGGCTGGACCTAAAGCTGGTGCCCGAGCGCCACAACACCATCAAGGTGCTGATGCTGCTGGACGTGGGCGGTACGATGGACGAGCACATTGCGCGCACGGGGGAACTGTTCTCGGCCGCCAAGAGCGAGTTCAAGCACCTGGAGTTCTACTACTTCCACAACTGCGTGTACGAATACCTGTGGCGCAACAACCGGCGCCGCTACACCGAGCGCTTCGCGACGTGGGACGTGCTGCGCAAGTACCCGCACGACTGGAAGCTGGTGTTCGTCGGCGATGCGACGATGAGCCCCTACGAGGTCCTGCAGGCCGGCGGATCGGTCGAGTACAACAACGAGGAGACCGGCGCGATGTGGCTGCAGCGTTTCTTCTCAACCTTCCCGAAGTCCGTGTGGTTGAACCCCGAACCCGAGGGGTTGTGGCAGTACCGCCAGTCGATCTCGATCATCCGGCAGCTGGCCGGCGGGAAGATGTTTCCGATGACGCTGGAGGGGCTGACGCGGGCGATGCGGCAGTTGTCGAAGTAGGTCGCAGCATGCCGATAGAGATCCACCCGGCCACCCGTCATTTCGAGGACTTCGCCGCCGTGGTGGGACCGAAGACCGGGATCAGAGGATGCTGGTGCATGGCTTACCGTTGCTCCGGCCTCGGCTTCGAGGAGCGCATCGCCTACATGCAGCGCGAGTGCGCCTCGGAACCGGGTCCCGGCGTACTCGCCTACGTGGACGGCGAGCCTGCGGGCTGGTGCTCGGTGGCCCCGCGGTCGACGTACCGCCGGCTGATGAACTCCAGAACCATTCCTTTCGTCGACGACCGGGATCCCTGGTCGGTGGTCTGTTTCGTGGTGCGCGCCGGTCATCGCAAACGAGGGCTCATGCATGAGCTCCTCGAGGGCGCGGTGGAGCACGCACGCCGCGAGGGCGGCGAGATCGTTGAAGGCTACCCGGCGGACGCGGGAAAAGGACGGGTCGACACCACCTCCGGCTACGTCGGCACCACCCGTCTGTTCGAGGCGCACGGGTTCGCAAGGGTGATCAAGACTACCGGCGTCAGTGGTGGAAAGCCCCGTTGGGTGATGCGCCGCGAACTCCGGTGATGCGCCGCGAACTCCTACAGCAGATACTCCAGCGTCATCCCCCACACCGGCACCGTCATCAGCGCCAGCGCTGCGCCCAGCGCCGCCATGCGCGCCGACAGGTCATGCTCCATGCCGAACTCGCGTGCCAGCGCCACGGCGCTGACCAGCGGCGGCATGGCCGCCAACAGCACCAGCAGCTTCGTCGCGGCGGCGTCGGCCTGGCCGATCAGCATCAGTCCCGCCAGTATCAGCGCCGGCGCGGCGATCAGCCGGAAGACAAGACCCACGGCCAGCGGCGTCAGTTGTGCACGCGGCGGGAACCCCTTCAGATGCATGCCGATGCCTACGACGGCCACCGGCGTCAGCGTCCGCGCCAGGTCGGCGCTCGCGGTAAGCACGACCTCCGGCAATACGCCGGACGGCAGCAGCGCGCCGACCAGCAGCGCCACCAGCGGCGGCAACGTCAGCACTCGCCGCGCGATGGTGCGCAGGCACACGCGCCCCTGCGACATCACGCAACCGGCCGCCACACCCAGCACGCTGAACGCCAGCGCGCTGCCCAGCACCGCCAGCACGATGGCCATGGCCATGCAGTCGGCGCCGCAGTAGCGCTCGATGAAAGGCAGCGCGAAGCCCGCGGTGCTGCCCGTGCCGCTGGTGAGCATGACCGCGCCGGCCGTCGCGCGCTTCCAGCCCAGCAGCACGATGGCCGCCACACAGCCGGCGATGGCGACGGCGAACACCGACCACAGCCAGGCCGCCGCGCCCAGCATTGCACCTTCCCAGCGCACGTACTGTGCGCTGTTTAGGGCGGCCGCCGGCCACGCGACGTACAGAACCCATGCGCTCAGCGCAGCGGACATGTCCGCGGGCAGGCGACGCAGTCCGGCCAGGGCCCGGCCGATCACCAGGAACAGCGCAATTTCGACAACGGGTGTCATCGCTCGAGTTCCGCTGCGCGGTCAGCGGCCGGCAGCCGTGCGGACGGCAGCAGCCAGGTCGGCATCCGCCTGGACCGAACGGGTGGCGGTGTCGTCCAGCAGCAGCGGCGGCTCCAGTACATCCAGCGACACCGGGTGAAGCAATGCGCTGAACCCATACTCGTCGTCGCGGAACACCAGCACCTCGGCGCGTCCGTTCAGCAGCGGGCCGCCGATGCCGTAGGGGCAGTACAGGTCCATATCCCACTGCATGACGAAGGCGCCCGGCGGAACCAGGTCGCCCTCGATGATCGGCCGGCCGTTGACCATGACGCTGCTATGGTTGGCGCAAACCAGTATCCGGTTCGCGTCGGTGAAGCGCGGCGGATCGGAATCGTCGACCAGCGGATCGACGAAGAGCTCCACTGCCCGGGCGCGCAGACCAGCCGCCGCGTCGTAATCCAGCAGGTCCGCTCGGACAGAAACGGCCTCCCGTGCACCCGCGGGCGCCCTGTCACCCACCTTCTGGCAACCTGCGGGCAGGCTAGTGACCAATCCGATCGCCAGCGTCACGGCGACGGCACGGGACATGCGTAGGTTGAGCTTCGATTGCATCTTTCGCTCCTTCTGGTTCGGGTCGGTTGGCCCGCCGGCCGCCCGGTGGCGGCCGGCCGTAGACTCAGGAGCGATTGCACTGCGGCGCGCGCCGCAAGTCCTAAGGAAACTCTGACGGATTTCTGCTGAATAGCTGAACCAGCGTCGATGAGTGCCTCTGCACCCCAATCCGACGACGACGCACCTCTGCGGATCGGCGACTGGATCGCCGATCCGCGCTCCGATGAGTTGCGTCGCGACGGCCTTACCATCAAGGTCGAGCCGCTGCGCATGCGTTTGCTGGTGGCGCTGGCCCGCAGGCCCGGCCAGGTCGTCCTCAGCAACGAGCTGCTGGATACCGTCTGGAAGGGCGTGATCGTCACGCCCAGCTCGCTGTACCAGAGCGTTGCGCAGTTGCGACAGAACCTCGGCGACGACCCGGCCGCACCTGCCTATATAGAAACGGTGCCGCGCAAGGGTTACCGGCTGATTGCCCCGGTGACGCGCGCAGCGGTAGACACACAGCCGAACGGCGCGGCAGGGTTCGCGGAACAACCCGTGGCCGCTATGCCGGAGCTGCCCGCAGCCGACCCGTCGGCGTCGGCGGCACCGGCGCTGCCGCCGATGGCGGGCGCCGAGCCGGGCACCACATCGCACCTGGCGCTGAACCGACGCATGCTGCTGGGCGCGGGCGCACTTGTAGCAGTTGCCGGCGCGGTCTCGTTGTGGTGGACGGGCCGCCCCGCCCCGGCGCCGCGCCGCATCGCGGTGCTGCCGCTGGACGATGTATCGGCGGCCGGCGCCGACGAGGCGCTGGCGCGCGGCCTCACGGCCGACCTGAACCGCGCGCTGGCGCTGCATCCGGGACTGGAAGTCATCTCGCTGGACGCCGTGCTGCGGCTCGCGCCGGGCAGCGACGCCGCCCGCGAAGCCGGCCGCCTGCTGGCCGCGGACCTCGTGCTGCAAGGCGACCTGAGCCGCGATGGCAACCTGGTGCGCGCGACCTTCCGGCTGATCGAGCAGCCATCGGGCAACCGCGGTGCCGATGCGGCCGTGGATGTCACCCTCGATCGGCTGTCGCATCTGCCACCGCAGGTCGCCCAGCGTGTGATCGCCACGCTGGGCCTGCCGCCGATGCCGCGACCCGCTCCGGCCGTGGACACGAAGGTGTACGAACTGTATCTGGGCGCCTTTGACGAGCTGCGCGTCAAGACACCGGACGGCATCGCCAATGGCCGGCGCCTGCTTACCCAGGCCATCGACATCGATCCGCAGTTCGCGCGCGCCTATTCCCTATTGGGGTCGTCGTGGATCCTCCAGTGGGACGTGGGCGGTGCGCGCGTCGACCGAGACGAAGCCTTCACGCGTGCCGAGCAACTCTATGCGAAGGCGCTGCAACTCGATCCGCAACTGCTCGAGGCGCGTCTGGGTCTGGCGAACACCGCGCGCGAGTTCCGGCGCTACGACGAAGCGCGGCGTGCCTATGAAGCGGTAATGCGCGAAAGCCCCAGCAACATCCAGGCGTACTTCGGCATGGCGCTGGTGGAGGAGAACGACGGCTGGCCGACGCGCGCCATCGACTACTACCAGCGCGCGGCGCTGCTGGATCCCACGCACTTCCTGATTCCGCTGCGCGGCGGGCTCGCGCTGCTGTACGCCGGCCGGCTGGCAGAGGCCCAGGCGAGCTTCGAACGCTCGATCGCGCTGGACGTCACGCGTCCCTACGGACACAACTGCCTGGGCATCCTCAATTGGCTGCAGGGCGAGCTTGCAGCAGCGTTCAAGGCGCACAACCAGGCGCTGCAGCGCGGCCCAGAGCTTCCGAACATATGGGATGACCTGGCATTCGTGTGCCTGGACATCGGACTGCACGCCGATGCGCGGCGCGCCTTCGACCGCCTCACCGCACTGCAGAAAGCGCCCAGCCCCGCGTCGGTGTCATCCGCCTACGCTTGGCTCGCAGCAGGCGCAGCACCGCCGGTTCCGACGGTACTGGCCCAGCGCCTTTACTCTCCCGCGCCGTGGGAGCAGCAGTGGATCCTCGCGCTGTCGGGCCAGCCCGTGCAGGCAGACGATCTCAAGACCCTGGAGGATGGCGGCGAACCGCCGCCGTCGAGGCTTTACGAGATCATTTCCGGCCGCCACAACCTGCTGAACCGGGCAACGCTGCATGCAGCCGCGGGGCAGCGTGACACGGCCGATGCTCTGCTGACCGATGTCGAGCGCGCGCTCGCGCAGTATCAGGAGCGCGGTGTCACCGCGCCGGCGCTGGACTTCCACCGCGCACGTGTCGCCGCGCTGCGCGGCGACGGCAAGGCGGCCGTCGAACACCTGAAACGCGCGGTGGACGGCGGCTGGCGGCGCGCGTGGTGGGCGCGGCGCGACCCGGCGTTCGCGGCGCTCGCCGGTGATGCGGCCTTCGCTGCTGTGGTGCGCCGGATGGAAGAAGCCGTCGAGGTGCAGCGCCGGCGGCTCAGCGCGTAGCGCCGATCCGGCGGGACAGCGCGGCTAGCGCCGCAACCGGGCGCCGAGGTGTGCCGCCGCAATGGCCGGCAGCGACAGCACGCCCAGCAATATCAGCCCCAGCGGCAGCAGCCCCAGGCCGGAGCCTCCAATCAGCATGACGATGGCCTGGCTGAAGATCACGACCAGCGCCCAGCGCCACGGCCGCTGCGGGAACAGCGAACCGAGCACACCTGCCAGCAGCAGCGCGATCGGATAGGAGATGGTCCAGTACCCCGCCCAGTCCCACGGCTCGCGGCGGCCCGACAACGCCGAGGTGGCCGTCCACAGCACGATGCCGCCGACCAGCGCGATGGTGTATGCGAGCCGCGAGGAATCCCGGTACACGCGCAGCCGATCCTGCCGTTCGATCGATTAGCTCACGAACGGCGGCGCCGCCTTCAGCACTTCGTCGATCGTCGTTTGCCCCTTGGCGATCTTCTCCGCGCCGGACACGCGCAGCGAGCGCAGGCCATCGCGTGCGGCCTGGCCGCGCAGCTGCACGAGATCGGCACCTTCGCCGATCATCTTGCGCATCGCGTCGGTCATCACCAGCATCTCGATGAGGCCCGTGCGGCCCATGTAGCCGGTGCGCCGGCATTCGAGGCAGCCCACCGGCTTGTAGACCTTCTCCGGCACGTTGGAGCGCCAAGGATGGACAAGCTCCTTCCACAGCGCCGGATCCAGTTCTTCCAGCGGCGCTTTGCAGTGCGGGCACAGCGTGCGCACCAGCCGCTGCGCGAGGATGCCGATGACGGTGGCGTTCACCAGGTAGTTCGGGATGCCCAGCTCCAGCAGCCGCGCGATGGACGCGGCCGCATCGTTGGTGTGCAGCGTGGAGAACACCAGGTGGCCGGTCAGCGCCGCCTGCACCGCCATGTCGGCGGTCTCCTTGTCGCGGATCTCGCCGACCATGATGATGTCCGGATCCTGCCGCATCAGCGCACGCAGCCCGTCGGCGAAGCCCAGGTCGATGCCGTGCTGCACCTGCATCTGGTTCAGCGCGGGATCGATCATCTCGATCGGGTCTTCCACCGTGCTGACTTTGACCTCGTCGGTCGCGAGCTGTTTCAGCGTCGAATACAGCGTCGTGGTCTTGCCCGAGCCCGTGGGACCGGTGACCATCACGATGCCGGAAGGCCGATGGATCAGGTCTTCCCAGATCTTCGCCTCGTCGGGCGTGAAGCCCAGTTCCGCGTAGCTGCGCACGACGACCTCGGGATCGAAGATGCGCATCACCAGCTTCTCGCCGAATGCAGTGGGCAGCGTGGACAGGCGGATCTCGACTTCACGGCCGGCGTTCGCGCCGCTGGCGATCTTGGTCTTGATGCGGCCGTCCTGCGGACGGCGCTTCTCGATGACGTCCATGCGGCCAAGCAGCTTGATGCGGCTGGTCATCGCCGCCATCACGCCGCCCGGCACCTGGTAGACCTGATGCAGCACGCCGTCGATGCGGAAGCGCGCGATGCCGAACTCGCGGCGCGGCTCCAGATGGATGTCGCTGGCGCGCTGGTCGAACGCATACTGCAGCAGCCAGTCGACGATGTGGATGACGTGCGCGTCGTTGGCGTCGACCTTGCCGCCCAGCTCGACCAGCTGCTCGAAGCTCGACACCAGCTGCGTGGAACCCGACTTCGCGGCACCCTTCACCTGCTGCGCGAGCTTGTAGAACTCGGTGGTGTAGCGCGCGACGTCCTTGGGATTGGACATCACGCGCTTGACCTTCTTCTTGGTGATCTGCTCGATCTCGCGCTCCCAGCCGATCTGGAAGGGCTCGCTGGTGGCGATCGTCACCTCGTCGCCGGTCATCGCGACCGGCAGGATCGAATACGTGGTCGCGTACGACGACGACATCACGTCGACGACGCGTGTGAAGTCCACGCGCAGCGGATCGATGTGGAAGTACGGCAGCCCCGCCTTCTGCGCGAGCCACTGCGTCAGCATCTCCAGATCCAGCAGCTGGCGCTCGGCGTTGGGCGTGCGGTAGTTCATCTCCGCCAGGTTGACCAGCGGATGCCCGGCGCGGTCCCGGCCACCCGAGATCTTGAAGCGCTCGGCATCGCTGGTGGCGAGCAGCCCGTCGGCCACCAGTTGCTTCAGCACGTAACCACCGGTCACGCGGCCGCTGGGCACCGGCGCCGGTGCCGGCGAATGGCCTGCGCCGGCGGCCGGCGCAGGCGCTTTCGGCGGATGCCGGTCGCGCGCGCCGCCCGGCGCATGCTTGTCCGCGTGCTTTTCCGGACTTGCAGTCACGACCTTCAGTGCGGCGCCGCCTTCCTTGGGGTTCATTGCCTGCCTGCTGTTGCCCAAGTCACTGCTGCTATGCCGCGGGCTGCGACACCTTGTAGCGCTTGGCCATCGTCGCCGCGCGATCGGGCGCGCTTTCGAAGTCGGCGACCACCGCGTCCACCGCACGCTTGGTCAGCGGCATGCTCTCCAGCGGTTCGATGTACTTGCGCGCGAGGTAGGATTTCAGCATGTCGGACGACAGCACGTGCGCCTTCTGGTCGTGCTCGCCGGCGAACAGGAACAGCGTCCGCAACGGACTCATCCAGCGCAGCTTCACGCGCACGAACTCCATGCCGTTCCACATCTTGAACCAGTTGCCGCGCTGCCAGCGGCCGATCTCCTCCTGCACGCGGGCGTCCTCGACCGGGTCGAGCCGCGCGATGTCGGTCAGCGGATCGGGCATCTGGATGTCGGCGTGATGCTCCTGCGCCGCGCGCATGATGAGCCCCGTCGACACGCGGATGCCACCCGGCACCGTCGTCACCGGGAAGATGCCCGACAGCTGCATGCCGTCGATCTTCGCGCGCAACTCGGACGTGAGCAGGCTAGACTTGATGTAGGTCGCCTGGTCCACCGGCTTCACCGCCATCGCGTGCGACTCCATCAGGCTCGCGAAAAACTGGTCGCGGTCACGTTCCGACTGGTTGATCAGCGACAGGCCGTCGCGCAGCACGCGCACCATGCCGGGAATCATCTTCACCAGCTTGTTGCGGTCCTCGGTGCTGGCCTTGGGCTGCACCGACCACACCAGCTCGTGGATCACGTCGCGGAACGCCTTCGCGAAGCCGGGCTGCGCCTCGCTGCGCACGGTGGCGCTGACCAGCACCTTGACCCACGGCCCCAGCAGGAACTCCTTGATGTACGGTTCCAGGTCGACGCGCTCGAACGCGCGGCGCACCTGGATCGTCGTGTTGATCGTCAGGATCTCGTGCTTCTCGGCCGCTTCCAGCGCCTTCTTCGCGCGCGACACCGGATCGTTGTCCTCGGGCGCGATGTCGGACACGAAGCGGTCGAACTCGGTGTACACCTTCTCGAACACCGACAGGTCGACCTCGAACTTCTTCAGGATCTCGCCGATGACGCGTTCGACTTCCTTCAGATACTTCTGGTTGTCGTCGCCATAGGGTTCCCAGCCGGCCGACGTACCGGCGATGCGGTCGATCAGCTTGCGCGCCGGATGCGCGCTGGACGCGAAGAAGGCAGCGTCCATCAGCGCAGCCTTCAGCACCGGAAACTGCAGGCGCGACAGCCGCGCCTTGATCTCGGCGGGCACCTGCTTGTCCTGCATCACGTGGTCGAACAGCATGCCGACCAGCTCGATGGTCAGCTTGTCGACGGTGCGCGTCGACTTGGCGACCAGTTCCTCGCGCATCGCGCTGATCGACTGCGCCGGCGGCAGCATCGCGAAGTCGCCGGTCTCGACGAACCGCTCGACGCCCTCGCGCTGTATGTCGCCGATCGATTGCAGCAGCGCCGGTGACGCGGGGCCCAGCGCCGGCAGCGGCGGCAGACGCGAGCCGCGCGCGTTGGACTGCAGCCGCGTCAGCAGTCCACCGAGCAGCTGCTCAGGTTCATCGGGTGCGGCTGCGCGGTGCGATCCGCCCGGACCGCCTTCGGCGGCAGCCACACCACCGGGTCGGCTGATCGGCGCAGTTCCGGGCTGCGTGTTCCCGCTCCACTGACCCGCCGTGCCGGCACCACCCAGTCCCGGCGTCTGCCATCCCGCCGTGGGCTTCGGCACCGCGAGGTTGCGGCGGATCGCACGCACGTCGACACCGTGGTTGGCAAAGTGCTCGAGCAGCTGGCGCGCGACCTTGGACAGCTCCTCGCCCAACGGCTTCTCGTAGCGCGTCAGCAGGAACTCCCACGCCTCCTTGTGCAGTTCGCAGTCCTCGGCCGCACGCAGCAGCGCGCGCACGTAGACGTTGGGTCCCAGCGGATTCTCGGAATTGCGGACGGTGCTGCGGCCTATCACGTAGGCCACGATCAGGTTCAGGTCGCGCAGCACCAGGTCGGCGAAGCCCGCGACCTTGCTGGCGTGGCGCTCGACGACGGTGTTGCTTTCCACCGAGATCGAGTCCACCAGCGACAGTGTTTCCGCATCCAGCGAACCCGGCGGCGGTGGCACGCGGCCGACGGTGATTTCCTGAAACGCATGATCCTGCGCGGCGCGCAGGTGCTCGACGAAGGACTGATGGAACTCGCCGGACTTGGCAGTCAGCAGCCGCTGCACCAGCGGCGAGCTGACGTCGAAGTCCCACGTGCCGGACAGGTCGTCCAGCAGTGCCTTCGTCATGTCCGGGAAGGCCGTGGCGAACAGCTCGTTGGAGATCGCCATGGCCGACTTCATCAGCGCCGACGCCTGCGTGGCAGTGACGTACGGCAGCTCGCCGGAGGGGCGGGGCGCGTCG
>Ga0307505_10002724_pt1 | contig 11905 bp, 14 predicted proteins | sample 23_S_MG_FD_202183 | JGI IMG/M metagenome (GOLD analysis project Ga0307505, IMG submission 202183) | Soil microbial communities from Populus trichocarpa stands in riparian zone in the Pacific Northwest, United States - 23_S | ecosystem: Environmental > Terrestrial > Soil > Riparian zone > Trees...
TAGGGCGTTTCGATCAGCAACTGTGTCTGGGCGCTGCGACGCGACAGCGCCTGCAGTTCCTTCAGCCGCGCGCTGCGGCCGGCGGCGTCCTGCGGCAGGTAGCCCACGAAGGCAAAGCTCTGGCCGTTCAGCCCGCTGGCGGCCAGCGCCAGCAGCAGTGAGCTGGCGCCAGGCAAGGGCAGCACCTCGATGCCCTGCGCATGCGCCGCGGCCACCGCAGCGGCGCCCGGGTCGGCCACGGCCGGCAGCCCGGCTTCCGAGATCAGGCCCAGATCCCGGCCGGCCAGCGCCGGGGCCAGCAGCTCACGCCATGGCAGTTCGCCGGGCGCGGCGCCGCCCTTGGGTGGGCGCGGCAACTCGCGGATGTCGATGGCCTGCAGCGGCCGGCTCAGCGGCACCACGGCATTCACGCGCTTGAGAAAGGCGCGCGTGCTGCGTGCGTCCTCGGCCAGCCAATGGCCCAGCCCGGCGGCGCGCTGCAGCACGCCCAGCGGCAGCTGCTGCTGGATGTCCACCGGCTCGGCGCCCAGATCCAGTGTGTTCGGCACCAGCAGCAGGCGGCCGGCGCTCATCGCGATGGTCGCAGCGGGTCGATGCCGGCCCGGCGCAGCAGTTCGCTGGTGCGGATCAGCGGCAGCCCGACCAGCGCCGTCGGGTCGTCGGACTCGATGGCGCTGAGCAGCGAGATGCCCAATGTCTCGCACTTGGCGCTGCCGGCGCAGTCATAGGGCTGTTCGGTGCGCAGGTAGAACTCGATCTCGTCGTCATCCAGCGCGCGGAAGCTGACCGCCACGCTGTTCAGCGCCGCCTCTTCGAAGCCGGTGCCGGCGCGCACCACCGCCACCGCGGTATGGAAAAGCACCCGGCGGCCGCGCAGGCTTCTCAGCTGCTGCACCGCTCGTTCATGCGTGCCCGGCTTGCCCAGTGCCTGGCCGTCCAGGTCGGCCACCTGGTCGGAGCCGATCACCGCCGCGTCCGGCCGCTTGCTGGCCACGGCCCAGGCCTTGGCCAGCGCCAGGCGCTGGGCCAGCGCCGCCGGTGTTTCATCGGCCAGGGCGGTCTCGTCGACCTCGGGCGAGAGCACCTCGAAGGGCAGGCGCAGGCGCGACAGCAACTCATGCCGGTAGCGCGAGGTCGAGGCCAGGATCAGCGGCGGCGTGCTCATCGGTGAATTCTCCCACCGCCGCTACACTGGCCCGATGCTTCGCCCTTCCTCCAAACCATGACTGCCGCACCCGCCTTCGACCCGCGCCGGCTGGACATGGCTGCCTTCGCGCAGGCCGAAGGCCGGCTCAGCGGCGAATGGCCGCTGGCGACGATGCCGCGGCTGCTGCAGGACGCGTTGCCGCTGTCCGCGGACAGCCCGGCCACGGCGGTCGCCTGGTCGGCCCGCGGTTCGCGCAAGGCGGTGATCGGTGGCGAGCCCGAGATCCGCCTGCAGCTGCAAGCCCACACCACGTTGCGGATGAGCTGCCAGCGCTGCCTGCAGCCGGTGATCGTGGCGCTGGACGTGCAGCCCCGCCTGCGCTTCGTGCGCGGCGAGCAGCAGGCCGAGGCGCTGGACGAGGACAGCGAGGACGAAGACGTGCTGGCGCTGGCGGCCACGCTCGATCTGCTGCAGCTGACCGAGGACGAGCTGATCCTGGCGCTGCCGCTGGTGCCGCGCCACGAGCACTGCCCGCAGCCGTTGCCGATGTCGGTGGGCGAGGCCGAGATCGCATCGGCCGACGATGCCGAACACGCCTTTGCCGGGCTGGCCTCGCTGCTGCGCGACGGTGGCGGCAAGCCCAGCTGATTCCGGCAGGCGGTGTTATACTCATAGGCTTTTTCCGGCCCGGCCTTTTTCAGGTCCGCCGAACGCGGGCCGCGCCCGCAGGAGTCCACCCATGGCTGTCCAGCAGAACAAGAAGTCGCCCTCCAAGCGCGGCATGCACCGCTCGCACAACGCGTTGACCACGCCCGGCACGGCCATCGAGCCGACCACCGGCGAGGTGCATCTGCGCCACCACATCAGCCCCACCGGCTTCTACCGCGGACGCAAGGTGCTGAAGTCGAAGTCCGACGCCTGAGGCAGCGGCGCCGTGCCCCGGGGTCCGGCCCGGGTGCGCTGCGGGCCATCGATCTTGCGCGAAGGCGCATCTTCACCTACCGTAGCTGCGCGGCGCGGTCCTTGACCGAGGCCTGCGCTGCCCAGCCGGTTCTTCCGTGACACACCCCATCGCACCCGAACCCCTCAGCGCGGTCTGCCTTGCCGTGGACTGCATGGGCGGAGACCTCGGGCCCAGCGTCACGCTGCCCGCCTGCCGCGCCTTCCTGCAGCGCCACCCTCAGGCCCAGCTGCTGCTGGTCGGCACTGCCGCGGCGCTGGAAACGGCGCGCGACTGGCCGCGCTGCCAACGCATCGAAGCCAGCGAGGTGGTGACGATGGACGACCCCATCGAGATTGCGCTGCGCCGCAAGAAGGATTCGTCGATGCGCGTGGCCATCAGCCAACTGGTGGGCGTCGACGGCGCCGCGCCGCAAGCCCAGGCCTGCGTCTCGGCCGGCAACACCGGTGCGCTGATGGCGGTGGCGCGCTACATCCTGAAGACGCTGGACGGCATCGACCGGCCGGCCATCGCCACCGTCATGCCCAACCGCGTGGACGGCTACACCACGGTGCTGGACCTGGGCGCCAACGTCGATTGCACGGCCGAGCACTTGCTGCAGTTCGCGGTACTGGGCAGCGCGCTGGTGGCGGCGGTGGACGGCAAGGAAGAACCCAGCGTGGGCTTGCTGAACATCGGCGAGGAAGCCATCAAGGGCAGCGACACCATCAAGCGCGCGGCCGAACTGCTGCGCGCTGCGGCCGCCGATGGGCAGATCAACTTCCACGGCAACGTCGAAGGCAACGACATCTTCAAGGGCACCACCGACATCGTGGTCTGCGACGGCTTCGTCGGCAACGTGCTGCTGAAGTCGGCCGAAGGCCTGGCGACGATGCTCAGCGACTTCATCCGCCAGGAATTCACGCGCGGCCCCTTCAGCAAGCTGGCGGCGCTGGTGGCGCTGCCGGTGCTGCGGCGCTTCAAGCACCGGGTCGACCCGCGCCGCTACAACGGCGCCGCGCTGCTGGGCCTGCGCGGGCTGGTCTTCAAGAGCCACGGCTCGGCCGACGCCTTCGCCTTCGAGCAGGCGCTGGGGCGGGCTTATGATGCGGCCCGCAATCGCCTGACCGACCGCGTGCGCGACCGCATAGCGCTCAGCCGTGCGGCCCAGGCGCCGGTCGATGCCACCGGTACCGTCCAAGCTGCATGAACCCGAACCCCCGCCACACCCGCATCGTCGGCACCGGCAGCTATCTGCCGCCGCGCCGCCTGAGCAATGCCGACCTGGTGCGCCAGCTGGCGGCCCAGGGTGTCGAGACCAGCGACGAATGGATCGTCGAGCGCACCGGCATCCGCGCGCGCCATTTCGTCGACGATGGCGTCAATGCCAGCGACCTGGCGGTGCAGGCCGCGCGCCATGCGCTCGAAGCCGCCGGCTGCCGCGCCGAAGACCTGGACCTGATCATCGTCGCCACCTCGACGCCGGACATGGTGTTCCCGTCCACTGCCGCGATCGTGCAACGCAAGCTGGGCGTGCACGGCTGCCCGGTCTTCGACCTGCAGGCGGTGTGCTCCGGCTTCGTCTATGCGCTGACGGTGGCCGATTCGATGATCCGCACCGGTGCTGCTCGCAGCGCGCTGGTGATCGGCGCCGAAGTGTTCTCGCGCATCCTCGACTTCAACGACCGCGGCACCTGCGTGCTCTTCGGCGATGGCGCCGGCGCGGTGGTGCTGCGCGCCAGCGACACGCCGGGCATCCTGGCCACCGACCTGCACGCCGACGGCCGCCATGCCGACATCCTGTGCGTGCCGGGCACCGTCTCCGGCGGCCAGGTGCTGGGCGATCCGCTGCTCAAGATGGACGGCCAGGCCGTCTTCAAGCTGGCGGTGGGCGTGCTCGAAAGCACCGCCCGCACCGTGCTCGAAAAGGCCGGGCGCGGCACCGAACAGGTGGACTGGCTGATCCCGCACCAGGCCAACATCCGCATCATGCAGGCCACCGCGCGCAAGCTGAAGCTGCCGCTGGACAAGCTGATCGTCACGGTCGACGCCCACGGCAACACCTCGGCCGCGTCGATCCCGCTGGCGCTGGACGTGGCGGTGCGCGACGGGCGCATCCGCCCCGGCCAATGCGTGATGCTGCAGGGCGTGGGCGGCGGCTTCACCTGGGGCTCGGTGCTGCTCGACTTCTAGAACGACATCTGGGGACTGCATGGCTTCGTTCGCATTCGTCTTTCCCGGGCAGGGCTCGCAGTCGGTGGGCATGCTCAACGGCTGGGGCGAGCACCCGGCGGTGCGCGACACGCTGGCCGAGGCTTCGGCCGCGCTGGACCAGGACCTCGGCGCGCTGATGCGCGACGGCCCGCAGGACGATCTCGATCTCACCGCCAATACCCAACCGGTGATGCTGTGCGCCGGCATCGCCTGCTACCGCGCCTGGCGCGCCGAGAGCGGTGCCGAGCCGGCCGCGGTGGCCGGGCATTCGCTGGGCGAGTACAGCGCCCTGGTGGCGGCGGGTGTGCTGACGCTGGCCGACGCGTTGAAGCTGGTGCGCTTCCGGGCGCAGGCCATGCAACAAGCCGTGCCGGTGGGCACCGGCGCGATGGCGGCGGTGCTGGCGCTGGAGCCGGCGCAGGTGGCCGAAGGCTGTGCCAAGGCCGCGGCCGAGAGCGGCGAGGTCGTAGCAGCCGCCAACTTCAACGACCCGCGGCAGACGGTCATCTCCGGCTCGGTGGCTGGCGTCGAGAAGGCGCGCGAGGTGCTCAAGGCGATGGGCGCCAAGCGTGTGGTCAACCTGCCGGTGTCCGCGCCCTTCCACTGCTCGCTGATGCGCCCCGCGGCCGAGGCCTTGCGCCAGCGCCTGGCCGACGTGGCCTTTGCCGCGCCGCGCATCCCGCTGGTCAACAACGTCGATGTCGCCGTGCAGACCGATGCGCAGGCCATCCGCGATGCGCTGTACCGCCAGGCCTTCGGCCCGGTGCGCTGGGTCGAGGTGGTGCAGGCCTTGCGCGCGCGGGGCTTGAGCCACGTGGTCGAGTGTGGTCCGGGCAAGGTGTTGGCCGGCATGGTCAAGCGCATCGATGCCGAGGCCCAGGTGCTCACGCTGTACGACCCGGCAACGCTGGCCGAATGCAAGGAGGCGCTGGCATGAATGCGCAGGTCGCGCTGGTCACCGGCGCCTCGCGCGGCATTGGCCGCGCCATCGCGCGCACGCTGGCCGAGCAGGGCTACAAGGTGGTCGGCACGGCGACCACCGAATCGGGCGCGCAGGGCATCTCCGAGGCGCTGGCCGGCTTTGCCGGCTGCCGCGGCGTGCGCCTGGATGTCAACGACCCGGCCGGCGTCGACGCGCTGGTCGAGGCCATCGTCAAGGAACACGGCGCATTGCAGGTGCTGGTCAACAACGCCGGCATCACGCGCGACCAGCTGGCCATGCGCATGAAGGACGAGGACTGGGCCGCGGTGCTGGACACCAACCTGGGCGCAGTCTTCCGCCTGTGCCGCGCGGTGATGCGCTGCATGATGAAGCAGCGCCAGGGCCGCATCATCAACATCACCTCGGTGGTCGGGGCCAGCGGCAATGCCGGCCAGGCCAACTACGCGGCGGCCAAGGCCGGTGTCGCCGGCATGACACGCGCGCTGGCGCGCGAGCTGGGCAGCCGCAACATCACCGTCAACTGCGTGGCGCCGGGTTTCATCGCCACAGACATGACCGACGCATTGCCCGAGGCGCAGAAGGCCGCGCTGCAGCAGCAGATCCCGCTTGGCCGCCTGGGCACGCCTGAAGAGATCGCGCATGCGGTCGCCTTCCTGGCCTCGCCGCTGGCGGGTTACATCACCGGTGCCGAACTGCACGTCAACGGCGGCATGTTCATGAACTGAATCGCCCGGTGCGGGCCCATCGGCGCCGGGCGGGCGCACTATTAGAATCGCCCGGTTAATCTGAATCCACTCCCGGAGGAGTCATGAGCGATATCGAAGCGCGTGTCAAGAAAATCATTGCCGAGCAACTCGGCGTGCCCGAGTCCGACGTCACCAATGCCAAGGCCTTCGTGGCCGACCTGGGCGCGGACTCGCTAGACACGGTGGAACTGGTGATGGCGCTGGAGGACGAATTCGGCATCGAGATCCCGGACGAAGAGGCCGAGAAGATCACCACGGTGCAGTTGGCGATCGACTACGCCACCAGCCACCAGAAGGCCTGAGCCGAGCCCGGCCCATGAGCCGCCGCCGCGTTGTCGTCACCGGACTCGGGCTGGTCAGCCCGGTGGGCAACACCGTGGCCGAAGGCTGGGCCAACCTGCTGGCCGGGCGCAGCGGCATCGCCAACATCACGCGCTTCGATGCCGCGGCCTTCGCCTGCAAGTTTGCCGGCGAGGTGAAGGGCTTCAATGTCGAGGATTACCTCCCCGGCAAGGAAGCGCGGCACATGGACACCTTCATCCACTACGGCCTGGCCGCGGCGATGCAGGCCGTGCGCGATTCGGGTGTGCTGGTGGGCGATGCGCTGACCGAAGAGACGGCCGAACGCATCGGCTGCCTGGTCGGCTCGGGCATCGGCGGGTTGCCGATGATCGAGCAGACCGACGGCGACTACCGCGAGCGCGGCCCGCGCCGCATCTCGCCCTTCTTCGTGCCGGCCTCGATCATCAACATGATCTCGGGCCACCTGTCCATCAAGTACGGCTTCACCGGCCCGAACCTGGCGATCGTCACCGCCTGCACCACCGGGCTGCACAGCATCGGCGAGGCCGGACGGCTGATCGAATACGGCGACGCCGACGTGATGGTCGCCGGCGGCGCCGAGGCCACGGTCTCGCCGCTGGGTGTGGGCGGCTTTGCCGCGGCGCGCGCGCTGTCGACGCGCAACGACGACCCGAAGACCGCTTCGCGTCCCTGGGACAAGGACCGCGACGGCTTCGTGCTCGGCGAGGGCGCCGGCGTGCTGGTGCTCGAGGAATACGAACACGCCAAGCGGCGCGGCGCCAAGATCTACGCCGAACTGTGCGGCTTCGGCATGGGCGCCGATGCCTTCCACATGACCGCGCCCAACGTCGACGGTCCGAAGCGGGCGATGAAGGCGGCGCTGCGCAATGCCCGCCTCAACGCCGACCAGGTGCAGTACCTCAATGCGCACGGCACCTCCACGCCGTTGGGCGACGTCAACGAAACCAACGCCATCAAGCTGGCCTTCGGCGAGCAAGCCAGGCGCATGGTGGTCAATTCCACCAAGTCGATGACCGGCCACCTGCTCGGCGGCGCCGGCGGCATCGAATCGGTGTTCACCGTGCTGGCGCTGCACCACCAGGTGTCGCCGCCGACTATCAACATCTTCAACCAGGATCCCGAGTGCGACCTGGACTACTGCGCCAACACGGCGCGCGAGATGAAGATCGAGCACGCGGTGAAGAACAACTTCGGATTCGGCGGTACCAACGGCACGCTGGTCTTCCGCCGGGTTTGACGACGCTGCCGTCGCCGCGCATGCGCGTTGCCCCTCCTGTTCAGGCCTTGTCCTGCAGCGCCGGGCCCTGGCGATGGTTCCAGCAAGCCCTGGTCGCGCTGAGCACGGCCGTGGCCGTCGGCTGGGCGGGAGGCCACCTGGGGGCCGAGGGCGCGATGCTGGGCGGTACGGCCCTGGCGCTGGGCTTGGCCGTTGCCGGGTGGGCCGGCCGCCGGCTGCGGGGTACACCGGCCCGCCGGCTGGCCTGGGATGGTGCGGCCTGGCAACTGCAGCCCGAGGGCCCGGCCGGACAGGTGGCGCTGATGATCGACCTGGGCGACTGGATGCTGGTGCGCTTTTCGCCCGGCGCGTATTGGCTGCCGCTGGCGCGTCGCGATGCCGCCGCCGACTGGCAGGCGCTGAGGGTGGCCTTGCATGCCGCGCCGCGGCTGCGGCCAGGCGCATGAACGCCGCCGATTCCGACGCCCAGCTGATCGAGCGCTTCAAACGCGGCGACCGCCGGGCCTTCGAGATGCTGGTGGTCAAGTACCAGCGGCGCATCGAGCGGCTGATCGCGCGCATGGTGCGCGACACCGACCTGGTCGAGGACATCGCGCAGGAGACCTTCATCCGCGCGTACCGGGCGCTGCCGCAGTTCCGTGGCGAGAGCGCCTTCTACACCTGGCTGTACCGCATTGCCGTCAATTCGGCCAAGAAGGCCTTGAGTGACATGAAGCGCGACCCGGTCATTACCGAGGCCGCTTTCGCGCTGCGTGACGAAGACGACGAAACTTCCCGTGCCGGGACTGAACTAACGGACGGCGAAACCCCCGAATCGCTGCTGGCGAGCAAGGAAATCGCTGCCACCGTGAACGCCGCCATCGAGGCCTTGTCCGAGGACCTGCGTCAGGCGATCACGCTGCGGGAGATCGAGGGTTTGAGTTATGAAGAGATTGCCGAAGCGATGAACTGCCCGATCGGTACCGTGCGCTCGCGCATCTTTCGTGCGCGTGAAGCCATTGCCGAGCGGCTGCGACCGCATATCGAGGCCAAAGACGGAAAACGCTGGTAAGCCTTGCCCTGGAGTCGAGCATGAACCATCAACCCCCTGTCGACGCGAACGATCCGCGCTGGCTGCTGTCGGCGCTGGCCGATGGCGAGGCCGATGCCGCTGAAATCGGCCGCGGCTGTGCTGCCTGGTCGGCCGGCGATGGGGCGGCGCGCGAGCGCTGGCATGCCTATCACCTCATCGGCGACGTGCTGCGCAGCGAGAACCTGGCCAGTGCACCCGCGCGCGACCGGACCTTCCTCGAACGCCTGAGCCTTCGCCTGGACGCCGAACCGGCCGTGCTGGCGCCGCAGCCGCTGCAGGCCGCTGCGCCGGCGCGGCGCCGCGGCTGGGTCATGCCGGCGGCACTGGCGGCAAGTGTGATGGCGCTGGCCACGATGCTGGTGGTGGCCATCGGCCCCGGCGGCGGTTCCACGGCGCCGATGCTGGCGGCGGCACCGACTGTGCCCACCGCGGCGCCGGCTGCGGCCACCGCCATCGCAGTGGCCGCACCGGTGGTCGCCGAAGTGGCGCCACCGGGTGGGCGCATCGTGCGCGATGCCCAGCTCGACCGCTACCTGCGCGCGCACCGCGACTACGCCACGGCGCTGCCGGGCTCGCTGCCGGGCGGATCCGGCCGCAGCATCACCAACGTGTCGCTGGACCGCTGAAGCCGATGCGTGCGCCGGCGACCCGCTTGCCCTGGCTCGGTCTGTTCGTGCTGTGGGCGGCGCTGAGCGCGCTGCCGTTGGCGCATGCCGACCCGAAGGAGCCGCAGGGCACGCCCCTGTCCTCTGCCGAGGCGCGCAAGTGGCTGGCGCGCATCCACGTGGCGGCGCACGAGCGCAACTACCAGGGCACGCTGGTCTACAGTGCCGATGGCGCGCTGTCCAGCGCGCGCGTCGCGCACTTCTGCGAAGGCGCGCAATCCTACGAGCGCGTCGAGGTGCTCGACGGGCGCATGCAGCAGATCTACCGCCACAACGACCGCGTCTATACGCTGTGGCCGCGCTCGCGCGTCGCGGTGATCGAGGAGCGCGACCCGCGCCAGGCTTCGCTGCGTCCGGTGATCGAGCCGCGCGCCGAAGAGAACTACGAGCTGCGCGAGCAGGGTGCCGATCATGTCGCCGGGCGCGAAGCGCAGATCCTGCTGCTCAGCCCGCGTGATGCCAACCGCTTCGCGCAGCGCTTGTGGATCGACAGCCGCAGCGGCCTGGTGCTGCGTGCCGATGTGCTCGGAGAACGCCAGCAGGTGCTGGAGTCGAGTGCCTTCTCGCAGGTCGAGGTCGACGTCAAGCCCAGGCCGAAGAGCGTGCTGCAGCCGATGAAGCAGCTCAACGGCTACCGCCAGGTGCGCCCCTCGCAGGTGCCGACGCAGCTGGACAACGAAGGCTGGGTGCTGAACTCGGTGCCGCCCGGCTTCCAGCTGAGCAGTTGCACGCGGCGCACGCTCGATCCGGTGGAAGGTGGCGGCGAGCCGGCGTCGGTGCTGCAGGCGGTGTTTTCCGACGGTCTGACCCATGTGTCGATGTTCGTCGAGCCGCTCGACGTCGCGCGCCACAAGAAGCCGCTGCTCACCCAGCTGGGCGCCACGCACACCTTGATGCAACCCTACGGCGGCGACTGGTGGGTCACGGTGATGGGCGACGTGCCGGCCAAGACACTGAAGCAGTTCCACCAGGCCCTTGAACGGCGCCGCTGATCCCCACATACCGTTGACGGCTGTTCGCCGCGACTTCGCAGGAGTTCGAATGCGTTCCAGAGTTTCAGTCTTTCAGCTCGATGCCCGTATGCGTGTGCTGGGGCTCGGCTTGGCGTTGCTGCTGGCGCTGGCCGCCTGGCCGGCGCTGGTGCGGGCGCAGTCGCTGCCGGACTTCACCGAACTGGTCGAGCGTGTGGGTCCGGCGGTGGTGAACATCCGCACGCTGGAGCGCGGTCGCCAGGCATCGGCCGGCGGTGCCGAGGTCGATCCCAATGTCGAGGAGTTCTTCCGCCGCTTCGGCATCCCGCTGCCCGGCGGCCCGGGCCAGCGCCGCGGCCCGCGCGGCGGCGACGACGAGCCGCAGCAGCGTGGTGTGGGCTCGGGCTTCATCCTCAGCGCCGATGGCTTCGTCATGACCAATGCCCATGTGGTCGATGGTGCCGACGAGGTGCTGGTCACGCTGTCGGACAAGCGCGAGTTCAAGGCGCGCATCGTCGGTACCGACCGGCGCACCGACATCGCCGTGGTCAAGCTCGAAGCCGCCGGGCTGCCCTTCGTGAAGATCGGCGACAGCGACCGCCTGAAGGTCGGCGAATGGGTGGTGGCCATCGGCTCGCCCTTCGGCCTGGAGAACACCGTCACCGCCGGCATCGTCAGCGCCAAGCAGCGCGATACCGGCGACTACCTGCCCTTCATCCAGACCGACGTGGCCATCAACCCCGGCAATTCCGGCGGCCCGCTGCTCAACCTGAAGGGCGAGGTGGTGGGCATCAACTCGCAGATCTTCAGCCGTTCGGGCGGCTACATGGGCATCGCCTTCGCCATTCCCATCGCCGATGCGATGCGCGTGTCGGAACAGCTGCGCACCACGGGGCGTGTCATCCGTGGGCGCATCGGCGTGCAGATCGCTCCGGTGACCAAGGAAGTCGCCGAATCCATCGGACTGGGCAAGCCCACCGGCGCGCTGGTGCAGAACGCCGAGGCCGGCGGGCCCGCAGACAAGGCCGGCATCGAGGCCGGCGACATCATCACCAAGGTCGACGGCAAGGTGGTCGAGAAGTCGGGCGACCTGCCGCGAATGATCGGCAACACCAAGCCCGGCACCAAGACCACGCTGCAGGTCTTCCGCCGCGGCAGCAACAAGGACATCACCGTCACCGTGGCCGAGTTCGAGGCCGACAAGCCGATGCGCCGAACCAGCGATCCGGGCACGCCGCCCGCGCCCAAGGGTGCGTTGGGCTTGTCGGTGGCCGACCTCAGTGACGCGCAGAAGCGTGAGATGCGCCTGCGTGGCGGCGTGCGCGTCGAGGCGGTCGATGGTGCCGCGGCGCGCGCGGGGCTGCGCGAAGGCGATGTCATCCTGTCGATGGACAACACCGAGATCGCCGACGTCAAGCAGTTCAACCAGCTCGCGCAGAAGGCCGAAGGCGCCAAGGCGGTGAGTGTGCTGGTGCGGCGTGGCGAAGCCGTCAACTACCTGGTCATCAAACCGGCACGCTGACGCACCCTTGAGCCCCCGATTGGCCGAGTGCGGCCAGGGGTGTTTCCATGATGCGGGATCGTCAATTTTCGTGCCTGCGGACCTTGGGCGGACCCGACCGGACGGTTGGTTAGTGACCTGTCAC
>Ga0307505_10002725_pt1 | contig 11904 bp, 11 predicted proteins | sample 23_S_MG_FD_202183 | JGI IMG/M metagenome (GOLD analysis project Ga0307505, IMG submission 202183) | Soil microbial communities from Populus trichocarpa stands in riparian zone in the Pacific Northwest, United States - 23_S | ecosystem: Environmental > Terrestrial > Soil > Riparian zone > Trees...
GCCTCGAAGAGGCCGAGTTTCTGGGACGGCTGTTCGATCTCCAAAAGCTGCCCTCGACGGACAGCCGCTTTCCGGACGCGGCGGGCGACATCTGGCAGCACCGCGTCAACAACTACGACTGGGATGCTGACTGGGTCTTCCATGACAGCCGCTTCAACCTGGCTCATGGGGACGACGATGCGTTTCTCCGGTTTCTCTGCGAGATGCTGCATCCGGTCGTCCGGCCCGACGCCACCGAGGCCGAGCGGTTGCGCCAGATGTTCAACCAGTTCCTTCGAAAGGATGGCTTTGAGCTGGCCGAGCGCACGCGCATCTCCGGCCGTCCCGTCTATGTCGGCCGCTTCATTGGCGTTGGGCAGACGCCAGGCTTGGCGGCGGCCCGCGAGACGCTCGCGGGAACCGACCCTGGCTATGTGAGCCAGCAGATCACGCGGATGGAATCCGCCGTCAGCAACGACCCCGGCCTGGCCATCGGCACTGCCAAAGAATTGGTCGAAACCTGCTGCAAGACGATCTTGACCGCGCGGGCTGTCGAATTCTCGAGGAACGCGGACATCCCCGAGCTGGTGAAGCTGACCGCCAAGGAGCTGGACCTGACGCCAGCCGACATTCCTGAGCAGGCCAAAGCCTGCGAAACCATCAAACGCCTTCTGAGCAACCTCGCCAGCATCACGCAAGGCGTTGCAGAGCTGCGCAACCACTACGGGACAGGGCACGGCAAGGCTGCTGGCGCCAAGGGCCTCCAGCCGCGCCATGCCAAGCTCGCGGTCGGCGCCGCCTCGACGCTGGCGGTGTTTCTGGCCGAGACGCACAACGAGCGCGCGCCATAACGGCGCCAGGCATGAAGCGGACGCGGAGCCCCCCGAATATCATTGAAAGCTATGGCCATCGACCTGCGAACCCTAGGCTCCAAGCTCGCCAAATATCGAGAACAACTCAAAGAGTCCATCGTCGAAGTCGCGTCTACGACTGCCATTGACGCCGCTCGCCTGGCTGCCATTGAAGCTGGCCAGGCCGAGCCCACGGGCGACGAGGTGCTGATCTTGGCGGACCACTACCGCTGCGACTTCAAGTTCTTCATTTCCAACGAGCAGATCGCGCCGTTCGAGCAGACCGAGACGCTCTACCGGGCGCACGGCAACGACTTCACCAAGGAGGATCGCCGCGCCGTCCAGGACTTTCTCTACCTGTGCGAGACGGAAGACTTCTTGATGCGAGAGCTCGGCCGCCCGCCGAAGAGCTTCTCGTTTGCGCCGACCGGCACTTTCTTTAAGGCGCACGGCGAGGCCGCCGCCGCGAGCCTTCGCGCCGCGCTGGGGTATTCCGACCGGGAAGTCCCCCGCGATGTCTATGCAGAGTTCCGCAGCGTTGGCGTCCATGTTTTTCGGCGCAAGCTCGGAAACTCCAACATCTCCGGCCTGTTCATCATGCATCCGGTCGCGGGCAAATGCGCCTTGGTCAACCACAGCGAGGACATCTATCGCCAGCGGTTCAGCGCCGCCCACGAAATGGCTCACGCCATCTTCGATTCCACCCAAGGAGCCAGCGTCAGCTTTGAAGGTCCGAGCGGATCGGACATGGTGGAGTTGCGAGCTAACCGCTTCGCCTCCTGCTTTCTCATGCCGCCCGCTTTTCTAGCTCAGCTTCCGGACCCCGCCCGGTGGTCGGACGTCGACGCGCAGCGATGGGCCAACGAACTGCGCGTGAGCTGCGTCGCCTTGGCTATCGCGCTCAAGGAAGCCAAGCTCATCGACGCGGCGGCCTACAACCGCATTCGCAAACTGCGCGTGCCACGCGAGGCCAAGGTCGACCCCGAGCTGCCCGAGAGCCTCAACGCCACGCAGCGGGAGCGCAAGGCCCGCCTTTTGGAGTCGGGCCTCTCCGACCATTACGTCGGCCTGTGCTTTGAAGGGTTTAGCGCCGGCGTGATCAGCATCGGCCGGCTGGCCGAGGCGCTGCTGTGCAGCCACGGCGAGCTCGCCGAGCTCGCGGCTTTATACGGCCGGACTCTCCATGGCCATTGATCCGTCGAAGTTTCACCTGGTCAACGTCGCCGACACCTGCTCGGTGTGGAACGTGCTTTCGTCGGTCACCCTGCACTCGGCCGCAAAAGAAGCGCGCTGCGAGTTTTGCATCACCAGCTTCGTGCGCTACGAATGCCTGAACAAGCCGCGCAAGAAGACGCCAACCGCTGCGGAAACTGAGCTCATGCGGCGGCTAGCCCAGGAGCAGAGGCGCGGGGGCTTTGCCGCCTACTCGTGCGACATCGGCGACCTGCAGGCGATCAGGCTGCTGGAAAGCCGCAAGCGCCTTGGCAAAGGCGAACTCTCGTCCATCGCATTCGCCATGAAGATCGGGCAAGCAGTCATCACAGACGACATGAAGGCCCGCAAGCTCGCAGAGGACTCTGGGCACGCCCACATTCAGACCACGCCGCACCTGTTCTCGTGGTTGATCTTCAAGGGGCGGCTTGGCGACTCCGACAAGGGAACAGTGATCGCTCAGCACAGAGCCATGGACCGGCCACTGGCGCCGCATTTCGAGACAGCCTACGAGATGGCCCTGCAATGCAGGCTCAACGCGGCGCCATGAAGATCAAACTCGCGCGCAAACGGCCGGGTCGACTCATCATCAATCCGATCCATCAAATGCTGGGACTGAACACTCAGCTACGCGAGTTGAATTGCCCGACGTTCGGCAGCGTGGCTGGTTTGGCAGACTCCGTTGGGCAAGCGGTGCCACATCAGCCTTTATAGTGGAACGGGCGTCCCCCGCTAAGGGAACTCGTCCAGGTTCCCCGAGGCGGCTGAAGGGAAGGTCTGCGGCAAAGATGTCGGAACAGCGAATGTCCTTTGAGGATCGGGACTGCGAGTTCGAGCCGCAGAGAAGCAGTCGCCGACCTGGTACTCGATGGCTCGTGGAGATCAAGCGGCGGCAGTACGTCGTATAGCCGCCGTTCGTGCCAACGCTCCGCCAGAGCGCTCAATGACTGCTTGGTGTCGAACGCGTCATTACGTGCGCGGTCGGCCAGTGACGGCAGCCGCTGCAAAGCGGTCACCTGACGACGAGAAGGACTGCAACGGGGTCTACACCGGCTTTGTCATATTGGTGAGAACAGCCGCCGGGCGGTTCTCGCGTCCTTCAGCCGTTCGCTGCGCGCACGTCCGCGTCACGCAGCGACGGCACGCACTGGCAGATGAAGCGCACCGCGAAGTCGCGCAGATAGTGCCCCTTGCGCACGCCGATACGCGTGGTGCTCTGCGCGAACAGGTGGTCGGCCGGCAGCAGCGTCAGCCCGCGGTCGCGCTCCGGCGCGAAACCGATGGGCGCGATGATGCCCACGCCCAATCCCAGCTCAACGTAGGTCTTGATGACGTCGGTGTCCAGCGCCGACAGCACGATGTCGGGCTGCAGCCCGGCCTCCTGGAAGGCCTGGTCGATGCGCGCGCGGCCCACGAAACCGTGGTGATAGGTGACGATCGGATGGCGCACCAGCGCCTGAAGCGTCAGCGGCTGCCGCTGTGACTGTGACCCCGCGAGCGGATGGTCCTGCGGCACCACGCAGGCGTGGTGCCACGAGTAGAACGGAAACGACGCGATGTCCGGCTCGTCGGCCAGCGCCTCCGTGGCCACGCCGACGTCGGCCTCGCCGGCCATCAGCATCGCGACGACCTCGTTGGGGCTGCCCTGATGCAGCAGCAGGTGCACCTTCGGAAAGCTGGCCTTGAAGGCCGCGACCACCGGCGGCAGCGAGTAGCGCGCCTGCGTATGCGTGGTGGCGACGACGAGTTCGCCCTCGTCGCGCTTCGCATAGTGCTCGCCCAGCCGCTTGATGTTGCTGGCGTCGAGCAGCAGCCGCTCGACGATGGGCACCAGCTCGCGCCCCGGGTCGGTGAGCCCCAGCAGCCGTTTGCCGCGCCGTACGAAGAGTTCGACGCCGAGCTCCTCCTCCAGATCGCGGATGTGCTTGCTGACGCCCGACTGCGACGTGTACAGCGCCTCGGCCACCTGCGTCAGGTTGAAATTGCGTCGCACCGTCTCGCGGACGATGCGCATCTGCTGGAAGTTCATCGTCGCAACGCGCGCGTCGGCGCGGCTCACCCGCTAGGCAGCCAGGCCCTCCGTGAACACGCGCAGCGCGCGCGGACGCACGACGAGCTGCTCGCCGATCACCGGGTTCAGGAGTTCGGCCTCCTCGCGCGGCAGCTCGACTTCGATGATCTCGTCGGCATCGTCGCGGTCGAGCTCCAGCAGCACGCTGGAGCCGCGCACGTAGCGGCGCACCAGCCGCACGGCAATGCCGTCGGCGCCCGGGAAGTACCGTTCCACCTGCAGCTCGTGCGGGCGCGCGAAGGCCACGGCCGGCACCTCGGCGCCGGCTTGCGCCAGCCCGGGCGCTGCATGATGGAAGTGCCCGTTGCTGAAGGCGCCCTCGGCCGCGCGCCCCTCGAAGCGGTTGGCAGAGCCGAGGAAGCCGTAGACGAAGGCATTGGCCGGGTGCGCATACACCTCCTCGGGCGTGCCGATCTGTTCGATGCGGCCGGCGTTGAGCACGACGACCCGGTCGGCCACCTCCAGCGCCTCTTCCTGGTCGTGCGTGACGAAGACGCTGGTCACGTGCAGCTCGTCATGCAGCCGGCGCAGCCAGCGACGCAACTCCTTGCGCACCTTCGCGTCCAGCGCGCCGAAGGGTTCGTCCAGCAGCAGCACGCGCGGCTCCACGGCCAGCGCGCGCGCCAGCGCGATGCGCTGCCGCTGGCCGCCCGACAGCTGGTTCGGATACCGATCGGCCAGCCAGTCGAGCTGCACCAGTTTCAGCAGCCGGTGTACGCGCGCGCGGATGTCGGTTTCGGCCGGGCGGTCGCGCCGCGGGCGTACGCGCAGGCCGAAAGCGACGTTGTCGAACACCGTCATATGGCGGAACAACGCATAGTGCTGGAACACGAAGCCCACCTTGCGCTGCTGTATCGCGACCTCGGTCGTGTCCTCACCCTGTACTTCCACCGTGCCCGTGTCCGCCGTCTCCAGCCCGGCGATGATGCGCAACAGCGTCGTCTTGCCGCAGCCCGAAGGGCCCAGCAGCGCGATCAGTTCGCCGGTTTCGATGTCCAGCGACACGTCCTTCAGCGCCGCGAAGTTGCCGAAGCGCTTGCCGATACGGGAAATGCGGATGCTCATTGCGTGATCCTCGGAACGACGCTCAGGCAGCTGCCAATGCGCCATGGGAAGGGACAGCTGCCGAGTCCTGCGACTCGGCGGCGCGGACGGCCGCGGCGTGCGCGCGTTCCTCCCGCCATTCGACCAGTGCCTTGACGGCCAGCGTCACCAGCGCGAGCAGCGCCAGCAGCGATGCCACCGCGAAGGCCGCGGAGAACTGGTACTCGTTGTAGAGGATCTCCACGTGCAGCGGCATCGTGTTGGTCTGGCCGCGGATGTGGCCTGATACCACGCTGACCGCACCGAACTCGCCCATTGCGCGGGCGTTGCACAGGATGACGCCGGTCAGCAGCGCCCAACGCACGTTGGGCAACGTGACGTGCCAGAAGGTCTTCAGCCCCGATGCACCGAGCGTCAGCGCCGCTTCCTCCTCGTCGGCACCCTGCGCCTGCATCAGCGGGATCAGCTCGCGCGCGACGAACGGAAAGGTCACGAAGATCGTCGCCAGCACCAGTCCCGGCAGCGCGAAGATCACCTTGATGTCGTGCGCCTGCAGCCACGAGCCGAACCAGCCATGCGCGCCGAAAACCAGCACGAAGACCAAGCCCGCGACCACCGGCGATACCGAGAACGGCAGATCGATCAGCGAGATCAGCACCTGCTTGCCGCGGAACTCGAACTTGGCGATCGCCCAGGCGGCTACCACGCCGAACACCAGGTTCAACGGTACTGCGATGGCCGCCACCAGCAGCGTCAGCCGTATCGCCGACCATGCGTCGGGATCGACCAGCGCCGCGAGATAGGCGTGCCAGCCCTTGCGCAGCGCCTCGATGAACACGATCGCCAGCGGCATCAGCAGGAACAGCGCCAGGAAGCCCAGCACCAGCCCCAGCAGCAGCCAGCGCACGCCGCGCGGTTCGGTGTTCGCGCGCGACGGTATGAAGCGATTCGAACCGGCCATCTACCGACTCCCGCGCCGCGCCTGCCAGCGCTGCAACAGATTGATCGCAAGGATCAGGCTGAAGGAGATCACCAGCATCGACAGCCCGACAGCGGCCGCGCCGGCGTAGTCGTACTGTTCCAGCTTCGTGATGATCAGCAGCGGCGTGATCTCCGACACGAACGGCATGTTGCCGGCGATGAACACCACCGAGCCGTATTCGCCGATCGCTCGCGCGAAGGCCAGCACGAAACCGGCGAACAGGGCGGGTGCCAGCGTCGGCAGCACCACCTTGACGATGGTCTGCAGCCGCGATGCGCCCAGCGACGCGGCGGCTTCTTCGTATTCGCGGTCCAGGTCCTGCAGCACCGGCTGCACGGTACGCACGACGAAGGGCAGGCCGATGAACACCAGCGCGACGAATATGCCCAGCGGCGTGAACGCCACCTTGATGCCGATCTGCGCCAGCCATGCGCCGATCCATCCGTTGGGCGCGTAGAGAGCAGTGAGCGCGATGCCGGCCACCGCCGTCGGCAGCGCAAACGGCAGATCGACGATCGCGTCGACCAGGCGGCGTCCCGGAAACGGATAGCGCACCAGCACCCAGGCCGTCAGGCCGCCGGCAAAGAGATTGACCAGCGCCGCGGCCAGCGACACCAGGAAGGTCACGCGATAAGACGCCACGACGCGCGGCTCTGTGACGACGGCCCACAGATCGCTCCATCCCAGCCCGGCGCTGCGGAACACCAGCGACGACAGCGGAATCAGCACGACCAGACTCAGATAGGCTAGCGTCAGACCCATTGTCAGCCCGAACCCGGGCAGCACGCGCTTGCTGCGGCGTGCGGCGGGTGGCGCGTCGACCACGCCGGGCAATGCGACGGCACTCACGACGACCCCTCTACTTCTTGCCGGTCGCCGCGATCACGCGATCGAAGATGCCGCCGTCGTCGAAGTGCTGCTTCTGCGCCTGCTGCCAGCCGCCGAAAGCGTCGACGTAGCTGACGTTGAGCAGCGTGGTCTGCGCGCTCTGGGAGAGCGCGGTGCCGGACGAGGCCAACAGCGCCGTCGCGGGCACAGCGCGGAATGTCGAGGAAATCATGGATGAGCCGAACGCCGTTGTTGGAACGGCGACGGTAAGCGCAATTCATGTTGCGCCTAATATCAATTGCGCACTTGCTCCAGCGCCGTGGTGCTAAGCGCACTGCGGCCGCAGTCAGCAACCGGAATAAGCAGCGCATGATTTGTTCGTTGGCAATGGCCGCCACGGACGCCACACTCTTCGCAGTCGGCCGCAATCTCCCGGTAGCCGACTGTCTCCTCGGGCCACGCACGTGACGTGGGTTGGCCTTCACGGACGCGCCGGTCATCCGGCGCGTCCTTCCTTTCAGCGCATGGCCGCTGCGCACCGGCGTTTTGCGCCCGGAGCAGCGCTGGCTAGAATGGCGGCCCTGCGTCGCCGGGTTTCTCGACGGCCGCGCATACCGATGCAACCCGCCTCCTCTTCCGTGTCGCGCGTGTCGCGCTGGAGTCTCGCCGCCAAGCTCGCGCTGCTGATCGGGTTGCCCGCGGCTTACCTGCTGATCCCGCCGCTGCGCCAGCAGATCGACCAGTGGATCTTCCTGCTGGGCATGGTCGACGTGGCCGCCGTGCGCGGCTACGTACAGAGCTACGGGGCGTGGGCACCGCTGGTGTCCATCGGCCTGATGATGCTGCAGGCCGTGCTGGCTCCGCTGCCCGCCTTCGTCATCACCTTCGCCAACGCCGCGGTGTTCGGCTGGGCGTGGGGTGCGGCGATCTCATGGACCGGCGCGATGCTGGGCGCGGCGCTGTGCTACGGCCTGGCGCGCTGGTACGGACGCGGCCTGGTCGAGAAGCTGACGCCGCCCGGCACGCTGCAGCGCTTCGATCAGTTGAGCGAGCGCTGGGGGCTGTGGGCCGTGCTGGTTGCGCGGCTGTTGCCCTTCGTGCCATTCGATCCCGTTTCCTATGCAGCGGGCGTGGCGCGCATCGGCTTCTGGCGCTTCCTGCTGGCCACCGGTGCCGGCCAGTTGCCAGCCACCATCGTCTACTCGCTGGCCGGCGATCTGCTGGCGGTGAACGTGCAGTGGCTGGCGCTGGGCATCGCCGCAGTCTTCGTCATCAGCACGCTGGTCGCCGTGTTCGGCACCTGGCGGAAGAAGCCGATTGCTCAATGATTGGGCATCGATGACAAGCCGGCACCGTCCGCGCTGTCCGGCTGCAGCGCGCTTACCAGGCCGCGATGACCGATCCCTTGAACTCGCTGTCGATGAAGCGCTTCACCTCGTCGCTGTGGTAGGCCTTGACCAGCTTGGTGACCGCCGGCTGGTCGCGGTCGGATGCCCGCACCGCGATGACGTTCGCATAGGGTGACTTCGCCGATTCGGCGGCGATCGCGTCGCGGTTCGGCTGCAGGCCCGCCGGGATCGCGTAGTTGGTGTTGACGGCTGCCGCGTCGAGTTCGTCCAGCGAGCGCGCGAGCTGCGCGGCGTCCAGTTCGATGATGCGCAGGCGCTTCGGGTTCTCGGCGATGTCCGCCGGACTGGCCCGCAGTCCCGCGTCGGGCTTGAGCTTCAGCAGCCCCTTTTCCTGCAGCAGCAACAGCACGCGGCCGCCGTTGGTGGGATCGTTGGGAATGCCGATGCGGCCGCCGTCCGGAATCTGATCCAGCGACTTCACGCGCTTCGAGTAGATACCGATCGGAAAGGTCACGGTCTGCGCGACCGACACGATCTTGTAGCCGCGGTCCTTCACCTGGTTGTCCAGATAGGGCTGGTGCTGGAAGCTGTTGGCGTACAGGTCGCCGGCCGCCAGCGCGGCGTTCGGTTGAACGTAGTCGTTGAACTCGACGATCTGCAGCTTCAGCCCGTCGCGCTCCGCGACCTTGCGCACCACTTCGAGGATCTGCGCATGCGGGCCGGCGGTGACACCGATCTTCAGCGGTTTGTCCTGGGCGATTGCGGCACCGCCGCCCAGCAGCAGCGCAGCTGCCAGCGCAACGCCTGCGCGGCGCAGATTGATGAGGTTCATCGTGTCTCTCCTTTGCATGAGTATTCGAGGGCGCGCGGCGCGTGCCCGGTGACGAAATTGCCCGGTTAGCGGTGATCGACGTGCCGCGCGATGCGGTCGCCGGACCACTGGATCAGCTGCACCAGCACGATCAGCAGCAGCACGACGGCGGCCATGACTTCGGGCATGAAGCGCTGGTAGCCGTAGCGGATGCCGAGGTCGCCCAGCCCGCCGCCGCCCACCGCGCCGGCCATCGCCGAGAATCCGGTGAGGCTCACCAGCGTGATGGTCATCGCGGCGACCAGCGACGGCAGCGCCTCGGGGATCAGCACCTTGCGCACGATCTGCGCGGGGGTGGCGCCCATCGCCTGCGCCGCCTCGATCAATCCGCGCGAAACCTCGCGCAGCGAGTTCTCGGCCAGGCGCGCGACGAAGGGAATCGCCGCGATGGTCAGCGGCACAGTGGCCGCAACCGTGCCGATGGATGTGCCCACCAGCCAGCGCGTGAACGGAATGATCGCGACCATCAGGATGATGAACGGCGTCGAGCGGAACGCATTGACGATCGCGCCCAGCACGCGGTTCAGCTTCGGTCGCTCGAGCAGCCCGCCGGGTGCCGTGATGATCAGCAGCACGCCCAGCGGAATGCCCAGAACGAAGGCAAGGCCACCGGCCACGCCGACCATCGCCAGCGTCTCCAGCAGCGACCAGCCCAGCAGTGCGAGCAGCTCAGGCGACATCGGCACTCTCCGCGTTCTGCACGACGGCGCCCGCGTCGCCGGCGGCCTCCGGTGCGATTTCGACGGGCTGCAGTCCGGACGCCGCCAGCCGCAGCCGTGCGCGCTGCAGTGCGGCCGCGTCGCCGCGTACCAGCAGCCACAGCGAGCCCGCCGCGCTGCCCTGGTAGTTCTCCACGTGTGCCTGAATGAGCGACGCAGCCAGCGCCGGCTCGCGCAGCAGCTCGGCCAGCGCGCCCAGTTCGCCGTCGGCACCGACAGGCAGCTTCCATAGCTGCGCGCCGGGGCCCGCTTCGGCCGCGAGCTGCAGCGCGTGCGCGGGCACGCCCTGCTCGACCGCCTCGCCCACCAGCGCGCGCGTTGCAGTGGCCTGCGGATGTGCAAACACGTCGCGCACCGTGCCCTGCTCCACGACGTGACCCGCGTCCAGCACCGCGACGCGGTCGCAGATGCGCTGCACGACCGGCATCTGATGGGTGATCAGCACGATGGTCAAGCCCAGTTCGCGGTTGATGCGCGACAGCAGCGCCAGTATCGAACCCGTGGTTTCGGGATCCAGCGCCGACGTGGCTTCGTCGGACAGCAGCACGCGCGGCTCGCTGGCCAGCGCCCGCGCGATGCCCACGCGCTGCTTCTGACCGCCGCTGATCTGCGCGACGTAGCGGTCGCGCAGTGTCGCCAGGCCCACCAGCTCCAGCAGCGGCTCGACGCGCCGGCGGATCTGCGCGGCCGACAGGCCTTGCAGTTCCAGCGGCAGCGCGACGTTGCCGTACACCGTGCGCGACGACAGCAGGTTGAAGTGCTGGAAGATCATGCCGATGCGCCGGCGCGCGGCGCGCAGCTGCGCTTCGTCCAGCGCGCCGAGGTCATGGCCATCGACCAGCACGCGGCCGTGCGTCGGCGTTTCCAGCCGGTTGATGCAGCGGATCAGCGTGCTCTTGCCCGCGCCGCTGCGGCCGATGATGCCGAACACCGATCCGGCCGGGATGGCCAGCGAGACGTCGCGCAGCGCGTGCACGGCGCCGGCCGGCGTCGCGAAGGTCTTGGTCAGCGACTGCAGCGTGACCGGCGCACCGCCGTGTGCAGCCTCCCGCGAGGCGACATGCGACGCCGGAGTGGCGTCGCGCGGCAGGCCTGAGCCTGCGGACAGCGCGCCGGAGTCCATGGCGAGGAAGGGAAGACGGGGAGTAAACACAGGCAACGGGCCGCAGCGCGGCGATCATGGAACCGTCGCCACTGTAAGCCGTCTACATTGCAGTGCAGCAATGACTTTGCCATATGTAAATGCCGGCGGCGACCGGAGTTGGCGCAGCCGTGCGGACCTGACCGGCGCGACAGCCGACAGCGGCGTGCGACGGACAGAGGAAGCGGCGAGCCGGCCGCCGCTGGTTGTCTAGATGCGCGCCAACGCCCGCGCCAGATCGGCCTGCAGGTCGGCCACGTCCTCGACGCCTACCGACAGCCGCACCAGCCCGTCGTCGATGCCCAGCCCGGCGCGCGTGGCGGCGGGCAGGCTGGCGTGCGTCATCAGCGCTGGATGCTCGATCAGGCTTTCGACGCCGCCCAGGCTTTCGGCCAGCGCGAAGACCTCGCAGGCCTCCAGGAAACGCCGCGCGCCTGCTTCGTCGGTCGCCAAGTCCAGCGAGATCATGCCGCCGTAGGCATTGCCGCCGCCGCTGCCGACCATCTGCCGTGGCGCGAGCGCGTGCTGCGGGTGCGACGGCAGGCCCGGGTAGCGCACACGCTTGACCTGCGGCTGCCGCTCCAGCCATTGCGCGAGCGCCAGCGCATTCGCGCAGTGCCGTTCCATGCGCAGCGCCAGCGTCTTCACGCCGCGCAACGCGAGGAAGCTGTCGAACGGCCCGGCGATCGCGCCCACGGCGTTCTGCAGGAAGCTCAGCCGCTCGCGCAGTTCGGCAAGACGTTCGCCTTCGCCCACTACCGCAATGCCGCCGATGACGTCCGAGTGGCCGTTCAGGTACTTCGTTGTCGAATGCACGACCAGATCGAAGCCCAGTTCCAGCGGTCGCTGCACCCACG
>Ga0307505_10002726_pt1 | contig 11902 bp, 13 predicted proteins | sample 23_S_MG_FD_202183 | JGI IMG/M metagenome (GOLD analysis project Ga0307505, IMG submission 202183) | Soil microbial communities from Populus trichocarpa stands in riparian zone in the Pacific Northwest, United States - 23_S | ecosystem: Environmental > Terrestrial > Soil > Riparian zone > Trees...
GCCAGCCCATCGACCTGGGGCTGCCAGAGCTGCGCGTCGCACAGCAGGCCGGGGAGGAATACGACGGGTTGCATCATGCGATCGGCTCGCTTTCTGAAAAAGCCTGTCGGGCAGCGCGCATGATAGACGCTGCGCGAGGGCCGGAAAAGCACGGGGCATCGGATTGGCGGATAATCCCGCCGCCGCCTCAATCGGGAGTTTTGCATGGGACGCCCGGAAAAGATCCGCCTCGGCGACGTGCTCGTCGCGCAGAAGGCGATCTCGCAGGACCAGCTGAGAATCGCGCTCGAGCAGCAGAAAAAGAGCGGGCGCAAGCTCGGTCGCGTGCTGATCGAGCAGGGCTTCGTCAACGACGAGCAGATCTGCGAGGCGATCTCGCGCCAGCTCAGCATCCCGTACATCAACCTGAAGTTCTACAACTTCAACCAGGACCTGGTGCGGCGCCTGCCCGAGGCGCAGGCGCGGCGCTTCCGCGCCATCGTGCTGGAGGACCGGCGCGCCGGCGTCCTCGTCGGCCTGGCCGACCCGACCGACCTGTTCGCCTACGACGAACTGGGCAGGATCCTGCAGCGCGACATCGAGCTGGCGGTGGTGAGCGAGGCCCTGCTGCTGCAGACCATCGACCGGGTGTACCGCCGCACCGAGGAGATCAGCGGCCTCGCCAGGGAGCTGGAGCGCGACATCGGCGACTCCTACGTCGATTTCGGCGCGCTCGGCGCGGGCGTGGGCGCGGAAGAAGCGCCGGTGGTGAAGCTGCTGCAGTCGGTGTTCGAGGACGCCGTGCAGGTGAACGCCTCCGACGTGCACATCGAGCCGCAGGAAAACAAGGTGCAGATCCGTTTCCGCATCGACGGCGCGCTCAATCCGCAGACCGACGCCGACAGCCGCATCGGCCCCGCGCTGGTGCTGCGCCTGAAGCTGATGGCGGGGCTCGACATCTCGGAGAAGCGCCTGCCGCAGGACGGGCGCCTGAACATCATCGTGCGCGACCAGAAGATCGACGTGCGCATGTCCTCGATGCCGACGCAGTACGGCGAGTCGGTGGTGCTGCGCCTGCTCAACCGCAAGGCCACGCTGCAGCGCCTGGACCGCCTGGGCATGCCGGGCGACATGCTGCAGCGGTTCCAGGAGCACCTGCAGCGCACCGCGGGCATGATCCTGGTGACCGGCCCGACCGGCAGCGGCAAGACCACCACGCTGTACGCGGCGCTGGCCGAGCTGAACACCGTGGACCGCAAGATCCTCACCGTCGAGGACCCGGTGGAATACCGCCTGGCGGGCGTCAACCAGGTGCAGGTCAACGAGAAGATCGACCTCACCTTCGCCCGCGTGCTGCGCTCCACCCTGCGCCAGGACCCGGACGTGCTGCTGATCGGCGAGATCCGCGACGAGGAGACGGCGCAGATCGGGCTGCGCGCCGCGCTCACCGGCCACCTGGTGTTTTCCACGCTGCACACGAAAGACGCGGCCAGCACGCCGATCCGCCTGATCGACATGGGCGCGCCGGGCTACATGGTGGCGACCTCGGTGCACGCGGTGATCGCGCAGCGCCTGGTGCGCCTCATCTGCGAGAGCTGCGCCGAGGAGCGCGAGCCCGACGCCTACGAGGTGCGCTGGCTCGAGGCGGTGATGGGGCCGGAGCGGACCGCGCACAAGTACCACCGCGGCCGCGGCTGCTCGCATTGCAACGGCACCGGCTACGCCGGGCGCACCGGCGTCTACGAGATGCTGGACATGGTCCCGGAGCTGGTGCGCGCGGCGAACCGGGCCGACCCCAACCTGTTCATCGAGGCCGCGCAGCGCCACCTCAAGGGCCGCACCCTGACCGACCACGCGCTCGCCCTGGTGCTCGCCGGGCGCACCACGGTGGCGGAGGCGGTCAAGGTCGCGGTGCAGGTGGAGGACTGATGCCGGCCTTCGCCTACCGCGGGCGCGACGCGCGCGGCGGGCTGGTCACCGGCCGGCTGGAAGGCGCCGACACCGGGGCGGTGGCCGACCAGCTGCTCGCCATCGGTGTCACGCCGGTGGAGATTTCGCCCGCGGGCGCCGGAGCGGCGATCGAGGCGCCGGAGTGGTGGCTGCGGCTCAGCGCGCCGCCGATCAGCGACGTCGACGTGATGCTGTTCTCGCGGCAGATGTACACGCTGCTCAAGGCCGGGGTGCCGATCATGCGCGCGCTGGCGGGATTGCAGCAGTCCACGACCAACCGCTCGCTCGCCGAGGTGATCGGCGACCTGCGCACCAGCCTGGATGCGGGCCGCGAGTTGTCGGCGGCGATGCGCAGCCACCCCAAGGTGTTCGGCGTGTTCTACGTCAGCGTGATCCGCATCGGCGAAGCGACCGGCGACCTGGATCAGTCGTTCAACCGCATGTTCGAGTACATGGAGTTCGACAAGGAGATCCGCGACCGCATCAAGACGGCGGTGCGCTACCCGATCATCGTGCTGGTGGTGATCGCGGCGGCGGTGGCGATCGTGAATTTCGCCGTGATCCCGGCCTTCGCCAGGATTTTCGAGGCGCAGAAGGTGCCGCTGCCGCTGCTCACGCAGATCCTGATCGGCACGTCCAATTTCTTCCTCGCCTACTGGTGGGCGATGCTCGGCGCGCTGGTCGCCGGGGTGTTCGGCGCGCAGATGTACGTCGGCACCGAACAGGGGCGCTATGCGTGGGACCGGTGGAAGACGCGCATCCCCCTCGCCGGGCCGATCATCCTGCGCGCCACGCTGGCGCGCTTCGCGCGCGGCATGGCGCTCGCGATGCGCGCGGGCGTGCCGATCGTGCAGGCGATGTCGGTGGTGGCCGAGGTGGTGTCGAATTCCCACATGGCGCTGCGCATACGCCAGATGCGCGACGGCGTGGAGCGCGGCGAGAGCGTGCTGCGCACGGCGACGGCGGCCGGGATCTTCACCCCGGTGGTGCTGGAGATGATCTCGGTGGGGGAGGAAACGGGCGAACTCGACAGCCTGATGACCGAGGTCGCGGACATGTACGAGCGCGAGGTGGACTACGACATCAAGAACCTGGCGGCGAACATCGAACCGATCCTTACCGTGGTCCTGGGGGCCATGGTGCTGGTCCTCGCGCTGGGCGTGTTCCTGCCGCTCTGGAGCATGGGCAGCGTGCTGCTGAAGAAGTGATCTTCGCCAACCGGCAGAGGAACTACCTCCAGTCGGCGCTCTACGTGATCGTCGCCGGGGTGCTGGCGGCGGTGCTGCTGGAGCGGCTGCTTACTTACGCCGAGGCGGCCGAGAAGGCGGCGATGGAGGCCACCCTGAGCCAGCTGCATTCGAGCCTTTACGCCAGAGCGGCATTCCTTGCCTTGCGCGGCGAGTACGAGGCGATGGATGCGCTTCCTTCACAAAGCCCCTTTCTGATAACGCAAGTCAGATCGCCGAACTACCTGGGTGAGTTCGACGGCATGCCAGCGGACGTCAAGGGCGGCCACTGGTTCTTCGATCGCACACGCAATGAACTGGTGTACGTGCCGAATCTGAAGCGATACCTGACTACGGGGTCGAGCGAGCGGCCGGCGAGCGTGTTGCGGTTCCGGTTGGAGGTGCTCAAGGCTTCGAAATACGGGTACACGGGGGTGTCCTTGCAGCCCGTCGGGACCTTTGCATGGACTCCGTTACCGTGACTATTCTCACCATATTTCTAACATTGGCGCCGGAACCGATTGACTCATATTGACAAAAGCCGGTTGCAGGCTCTCGCGGTCGAGGGTAGTATCGGACACCAAGATATGTAGCGGGGCTAGGGGTGCCGGTATCCGCGCCCCGCCGAATTAAAACCTAATGAGGGAAGGAACAGTCATGCGCAAGATGGTGCAAGCGGGTTTTACCCTGATCGAACTGGTGGTGGTGATCGTGATTCTCGGCATCCTCGCCGCGGTCGCGGTGCCGCAGTTCCTCGATGTCTCTTCTAGTGCGCGGCAGGCTGTTGGCCAGAGTGCATGCGGCGCGCTGCAATCGCAGGCGGTGATCCACTTCGCGTCGATTAGGGGCCCCTCGACCGCGGCGGTGCTGGTCGCTGCAGTCAACGGTGCTTCGTCGGGCGTGGAACTCGTTGGAGCCTCATGCGGTGGAGTAGTGGCTCACGTTCCCTCGAGTCCAGGTGTGACCACGGTGCCTTGTCTCCCGGCACTTCCCGGGACGCTCTGCAACTGATTCACATCGCGTCTCTGGCACGGTAGCTGGAGTGGGGTGAGCGAACAGCCAATTGCAAGGCGGCTGACGCAAACTAAGGGGAGCTTCGCGGCTCCCCTTTTTCTTGTCTCTCTTGTGTTTGCCTGCTTCGGCTCCTGGTCTGGTGCAGTGGGCCTGTGGGCTGCCTCGGCCATTGCCCTGTCGATAACCGCCTGGACGGGTAGTGCGGGCAGAACACAGTGGTCGTGGCTGGCGCTCCCGGTCCTGGGCTACGCCATTCTCGTGGCGTTCAATACGCTTGGCGTCGCCTACACCCCTGCCGGCCTTTTCCAGCCTCTTCTGCTGGTCGCCGCTTACCTGGCGGTCCGTGGGCTCACGGATCGTGTGGAAAAAGCGGCCGCGGTCTCGGCATTGGGATTGCTGTCGTTTTTCGCCCTTTGGGGTCTTTTTCAGGTCGGCTTCCTTGCCGCAGCGCGCGCGCAGGCATTCTTTGAGACGCCCGCCACCTACGCGGCGGTCCTCAACCTGCCGCTCGTCCCGGTGCTGGCCGCCGTGCTCCTGGGCAAACGCAATGCGCCGCTGCTTGCCGTCGGACTGGTGCTTGCCGCCGGAATGTTTTCCGCCGACAGCCGTGGAGGACTGCTCGCGCTGGCCGCGGGTCTTGGCTTCGCGGCGATTTTCGTCATGCGCGTGCAGCCGCCGCGCCCGCGTTCGATCGGGCTCGCGCTTGCGATTCTCGCCGCCGGCTGGATCGTCGCAACCGGGCTGCGCGCGCTGCCCTCCACGCAATCCGAAGCGTCGCCGGCCGCATCAGCGCGTGCAGAATCTACGCACTCGCGCCTGGAGCTCTATGCGCTCTCCTGGAACGCCTGGCGCGAACGTCCTCTCGCCGGAACCGGCTACCTGACGTTCCGCTACACGCTCGAGCAGGGCCGAGCAAAGGTGCCGAGCTACGGCGAATCGAACGAGACCTGGTTCGTGCACAACGACTACCTGCAGACTTTGCAGGAACTCGGCCCGATCGGTCTGCTGGCGTTCCTCGGCCTCACGGTGTTGCCGCCGCTGCTCGCCTATCGCAGGCTACCGTCGTTGGCCGACGAGAAACGTCTCCCCGTGGTGGCCTCTGCGTCGGCGCTCGCGGCGATGTCGGTTCATGCCTTGGTGGATTTCCCGTTCTACATTCCCGTGTGCCTGCTGCTGTACGGTGCATTGCTCGGCGTGCTCGAGCGTCGACTGAGCGTGCCGGCGGCGATGCCGGCCTGGAGTTCAAAGCCGTGGTATCGCCCCGTACGGGCGGGTGCGCTCGCCATCATCGCCGTCATCCTGCTGCGCCCGGTGGCCGCCGAGGCCGCGGCGGAATGGGGCCTGCGCGAGTCCGCGGCCGGAGAAGGGCAAAGCGCGGCGTTCTGGCTCGGCGCGGCGCAGCGCATCGACCCGAGGGACTGGCGTTACCATTGGTACGCAGGGCAATTCTGGGAAGCCCAGGCGATACAAAGCGGCAAGCGCGAGGCGGCGCGGCTCGCGGCCGACGCCTATGCCGCCGGCTTCGATGCCAATCCGCTGGAGGTCAAGAACCTGTTGGGGAAAATCTCCGTGCACCGACGCCATCGCAATCTCCTGGATGTGCCTGCTGATCCGCACACGCTGCAGGGCTGGCTCGCGCAGGCGGAGGCGCTGGCGCCGCTCAACCCCGCAGTGAAGCGGGAGCGCTCGCGGTGAAGCATCAGGCGCGCGGCTTCACGCTGGCCGAGCTGGTGATCGTGATCGTGATCGCCGCGATCCTCGCCGCGATCGCCATCCCGCAATTCAACCAGCCAGCCATCGACGCGGCCTGGTTCCACGAGCAGGCGCGTTCGACCGTGCGCTACGCACAGCGCACCGCGGTGGCGCAGCGCCGCTGCGTGTTCGTGCAGGTCGCGCCGCCGGATATGAGGTTGTTCTACGGGGACGGCGGTTGCGCGATCACTGGAACGGCCGTGGCCGATCTTGCCTCGGGCCAGCCTGTCGCGATCGCCGCCCCGGCCGGCATGGCCTTCGGCGCCGCCCCCGGCCAGTTCAGCTTCAACGGCCTCGGGCGGCCGAGCGCCGCGGCAACCGTCACGGTGGGCTCGCGGACCATCACCGTCACTGCGGAGACCGGCTATGTCCAGTAGCCGCCAGCGCGGCCTGTCGCTCGTCGAGGTGGTGGTCTTCATCGTGGTGCTGGGCATCGGCCTCGCCGGGATGGCGGTGCTCTACAACCAGCTCACGCTCGCCAGCGTGGACCCGGTGGTACGAAAGCAGGCCGTCGCGATCGCCACCTCGCTGATGGAGGAGGTCCAGTTGCGGCCGTTCACTTACTGCGACCCGGACGACGCGCTGGTGTTCACCGAAACCAGCGCGACCGGCTGCTCCTCCGCCGCCATGCGCGAATCCAACCCGCCGCTCGGGTTCGAAGCCGGGGAAACGCGCTATGGACCGACGAGTTTCGACAACGTCAGCGACTACAACGGGTTCGAGATGTCGGGAAGCATCAAGGATATTTCCGACACCACGATCGCCGGGCTCAACGGGTATGGCGCGAGAGTGGATATCGCCAACGCGGGCGCGGATTTCCCGGGCGGGGTTCCCGCGGATGCCGCCCTGCGCATCACGGTGACCGTGACCGGCCCCGCCAACGTTCGCGTGGCGCTCCAGGGCTACCGACTTCGCTATGCGCCGAATTCGCCGTAGCCGCGGGGTTACCCTGATCGAGCTGGTGGTGGCGATCGTCATCGTCGGCATCATCGGCGCCGTGGTCGTCTTCTTCCTCAATCCGCTGCGCCAGAGCACGGACATCGCGCTTCGCGCCGAGCTCACCGACATCGCCGACAACGCGCTGCAGCGCATCGGCCGCGACGTGAAGCTCGCGCTCCCCAACAGCGTGCGCGTCGCCACCTCGGGCAGCTCGCTCTTCGTCGAGTTTCTGGCCGTGCGTACGGCCGGTCGCTATCGCGCGGAAGGCGGCGGCGCCGCGGCCGGCACCAACTGCGCCGCCGCCGACGCGTCGCTGGTTGCGCCCGGCAACGACCAGTTGTCCTTCGACCTGCCCGACACCTGCTTCAAGACCATCGGCAAGCTGGCGGAGGCGATCGCCCCCCCCGGCGATCATCAGTTGGTTCTCAACAACTACGGCCTGCCGGATCAGAGCGCGTACCAGACCACGGGCACCCTCAATCGCGCACCGATCACTGCCGTCGATACGGCCGAGGCGGGACGCGATCGCATCGAGTTTGCTTCGACTACTTTTCAACGGGCGCTGCACGATTCGCCGGGCAAGCGATTTTTCGTCGTCTCCGGCCCCGTGACCTACGAGTGCGACATGGCGACGGGGCGCATCCTGCGCCATTCCGGCTATGCGATCGTGGAGGCGCAGCCCACCGGGTTTACCGGCGGCGCGCTCATCGCGGAGCATGTCCGCGGCGTTGACGGCTGTGCGTTCGAGTACTCCACCGTCGGCCCCCAGCTCGGCCTGCTGACCATGCGCATCACCCTGCAGCGGGCTCTCTTCGGCGGCGCGAACGAAACCGTGAGCCTGTACCACGCCGTGCACGTGAACAACACGCCATGAGACCGATCGCCCGGCGAGCGAAGGGCTTCGCGCTGATCCTGGCGCTGTTCCTCATCGTGTCGCTGGCGGCGATCGGCGGCTACCTGCTGACGGTGTCGAACGTGCAGGTGGAGTCCGGCGTCATGGACGAACAGGGCGCGCGCGCCTACCAGGCGGCGCGCGCGGGGCTGGAGTGGGGGGCGTACCGGGTGTTGCGGGCCTCCAGTTGCGTTCTTGCGCCGACAACCATGGCATTTCCCGGGGACCTATCTGGATTCAGTGCCTCGGTGAGCTGCGCCGCGTTCGGGGCCGAGACTGAGGGCGGCGTTTCGATCAGCACTTTCCGCATCACCTCGACAGGCTGCAACGCCACCCCTTGCCCCGGAACGGCAGTCCCGGGGTACGTGGAGCGCCAACTGCAGCTCACGGTCGCCAACTGAAATCGTCAAAACTGGATAAATAGCAAAATCGTTTTTTACAGAAATCGCATTGACAACAAGCCTTTATTGATTTAATTTCAAGTTAAATCAGGAAGTTGGAGCGAGGGTGGAAATGAAATGGCCGTTTACGCGCAGCGCACGTGAACCGGGCTGGCTCGTGGTGAGCTTGCGTCCCGGTGAGTTGAGCTACGTCCACGGCCAGTTCGTCCAGGGCGGTTCCTCCGTGATCGACCAGTGCGGCACGCGCCCCCTCCAGGGGGAGTTCGGCGGGGCGGAGCAACTGGCGAGGGAGCTCGGCTTCGGCCGCTACCAGTGCTCGACGCTGCTCGCCCCCGGGGAATACCAGGTGCTGATGGTGGACGCGCCCAATGTGCCGCAGGCCGAACTGAAGACCGCCATCCGCTGGCGCATCAAGGACATGCTGGACTACCACATCGACGATGCCACGGTGGACCTGCTCGCCGTGCCGCCCAATCCGGCGGGCGGGGAACGCGCCCAGTCGATGTACGCGGTGACCGCGCGCAATGAAGTGATCCAGGCCTGCATCGGCCGCTTCGACGCGGCCCGCATCCCGCTCACGGTGATCGACATCCCGGAGACTTCGCAGCGCAACGTCGCCGCGCTGTTCGAGCGCGACGAGCGCGGCCTGGCGATGCTCCACCTGGGGCGCGACCAGGGCCTGCTGACGATCAACTTCCGCGGCGAGCTGATGCTGGCGCGGCGCATCGAGGTCGGGATGCAGGATTTGACCGCCGCGAGCGGGGCGGCGCGCGAGGAGCAGTTCCAGCGCGTGCTGCTCGAGCTGCAGCGCACCTTCGACCATTTCGACCGGCAGTTCGCCTACGTGCCGGTGGCCAAGCTGATGCTCGCGCCGGACCCGGAGGACACCGGGCTGCTGGAATACCTCGCCGGCAACCTCGACCTCCCGGTCGAGCGCGCGCGGCTGTCGGCGGCGATCGCTTTCGGTTCCGCGGCGGAGCTCGAGCCGGAACAGGAATGGCGGCTGTTCCACCTGATCGGCGCCGCGCTGCGCCACGAATCCAGGGCGCTGTGAGGCGCCGGCCATGAGCCAGCAGATCAACCTCTACAACCCGCTGTTCCTGCGCCAGGAGAAGTATTTTTCCGCGCGCACCATGCTGCAGAGCCTGGGGTTGATCGCGCTCGGCCTGGCGGCGCTGTACGCCTACGCGCTGGTGCAGACGCGCGAGCTGGAGCGGACCGCCGGCGAGCATGCCCGGCAGCTCGCCACCCAGCGCGAACAGTTCGTCAAGCTGGGCGGGCAGGGGCGCAGCAAGCTCCTGGAAGCGGAGGTGGCGCGGCTGGAAACCGACGCGCGCGCCCGCCGCGCCGTGCTCGACATGATGCAAGGCGGGGTGTTCGGCAACACGGAGGGCTTCTCGCGCTATTTCGCCGCCTTCGGGCGCCACGCCATGCGCGGCGTCTGGCTCACCGGGTTCAGCGTCGGCGAAAGCGGCAACGAGCTGAAGATCCGGGGGCGCGTGCTCTACCCGGACCTGGTCCCCGCCTACCTCAAGGCCCTGAACGAGGAAGACGTGATGCGGGGCCGGCTGGTCACGGAGCTGACGCTGGTGGCCAAGGAGGAGACCGCGGCGCCGCGCGCCGGCGGCAAGGCCGGGGCCGCGGGCCCGGGGCGCTATGTCGAGTTCGATCTTTCCGCCCCGCTGCGGGCCGCGGACCTGGCGAAGCCCGGCGCGGGCAAGGCCAAGCCGTGAACGCCGCGCTGAAGCGCTACGCCGAGCGCATCGACAACGCCTCGCTGCGCGAGCGCGCGCTGCTGTTCGCGGCGGCGGCGCTGGTCCTCGTCTTCGTCATGAACGCCCTGCTGATCAAGCCCCTGCGCGACACGCAGCGCCGGCTGGGGACCGATCTCGCGCAGCGCCAGGGCGAGCTGCGCACGGTACAGGCGGAACTTCAACGCCTGGCGCGCGCGCGCGACGCCGATCCCGACGCGCAGAACCGCAGGCGCGCGGCGGAACTGCGCGCGGAACTCGCCGCGCTCGAGGCGAAGGTCGCGGGCGAACAGAAGCGCTTCACCTCGCCGCAGCGCATGCGCGAAGTGCTCGAAGAAATGCTCGAGCGCGACAAGCGCCTGCGCCTGGTCGACCTGAAGACCCTGCCGATCACGGACCTGTCGGCGTCGCAGGGGCAGGCCGGGCGGCGCGTGTTCCGGCACGGCGTCGAGCTGACGCTCGCCGGCAGCTACCTCGACCTGCACGCCTACCTGAAGGCGCTCGAAGGCCTGTCCACGCAGCTGTACTGGGGCCGGGCCGAGATGTCGGTGACGGGCCACCCGGTCGCCACGCTCAAGCTGACCGTGTACACGCTCAGCTTCGACCAGGCCTGGCTGGTGGTATGAGCCGCCTCCTCTGCGCCTGGTTCTTCGGCTGCTGCGCCGGCGCCGCGCTGGCGCAGGCGGCGCCGCTCGCCGACCCGACGCGCCCCCCGAACGCCGTGCCGGAGTCCGCCGCCGAATCCGCGGCGCCCGCCGCCGGCCCCCGGTTGCAGTCGGTCCTGATATCGCCGACGCGCCGCGTCGCGGTGATCAGCGGCCAGGCGGTGGCGCAGGGCGGCAAGTACGGCGAGGCCACGGTCGCCAGCATCACGGAGAGCGCCGTCCTGCTAAGGTACGCCGGCCGCAGCGAAACGCTGCGCCTCATTCCCGGCGTGGAGAAGCGCGACCGGCGGGCCGTCGACGCGACGGCTTCGGACAAAGGAACCCCCCGATGAAGAGAATCGTTGCCTGGCTCAGCATTGCCCTGGTCGCCTCGTGCGCCACGCCGCCGCCGCGCCCCACCGGCGTCGATCCGGCGATCAAGAGCGAGGTGGACCAGGCGATCGCCGGCCCCGGCCCGCGCCAGCCGCCGCTGCCGGACCAGGCGCTGTTGCCGCCGCTGCGCATGGAAATGCCGAGCGTGGCCGGCCGCCCGATGGACCCCCGCTTCGACCTGTCGGTGAACAGTGCGCCCGCGGCGCAGGTCTACATGGCGATCGCCTCCGGGACGCGCTATTCCATGCTGCTCAATCCGGAGGTGGGCGGCACGATCACCGTCAACCTGAAGGACGTCACGGTGCGCGAGGCGCTGGATTCCCTGCGCGAACTCTACGGCTACGACTACCGCATCGACGGCACGCGCATCTTCGTGCAGGCCGCGGGCCTGCAGACCAAGATCTACCGCGTCAACTACCTGATGGGGCAGCGCCGCGGCACCAGCGACCTGCGCGTGCAGTCGGGCTCGCTGGCGGACTCCACGACGGGGCAAAGCGGCCCGCCCAGTCCCGCCTCCGCGTCGCAGCCGGTTCCCGGCGGCGGCTCGCAAACCTTCGGCGGCGGCGCTGCCCGTTCCCTCGACAGCACGCGCGTGACCACCAACACGGTCAACGACTACTGGGTCGACCTGCGCAGCGCCCTTGCCACGATCGTCGGGACCGGCAACGGGCGCAGCGTGGTGGTGACGCCGGGCTCCGGCGTGGTGCTGGTGCGCGCCTTCCCGCAGGAGCTGCGCGCCGTGGAGGACTATCTGCGCGAGACGCGCCTGGTGGTGGAGCGCCAGGTGATGCTGGAGGCGAAGGTCATCGAGGTGACGCTCGCCGAGGGTTTCCAGTCGGGCATCAACTGGGGGCTGTTCCGCACCCACGACAGCCCGCGCGGCGCGATCGGGCAGGTGGGCAACAACACCACGCTGGGCACCAGCACCAGCGGCGTCAACCTGAGCGGCGGCGGCCTCACC
>Ga0307505_10002727_pt1 | contig 11899 bp, 11 predicted proteins | sample 23_S_MG_FD_202183 | JGI IMG/M metagenome (GOLD analysis project Ga0307505, IMG submission 202183) | Soil microbial communities from Populus trichocarpa stands in riparian zone in the Pacific Northwest, United States - 23_S | ecosystem: Environmental > Terrestrial > Soil > Riparian zone > Trees...
GGGTGAGAAATACGACGTTCACAATGAATTCTTTGCAGTTCTTAAGGGGAGATAGTCCATGAAATCGATTCGATACATCATCATGACTGGCCTCGCCAGTCTGTTCAGAGCGGTGACTGCATCGGCAGATACGCCGGTCTCGGCCAACTCCACAAGCTCGCCCTTCCCGCCGGGCTCTTTCCTGCTTCAGTCGGTGGCTCTGCTCATCATCATTGCCTGCGTGCTCGCGGGATTCAAATTCTATACGTCGATCAAAGGCGGACGTGTGGGACAGGGGTGGATGTGGGTGTTCTGCGGGCTTGTCGTATTCGCCGGCGCGCAGTTGCTGCTCTTCGGCGGTCAGCTCGGAGTCCTGCCTCTACTCATCATCTGGGTTGATGTGCTGAAGGTTGTCTCGCTCTTGCTGTTCTTCGTTGGCATCAATCAGCTGCGCAAGATCATGGCATAATTGACGCTGTCTCATTCCGTGCCGGGACGATTCGTCGTCCCGGCCATGGGATTTCCCCCATACCCGACAATCCCGATCGCCACCCGTAAGGACGGGTCCACCTGTGACGTTGATGTGCGTGGGTGTTAAGACAATCGCTTTCCAGGTCGATATCAATAATTGTTCCAGGCACATAACCTCGCAGGGCGCACAGCGCGGGGTAGCATGCCGGACTGCACCTAAATGAGGGCGATCATGCTTAGCGTGGCGCAATTGGACGAACGCATCGAGAAGTGTCTGGCGATACTCGCCGACAACCCGCATTCACAAGTCTTCGCGGCACTGGCGGATACGTACCGCAAGCGCGGTGAATTCGGACGCGCGTTCGCAGTTTGCAAGAGTGGACTCAAGCACCATCCCGACTACGCACCCGCGCACATCGTGATGGCCAAGTTGTATCTGCATCAGGGCATGTTCCAAGACGCTCTCAATTCGCTCAAACATGCCGAGGCGCAAGATGGCGTCACACGGGCATCGGAGTTTCTGGAGGCCGAGATACTCATCGGCTTGCATGACTTTGATGCAGCGCATGCGCTAATCGAACGTCTCCGCGCCACCGATCGCAACAATCCCGACGTGCTTGAATTGCAAGCAAAACTCAAAGCGTCGCGCGTGTCTCCGACCAAGCCGATCAATGTCGACGACAGAGCCCCGGTACCGACAGACGCCGAACCGGCCGTCGTGGCTGAGACGCCAGAAGTCACAGAGTATGTGGATTGGAAGATGTGGGCGCTCGAGATTTCAAAGTTGCCCCATGTTCAGAAGGCCTTTGCCGTGGAACTCAGCGACAAGGGAACTACCCCGTTCTCGGTGCTCGGTGAAGCCGGACCGGGCCACGATGCCGCCGACACGGTCAGCATTTGTGCCGCACTCTTTGCGTCCCTCGATTCCCAATGCCGGGCCAAAGGTGTGGGCATCGTTGAAGAATTGCGCATTGAGCGTCCGGATGGCGAAATCTGGTGCCATCGTTCCAAAGGGCGCGTCATAGGATTTTCAGGTCGACACGGTCTCTCATACGGCGCGCTTCGCCAGAAGGCATTGGACGGAGCCGCGCGGGTCAACAGTTCTGAAATGAGTCAGTGAGGACGCGATGACAGGGACGATTTCGCGAAAGACATCGTATACGCCAATTGTTCAGCGCCTGGCGATCTACTCGGCGTTGCTGGTATTGGTACCTCTCGTGCTCTATCCGAGAGGATTCGGATTTCCCGCCTTGGATCTCAATCCCGCGATCGGGCTCTTGGAGTGGGCCTTTTATGTTGCGGTGCTGAGCTTGTCCGCGTCACGACTTCCGCTCTCGACCCGCGTGGTCGCCGCCGGATTCACCGTACTCTTCCGGTTTTCGATCGGTGCTGTTTCGGGGTGGCTGGTCGGACTCGCGCATGGAGTGCCTCAGTCGGAGACTGTCGTTGACATGATGTGGTCGTATCCCCTGGCCCTGATTCCTCACGTCCTCTTTGCCGCGGTGATTACGAGCCCCTTATGGGAAAACCTGATGTCGACTCAACCGTCGCGTCGGACACCCCGTGCGACCGGGCGTCCCAAGTTTGTATCTCCGGCGCTCTCACCGGCTGCGGTGCGCACTAATTCTCACAACGCCACGGCATCGCGTGTGGCCTCCGCTGCCGTGGCATTGAATCAAGAGCCGTCGTTCGATGACGCAGTCTCGTACATCGGCGAATACACCGGGGTTCGCTTGTGCTGGATAGTCGACCGCGATGGTCTTCCCATCGCCGTGTGGCAACGTCAAATGTACACGGGAGATGCCGATTTCTGGGCTCCTGTTTCAGTCGAAATGATCGATTTCCACAGACAGCGTTTGTCGACCGGTGGAGACATCTGCCAACCCGATCGGCTCGAAGTACGCACCAATCAAGGACGGCTGGTTGTGGAAGCGGTTCGTGACGTATGGCTCGGCGTGCTAACAGATCCCGACGCTGATGAGTTGATCAGCGTACGAATCACGCGCGCACGGGAAATGATTGCGAAACATTTGCATGCGGAGGGCGGGTTGACCGTAGCCGCCGGGGAGGTTCAATATGTTTAAGGAACTGGCTCAACTGAACAAGACCACGGGTGTGACAGGCAGCATGCTTGTCGGACACGACGGGATCGTAATTGCAGCGGATCTCGACGAGAAGACTGACGACGATACACTCGGAGCGTTGGCATCCTCGATCGCGGCAACCGTGCGTCGCTCGATGACGGAACTCGGTGCTCATGAGTTCGCCCAGATCACCGTCGAAGCGGACAACCAAAAGATTTTCCTGACCGATGCTGGCATCGGTACGCTGGTCGTCACCACTGAGCCCCGCGTGAATATCGGGCTCGTCCGTCTGGAGATTCGCAACACCATTGGTGCGTTCGCGCGCGCCTGACGCAGAAGGATCCACGAACCACACGGAGAATGAAGGAGCTATGGTTTCGATTAACTACGCCTTCCGCGAAATAAGCTGCAAGATCGTCTACTATGGTCCCGGACTGTCTGGCAAGACGACCAACCTGCAGTATGTGCACGACCGCGTTCCCGCGAAGTCGCGCGGCGACCTGATCAGTCTCGCGACAGAAGCCGATCGCACGCTGTATTTCGACTTTCTGCCGATCCACGTTGGCGACATCGGGGGATTTTCAACCAAGTTTCAGCTCTACACAGTCCCTGGACAGGTGTTCTACAACGCCACACGCAAGCTGGTACTTCGTGGCGTAGATGGAATAGTCTTTGTCGCCGATTCGCAATTGGCCAAGATGGATGAAAATATTGAGTCGCTCGCGAATATGTACGAGAACCTGCGCGAGAATGATATCGATGTGCAAGCCATGCCGTTGGTGTTGCAATACAACAAACGCGACTTGCCCGACATCGCATCAATTGAAGAACTCGAGAGGACGATTAACCCGGATGGCCGTCCCTATGTCGAGGCGAGTGCCGTCAAGGGTGTTGGCGTTTTCGACACGATGAAGCGCATCACCAAGCTCGTCCTCGAAGACACAAAACGCAAGACATCCGGCCAACAGCCGTCGACTCCGACCGCGATTAAGTCATCGGGCCCATCGGCGACGATTGACGACATGCTGACTTCATCGGGCCCGGTGTCCGAGCTGCGGCAGACAGCAGCCGCGCGCTCAGAGGATGGATGGAACACGGACCGTCATGGTGCTGGCGCTGCTGCGGTGGCGGTTGCCGAACCGATTGCTGCGTCAAAGGCAGGCAGCGGCCCAATAAGCACATCAGCAGAGAATTCACAGAGTTCAGAAGCAACAATAGCGGGAGCGGCTCGCTCTACAACACGCAGCGATAGTGCGGCGTCGGTTGTAACGGCCCAAAGAAGCACACGAATTCGTCGTCGTCAACGATCACTGTTCGATCGCCTCTTTGGCTGGCTATTCGGACGTTAGAGGAGGTCTTGGATGTCGTCAGGAGCCTATGTTCTATATGAAGATCAGATTGACCGCATCAACACAGCGCTCTTGCGCCTGTTGAAAAAGGCGGAAGCAAAGTGTGCCATCTTGGCGGACAAAGATGGGCACTTGATCACGCGCCAAGGATTCACCCAGTCGTTGGATACAACGGCGCTGGCGGCCTTGCTCGCAGGCAGCTTTGCCTCCACCCGCGAAATCGCGCGGTTGGTAGGTGAGCCGGAATTCTCGGTGCTCTTTCACCAGGGAGTCCGCGATCACATCCACATCTGCCTGGTCGGGGAACGCTGCATCTTGGCAATCGTATTCGACGATCGCACGACGATCGGCATGGTGCGGCTCTATGCAAAGGAGACCGCTGATCGCTTGAGAGAGCTCACGACACCAGCGGCCGATAGTAGAGCCGACCTGTCGGAAGATTTTTCGGAAAGCGCAGGAGAAAAGATCGACAGCATGTTCAAGGAGTAGCGCGACGGGTGCCTCGGAGAGGTGCGCGAAGCCAGAATCGTTCACACAAGTCGGTCATGCAATCATGACTCGAACGACCAGGGATGGCAACTAACGTGTCGCAGGAACTTGGACACATGCTGGTGCAGGCGGGCCGGATCACTCCGGAGCAACTCGAATCCGCCGTCAAACAGCAGCGTGAAAGCAACGAGAAGTTCGCTGATATTCTCGTCCGCATCGGAGCCATTGCCGATGAAGACGAGCTGACGCATTTCATTGGCCGTCAGTTAAATATCGGCGCACTCCGCCTGTCCGATGTGGAGCTTGATCCTGAAGTTGTCAAGCTGATCCCGCTCGACATCGCCCGACGCTTCAACGTCATCGCCGTGTCCAAAGTCGGCAAGACCCTCGTCGTCGCCATTTCGGATCCGCACAACATTTACGTACTCGATGCCATAAAATTCATTACCGGCTGCTCCATTCAACCGGTAATTTCTCCCGAACGTGCCATCACGCGCTCAATCGAGCAGTACTATGCCGACACAGCCGGAATCAATGATCTCATCAAGGGCCTCGAAGAGGGCAACAGCGAACTCGAAGTCATTGACACTGAAGAACAGCTCAATGACTTGGACCTGCAGTCGCAGGTACAGGACAAGCCGCTCGTCAAGCTTGTGGACAAGATCATCCTGGACGCCATCACTCGAGGCGCATCCGATATTCATATCGAGACCTACGAGAAAATTCTGCGTGTACGGTATCGCGTCGATGGCCAACTTCGTGAATCACCGCCATTGCCGTTTAAGTACCGCGCGGCCATTGTTTCGCGTTTGAAAATCATGGCTGACCTCGACATTTCTGAACGTCGCCTTCCCCAGGACGGTCGCATCAAGATCAAGCTTGGTAAGCGCGCGATTGATCTTCGCGTCTCCGTGCTACCCACGATCTTCGGCGAAAAAGTCGTGATGCGAATTCTCGATCCCGAGTCGCTGCGCACAGATCTGACCAAACTGGGATTTCCCGAGGGAGCGCTCAATAGCTTCAAGCATGCGATTGAGCTTCCGTATGGCATGATTCTCGTCACCGGTCCGACGGGGTCAGGCAAGACTACATCCCTCTACTCGGCGCTCAAGACTTTGAATAGTCCGGACGTAAACATCATGACTGCAGAGGACCCGGTCGAATTCAACTTCGAGGGTATTAACCAGGTCCACGTCCGGACCGACATCGGGCTGACCTTTGCCGCCGCTCTGCGCTCATTTCTGCGTCAGGATCCCGACATCGTCATGGTCGGTGAAATCCGAGACGGCGAGACAGCCGAGATCGCAATCCGCGCCGCCCTCACGGGTCACTTGGTGTTCTCCACACTTCACACCAATGATACCGCGTCGACAATTCATCGCCTTGTGGACATGGGCGTCCCGGCCTACCTCGTGGCATCTGCGACCAAGCTGATCATGGCGCAGCGAATGACACGACGCATCTGCCAGTCGTGCAAAGAGGAAGTACCCGTTGAGCCAGAGCATATTGCCGCCTTAGGTGTCTCGCCTGAAGAGGCCAAATCACTCAAGATGTTTATTGGGCGCGGCTGCGGAGAGTGTGGCAACAGTGGCCTGTCCGGCCGTACCGGTATTTTTGAAGTCATGCCGATCACAGGCAAAATCGAGCGCATGATTCTCGATGGCGCCAGTTCCGAGGAGATTCGTCAACAGGCCATGCACGATGGGATGCAAACCCTTCGTATGGCGGCCATCGAGAAGATGAAGAAGGGCGAGATACCGTTCGAGCAGGTTATTGCCGAGTCGGCATAGTAACGATCAAGAGGGCGCCGTTTGACGCCGATATAAGAATAGAAGTGCCGGCAGGCGGGCCGGGGACTCCAACCAAGCGGGAACTGCTGCGATGACCACATTGCGTGAATTGTTGGAATTGATGGCCGAACGGCGCGCGTCCGACTTGCACTTGACAGTCGGCTCGGCGCCGCGCATGCGAATTGATGGGCGTCTCCAAGCGATTGACGCCGAGATGCTTACTCCCGAGCAAACCAAAAAACTCGCGTACAGCATCATGAACGAGAAGCAACGCAAGCGCTTCGAGGAGTCATGGGAGCTCGATTTGTCCTTTGGTATCGAAAATCTGAGCCGCTTCCGTTGCAACGTCTTCGTGCAGCGTGGCAACGTTGCGATAGCCATTCGCCAGATTCCGTTCAGCATTCCGTCATTTGAGGAACTCGGCGTGCCGAAAGTCGTTGCCGACCTGGCCGATCAGCCGCGCGGACTTTGCCTGATTACCGGTCCGACCGGCTCGGGCAAATCGACCACACTCGCTGCCCTGATCGACCGAATCAATCGCGAGCACTTCTCTCACATCATCACTGTGGAAGACCCGATCGAATATCTGCACCGACATCAGTCGTCGATCGTGAACCAGCGTGAGGTCAACACCGATACCGTGTCGTTTGCCTCGGCGCTCAAGTATGCACTCCGCGAAGATCCCGATGTCGTGCTGGTCGGTGAAATGCGCGACCTCGAAACAGTCGAGGCGGCATTGAGCATCTCTGAAACGGGTCACTTGGCCTTCGCAACACTGCACACAAACTCTGCGGCGGAATCGATCAACCGTATCATCGACGTGTTCCCGGTCAATCAGCAGGAGCAAGTGCGCGTCGCGCTGTCGTTTGTGCTGCAGGCCATCGTATCGCAGACCTTGATCCCGAAAATCGGCGGTGGACGTGTCATGGCCATGGAAATTCTCATGTGCACTCCGGCCATCCGCGCCACCATTCGCGATGACAAGATACACCAAATTTACAGTTTGATCCAAGCGGGTGCAAAGTACGGCATGAAGACGATGAACCAGTCGTTGGCGGAACTCTACCTCCAACGTAAGATCACATATGGTGACTGCGTCGCGCGCTCGTCGAACCCGCAGGAACTCGATGACATTATCGCCCGCGCCAAAGAAGCCGGTTCCGTCCGTGTCCGTGCCGGGTTAGGAGGGGAACGTGCCGCTGTTTGAGTACAAAGGGAAGACGGCTGCAGGAACCGCTGTCGCCGGACAGATGAAAGCCCGAAGCAAGGCGGATGTAGACCGCATGCTGCGTAGCAAGAAAATCGCCATCGAGTCTGTGAACAAGAAGGCGACACAGATCAATATCAAGTTTGGCAATGGCATCAAGAAGGTCCATATCTCGCGTTTCACGCGCCAGTTTGCTACGATGATCGGTGCCGGTTTGCCAATGGTCCAGTGCCTCGACATTCTGTCGAAGCAGATGGAATCGGCGGAGATGCGCGATGTGGTCGGCCAAGTCAAAGACTCAGTCTCCTCGGGTTCGACATTGGCCGAGGCCATGGGCAAGCACAAGAAGGTATTCGATGACCTCTACGTAAACATGGTCGATGCCGGCGAAATCGGCGGCGCGCTGGACACCATCCTGGTCCGTTTGGCCAACTACCGTGAAAAGGCCGATGCCCTCGTACGCAAAGTGCGCGGCGCTATGGTGTACCCGGCGGTAATCGTAATCGTCGCCGCGGGTGTGACATTCGCCATGTTGACGTACATCGTTCCTGTGTTCGCTAAGATGTTCTCCGGCCTGGGAGCCGAACTGCCCAAGCCGACACAGTATGTCTTGAATCTCTCGCACTTCTTGCGCAGCAATATCATGTACATCTTCGGTGGTGCGATTGCCGCTGCGATTGCATTCCGCTACTGGATCAAGACGGATAGGGGACGTCTGCAGTACGACAAGATCATGCTGCGCGCCCCGCTCATCGGAAGTCTGATCCGCAAGAGCGCAGTGTCACGCTTCACGCGTACACTGGGCACACTGCTCTCGTCGGGTGTCTCGATTCTCGAGGCGTTGGAAATTACCGCTAAGACCGCGGGCAACCGTGTCATTTCCGATGCGATCCGCCGCTCGGTCGTCTCGATCGCCGAGGGTGACACGATTACCGGACCTCTTCGTGAAACCGGCGTGTTTCCGCCAATGGTTACGCAGATGATTTCGGTCGGTGAAAAGACCGGCGGATTGGATGAGATGTTGTCCAAGATCGCCGACTTTTACGACGAAGAAGTGGATGCTGCCGTTACGGCGCTGACATCAATTATTGAGCCTGTGATCATCGTCTTCATGGGCGTGGTCATCGGTGGAATCCTGATCGCCATGTACCTGCCGATGTTCGACATCATCGGCAAGATCAAGTAGGGTCACAGCACTCTGATTGACGGCGGCGCGTGCGAATAGAGCCCGTGCCGCCGTTACTCTTAACAAACGATACCCATGCTGGTCTACTCGCGACGCAACAACCATGGCGCACGTCCGATGTGGGTCATCGGAACTCGCGCAGTCACCTTTGCGGTGACAGCCGCGCTCGCTTGGCCACACCTTGCTAACTCGATCTGGCTCAATTGGGCCCTACCTGCATACGGGTGCGTTACAGTCCTCGCGATCCTGTCGCTGTTGTTGCTCAAAGGTGTGCGCTTCCGCAAGCCCGTCTCGGCCGCACTGACTCTTCAGATCGCCATGGAGCTGATCGTCATCTCGATGGTTGTGCACTTCACCGGCGGGATGCGGTCGCCGTACAATTCGTTGTACCTCATGACGATCATATCCGCGGCGCTGTCGTACCGCTTGGTCGGGACGCTTCTGATCGCAGCATGTGCCTCGTCATCGTTCTTCCTGGTTGTCTGGATCGAGGCTGGACGGCAAGCCACTACGATGTGGTCGTGGGAAGTCTGGTCAGCACTCCGGCACATGCCTGACGAGGACTTCTATACAATCTTTCTACGCCTCTGCATCTTCTTCCTGTGCGCCTTTGCCGGGGGGTATCTTGCAGAGCGACTGTATTCCAAAGACGAAGCGCTAGCGCACACCTCCGAAGCCTTGCAGATGGCCAAGTTGGAGACGGGTGACATTCTCAAGCATCTGCGCTCCGGTGTCTTGACAGTCGATCTCGCGGGTTTCATCGTGTATTTCAATCGTGCGGCTGAAGAAATTCTCGGTCTGTCGGAGAAACGGGTTCGTGGGCGATCAATCCGGGATGGCATCGGCTCAAATTACCCGGAATTGGCCGACCGCCTCGACTGGGTAGTCGCCACGCAGCAGATGGACAGTCGAACCGAACTTACGATTTGCCGCGAGGATGGCAAGTCCCTCCCTGTTGGAATTTCGACATCGATACTGTCGGGCGGGAATGGCAAGCCACGCGGTGTCATCGCTGTCTTTGCAGACTTGACCGAAGCGAAGCAGATCGAGGAAAAGTTGCGCCGGCAGGATCGCTTGGCGGCGATCGGTGAGTTGTCCGCCGGAATCGCGCACGAGATTCGCAATCCGCTTGCGGCCATCTCCGGGTCCGTTGAGGTACTTCGCAACGACCTCGATGTCTCTGGTGAGAACGCTCAACTGCTCAACCTGATAGTGAAAGAGTCTTCACGTCTCAATAAGATCCTGAGCGACTTCCTTCTGTATGCCCGTATGTCGCCAGTTGTCACGGGTCGTGTGTGTGTCGCTTCCGTACTGGACGAGGTCTTTGAAATCACCAAGCGGCATTACCAGCAGTCCGGCATCGGTAACATCGACCTGAAAGCGGAAGTCGCTGATCGCACGATGATGGTCGAGGCGGATCCCGATCACTTGAAGCAGATTCTGATCAACCTGGTCTTCAACGCTGTTGAGGCCTGCCCCGATCGTGAACGAAAGATCGCCGCTCGAGTTCGCTCCCATACCGTCACACGCACAGACGAAGTGGACGGTTTCCTCGGGGTCGGCGAATGGGCGTCGATTGCAGTGTGCGACTCCGGCGAAGGTATCCCGCAACGCATACGCGAACGGCTCTATGAGCCATTCGTCTCCGCGAAACCCAGCGGCACCGGCTTGGGCCTTGCTGTTGTCAAACGCCTCGTTGACAACTGCGGAGGACGAATCACCGTCGATACAATCGAAGGCAAGGGGACCACTTTCACGGTCTATTTGCGTCGTTGCCCTGTCGATGCTCCCATTCCCACACGCGCCTACGCGTAGCGGGGACTGTCCACGTATTGATCGCTGTTCCCTCCCGCCAATTGCTCGCTATCTTAAGCAGCTCATGATCGACCACCCATCATCAAAGATCGAATTTGCTCTGCAGTTCGCGACGGCGCTGCACCGTTACGGCACCCCTGCGCATCGTCTTGAAGATGCGATGACAGTATTGTCCGGGGTCTTGGGTCTTCAAGGTCAGTTCTTCGTCACCCCAACCGCGATTTTCGCATCGTTTTCAACCGATGGTCACAACGAAACTCGGATGCTACGGGTGTCATCGTCCGAACTCGATCTCGGCAAGCTCTCCGATCTCGATGAACTGATCGAGGATCTCGCCAAATCGCGCATCGACGTGCGCGAAGCTCAGCAGCGCATCGATGCAATTCTGCTGCAGTCTCCGCCATACGGTCGCGTGCTCGCGACCATCTGCTACGCGCTCACCTGCGCGTGCGCCGCACGGTTCTTCGGCGGTGGGGAGCATGAAGTGCTCGCCACACTCCTGATCTCTCTCGGCATAGGCATCGGTGAACTCTTGGTTTCGTTTTCGCGACGGCTCTCGACACTCTATGCGCCGCTGGCAGCGACGGTCGTCGCATTTCTTGCCACATGGGTCGCGACAACCTGGACTCCGACATCCGCCTACATCATCACATTGGGAAGTCTTATCACAATGATGCCGGGTCTGACGTTAACAGTGGGGATGAAGGAACTAGCGACTGGCCATCTGGCATCAGGCACCGCACGTCTGGCTGGCGCGTTCGTGGTATTTGCGACCATGGGATTTGGAGTAGCGCTGGGGACTCGCATCGGCTCGTATCTATTCGGCTCTCCAACGTTTGTCGATCCGCTGATGTTGCCACAATGGACCGAGTTCGTGGCACTGGCAATCGCCCCGTTCGCGCTCGCTGTTGAAATGCGGGCGCATCGTCGCTTCGCGTTCTGGATACTCGGCGGCTGTGTACTCGCATTCGCTGCCGCCCGTCTTGGCGCCAATGTGCTTGGTACGGAATTGGGTGTGTTCGCCGGGGCGACTCTGCTTGGGCTCGGGAGCAATGTGTTCTCGCGAATCACACGCCGCCCGTCTGCGATTGTCCTAATTCCGGGGATGATCATGCTTGTGCCGGGCGGCATGGGATTTCGCGGTCTGTCCGCATTGCTTCGTGGTGATGTCGTGTCGGGAGTAGAGACGCTTTTTCTGGTCACGATCGTCGCGATTGCTCTGGTCACCGGATTGCTGGTTGCCAATACACTCGTTCCTCCTCGGAAAGCGCTCTAATCCTTTCCCGTTGACTCTCGCTCTCCCAACGACTTATATGACTGGCTGGACGGTTTATGGATAAAAGTCTTCAAGACACTCTGGCACTCATATCCGATGGCTTGGCCGAGTTTGAAACCCGGTTTGCCGAGGAATTGGGCGGGCACGCCGGGCTCATCGGCGCCATGGCCGCTCATATTCTCGATTCTCCGGGAAAACGAATTCGCCCGGCGATGTATCTGCTATCGTCGTATGTCCACACACCCGAACGCAA
>Ga0307505_10002728_pt1 | contig 11895 bp, 13 predicted proteins | sample 23_S_MG_FD_202183 | JGI IMG/M metagenome (GOLD analysis project Ga0307505, IMG submission 202183) | Soil microbial communities from Populus trichocarpa stands in riparian zone in the Pacific Northwest, United States - 23_S | ecosystem: Environmental > Terrestrial > Soil > Riparian zone > Trees...
GTCGTAGAGGCCGGGGGGCCTTTGCGCGAGGAAGCGGGCGGCGCGCATCGCGCCCTGCGCGTAGGTCGCGCGGCTGCTGGAGCGATGCGTGATCTCGATGCGCTCGCCGGTGCCGGCGAAGTAGACGGTGTGATCGCCCACCGTGTCGCCGCCGCGCGCCACCGAGAATCCCATGCTGCCCGGACGCCGCTCCCCGGTCGCGCCGTGGCGGTCGAACACGCCCACCTCGCCGAGATCCGCGCCACGCGCGGCCGCGGCGACCTCGCCCAGCTTGAGCGCGGTGCCCGAGGGCGCGTCGACCTTCTTGCGGTGGTGCATCTCGAAGACCTCGACGTCGTACTCGGGGCCCAGGGCGCGCGAGCCGAGCTCGACCAGCTTCAGCATCACGTTCACGCCCACGCTCATGTTGGGCGCCATGACCACGGGAATCGCCTCGGCAGCGCGCCGGATCTCCTCGACCTGGGCCGAGCTGAAGCCGGTGGTCCCGATCACGATCGCGCGCTTCGCGGCGACGCACGCGCGCAGGTGCTCGAGCGTGCCTGCGGGACGGGTGAAGTCGACCAGCACGTCGCAGGCCGCGATCGCGGCCGAGACGTCGGTGCCGATCGCGATGTTGCCCCACGCACCGGGAAGGAGGTCGACCGCAGAGCCCACCGCCATGCCCTCGGTCGCCGCCGCGGCCTCGAGCAGGGCCCGGCCCATGCGGCCGGACGCGCCGGCGATCCCGACGCGAACCGCGCTCATCTCGCGACGGGAGGCCGCGGTTGTCCGACCGGCGGCGGCGCGGGCGGATGCACGGTGCCGCCGAACGAGACCACCTTGTCGTCCTGGAAGATCACCGAGAAGAGATGGCGATCCGTGGGCTTGCCGCCCTTGCCGGCGGCGAAGTAGTAGTCCCAGCGGTTGGCGTGGAAGACGTCGATCAGCAGCGGCGTGCCGAGCGCCTGGCGCACCTCGGCCTTGGTCATGCCGTTCTTCAGCTTCGCGATCGCGTCCTGGGTCACGTAGTTGCCCTGCTGGACGTCGATCCGGTAGACGAATCCGCAGCCCGAGAGGACGGCGCAGGCGGCGGCGATTGCGAGCAAACGCATGGCGGGAACGGTTGGTGCGGAGCGCGCATTATATCCGGGCCCCTGTATGATTTCCCGACCGCAACAAAGCGCGCACGCGAGCGATGAGCGAATCACGCGAACTCAAGGGCAGCGGCCTCAAGGTCACGGTGCCGCGCCTCAAGGTCCTGGACCTCTTCCAGCACAGCCCCGAGCGCCACCTCACGGCCGAGGACGTCTACCGGCGCCTGCTCGAGGAGCACAGCGACATCGGGCTCGCCACCGTGTATCGCGTGCTCACGCAGTTCGAGCAGGCGGGCCTGCTCGTGCGCCATCATTTCGAGGGCGGCAAGGCGGTGTACGAGCTGAACGAGGGCGCGCACCACGACCACCTCGTGTGCCTGCAATGCGGCCGCGTGGAGGAGTTCTACGACGCCGAGATCGAGAAGCGCCAGGGCAAGATCGCGCGCGACCGCGGCTTCGCGATCCACGACCACCAGCTGCACCTGTACGCCGACTGCGTGAAGCCGGCTTGCCCGCACCGGCCCAAGGATCCGCCGCGGTGAAGGCGAGCCTCAAGCCCGGGCTCGAGGGCACGTTCCGCTACCGCGTGCCCGCCTCGAAGACCGTGCCGCGGATCTGTCCGGAGGCGCCGGACTTCCAGATGATGCCGGCCGTGCTCGCCACGGGCTACCTCGTGGCGCTCGCCGAGTGGGCGTGCATCGAGCTCATCAAGCCGCACCTCGACTGGCCGGCCGAGCAATCGCTCGGCACGCACGTGAGCCTGTCGCACCTTGCGGCGACACCTCCCGGGCTCGAGATCGAGCTGCGCGTGCGCCTCACCTCGGTCGAGGGCCGCAAGCTCGCCTTCGCCGTGAGCGCGCACGACGGCGTCGACCAGGTGAGCGAGGGCACGCTCGAGCGCCACTCGATCGATGCCGCGCGCTTCGAGCGCAAGGTGGCTGCGAAGGCGCTTCCCGCCGGGGCGCCTGCGTGAGGGCGCGTGCCTGGCTCGTCGCCCTCGCGCTCGGCCTGGCCGCGGCCGCGTCCACCGCCGAGGCGCAGCGCGGCCCGCCGCCCTCGCCCGCCGTGGGCGACGTCGAGCGCGCCCAGCTCCCGCCCGAGGCGGCCACGACGCTGGCGCTCATCCGCAAGGGCGGGCCGTATCCGCACGCCAATGACGGCGCCGTGTTCGGCAACCGCGAAGGCCACCTGCCGAGGCAGCGGCGCGGCTACTATCGCGAGTACACGGTGAGGACGCCGGGCAGCCGCAACCGCGGGGCGCGCCGCATCGTGAGGGGGGCGGCGGGCGAGCTCTACTACACCGACGACCACTACAACACCTTCAGGCGCATACGGGAATGAACGACATGCTGCAGGCGCTCGAGTCGATCCTGGACGAGGACCGCGGCGGCGTGTGGTTCCTGCCCGGCCACCTCGAGCCGAGGTCCGTGCAGAAGCTCGCCAAGGCCGCTTCCTTCGCCTATTTCCACGTCGAGGGCAAGAACATCGCGCGCAAGGAGCAGCTGCTGAACCACGTCGCCACGGCGCTGCACTTTCCCGGCGACTTCGGCCACAACTGGGACGCGCTCGAGGAATGCCTCACCGACCTCGAGTGGGTCGACGCCGACGGCTACCTCCTCTACTACGACCACATCGACGCGCTGCTCGCCGCGCACCCCGACCAGTTCGAGACGCTGGTGGAAATCCTGCGCGATGCCGTCGCCTCGTGGAAGGCCGACGGCACGGCGATGATCGTCCTGCTTTCCGGAACCAAGGCCCCGAAGGGCGTGGGCAAGCTCAAGGCGAAGCCGGAAGACTAGGTGATCGGGCCCCGCCGGAGTTCACCCCCGAGCGAAGTTGTCGGGGGCGGGGGTGACGTCATGCCGTGCCGGTGCGGGGCTCGTCGTCCTTGATCTGCTTGCGCACCTCGTCCATGTCGAGCGCCTTCGCCTTCGAGACAACCTGCTCGAAGGCACCCTGCGCAAGCGCCCCCGGCTGCGAGAACACGATGATCTGCTCGCGGAACACCATCAGCGTCGGGATCGAGCGGATCTGGAAGTGGGCGGCGATCTCCTGCTCCTCTTCGGTGTTCACCTTGGCGAACACGACGTCGGGATGCATCTCGGAGACCTTCTCGAACACGGGCGCAAAGCCGCGGCAGGGCCCGCACCACGGCGCCCAGTAGTCCACGACCACGGTCGGGTTCGAGGTCACCACCTGCTCGAAGTTCTGCTTGGTCAGTTCGACGACGGCCATCTCAAGCCTCCAATAAGGAGCGCAGCATCCAGGCGGTCTTCTCGTGCACCTGCAGGCGCTGCGTGAGCAGGTCCGCGGTCGGCTGGTCGTTCGCCTTTTCGACGGCCGGGAAGATCTTGCGTGCGGTCCGCGCCACCGCCTCGTGCCCCTGCACCAGCAGGCGCACCATCTCGCGCGCCTCGGGCACGCCGCGGGTCTCCGCAATGGAGGTGAGTCGCCCGAATTCGGAGTTGGTTCCCGGCGCCGGGAAGCCGAGCGCGCGGATGCGCTCGGCGATCTCGTCGAGCGCGAGCCAGAGCTCGTTGTACTGCTCCATGAACATCACGTGCAGCGTCTGGAACATGGGCCCCTTCACGTTCCAGTGGAAGTTGTGCGTCTTGAGGTAGAGCGAATAGTTGTCGGCGAGCAGCCGCGAAAGCCCCTCGGCGATGCGGGCGCGGTCCTTCTCCGCGATGCCGATGTCGATGGGCGTGTCCTTCGTCTTCTTGGCCATGGTTTTCGATCCTTTCGGGGATTCCGACACAATGGGGGCGCCTGTCCCACTGCGCCAATCGTATTTCTCAATGCGCGCGATAGGGCCGGACTATGCCAGCTTGCCCGCGACCTCCACGACCGCGCGGGCGAGGCTCGCGAGCGCCTTGCCCGCCCGCGCGTCGGTGAGTGCGCCGGAGGAATCGAACGCCTTGTCGGCGTGCGCGAGCTGGACCTGCTGCGGCAGCACGATCACGCCCAGCCCCGCGAGCACCTGGCGCAGGTGGAAGAGGTGGCGCACGCCGCCGTAGGGGCCGGGCGTCGCGTTCATGATACCCGCGACCTTGCCGCGATACGGCGCGAGGCCGCTGTCGGTTCCCGCGCCCGCTCCGATATCGCGCGAGAGCCAGTCGATCGTGTTCTTGAGCAGCGCGGAGATCGACTGGTTGTTCTCCGGGGAGGCGATGACGAACGCCTCGTGCGCGAGGAAGAGCTCGCGCACCGCGAGCGCATTCGCGGGCATGCCCTCCTTCGCCTCGAGGTCGCCGTGGTAGACCGGCACGGGATAGTCGTCCAGGTCGAGGAAGGTGGCTTCCCCGCCGGCATCCTTCACCGCCTGCGCCGCCACGCGCGCGAGCTTCTTGTTGAGCGAGTCGCGCCGCGCGCTGCCGGCGAAAACGAGGATCCTGGCCATGTCAGTCGTCGAGTGTTCCCATGCGCCCCGTCCGGTACGCGACCTCGGCCGCGCGCACCTGCTCGACGCTGTTCATGACGAACGGGCCGTGGAAGACGAGCGGGCCCTCGGCGGGGGTGCCGCCGATCACCAGCACCTCGAGCGCCTCGGTGCCGGCGTTGGCGAAGCGGATCGCGCCCTCGTCGCCCTGCCACAGGACCATCTCGCCCGTCTTCGCGCGCGCCGTGTCGAAGGTGCCCTCGCCCGCGATCACGTAGGCCGCCATCTCGAAGTCGGGCGGCACCGCGGCCTCGAACGACTTGCCCGCGTCGAGCGCCACGTGCGCGACGACCAGCGGCATCAGCGCCTCGCCCGGCCCCTTGGCGCCGGCGAGCTCTCCGCCGATCACGCGCACCGTCGCGCCGTCGCGCTTCACCTCGGCGACGGCGTCGGCGGCAAGGTTCTGGTAACGCGGGGCCATCGCCTTCATGGCACGCGGCAGGGTGGTCCAGAGCTGGATGCCGTGCAGGGTGTGCTCTTCCTCGGTGAGCGGCTTGGGCGTCTCGGCGTGGATGATCCCGCGCCCCGCCGTCATCCACTGCGCGCCGCCCTTGGCGACGATGCCGGTGTGCCCCGCCGAGTCCCGGTGCTCCTGGCGGCCCTGCAGGACATAAGTGACGGTCTCGATCCCCGCGTGCGGGTGCGCGCCCACGCCGTCCTTGCCCGGGGTGACGCGGAACGGGCCGAAGTGGTCGAGGAAGACCCACGGGCCCACGCTATGGCGGGCGCGCTCGGGCAGCGCCCGCCGCACGGTGAACGTGCCCACCGGCGCGACCTGCGATTGGACCACGCGCTCGACGGAGCGCGCGGCATTGAGGATAGTCGTCGTCATTTCGTGTCTCCTTGTTCGTCATCCCGGGCGTCGCAATCGCGACGATGGTCCGGGATCCGATGACTAGGGCAAGTCGAACAGCAACACCTCGGCCGCCTTGGCCTTCTCGAGCGTCACGGGCCCCGCGCGCGTGAGCTTCATCGCGTCGCCGCCTCCCAGGCGCTGGCCGTTCACCTCCACCTCGCCCTTCACCACGTGGACGTAGGCGCGCCGGCCGGGTGCGATCAGGTGCTCGACGCGGTCGGCGCCCTCGAGTATCGAGGCGTACAGGCGCGCGTCCTGGTGGATGGTGACCGAACCTTCGGCTCCGTCCGGCGAGGCGATGAGGCACAGCCGGCCGCGCTTGGACTCGGCGTCGAAGCGCTTCTCCTCGTAGCTCGGGGCGATGCCGCGTGTCGCCGGCTCGATCCAGATCTGGAGGAAGTGGACCGGGTCGGCCTCGGACGCGTTGTACTCGCTGTGGCGCACGCCCGTGCCCGCGCTCATGCGCTGGACGTCGCCCGGCCGGATCACCGAGCCGTTGCCGATCGAGTCCTTGTGCGCGAGGCCGCCCTCGAGCACGTAGCTGATGATCTCCATGTCACGGTGGCCGTGGGTACCGAAGCCTTGGGCGGGTTGCACCCGATCCTCGTTGATCACCCGCAGCGGACCGAAGCCCATGTGCTCGGGGTCGTTGTACTCGGCAAACGAGAAGCTGTGGAACGAGTCGAGCCACCCGTGCTGGGCGTGCCCGCGTTCGGTCGAGCGGCGAATCTCGGACATTGTGGCCTCCTTGTTCATTTGCGCTGACATATGGCTCTCATGATGGGGTTGCGCTTTCTTGATTGAAAGCGAAGAATTCGGCTCATATCATTCAGTTTTATTGCACTAATGCCCTTATCCCTTGATTCTCTTCATGTAATTGACGCCATCGATCGGAAGGGGTCGTTCGCAGCCGCCGCCACAGAGCTCCATCGTGTTCCGTCAGCAATCACTTACTCCGTTCGCCAGCTCGAAGACGGGCTGGGTGTGGAGCTCTTCGACCGAAGTGGCCACCGGGCGGTCCTGACCGACGCGGGTCGCGAGTTGCTGAGGCAGGGCCGGCGCCTGCTCGAGGCGGCTGCGGACCTCGAATGCCGCGTGCAGCAGGTCGCGCGCGGTTGGGAGTCGGAGCTGCGGATCGCCGTCGACACCCTGATCGGGATCGACAAGCTCTATGGCGTCGTCGCCGAGTTCTACGAGCAGAACGCCGGGACCCGCCTGCGCCTGTCGACCGAGGTCCTGGGCGGGACATGGGATGCGCTCGCCTCGGCGCGCGCCGAGCTCGCCGTGGGCGCGGGCGGCGACGCGCCCTCCGGGCGCAACTTCGCAACCCAGGCGCTCGGACGGGTGCAGATGGTGCTCGTCGCCGCACCGTTCCATCCGATCGCGCGCGAGCCCGAGCCGCTCACCGAGGCCGCGGTCGGGCGCCACCGCGCGGTAAGCGTGGCCGACACCTCGCGGCTGCTCGCGCCCCGAACCGTGGGCATGCTCTCGGGACGCGACGTGCTCACGGTGCCGACGATGGAAGACAAGGCTGCGGCGCACGTCGCCGGCCTGGGCGCGGGCTTCCTGCCGCGGTGGATCGCCGAGCGCGAGGCCGCCGCCGGACGCCTGAAGATCCTGCGCGTCACGCCCGAGCGGCCCCCGACCGACGTCTTCGTCGCCTGGCGCCCAGGCGAGGAAGGCAAGGCACTCAAGTGGTTCGTCGAGCGGCTGGCGGATCCGCTGGTGGCGGCGGAGCTTTTGTCGTGAGCTACCGCGGCCGCTTCGCGCCCTCCCCCACCGGCCCTCTGCACTTCGGCTCGCTCGTGGCCGCCGTCGCCAGCTGGTTGCACGCGCGCGCCCGCGGCGGCGAGTGGCTGGTGCGCATCGAAGACGTCGACACCCCACGTACCGTGCCCGGCGCGGCCGACGACATCCTGCGCACGCTCGAGGCATTCGGGCTCACCTGGGACGGCGAGGTCGTGTGGCAGAGCAAGCGCACCGCGCTCTACGACGCTGCGCTCGAGCGCCTGCGCAACCAAGGCTACGTCTACCGCTGCAAGTGCTCGAGGAAGGAGATCGCCGACTCCGGGCTCACGGGCCTCGAGGGAGCGATCTATCCGGGCACCTGCCGCGGCCTGGGCATCGCGCCGGGCCCCGGCCTCGCCGAGCGCATGATCGCGGCCGAAACCCCGGTCACCTTCCTCGACGGCGCGGTGGGCACCGTGTCGCAGAACGTCGCGCGCGACATCGGCGACTTCGTCGTGCTGCGCCGGGACGGGCTCTTCGCCTACCAGCTCGCGGTGGTCGTGGACGACGCGGCGCAGGGGATCACCCAGGTCGTGCGGGGCGCCGACCTCCTCTGGTCCACCCCGCGCCAGATCCTGCTGCAGCGCTCGCTCGGGCTTTCCACCCCGGGCTACCTGCATTTCCCGGTGGTCACGAATGCCGGCGGCGAGAAGCTCTCGAAGCAGACCGGTGCGGAGGCGATCGATTCCGCGCGCGCCCCGGAGCTGCTGCGCCACGCCCTGGCTTTCCTCGGCCAGCCGGTCGCCGAAGGCGGTTCCCCGGGCGCGATTCTTGCAGCCGCCGCGCGGGATTTCGTCACAAAGGGTCCGCGCGCCGGCGGCATATAATCCGCCACCCATTCAGCGGCGTCGAATCCACCGCGGCCCGCCCCGGCGTCAAACGGGGCAGAAGCGCGGCCCCCGAGCAGGGGAGCGCACAAACGACGCCTGAGAGCCCCACCATGTCCATGCGCAACAAGCCGGTCGTCATCTCCATCGTGGTCGCCGTGATCGTCGCCTCGCTCGTCGGCTATCGCGCCACCCAGGCCAAGCCCGAGCAGAAGAACGACGGCCCCGTGACCCTCGAGTTCACGCCCGCCGACGTCGCGGTGGTCGAGGTGAGGAGCCTCGTGCGCTCGATCCCGTTCTCGGGCTCGCTCTCCCCGCTGGTGCAGACCACGGTCAAGTCCAAGGTGCCGGGCGAGGTGACGCGCGTCGCGGTGCGCGAAGGCGAGCCGGTCAGGGAAGGCGAGCTCCTCGCGCAGATCGACGTGACCGACCTGCGCTCGCGCGTCGACGCACAGCTCGCCGCGCTCGAGGAGGCGAAGGCGCGCCTGAACATCGCCGCGAAGAACCGCGCCAACAGCCAGCAGCTGCTGCACCAGAAATTCATCTCGCAGAACGCCTTCGACACGACCGAGAGCACCTACGAGGCCGCCGCCGCCTCGATGCGCTCGCAGGAGGCGCAGCTGCGCATCGCAGCCAAGGCGGTCGAGGACGCCGCGGTGCGCGCGCCCTTCGCCGGCATCGTCGCCACGCGCAGCGTCCATCCGGGCGAGAAGATCGGCGTCGACCACGCGCTTCTCACGCTCGTGGACCTCGCGCGCATGGAGATCGAGGCGCCGGCCCCGGCCTCCGAGATCCCGTCGGTGCGCGCGGGCCAGGCGGCGACTTTCCGCGTCGACGGCTTCGGCGAGCGCGAATTCGAGGGGCGCGTCGAGCGCATCAACCCGACCGCGCAGCCCGGCTCGCGCGCGATCACGCTCTACATCTCGGTGGACAACCGCGACGGGCGCCTGCGCGGCGGGATGTTCGCCAAGGGCCAGATCGTGCTCGACCGCACGCAGCCGGGAGCGGTCATCCCCGCCACCGCGATCCGCGAGGAGTCCGGACAGCCCTACGTCTTCACGATCGAGAACGGCAAGATCACGCGCCGGCCGATCAAGGTGGGTGCGACGCAGCAGCAGGAAGGCATGGTCGAGGTGCTGAGCGGCCTCGAAAAGGGCATGAACGTGGTCGCGGCGCGCGTCTCGGGGCTCAAGGCCGGGGCGCCCGCGAAGATGAAGATCTAGAGGGAACCGGCGACCATGTGGATCACGCGCATCAGCATCGCGAACCCGGTCTTCGCCACCATGATGATGGTGGCGCTGTGCGTGCTCGGGATCTTCTCGTACAACCGGCTGCGCGTGGAGCGCATGCCCGACATCACCATTCCCTTCGTCTTCATCCAGGTGATGTATCCGGGCGCCGCGCCCGAGGCGGTGGAGAACGACATCACCAAGCCCACCGAGGAGGTCGTCAACACCGTCAACGGCGTGAAGGTGATCCGGTCCAACTCCTGGGAAGGGCGCAGCGAGACCTACATCGAGTTCCGCCTCGACACCGACATGGACCGCGCGGTGCAGGACATCCGCGACAAGATCGCGGCGCTGCGCCCGGGCTGGCCGCGCGAGTCGAAGGAGCCGCTCATCCTGCGCGGCGACTTCGACAACGCCCAGCCCATCGTCTTCCTCGCGGTGACCTCGCCCACGCGCACGCTGCGCGAGCTGACGACCTACACGGACCAGGTGATCGTCAAGCGCTTCCAGAACGTGCCCGGCGTGGGGCAGGTGCGCGTGAACGGCGGCGTCGCGCGCCAGGTCCAGGTGCGCCTGAAGCCCGCGCAGATGCAGTCGCAGGGCGTGGGCGTGGACGAGGTGATCGCGGCGATCCGCGCGGCCAACATGGACGTGCCCGCGGGCCGCGTGACGCAGGGGCCGGTCGAGCAGCTGGTGCGCATCGAGGGCCGCATCAAGGAGCCCGCGGCATTCGGCAAGGTGATCGTCGCGCGGCGCGCGCGCGGGCCGGTGTACCTGGAGCAGGTGGCCGAAGTCGTCGATGGCGAGCGCGAGGCGGACTCGCTCTCACGCATCAACGGGCAACCCGGCCTCACCCTCGAGATCCTCAAGGTCCAGGACGCCAACGTGGTCGAGGTCGGCAAGGGCGCGAAGGCGGCGGTCGAAGCGCTGAAGAAATCCCTCCCGCCCGACGTGAACGTGCAGATCGTCTATGCCGACGTGGACTTCATCGAGCGGGCGTTGAACGGCGTGAAGACCACGATCGTGGAGGGGGCGCTGCTCACGATATTCATCGTGTTCCTGTTCCTGCACTCGTGGCGCAGCACCATCATCACGGGGCTCACGCTGCCGATCTCGGTGATCGCGACCTTCGTCGCGGTCTACCTCTTCGGCTTCACGTTGAACTTCCTCACCCTGATGGCGCTGTCGCTGTGCATCGGGCTGCTGATCGACGACGCCATCGTGGTGCGCGAGAACATCGTGCGCCACCTCGGCATGGGCAAGGACCACTATCGCGCGGCGCGCGAGGGCACCGACGAGATCGGGCTCGCGGTCCTGGCGACCACGTTCGCGATCGTCGCGGTGTTCATCCCCGTGGCGTTCATGTCCGGAATCATCGGCAAGTTCTTCTTCCAGTTCGGCATCACGGTCGCGGTGGCCGTGCTGGTCTCGCTCTTCGTCTCCTTCACGCTCGACCCGATGCTCTCGGCGATCTGGCGCGACCCTCCGGGCAGCCGCTTCTCGAAGGTGCCGTGGCTGGGCAAGGTGATGGACCGGATCGAGGACGGCGTCGAGTGGACGCACCACCGCTATGGCGAGCTCCTCGAGTGGGCGCTCGGCAACCGCAAGAAGGTGCTCGCGATCGCGGTCGCGGTGTTCGTGTCGAGCTTCCTGGTGCTGCCGCTCGTGGGCACGGAGATGATGCCGGAGACCGACGAGGGCCGGACCTCCTTCCGCCTCACGATGCCCGTGGGATCGAGCCTCGAGTACACCGACGCCAAGGTGCGCCAGGTCGAAGCCATCCTGAGGGAATACAGGGAAGTCGAGGTGATGATCGCCAACGTGGGCACCGGCGAGGGGCGCAACATCGCGCGCGTCGAGGTGCGCCTCGTCGACCGCCACGCGACCCCGCGCCGCGGCGTCAAGGACTTCGAGAAGGAGGTACGCCGGAAGATCCGCTCCATACCGGGCGTGGAGCTCTCGGTCGGCTACAACGTGCCGATCTGGATCAACCTGCTGGGGCCGAACAACGACGAGCTCGAGCGCCAGACCGCGATCGTGATGGAGAAGATCGCCAGGGTGAAGGGCATCGTCGACCTCGAGTCGAGCCTCAAGGCCAACAACCCGGCGATCACCATCAAGGTCGACAACGAGCTCGCGAGCGACCTGGGCCTCACCGTGCAGCAGATCGGCTCGGCGGTGCGCCCGTTCGTGGCGGGCGACGTGATCGGCCACTGGCTCGCCCCCGACGGACAGAACTACGAGGTGAACGTGCAGCTGCCGAAGTCGGGCCGGCGCATCGCCTCCGACCTGGGCGACCTCCACGTGGTGAGCTCGCGCCCCGGCGCGGACGGCAACCCGATCCTGGTGCCGCTGCGCCAGGTGGCCGAGTTCCAGAGCTCGACCAGCCCGCAGATCATCAAGCGCCAGGAGCTGCAAAGGCGCGTGGGCATCTACGCGAACGTCGAGGGGCGCCCCTCGGGCGACGCGGGCCGGGAGGTGCAGGAGCTGCTGAAGACGATCGAGCTGCCTCCGGGCTACCGCTTCGACGTGGCCGGGCAAACGCAGGAAATGGAGGAGTCGTTCGCCGCGGCGGTGGCGGCGCTCGCGATGGCGGTGATCTTCATCTACATCATCCTCGCCTCGCAGTTCGGCTCGTTCCTGCAGCCGCTCGCGATCATGGCGTCGCTGCCGTTCACGCTGA
>Ga0307505_10002729_pt1 | contig 11894 bp, 10 predicted proteins | sample 23_S_MG_FD_202183 | JGI IMG/M metagenome (GOLD analysis project Ga0307505, IMG submission 202183) | Soil microbial communities from Populus trichocarpa stands in riparian zone in the Pacific Northwest, United States - 23_S | ecosystem: Environmental > Terrestrial > Soil > Riparian zone > Trees...
TGGCCGCTTGGGCGAAGGTCCAGAAATGCAGGTTCGAGGCAATCGAGTTGCTGCCCCATATCAGGATCAGCTTGCTCTCGGCATAGTGCTCGACGTGCATGCCCACCTTGGCGCCATAGGTGGCGGCCAGCGCCTCGCCGCCGGCGCTGGAGCAGATGCTGCGGTCCAGCCGCGACGCGCCCAGTTTGTGGAAGAAACGCGCCGCCATGCTCTCGCCCTGCAGCAGGCCCATCGTGCCGGCATAGCTGTAGGGCAGCACGGCCTGCGCCGCATCCGGTCCACGCACGGCGATGGCTTTCAGCCGTGCCGCGATGGCGGCCAGTGCCTGGTCCCAGCCCACCGGCTCGAAGCGGCCGGAGCCCTTGGGCCCGATGCGCTTCAGCGGCTGCAGCACGCGCTCGGGGTGGTAGCTGCGCTCGGCATAGCGCGACACCTTGGTGCACAGCGCGCCGTGCGTCGTCGGGTGCGCGGCATCGCCTTGCACGCGGACCGCGCGTCCGCCCTGCACCGTGACCTGCATCGCGCAGGTGTCGGGGCAGTCGTGCGGGCAGGCGGCGCGCACCACGTGGACGGGCTCGGGCGCATTCATCGGCAAATGATGGCACAGCCGACACGCCGGCGTGCGCCGGCAGTGCTACAAACGGGCCCGCCGCAGCCCCACGCACCGAAAGCCGACGATGACGCAGATGATGTTCTACGAACGCCCGGTCGCATTGAACCGCGAACGCCACAAGTCGCTGCGGCTGGCGCCGGCCGCCAGCCACTTCGCCTTCGCCGCCGCAACCAATGCCGTGCCCATTGCCAGCACCGAGTTCGCCGAAGCTGCGCGCGACTACCCGATCGTCTTCGTCGGCGAGGAAGGCGGCGCGTTCAACGTGGCTGCGCTGGTGGGCCTGCGCGACCGGCAGAACCTGATGGTCGATGCCGGCGGCCAATGGGCCGCCGGCTGCTACGTACCGGCCTTCGCGCGCCGCTATCCCTTCGTGCTGGCCAAGGCGGAGTCGGACGACAAGCTCACGGTGTGCATCGACGAGGTCTACCCCGGGCTGGGCCAGGACAAGGGCGAGGCGCTGTTCAATGCCGACGGCAGCGAGACGCCGTACCTGCAGCGCGTGCTGGAATTCCTGCAGCTGTTCCATGCCGAGACGCAGCGCACCACCACCTTCGCCACACGGCTGAAGGAACTGGGGCTGCTGGTGCCGAAGGTCATCAACGTCGAGCGCGGCGGCGAGCGCCAGTCGGTGGGCGGGCTGTGGATCGTCGATGCCGCCAAGCTGCGCGGCATCGACGACGCGCGCGTGGTCGAACTGTTCCGCGCCGGCTACCTGGCGTGGATCGAGGCGCACCTGCTGTCGCTGGGCAGCCTGTCGCGCCTGGTGGCGCGGCTCGGCCAGGCCGCCCGCGTCAGCGACGAAGCCGGCGCGATCGCCGCCCCCTACGCCGGCAGCGCCACCACGCACTGACGGCGCCTTCGGCGCCGAGCCCAGAAGACGACCGACAGTCCGACGGCCAACAAGGCATGGGTGGCCGGCTCGGGTATCGGTGCCGACATGATCCTGAAGTTGTCGATGCCCTGCACTTCCGCGCCGAACACGCCTTCGATGCTGAGCTGGATGTAGCTCAGCCGGCTCAGCAGCCTGACCCAGTCGGCCTCGCCGATGCCCCAGTAGTCCGCTGTCAGCGGCGCGGAGTAGGTGCTCCAGGCGTCGGTGCCGGGAACGCCCGGCGCCAGATCGCGCGTGCGGATGATTCCTGCGCCCTGCAGCATCAAGCAGCCGTAGTTCGCGCAGCCGCCGATCGGGTTCCAGTCCGGGCCGTTGCGGCTGATCGTCTTGCCGTCGAAGGCGATGCTGCCGCCGTTGAAGGCCGACAGGTCGCCCAGGAACTTGCCGGGCGCGACGATGCTGGCGAAGGCGGACGCGTCGACGTTGTCGACGACGAGGAAGCCGCCGGGATTGCCGTCGTCGCCTCGATGCTCGATCGACCAGGCATTGTTGGCTGTCCATCCTTCGTCCGATGCGCTGAAGTCGCTGCTGATCGTCAACGCGCCGGCGCTCGCGCAGGCGAGCGCCGCGCTCAGGGCAATGGTGGCGAAGCGTGCTGATGTCATGGTGACCTCCTTCGGGTTGGCTGGCGAACGACCCTCATCGACGGCGTGCCGTGACCGCGGGTGCTGTCGGATTTCTATCGCGCCGCCAAACGCGCCGATACCCATGAACAGGGGTAGTGGCGATGTGGCAGTGCAGCCATCGTGCTTCGCATGACCCGCGTCGGCGCCAGCGGCCTATCATCGCGATGCACCACTCACACTCAGGCGCTCGCATGGCGCGGCCACCCAGCCCTGTCAGGCCGCCGCGGCGGCATTGCGGCCGCTTGTGCCGACGCGTGGCAACGGGCGCTGCCCGCTGGCTGCGTCGCGCTTGGGGGCTCATCCGCTGGCTCATCGCAGCGCTGCCAGCGGCCGCGACGGCAGCCGAGGCCTTCACCATCGAACGCAGCTCGCCGTGGCTGCTGTGGCAAGCCGAGCTGGCGCTGGTCGAGTCGGCCACACCGCCTGGCGACGGCACACGCTGGCAGCGCGTCGAACTGCCCGACTCCTGGCGCAGCAGCGAGCGCTGGCGCGAGTCCCGCGACGGCTGGTACCGCTTCGATCTGCCCGGCCCGGCGCCGGCCGAACCGACCAGCGTCTACCTGTGGCGCTTCAGCATGAACGCGGCCGTGTGGTTCAACGGCGAGTTCGTCGGTGACGGCGGCTCCTTCGGCGAGCCGATGTCGCGTAACTGGAACCGGCCGCTGATCTTCCGCCTGCCGGCGGCGATGTGGCGCGACGGCCGCAACACGCTGCTGGTGCGGCTGCGCACCTACCCCGGTTTCGGTCATCTGATGCCGGTGGCGGTGGGGCCGGCCGCGCTGCTGCAGGCGGACCACGAGCGCCGCAGCTTTGCGCAGATCACGCTCAGCCAGGTAGCGGCCGGCATCACGCTGCTGGCGCTGCTCACCGGTGCGATGCTGTGGCTGGTGGACCGGCAGGACGCGGCCCAACCCTACTTCATCGCCTTCTGCCTGGCCTGGTTCGTGTACGGCGCCAACACCTTCGTGCGCGACATCCCGGTGCCGGCCAAGACCTGGTGGTGGGCGGTGCATAGCGCGGTCGATGCCTGCTACTGGCTGATCGTGTGCCTGTTCCACCGCCTGCTCGGCGTGCGCCGGCCATGGATCGAGCGCCTGTTGCTTGCCTGGGCGCTGCTGTGCAGCGCGCTCTATGCCAGCTTCGACCTGCCCGAGCTGGCTCGCTGGAACCCCTGGTTGCACGCCATCTCGGCGCTGGCCGGCGTGTACATGAGCATCTGGCTGCTCTGGCAGTTGAAGCGCCGCCGCAGCATGGACACGGCGCTGTTCGCGCTGATCTTCATCCTCATCTTCGCCGGCGGCCTGCACGACCAGCTGCTCAACGCGCTGCTGCTGCCGGACCTGTGGCGTTCGCGCTTCTATCTGCTGCATCTGGTGATGCCGCTGATGTTCGTCGGCCTGATCGCGCTGCTGGCCCTGCGCAGCGCGCGCAATGTGCGCGCCGTGCGCGAGGCCCGGCACGGCCTGGAAGCGCGCGTAGCCGAGGCCAGCCGCGAGATTGCCGGTGCCTATGAACGCGAGCGCACGCTGCAGGCCGAGCGCAGCGCGGCGCAGGAGCGCGAACGCATCTACCGCGACCTGCACGACAACCTGGGGGCGCGGCTGCTGTCGCTGGTGTATGGGGCGCGCGACGAGCGCCAGGCGACGCTGGCGCGCGAAGCGCTGGCCGAGATGCGCACGCTGATCGCCACCAGCCAGCAGCACGGTGCGTCCCTGGAGGAACTGGCCACCGACTGGCGCCTGGAGACCGAACTGCGCTGCGAATCCGCAGGCCTGCAGCTCGATTGGCACACCGAAGGCCAGGCCGGGCTCAACGGACGCCAGCGCTACCACTGCGAGCGCATGCTGCGCGAGTTGGTGTCGAACGTGCTGGAGCACGGCCGCGGCAGCAGCCTGTCGGTGGCCTGGCGGGTGCTCGACGGCCGGCTGCAACTGCAGGTGTGCGACGATGGCCGCGGCATCGCCGAGGCCGTGCTGGCCAGCGGCCACGGCATCGCCAGCGTGCGCGCACGCGCGGCCGATCTCGGCGGCCAGGCCGAATGGCAGCCCGCACCGGGCGGCGGCACCTGCTGCGTGGTGGGCTTTCCGCTGGACGAACCACCGCCGGCCGCCACATGAACGTCGCCGCGCCCGACATCACGCTGGTGGTCGACGACATGCCGGCCAGCCTGGACTGGCTGGCGCGCGCCGCACTGCAGGCCTTCCCCGACACGCAGGTGCAGCGCGCGACCACGCTCGCCGAGGCGCGGATGCTGCTGCGCGACACCAGCCCCGGCTTGGCGCTGGTCGACCTGGACCTGCCGGACGGCAGCGGCGTGTCGCTGATCGAACAACTGGCACGCCTGCCCAGGCGCGCGCTGATCATCGTCGCCACCGTCTTCGCCGATGACCGGCACCTGTTTCCGGCGCTTCGCGCCGGCGCAGCCGGCTACCTGCTGAAGGACGATGCCATCGACTCGCTGGCGCAGCGCCTGGTCGCCGCGCAACGTGGGGAGGCCGCACTGTCGGCGCCGATCGCGCAGCGGCTGGTCGGCTGGTTCCACGAGCCTGCTGCCGTGCCGCCCGCCTCGCTGTCGCCGCGCGAGCAGGAGCTGCTGCAACTGCTGGCCAAGGGCCTGACCATCGGCCAGGCGGCAGCGGTGCTGCAGATCACCGCGGCCACCGCGGCCAGCTACGCGAAGAGCCTCTACCGCAAGCTCGACGTGACGAACCGCGCCGAGGCCACGCTGGAAGCCACACGGCGCGGGCTGATCAGGCTGTGAGCGCGCCCTGCGCCACGGGACGAGCGGCCTCGCGCAGCCGCATGCGCAGCCCCACCGGGTTCATCGTGAAGGCCATGCGCTCCTGCGCCGCAGCGCCGTCGGGCGTGTCCACCGCCTCGATGTCGAAGCTGGACAGCAACATCGCCATCGCCATCTTCATCTCCAGCAGCGCCAGGTAGCGCCCCGGGCACATGCGCGGGCCGGAGCCGAAAGGCATGGCGGCGCGCTTGGCGGCGGTGCTCAGCGGCTGCGCGGCGTCTTCGAGCCAGCGCTCCGGCTCGAAGGCTTGCGGCCGCTCGAACAGCCGCTCGCCGACGCTGTCGTGGCGCAGCACGCCCCAGATCTGCGTGCCCTGCGGCACGGCGACATCGCCGACCACGCTGTCGCGCAGCGCCTGCAGCGCGATGAAGGGCGCCACCGGCTTCAGCCGCATGGTCTCGCTGGCGCAGGCTTCCAGATACGTCAGCCGTTCCATCTGGTCGAAGCCATAGGCGGCCGGGTCCGGCGCCAGCGTGCGCACCTCCTGCTGCACGCGCTGCAGCGCCTGCGGGTGGCGCTGCAGCAGGTGGATCATCCAGGCCAGCGTGTTGGCGGTGGTGTCCTCGCCGGCCAGCAGCATGGTCAGCACGTTGCCGGCGACATGGCGGTCGTCGAGGCCGCTGCCGGGCTGGTCGGCGGCGACGATCATCGCTTCCAGCAGGTTGCGCGGCTGCTCACGCAGCGTGGCGTCGTCGCGCAGCCGCTGCCGCGCCTGCCCGACGAATTCGAGGATGGTGCTGTTGATCACCGCCACGCTGTGCTCCAGTTCGCGGTCGGCCGCCGTCTTGTACCAGCGCCAATAGGGCAGCACCGACAGCACGCGGCGGAAGATCGCCGGCAGCACCTTGTCCAGGTGGCGCTGGATCACGTCCTCACCCGCTTCCAGCGTGTTGATGTCCTTGCCGAAGGCCAGGCCGGCGATGGCATCGACGGTGAAGCGCATCAGGTCGGCCTGCAGCGGGATGTCGCGGCCCTCGTGCGCGGCACGTAACCAGCGCCCCTGCAGCCGCAGCGTGACCTTCACCAGCGACGGGAAGTAGGCACGCACATGCCCGGGCGCGAAGCTGGCCATGACCATGCGGCGCTGCTTGCGCCAGTCTTCGCCCTCGGCGCTGAACAGGCCCTGCGGCAGGCCCATCTCGGCGCCGATCCGGCTGGTAAAGGGGCTGCGGCGGAAGCCCTCGGGCCGGTCGCGCATCACCGCCGCGAGCAGCTCGTGGTCGGCGATGACCAGTTGCTCGAAGCGCCCCAGGCGCATGCGAAACAACGGGCCGAAACGATCGGCCCAGGCTTCGACATCCTGGTGGATGCGCGGCGGCTTGACCTGCAGCGTGTTGCCCAGCACCGGCCAGCCGCGTGGGCCGGGCAGGTCCTGGATGCGGCGCAGCGTGCGGGTGTTCATTGCGGGGGTCATCGTTGGGGGCGCCGAGACAGCGCGGCATGGCGGGGTTAAGATGAATTTTTAGCCAGCCGGAGGCCGCATGCAGTTGATCGAATCCATCCTGGCCGACGCCGCCAGTATCACCGCCATCCGACGCGACATCCATGCCCACCCGGAGCTGTGCTTCCAGGAAGAGCGCACCGCCGACCTCATCGCCAAGGCGCTGACCGACTGGGGCATCCCCATCCATCGCGGCCTGGGCAAGACCGGCGTGGTCGGCATCGTCAAGAACGGCACGTCGTCGCGCGCCGTCGGCCTGCGCGCCGACATCGACGCGCTGCCGATGACCGAGCACAACCACTTCGCGCATGCCAGCACCCACCCCGGCAAGATGCACGCCTGCGGCCACGACGGCCACACCGCGATGCTGCTGGCCGCGGCGCGCCACCTGTCCAGGCACCGCAACTTCGACGGCACCGTCTACCTGATCTTCCAGCCGGCCGAAGAAGGCGGCGGCGGCGCGCGCGAGATGATGAAGGACGGGTTGTTCGACCAATTCCCGATGGAGGCCATCTTCGGCGCGCACAACTGGCCGGGCATGAAGGTCGGCCAGTTCGCGCTGAAGAGCGGCCCGGTCTTCGCCAGCAGCAACGAGTTCAAGATCACCATCCGCGGCAAGGGCGCGCATGCGGCGATGCCGCACAACGGCATCGACCCGGTGCCGGTGGCCTGCCAGATGGTGCAGGCTTTCCAGACCATCGTCACGCGCAACAAGAAGCCGATCGAGACCGCGGTGATCTCGGTGACGATGATCCATGCCGGCGAAGCCACCAACGTGGTGCCCGACAGCTGCGAGATCCAGGGCACGGTGCGCACCTTCACCACCGAGACGCTGGACCTGGTCGAGCGGCGCATGAAGGCAATAGCCGAAGCCACCTGCGCGGCCTTCGAAACCGGCTGCGAGTTCGAGTTCAGGCGCAACTACCCGTCCACCGTCAACCACCCGGCCGAGACCGAGTTCGCGCGCCAGCTGCTGAGCGAGGTGGTAGGCGCGGACAACGTGCTCGAATTCGAGCCGACCATGGGCTCCGAGGACTTCAGCTACTTCCTGCAGGCCAAGCCGGGCTGCTACTTCCTCATCGGCAACGGCGACGGCACGCACCGCGAAGGCGGCCATGGCATGGGCCCGTGCATGCTGCACAACCCCAGCTACGACTTCAACGACGATCTGATCCCGCTGGGCGCCACCGCCTGGGTGCGCATGGCCGAAAAGTGGCTCGGCAGCGCACGCTGAGGGCGCGGCGATGAAAGCCTCCTCGTACTTTGCGCAGAGCTACGCCGAGGCGCGACGGAAGTTCATCGATGCGGCCACGGCGGCCGGGCAGGAGCCGGTGGCGCACCCGCACCCGCTGCTGGGGCGCGATGGCGAGACCCTGGCGATGGACGTGGCGCGCTTCGGCGCCGCCGACGCACCGGCGGTGTTGATCATCAGCAGCGCCTGCCACGGCGTCGAAGGCTATTGCGGCTCGGGCGTGCAGAACGCGCTGCTCGCCGATCCGGGCTTCCATGCCGCGGCCGCCCGCGCCGGCGTGGCGCTGCTCTACATCCATGCGCTCAACCCCTACGGCTTTTCGTGGCTGCGCCGCACCACGCATGAGAACGTCGATCTGAACCGCAACTTCCAGGACTTCTCCAGGCCGCTGCCGCGCAATGCCGCCTACGACCAGCTGGCACACCTGATCGTGCCGGCGGAATGGCCGCCGACGCCGGAAGTCAAGGCCGGTCTGGCGCAGTTTGTCGCCGAGCATGGGCCGAAGGCGCTGCAGGCCGCCGTGTCGGGCGGGCAGTACGAACACCCGCAGGGCCTGTTCTACGGCGGGCGCAACCCGACCTGGAGCCACCAGACGCTGCGCCACGTGCTGCAGGACCACGGCCGGCGCTGCGAGCGCCTGGTCTGGATCGACCTGCACACGGGCCTCGGGCCCAGCGGGCACGGCGAACGCATCTGGGCCGGGCCCGACGATGCCGCCGCGCTGCAGCGCGCCCGCCAGTGGTGGGGCGAGCAGGTGACCTCGATGTACGACGGCTCGTCCGAGTCGGCCCTGCTGACCGGCCTGATGTGGCTCGCCGCCGGCCAGGAATGCGCGCAGGCCGAATACACCGGCATCGCGATGGAGTACGGCACCGTGCCCTTCGATCAGGTGACCGACGCGCTGCGTGCCGACCAATGGCTGGAGAACCACCCCGACGCGCCGCACGCGCAGCGCGTGCAGATCAAGCGCCAGATCCGCGACGCCTTCTACACCGACACCGACGCGTGGAAGACGCGCATCGTCGAACAAGGCGCCGAGGCCGCACACCAGGCGGTGACCGGACTGGGCGGCTGAGCGAAGCCGCTGCGGGGGTGGGCCCGGTCAGTGCGCGATGATCTTCGACAGGAAGTCGCGCGTGCGCTCGTTCTGAGGGTTGGCGAAAAAGGCCTCGGGCGCGTTCTGCTCGACGATCTGGCCCTGGTCCATGAAGATCACGCGGTCGGCCACGCTGCGCGCAAAGCCCATCTCGTGCGTCACGCACAGCATGGTGATGCCTTGGCCGGCGAGCTCGATCATCACGTCGAGCACCTCGTTGATCATCTCCGGGTCGAGCGCCGAAGTCGGCTCGTCGAAGAGCATGATCTTCGGCGTCAGGCACAGCGCGCGCGCGATCGCCACGCGCTGCTGCTGGCCGCCCGACAGCTGCAGCGGGTACTTGCGCGCCTGCTCGGAGATGCGCACGCGCTTGAGCTGCGTCATCGCGCGTTCCTCGGCCTCCTTCTTGGGCAGGTGGCCCACCCACATCGGCGCCAGCGTCAGGTTCTCCAGCACCGTCAGGTGCGGGAACAGGTTGAACTGCTGGAACACCATGCCCACCTGCTTGCGCACCTGCTCCACCGCCTTGACATCGTCGGTCAGCGCGATGCCGTCCACCGTGACCAGGCCCTGCTGGTACTCCTCGAGCGCATTGACGCAGCGGATCAGCGTCGACTTGCCCGAACCCGAAGGACCGCAGATGACGATGCGCTCGCCCTTGGCCACATCCAGGTCGATGTCGCGCAGCACGTGGAAATCATTGCCGTACCACTTGTTGACCTTGTCGAAGCGGACGATGGATTCGGTCATGAAAGTTCCCGGATGGTCGCGCGGTCAGCGCGTGCGGCTCACCGACACCTGCTTCTCGACCCACAGGCTGTAGCGCGACATCGCGAAGCAGAAGGCGAAATAGATGGCGGTGATGAACAGATAGGCTTCGATCTTGAACGGGCGCCATTCGACGTCCGAGTTCAGCGCCAGGCCAAGCGCGCCGGTCAGCTCGTACAGCGAGACGATGGTCACCAGCGAGGTGTCCTTGAAGATGCTGATGAAGTTGTTCATCATGCTCGGCACCACCATCGCCAGCGCCTGCGGCAGCACGATCTTGCGCTGCGTCTGCCAGTAGCTCAGCCCCAGCGTGTCGGCCGCTTCCAACTGGCCCTTGGGGATGGCCTGCAGCCCGCCGCGCACGATCTCGGCCATGTAGGCCGCGGCGAAGAGCGTGATGCCCACCAGCACGCGCACCAGCACGTCGATGCTCATGCCCTGCGGCATGAACAGCGGGAACATGAAGCTGGCCATGAACAGCACGCTGATCAGCGGCACACCGCGGATCAGCTCGATGTAGATCACGCAGGCGGTGCGGATTGCCGGCAACTGGCTGCGCCGGCCCAGCGCCACCAGCACCGCGATCGGAAAGGCCAGGAAGATCGACAGCGTGGCCAGCATCACCGTCAGCGGCAGCCCGCCCCACAGATCGGTGCGCACCGGCTGCAGCCCCAGCACGCCGCCGCCCATCAGCGTGAAGAAAACCGCCAGTACAACCGCCCACATCAACGCCAGCCAGGGCTTCCAGAACCAGCGCACGCAGCTCAGCACCAGCGCCAGCACCATCACGATGGTGGCAAGCTCGGGCCGCCATTGCTGCTCGTAGGGATAGCGGCCGAAGATGATGACGCGCCACTTCTCGGTGACCACGCCCCAGCACGCGCCGGTGCCGCGCGCCGCCTGGCAGGCATCGGCATTGGCGCCGAACACGGCCTGGAACAGCCCCCATTGCGCCAGTGACGGCAGCAGGTAGAGCACCAGTCCGACCAGCAGCACGGTCGTCAGCGAACTCTTCCAGTCGCCGAACAGGTTGCGCTTGAGCCAGAGCACGAGGCCCTCGGTGTTGACCGGGGGCGGCCGCGGCGCGATCGGGGTGAAGGTGTCGGCCATCAGCGTTCCTTGATGGCGACGCGCTTGTTGTACCAGTTCATCAGCGCAGAGGTGCTGAGCGAGGTGCTCAGGTACACCAGCATGATGATGGCGATGCACTCCACCGCACGGCCGGTCTGGTTCAGCGTGGTGTTGGCGATCGAGACCACGTCGGGGTAGCCGATGGCCACCGCCAGCGACGAGTTCTTCGTCAGGTTCAGGTACTGGTTGGTCAGCGGTGGGATGATGACGCGCAGCGCCTGCGGCAGGATCACCATCCGCATCGTCTGCCGCCGCGACAGACCCAACGCGCTGGCGGCTTCGGTCTGTCCATGCGACACCGACTGGATGCCGCCGCGCACCACCTCGGCGATGAAGGCGCCGGTGTACATCACCAGCCCGATCAGCACGGCCATGAACTCCGGCGTCGCGCTGATGCCGCCCTCGACCATGAAGGCCAGCTGTTCCGGGCGCGACCATTCGCGCGGCGCACCGCCCGCCGCCCAGCCGGCCAGCGCCAGGCCGACGATCGCCAGCAGCGGCACCGCCCAGCGGTTGCGGTCCTGCCCGGTGCGTTCGAATTCGCGCTGCGCCCAGCGCCGGTAGGCGACGCCGCCGACCAGCCCGAGCAGCGCACCCAGCCCCATCCACGCATAGCCCGGCGCCCACACCGGCGAGGGCATCGAGAAGCCGCCCTTGCTCAGATAGAACAGGTCGCCCACGTTCCACGCCGCCTGCGGCGCCGGCAGCACCTCGACGAAGAACAGATACCACATCAGCAACTGCAGCAGGATCGGCACGTTGCGGAACAGCTCGACGTAGCCGTAGCACAGGCCGCGCACCAGCGCGTTGTGCGAGAAGCGGCCGATGCCCATCAGCACGCCGAGAATGGTCGTCAGGATGATGCCGACGACGGCCACGCGCAGCGTGTTCAGCACCCCGACCCACAGCGCACGGCCGTAACTCTGGCTCGGGTCGAAAGCGATCATGGTCTCGCCGATGTCGAAGCCTGCCGCCTGCCACAGGAAGTCGAACCCGCTCTGGATGCCGCGCACACGCATGTTCTCCTGCGTGTTGTGCGCCAGGAACCAGACGGCGCCGCCGATCAGCAGCAGCGCCACGGCCTGATAGACCCAGCCGCGCACCACGCGGCTGCGCCAGGACCATTCGATCGGCTTCTTCTTCGGTGCGCTTGCGCTCAAACCGGGCTCCACGAAAGGACGCGTCCACACGCGCCGGAGCGCGCCGCGGGCACGAAATCGCCCGCGGCGCAGCGGCGGATCAGCGCACCGGCGGTGCGTACATCAGCCCGCCCTG
>Ga0307505_10002730_pt1 | contig 11893 bp, 11 predicted proteins | sample 23_S_MG_FD_202183 | JGI IMG/M metagenome (GOLD analysis project Ga0307505, IMG submission 202183) | Soil microbial communities from Populus trichocarpa stands in riparian zone in the Pacific Northwest, United States - 23_S | ecosystem: Environmental > Terrestrial > Soil > Riparian zone > Trees...
ACCGCTGTGAGCCATCGATCACGGCGGTCCGCGCGGCGCTCGAGCGTCGCTTCGTCCAGACCGCCGATCTGTTCCAACGCCTTCGAGTGCGCCATCAGACCGCGGCCTCCAGACTTTGTGCGCGCTGTGCCTCCGATCGCAACAAGCCGACAATCTCGCGCTTTGCTGCCGTGAACTCGGGGGTGGCTGCGATGAGCGGATCAGAGCTCTGGCTGAAATGAGAGCGAAACGACGCTTTCACGCGCCCTGGACGAGCTGTCATGACAACGATGTGTGTTGCAAGAAACAGCGCCTCTTCGATCGAGTGCGTGATCCAGAGAATAGTCTTGCCCGTTCGCCGCCAGATGCTGCGAATTTCTTCCTGCAGGAGCTCTCGCGTCTGCTGATCCAGAGCCGCAAACGGCTCATCCATGAGCAGGATTTCGGGATCATTGGCGAGCGCGCGGGCGATGCCGACCCGCTGCTGCATGCCGCCGGACAGTTCGTAAGGATAGCGATCCGCGAACCCCGTGAGGCCGACCAGTTCGAGCAAGCCGCGAGCGTCGTGCCGCGCCTTCTCAGCCGACACGCCGCAAGCGCGCGGCCCGAATGCAACGTTCTCGACAACGCTCATCCAGTTGAATAGGGCGCCCTGCTGAAAGACGACACCGCGCTCGCGGCCCGGCTTCATGATGGCCCGGCCATCGATCAACGCGCGTCCCGTCGTCGGGCGTTCAAACCCGCCGACGATGTTCAGAAGCGTGGTCTTGCCGCATCCGGATGGCCCGACGACGCAAAGGAAGTCGCCGGTTCTGACGCTGAGGTCGAGTGGAGCCAGCGCCTGGACGGTGCTGGCTCCAGATCCAAAGCTCTTGCTCAACTGCTCGACAACGAGCTTCGCCTCATCTCGGCGGTCCGGGCCATTGAGGTCAAACGGCTCAATTCTCAACTTCCAGGCCTCCGATCAGGGATCGATACAAGCTTACAGTCAGACCATCTTCGCGAGGAATGTGCTGTCGATGAGCGGCCCGAAGTCTGCCGGTACGTTCTTGATCTGATCGGCCTCTTTGAGGAACTCGGCCTGGGAGCGCGTAGCTTTCAGCATCCCGGAGTCTTTGGAACCGGGCTGCCCCATCCACTCGTTCGTCAGCTGCTCCTTCGGCGAGATCGTGTGTGTCGTCTTGATGATCGTGGAGACCGTCTCCTGCGGGATTTGCAGGTAGGGCGCCATGACGTCGATCACGGATTGCGGATCGTTGCGATAGACGTTGTTGATCCGGTCGAGCTCCTTGAGATAGGCGAGAACGAGATCCGGGTGCTGCTTCTTGAAGGCATTGCGGCAGATGATGCCGTCGAAGATCACTGTGCCTTTCGGGATCAGATCGCCGCTCTCGAAGATGATCTTGCCACCATCCTTCACGAGGTTGCCGAGGATGGGGTTCCAGATGTAGGCCGCATCGATATCCTTGCGTTGCCACGCAGCGACGAGTGCATCGGGACGCAGGTTGACGAGTGTCACATCCTTGGCAGTCAGGCCGACGGTCTTCATGGCCGACAGCAATGCGAAATGCACTGAGGTATTGAATGGGCAGCCGATGCGCTTGCCCTTGAGGTCCTTGAGTTCGGCGATACCAGCGTCGGTGCGCACCGCCAGGCACTCGCTCTCTTTCACGACCTTATGGACATAGACCATGGAGACATCGAGCCCGTTGCAGAACCCCACGATGAGCGGCGTTGAGCCAATGTTGCAGAGATCCATGTTGTTGGCCGCCATGGCGGTCAGAATCTGAGGGCCTGCGCTGACGCCTTGGAATTCCACGGTCACGCTGGAGCCCATGGCCTTCTGCATGGACCCAATTGCCTTGGAGTAGTTCTGCTGATTGGCGGACGAAAAATGTCCGAGCATGGCTTTTGCCTGCTGCGCGCGTGCTGCCTGCGGCCAGCCGAGGAGGCCGGAGGCCATCGTCGCAATACCGAGGTTCGCGCTAAGAAGGCCAAGCTCACGCCGAGAGAAACCGCTCTTTTCCGTCATCTATCGTCTCCATACGCTGATTGAGGCAGTCGAGATGTTCACGTGATTGGAGGAAGCTTGCGTTTGAATTCAACCTCGCCCCCCGGAGGCCGAACGCGGAATGGTCGTGTGATCCAGCGAAAGCTGTGAGTTGGGAGAGAGGTCCTCCTCGATGCGCTGAGCCGTTGCTCGCAGTGCCGGGATGATCCTGTCGAGCCAGTTGCGCGTTACGCGATAGCTCGGCGCGGGCACGCATACGCCCGCAACGACCCGGCCATCGGGCCCATGAATGGGAACAGCGACGCCTGTAACGTCGGTCCGCCATCCGCCGCGATAAAGTGCGTAACCGCGCATACGGATGCGTCGCAGCTCCTTGAGGAGCGAGTCGCGATCGCCGATCGTTCCAGGCGCTCTTTTCTCGAGGATTGGAGGAAAGCGGGCGATGACTTCTTCATCGCTGAGAGCCGCGAGCAGAACGAGGCCCGTTGAAGTTGCGTGCGCCAAATTCCGATCGCCGACACGCGCATGGACGCGCACGGGCTGCGGACACTCGACGAGCTGGATGCACACTGTCTGCGTGCCGTCGAGCATGCCGATATCGGCGCCCTCGGATACATCCCGCACCAGTTGCGCAAGATGAGGCGCGCCTATACGGCCGATCTCGAGAGGTCGCGCGCGGCTTCCGATTTCCCAAGCCTTGATGCCGATCACGTACGACTGATCCGCAAGCCGCTCGACAAGGCCGCGACGCGTCAGCACCGCGAGCAGCTGGTGCACGTTCGACTTCGAGATTTCGAGCGCTGAAGCGATCTCGGTCAACTTCATGGATCGGCGGTGCGCTCCAAGACATTCGAGCACGTCGAGTCCGCTGCTGAGACTCGAACGGCGCTTGTTCTCTTTTGTCGAACCAATGTTTTTCATTGACGGACGTTAAGTCAGAATGGTTGTTTCCGTCAATCCCAACGCCTGCACAAGGATCCGGCTCCCCATGCGCAAAGAACTGCCGCTCAACGGACGGTCGAAGGAAGCCCTCCTCGACGAAATGCGCGCCATGAAGTCAGGTGACACGGACTGGCAGCGCGGTCGCTCGCCGCTGTTCGTGTTCAAGGCGACCGAGGGGCTTTACGAGGCAAACCGCGCCGCATTCTTCGAGTTCTTCACGGAGAATGCGCTCGGCGGACGCCGCGCTTTCCCGAGTGTGAAGCGCATGGAGGACGAGGTCGTGGAGATGGCGCTGAGCCTCCTCAACGCTCCTGCGGATGCGCGTGGCTTCATGACGACCGGCGGCACGGAGAGCATCGTCCAGGCCATCCAGACCTGCCGTGATTGGACCCGAAAGCAGCGAAACGAGCCGAAGCTGCGCGGCAATATCGTGGCTGCCGAGTCCGTGCACCCGGCTTTCAACAAGGGCGCGAAGCTAATGGATTTGGAGGTTCGGCGTGCGCCTGTTGGGCCGGATTTCCGGGCGGATCCGGCAGCGATCGAGGCTCTCATCGACGATGAGACGATCATGATCGTCGGATCGGCGCCCTGCTTCCCCTATGGCGTCATTGATCCGATCGAAGCTCTTGGCGCCCTCGCGGAACGCCGCGGCGTGTGGCTCCACGTGGATGCCTGCGTCGGCGGATATCTTGCGCCCTTCGCAAAGATGATCGGCCGCGACATTCCGACGTTCGACTTTACGGTGCCCGGCGTCAGCTCGATATCAGCCGACCTGCACAAGTTCGGTTTTGCGCCAAAGCCCGCATCCACCGTCTTCTATCGCACGCCGGACAAAGCCGCGCACAACGACTTCGACTTCAGTGACTGGCCGAACGGCCGCTTTCTGACTTCAACGATTGTGGGCACGCGCCCTGCAGGTGGTGTCGCCGCGGCCTGGGCGACCTTCGAGTTTCTCGGTGTCGAAGGGTACAAGCAGATTGCGCGCGATCTGCTGTCGTTCATCGATACGTACAAGCAGCGCATTCAGGCGATCGATGGACTAGAAATCATCGGTAGTCCGCATCTGTCGATTGTCGCCTATGGATCGGAGGTGTTCGATGTGTTCCGCGTCGCCGAGATCATGCAGGCGAAAGGATGGCTGCCCGGGCTCGTTCAGAAGCCAAAGGGAATTCACCGCATGATGTCGATGGTGCACGCAGTGTCGGTCGATGACTACATCGCCGATGTGCAGGCAGCGGTTAAGACCGTGCGCGCCGAGAGCGGCAGCAATGCAAAGCTCAAGGCGACTTACTGAGGAAGCACAGCCTGCGCTCCAGTCAAAGCATCTGGGTCGTCAGGCATCCAGCATCGCAACTGCGCGGATAGGGCTCGCTGTACCGCCGCGAATGCGCAGCGGGAAAGCGATGAACTTGAAACGACCCTTCCCGACGACGGCCTCCAAGTTCCATAAGCACTCGATGTGCGTTATGCCGCGCTCGGCGCAGGCGAGGTGAGCTTTGAAGTTCGCCTCGCCTTGCGGCGCTGGGCTGACGGCCTCAACGCCGAACATGAGAATGCCGTGGTCGGCGAGCCAGTGCACGCTATCCACATGCAGGCCAGGGAAGTCGGTCGAATAGCCGGGCGATCCGAACAGCCGCGCATTGACACCCATATTGATCAGAACGGTATCGCGCTTCTTGATGGTCTGCCCACTCTCCGGCAGTGCGGTCTTCATTTCCGCGACTGTGATTTCATGCTTCAACGGGACATGACTCAAATCGAGGCAAATGGCTTCCGTAAAAAAGTCCTCCAGCGGCAACTGGTCGATGGAAGGAGCTTGGGGATCGGGATTGAAGTGCGAAGGTGCATCGACATGAGTGCCGGCGTGGTCGCTCATCGAAAGAAACAGCGCCTTCGAGCTGAAGCGTGTGTTACCCGCAATCTTCACCTCGTCATGATCGTACCACGTCGCGATCGCGATGGGCGGATGAGAGGGATGCGCTGAGGTGCGGTGATAAAGTTCGCGGCTCAAGTCGATCAGCTTCATGGCGCAACTCCGAGGCCTGCATGTGGGCGCAATTTAACATGGCCGCTCGCCATCAACGGGCTCAAAATGCGCAATCGAAGGGCCCAAGTGCATGGAGATCAATGAATGACGATACCCTCACTGGTTGGAACTTGGGCGTTGGTCCGGGGAACATGCACTGCGGCCGATGGCTCCGTTCGGCCAACGCCGTACGGGCCGATGGGGATGGGGCGCGTTTCATTCACCGAGGATGGCCGGATGGTGGCGGTCGTTTGTGACAGCCGACCTGAACTCCCCGCCAATGCGGCGCGCGAGTACAACTCGTACTGCGGCACGTACACATTCGACGGCCACCGTCTCGTGACGAAGGTGTTCGCCAACTCTGATCCAAGTCAATTGAGCGCCGATCAGGTGCGCGACATTCGCTTTGAAGGCAAATACCTCGTCATGCGTCCACCGGCGCGTCTGATGCCGGACGGATCCTCGGAGCAACGAGAAATCTGGTGGGAGAAGATCGCGGACGTATAGCCGGGCGGTGACCTTCTCCGATCGCTTGTCGTCCGAAGGCGAGGAAAACCTCGCCTTCGGACGTGCAGTCTCTAGGCGAGCTGATTGCCGATCGGCAGCTCCCGGATGCGCTTTCCGGTCGCCGCGAAGATGGCATTGCAGAGCGCGGGCGCGAATGGCGGCACGCCAGGCTCACCCACACCGCTCGGCGGCACCTCGATGCCGTGCGGGACGATGTGCACGCGCGTATCGAGCGGCGACTCGTTGATGCGCACGAGTGGGAAGTCGTGGAAGTTCGACTGTTCGACCGCGCCGTCCTTGAGCGTGATCGCGCCGTACTTCGCGAGCGTCAATCCCATGACCGCTGCGCCTTCGACTTGCGAAGCCACGCGCTCGGGATGCACGCAGTAGCCACAGTCGATCGCCGTGTCGACGCGCGGGATCGTTATTTGGCCTTTCTCGTCGACAACCACATGCACGACCGTTGCGATGAAGCTGACGAAGCTGCGGTGCGCGGCAATGCCGAGGCCCTGACCCTTCGGCAGCTTTTTGCCCCACTCGCCCTTCTCCGCGGCGAGTTCGACAACGCGTCTCAGCCGTCCTGTATCGACCGGGAAGGTCTCGGATGGCTCGCCGTAGTTCCACCACGGCGTGGTCACCTGCTTGCTCGGATCGACGATCCGGGCGGGCCCGATCATCTCGAGCAGATAGTCCTTCGGATCCTTGCCAAGCTGGTGCGCCAGCTCCGCAATGAAGGACTGGATGGACCACGCGTGCACGACATTGTTGACCGATCGGAACCAGCCGATGCGCACGTGTGATTGAGCCGCGCCGCTCTCCATCCGCATGTTGGGCACGTTGAAGGGTGTGTCGACCCATCCCATGCCAAGCTCGATACCCGAGGGATGCTTTGGATCGGGTATGAACGTGGATAAGAACGTGGGTGAGGCGCTGCGGTGACGCCAGGCAACAACCTTGTTGCTGGCGTCGAGCCCCGCCTCGAAGCGCTCCGCCGTCACGGTGTGATAGAAGCCGTGGCGCAGATCGTCCTCGCGCGTCCACACGACCTTGACGGGCGCGCCGCCGAGCTCCCGCGAGAGCAGTGCGGCCTCGATTGCGAAGTCGCACTTCGACTTGCGACCAAAGCCGCCGCCGAGCAAGGTCGTGTGCATGACTACTTCCGCCGGAGCGACGCCGAGGGCGGCAGCGACGTCATCGCGGGCTTGGCCGGGACTCTGTACAGGAGCCCACAGTTCCCACTTCCCGTAATTCATGCGCGCCGCGGCAGCCGGTGGCTCCATGGTGGCATGAGCGAGATGCGGGGCGTAGTACTCGGCAGTGATAACGCGCGCTGCGGAGGCAAGTGCCTTGTCGGCATCGCCCTCATTGCGCTCCACCTTGCCGGGTTTCTTGACGGCTGCCTCCAGCTCGGCCCGGTAGGTCTTCGAGTCGTGGGATTTGTTCGGTCCATCGTCCCACGTGATCTTCAAGGCATCGCGGCCTTGTAGTGCGGCCCAGGTGTTCTGGGCGATGACGGCAACACCACCGAGCGGACCGAACTTGTAGGGAGCCGGTGTCGGTGGGAGCGTCACGACCTTCTCGACGCCTGCGACCTTCAACGCAGCACTTGCGTCGAGCGTCGCGACTTTGCCGCCGAGTACCGGAGGTCTCGCAATCACCGCGAACTTCATTCCCGGCAGCACCACATCCTGGCCATAGAGAGCCTTGCCGGAAGTGATGTCGTCGATATCGGCAATGCGCACCGTGCCCTTGCCGATGTAGCGGAAGGCGCTCGCATCCTTGAGCTTCACTTTGTCGACAGCCGGCACCGGTAGACCAGCAGCATCGCCCGCGAGTTCGCCGTATCCGAGTTTGCGGCCCGAAGGCTTGTGCACGACCTCATGGAGCGAGGCTTGCACCTCACTGACGTCGACGCCCCATTTCTTGGCCGCCGCCGTCTCCAGCATCTGTCGCGCCGCGGCGCCGCACTGACGCATGGGTTGGATCCAGTGGCGCACGCTGCGTGAGCCGTCCGTATCCTGGTTGCCGTAGGTCTTCTCGTCGCCAGGCGATTGCACGACGCGCACGCGCGCCCAGTCTGCTTCGAGTTCGTCCGCGACGATCATCGGAAGTGCGGTGCGCGCCGCGCCGTTTCCCATCTCCGCGCGGGCGGCGATGATGCTCACCGTGCCGTCACTGCCGATGGAGATGAAGACCTTGGGGTTGTTGACCACGCCGTTCGGCATAGAGTCCGCGCCGGTCGGATACGAGGCAAGGGCGCCTCGGACGGCTGGAAGCTGCGCGGCGAGTATGAGCCCGCCGGTCGCAGCGACGCCTTTCAGCAGGCCGCGTCGGCTGACATTCGTGAGAACCAGTTTGGAGTGTGTGTTGAGTTCGGTCATGTCACACCCCCTTGGCTGCGGCGCGTACGGCCGCATGGATGCGCTGATAACAGCCGCATCGACAGAGGTTGCCCGTCATGGCTTCCGTGATTTCGGCATCCGTAGGCGCGGGCTTCTTGGACAGAAGGGACGCTGCCTGCATGATCTGTCCGGTTTGACAGTAGCCGCACTGCGGAACACCGAGGTCCCGCCACGCAATCTGCAGCGGATGCTCGCCCTTGGGATGCAGGCCTTCGATCGTGACGATGCTCTTTCCGGTGACCGACGACATCGGCGTGACGCAGGCGCGAGCCGCATCGCCGTCGATGTGGACCGTGCACGCACCGCAAAGTGCCGCCCCGCAGCCGAACTTGGTGCCGGTTAGTCTCAGGTCGTCACGCAGATACCAGAGAAGCGGCATCGACGGATCGCCGTCGTAGGCGCGCTCCTGGCCATTGATACGCAGATTTGCCATTGGCTTTTGCTCCTCTGACGCAATGCCTTACGGAAATAAACGCCAAGCGACTCTCTCGTTGAACCAGACCGTTTTGTCCGGCGGGCAGCGTGGTGGCCCACTGCGATTGCAGCTTTTGGGGTCGTGGACTGACTATAGGGGCCGTGCCGGTTGTCCGCGTGGCCGGCTGCTTCACAAGCGCGTGACGCTACGCGGGAAGCCATGGACGCTCACCTTGGCGGGTTCACACGGCTGAGATCTGACAGGGGAGCCGGATCAATTCAGGCGCAGGGCGTGCCGGGTCGGGGAACGGCTGGCCTCACCGCGAATTGATGGGGCAGGGCGTGAGCATAACTCAGCCGCACCGCGCGTCACTGGACCCGGGCGAGCTTTTGTGTAGGATCACTCAAAACTTCAGCCGAGTATACTGGGCCTCGCACTAGGCCTATGGAGATGCGGCATTTTCGGGGGTACCGGAAGAGATGGCAACGGCAGGTGACGGCGCGGTGGTGGCGACCGGAAATCTGATGGCGGGTAAGCGCGGGCTCATTATGGGCCTCGCCAACAGCCGCTCGATCGCGTGGGGAATCTCCAAGGCGTGCGCTGCGCAGGGTGCGGAACTGGCGTTCACATACCAGGGCGACGCTCTCAAGAAGCGCGTCGAGCCGCTTGCAGCCGAGGTCGGCTCCAAGATCGTGCTCCCGTGCGACGTGACGGACTATGCCTCCGTGGACGCCGTATTCGAGGCGCTCAAGGCGGAGTGGGGACGGCTGGATTTCCTCGTCCACGCGATCGCCTTTTCGGACAAGGCGGAGCTCGACGGGCGCTACGTGGACACGAGCGAGCGCAACTTCGTCCAGTCCATGCTGATCTCCTGCTACTCGTTCACGGCGCTCGCCCAGCGGGCCGAAAAGCTGATGACCGATGGCGGCTCCCTGCTGACGCTCACCTACTACGGCGCCGAGAAGGTCATGCCGCACTACAACGTTATGGGCGTCGCCAAGGCCGCGCTCGAGGCGAGCGTGCGCTATCTGGCCGCTGACCTCGGCAAGCAGGGCATTCGCGTCAATGCCATCTCGGCCGGACCGATCAAGACGCTTGCCGCCTCCGGTATTGCGGACTTCCGCTACATTCTCCGCTGGAACGAGTACAACTCGGCGCTCCGGCGCAACGTGACCATCGAGGAGGTCGGGAGCTCGGCGCTCTACCTGCTGTCCGATCTCGGTCGCGCGGTCACGGGTGAGGTTCATCATGTCGATTCCGGCTATCACATCCAGGGCATGAAGAACGAGGATGCGCCCGACATCTCGGTCGTGAAGGGTGAGGGCTGAGCGGCCCCAGCAGCGCTTATAGGCATGACGCGATGAGCGAGGGGCACCAGGAGGGCTTGCGCGTCGATGCCCGCATTTTCATTCCAGAGGCAGAGCTGAGCGAGAGCTTCATCCGCGCCTCGGGTCCCGGCGGGCAGAACGTCAACAAAGTCGCGACGGCGGTCGAGCTGCGGTTCGACGTGCGCGGAAGTCCCAGCCTCGCGCCGCCCGTGCGCCGCCGTCTCGAACGTCTGGCTGGCCGCCGTCTCACCAAGGATGGCGTCATCGTCATCCGTGCCGACAGTTTCCGCACCCAGGACATGAACCGCAGCGATGCGCGCGAGCGTCTGGTGGAGCTGATCCGAGAGGCCGCGACGCCACCGAAGCCGCGCATCAAGACCAAGCCTACAAAAGCGTCACGCGAGCGCCGCCTGAAGGCCAAGGACGAGCGGGGCCAAGTGAAACGCGGGCGCAATAAGCGCATATCATTCGACTGACCGCATTCGAGCGGTGCTGCGGAGTGGGGAAGACATGATGATTTCGGACCGGCGGCCGGACGAGGTGCTGATCGCGCCGGGCGAAGGTGTGGGGGGCGTGCCCATCTGGCTCGCCGGTCAAGGCGACTGGAAGACGGCGCTGGCGCATTTGCCGGAGGCGCAGCTGGCGTGGCTGGAAGCGAACGGTTTTGATGGTGCCGCGCGCAAGTACGTGATGCTTCCTGGAGCGTCCGGTGCGTTGGAGGGCGTCGTGCTCGGTATCGGTGCGCCTGACGGCCCCAATGCAGGCGTTTCCACGGCAACCCTTCTCGGCACGCTGCCCCCGATGCTGCCGGCGGGGACATATCGTCTCGGTGACGCGACGACCTGCGATCCGACCATGGCAGTCATTGCCTGGGGCCTTGGTGCCTATGCCTTCCGCCGCTACAAGGCGAACGGATCCCGCAAAAGCCCGACCCTTGTCATGCCCGAAGCGGCCGACGCTAAGCGGGCCATGGCGGCAGTCGAGGGCGTGTGGCTCGGGCGCGACTTGATCAACATGCCGGCGAACGACATGGGGCCGGCGGAGCTCGAGCTTGCTGCCCGTGCACTCGGCGCGCGCCACGATGCAACTGTCGACGTCGTGATCGGCGATGATCTCATCGAGAAGAATTTCCCGCTCATCCATGCCGTCGGACGCGCGAGTGCGCGCCCACCGCGTCTCATTGACCTCACTTGGGGCCGCGCCGATGCGGTGAAGGTCACGCTGGTCGGCAAAGGCATTTGCTTCGATACGGGCGGCCTCGACATCAAGAGCGCGAGCGGCATGCTGCTCATGAAGAAGGACATGGGAGGCGCGGCGGCAGCGCTGTCGCTCGCACACATGATCATGAGTGCCGGGCTCGACGTGCGCCTGCGCGTGCTGATTCCCGCAGCCGAGAACGCCATTGGCGGCTCGGCCTTCCGGCCGAGCGACGTGATCCGCTCGCGCGCGGGATTGACGGTCGAAATCGGCAATACGGACGCGGAAGGCCGCCTGGTGCTCGCCGATGCCCTCGCGCTCGCCGACGAGGAAGGGCCAGATCATCTCTTCACGTTCGCCACGCTGACGGGCGCCGCGCGTGTGGCGCTTGGCCCCGACCTGTCGCCATTCTTCTGCGATGACGAGGGCCTCGCGAGCGAGATCGGCGCCGCCGGTGCGACCGTCGCCGATGCCGTCTGGCGCCTGCCGCTGACCACGCCCTACGAGTCCTGGCTCGAGAGCAACGTTGCGGACATGAACAACGTCGGCGAGGGCGGATTTGCCGGGGCGGTGGTCGCGGCGATCTTCCTCAAGCGCTTCGTCAAGCAGGCGCGCACGTTCGCGCATTTCGACATCTATGGTTGGCGGCCGTCACCACGTGCGCTCGGACCTAAGGGCGGCGAGCCGAACGCTGCGCGCGCCGTCTTCGAGGTCGTGCGCCGTATAGCCGGAAGCTGAGGGTTGACGCATGAACCAGTCGCCGCTCGATCCGCGCCGCAATGCCTTTCGTGATGATCTCGCGGACGTGCAACTGCAGGGGCGCGTGACGGCTGGCCGTTTCATCGAGGGGCGCGCTGGGCAGGTGCGCGTCGCGATCGCGCCCGTGTTCGGCACGCCGGATGCAGGCGCTGCGCTGACGACGCAGCTGCTCTTCGGCGAGTACGTGCGCGTCTTCGAGGAGAAGGACGGCTGGGCTTGGCTGCAGGCTGATGCCGATGGCTACGTCGGCTATGTGCCGGCGGCTGCCATTGGCCGCGAACTGCGCGTGCCGACGCATCGCATTGCGGCTCTGTCGACGCCGGCACT
>Ga0307505_10002731_pt1 | contig 11890 bp, 14 predicted proteins | sample 23_S_MG_FD_202183 | JGI IMG/M metagenome (GOLD analysis project Ga0307505, IMG submission 202183) | Soil microbial communities from Populus trichocarpa stands in riparian zone in the Pacific Northwest, United States - 23_S | ecosystem: Environmental > Terrestrial > Soil > Riparian zone > Trees...
CAGTCGTCGCGGCCGGCCCTCCTGGACCGGTAGCTCCGGCGACGACGCAAATCGACTGCCGGACGAATCATACCGGCGATGTCTTAACCACCACCAAAAAAGAAAACGGCGGGGCCAAGGCCCCGCCGTTTCCGTGAGTATCGGTGTCTTCGATCAGAACAGCTGAAGGACGTTCTGGTCGGCCTGCGAAGCGAGCGAAAGAGCGACGGTCGAAAGCTGCTGGCGGGTCTGAAGGGCCAGCATGTTCGCGCCTTCTTCGTTCGAGTCGGCGAGGACGAGGTTGTCCGCACCGATCTGCAGCACGTTGACCAGGTTCTTCGTGAAGTCCTGACGGGCCTGCACGATCGACAGGTTCGAACCGAAGCGCGAAGCCTGCGTGCGAAGCGTCGCCGTCGCGGCATCGAGATCCGCAATGGCCGCGCGGATGCCAGCCTCGGTCTGGAACTCGCCACCGGCGAGCGACGTGATCTCAAGACCCGTGGCTGAGAAGTCCACGCCGTTGATCGTCAACGAACTCGTGCCGTCTTCGTTGAACTGAATCGTCAGGTCATCGCTGTCGAGGAGGTTAACGCCGTTGAACGAGGCGTCGCGCGCCATCTGCGTGATCTGCGAAAGCAGTCCGTTGAAGTCGGTCTCGAGGCTCGTGCGTGCCGCGCTGTCAACCTGTGCCGCTGTGACCGTGCCTGCGCCGATGCCGGTTGTCGTGGTGAAAGCGGCAGCGTCGGCACCGCCGACGGCGATCACGATGTCTTCGCTGCTCGAAATGACCAGCTCGTCATCGTCATTGATCGTCGCAGTGACGCCGTCAACGGTGTTGAGGAAGTCCACCATATCCTGAACCGTGGTGGTGTCGTCGAGGTTCAGAACGTCGCCGTTGACAGTGAGCGTTGCAACGTCGCCAGCGGCCATAATCGTGCCCGCGGGGGTCGCGTACGCTGCTTCGGTATGCGTGTCTTCAGCCAGCATCGTGGGTCCGGCTGCCGTGAGAGCCTGACGTGCAGTCGCCTGGGCGCTCTCGATCAGCTTGGTGATGCCCGAGATGCCCTTGTCGGCCGCCTGCAGCGTCTGAACGCCGTTGCCGACGGAGTCGAGCAAGCGATTGAGGTCGCCGGCACGAGACTGAAGGCCAGAAGCCGTGAAGTAGTTGACCGGATTGTCGAGGGCCGAGTTGACCTTCTTACCGGTAGCGAGACGCTCTTGCGTCAAGCTCATCAGCGAAGCCGTGTTCTGCAACGAGAGCAGGTTCTGGCGTACGCCCTTTGAGAGAACGATATCAGACATGTTAGAAGCCCTTCCTAGGATTTACACAGGACTAGTTAGCCGGCTCCGTTCTGGAGCCGAGCCGCGAATTTCTTGCACGCCCAATGCTAACGCTGCGTTACTTGCGCGCAGCCGTTGCAACGCCGAACAAATACGATGGAATGAACGAATTCTAAACGCGCGCGCGCACGCGCAACGTGTCGTTAAGAAGTTTTTTCAGTGAAAGATTGCGCGTCAGCTCGAGCGGCTGAGCATCACCGGACGGACTGCCGGCGCGTTGCTCATGCGGCCGTTTGCGCCATAGGCTTTCGGCTGCTCGCGACGTGTTGCTTCGCTTGCGGCGCCGCGCATGATCCCTTCGGCGACGGACTGTGCGGTCGCAACGACGCGGAGATTCATCGACAGGATATCGCGGAAGGCGGCGTGCGCCCGACGCAGTTCTTCGACCATGTCGGGCATCACCGGGCCGATGAACGCCGCGTTGGCCTTCAGGCATTCGATCTCGCGAAGGTAGCGGCTCGCGAGTTCGGTCTTCTCGCCGACGAGCTCAGAGGCTTCGCGCAGGCGGCCGGCCTTCACGAGCCGTGTCTCATCCTCGAAGATCTTCACGAGCGCCACCATGCTGTCGCCGATCTGGCTGAGGAGCGCCTCGGCGGCCTCGGGCGTCGTGATCTGTTGCCGGGCTGCGGTCATGGTTTACTCTCCTGAAGGGCGATGAGGTGGCGCTGCACGTGATCGGCGAGGCCGATCCCGCCCGCGGCAGCGATCGACCGAGCCATTTCTTCGGAGCGCACGGAGCGCCACGTCGCGCTGCCTTCGCCGCCGTCGAACGGTCCTTCTTCGATTCCGGCGAACATCTCTTCCATCATGTTGCCGAGAAAGACCGATTCGAATTCTTGCGCGACTTCCTTAATTTTTTGGGGGCTAAGCGTGTGCACCGCCGGCAATGCGGCCTGGACGGCGGTGGAAGCGGCCTTGAGGGTGGCCATCAGCGGAGCCGGCATCACATCACCTCGATTTCGGCCTGGATCGCCCCGGCGGCCTTGATCGCCTGCAGGATCGAGATGAGGTCGCGTGGACCGACGCCGAGCGCGTTCAGTCCGTCGACAAGCTCGCGCAGCGATACGCCTTCGTTCACGACGCCGAACTTGCGACCTTCCTCGGTCACGGTGACGGTCGAGCGTGGAACTTCCACGGTTCGGCCTTGCGAGAACGGTGCGGGCTGGCTGACGATCGGCGCTTCGGTGACCGTGACGGTGAGGTTGCCCTGAGCGACCGCTACCGTCGCAACGCGCACGTCGCGCCCCATCACGATGATGCCGGAGCGCTCGTCGATGACGACGCGCGCGGGCTGGTCGGGCTCCACCTGGAGCGACTCGATTTCAGTAAGTAGCGCAACGATGTTGCCGGTGAACTTCGGAGGGACGGTGAGCGCGACGGTGGCGCGGTCGATCGGTTCCGCGGTCGGCGCGCCGATGAAATCGTTGATCGCGCCGGCGATGCGGCGCGCGGTCGTAAGATCGGGATTGCGCAAGGCCAGGCGAACCGTTGTCATGCGGTTCAGCGCAAAGTCGATCTCGCGTTCGACAACGGCGCCGTTGGAAAGGCGCCCCACGGTCGGTACGCCGCGCACGATCTTTGCCGCGTCGCCTTCGGCCTGGAACCCTGCGACAGCGACCGTGCCTTGCGCGACCGCGTAGACTTCGCCGTCCGCGCCGAGCAGCGGCGTGACCAGCAGCGTGCCGCCTTGAAGGCTTTTCGCGTCACCGAGTGCGGAGACGACCACATCGGTGCGAGTGCCCTGCGTCGCGAATGCCGGCAGGTTGCCGGTGACCATGACGGCCGCGACATTGCCCGTGCGAAGCTGTGCGCCGCGGATATTTACGCCGAGGCGCTCGAGCATCGCTTGAAGGCTCTGGCGCGTGAACGGCGAATTGTTGAGGCTGTCGCCGGTGCCGTTGAGGCCGACCACGAGGCCGTAGCCGATCAGCTGGTTGTCGCGAATTCCTTCAACGTCGACGAGATCCTTGATGCGGGACGTGGCGTTGGCCGCGCCGCACAGGACCGCTAGCGCAGCGAACAGCGCAGCCGCGTGGAAGGTGATTGACCGTTTTAACATCGACATGCTCCCCAGCTGGTCGATGGTCGGATGTGACCGGAACATGCCTTGCGAGGAGCGTGCCAAGTCGGTGCCGGCAAAAACGTTCGATAAACAACGGGTTTTGGATGCGCGGAGCCGAGGCGGCTCGTTGCGTTCCTTGCCGGGCGGGCAAAAACTGCCGGGCTTTTAACGCGGCATTAACCATAAGGATCGAACCTGTATACGGGTTATCGCTTAGAAGCGGTTCGGTCCGGGGGCAGATCATGCGAATCCTACCCGCAGCACAGAGCGGCGTAGCGTCGGCTGGTTCCGCGCGGCGTGCAGCGGGAGCGGGCGGGTTCAATCTGGACGAGGGTGAAGCCGCCAAATCCGCGAAGGCGACCGGTGCGGCGCTCGGCATTCACAGCGTCGATGCGCTTCTGGCGCTGCAAGGAGTCGAGGATCCGACAGAGCGGCGCAGACGCATGATCAAACGCGGTTCCTCCGCGCTTGATCTGCTGGACGCATTGAAAGTGGAAATTCTCGAAGGCCGGGTCGGCATCGAGACCTTGCGGCGCCTCGAAGTGATGCTCCAGGGGATGTCGGAACGCAGCGGTGAGGGCGGTCTCGACCACATTATCGACGCGATCGGGGTCCGCGTTGCCGTGGAGCTTGCCAAGCGCAAGCCCGCCGCGGTGGCCTGACGGAACCGCGCCAGTAAAGGTTTATTCCCGAAAATCGGCCAAAAATTCGTGACTGCACGACGACGCTGTTCGCTGTTGTCGGCGGCATCCGACATGGCTATACACCCGCGCCACAGGGGCGTGATTGGGTGAGGGTGCCGTGATGGTCTTGATGATGGATCGGGAGTATCGGCCTTCCGAGGACGAGCCCTTCATGAACGAGGAGCAGCGTCAGTATTTCCGGCAGAAGCTCATGCGCTGGAAGGACGACATCCTGCGTGAAAGCCGCGAGACGCTCCAGCACCTGCAGACCGAGAATGAAAATCATCCCGATATTGCGGACCGCGCTTCGTCGGAAACCGATCGCTCCATCGAGCTGCGTGCGCGCGACCGCCAGCGCAAGCTGATAGCCAAGATCGATGCAGCGCTCGAACGCATTGAGGACGGCACCTACGGTTATTGCGAGGAGACGGGTGAGCCGATTTCGATCCGCCGGCTCGAGGCGCGGCCGATCGCAACGCTCTCCATCGAAGCCCAGGAACGGCACGAGCGCCGCGAGCGTGTTTACCGGGACGAATAAGCCCGCTCGTTTCGCCGGCCAGCAAAAAATCGAGTCGCGGCAAGCGGATGGCGCGCGCGCCTGCAACGGCGATTCATGCGCTTCGCAAACCGATTCACGTTCCTCGAAACTGATTCAGCGGCGCGGATAAGACGTCTGGCGCGTGGTAGCGTTCGACGTCTTGCGATAGCGCAACGGGGCAGCCTGCAGGATCAGCCATCCGTAAACGCTGCCCATGACGGCACCGAAGATGATGTGCAGCACAAGCGTGCCGAGGGGCAGCAGGATGCCGACGTAGAGGCCGAGGATGCCGGCACCCGTCAGCGGCATGACGAAGAACATCATCAGTAGCCAAGCCGCCGCCGCAAGAATAATTCCGCGCTGGCGCAGGTTGTCGCCCGGCAGATCGGGGTCGAGCCAGGCAAACAGCCCCCCGATGGCTGCGCCCACGACGAAGTGAAGCGCCCATGCGGCGGCGAAAACCGTTCCGGTGGCTGTCGAGATCCGCGCAACGAAATCGAGTTCGCGCATGACGCCAAGTTCAGCCGTGAGAAGCAGGATCGCTGCGATGACCGCTGCTGCTGCAAGGCCGGCGGCCATACCCTTCTGAACGTAATGCATGGGACCTCGTGCGTGGAACCGGAGCACTAACGTGTGAGCAGCCGGCCGGTTCCCAGCGAGAGCTGGAAAATCGTGAACCTGTAACGAGTTGAATAGAATTGGAGAAGAAATAGAGCGCGGCGCCCAGGGGGAGCTCGGGCGCCGCGCGATGACCGTCCCGGGGAGCGGGAACGGTCGGAGATCAGGACCAGGTCACGAGCGGTCCCGCTCCGAAAACTTCACCAGGGCAGGATGATGTCGAGCACCTGCTGGCCGTAACGCGGTTGCTGCACGTCGGTGATCTGGCCGCGGCCGCCATATGCGATGCGAGCCTGAGCGATCTTGGTCGACTCCAGCGTGTTGTCGGATTCGATGTCCTCCGGCCGGACGATTCCGCCGACGATCAATTCGCGCAGCTCGTAGTTCACGCGGATCTCCTGGCGTCCCTCGATCACCAGGTTGCCGTTCGGCAGAACCTGCGTGACGACAGCAGCCACGTTCGTGCGCAGATCTTCCGAACGATTGACCGAACCCTTGCCTTCCGTCGTCGCGGTGGAATCCGTCCCGATCACCTTGCCGGGGACGGGCACCTTCTTGAATATCGGCAGCTTGCTGAGACCGAGGATGTCGGTGACGTTCGCATCCTCTTCCGACCGGCGGCTGCGTTTCGTCTCATTGTCGATTTCAGCCTTGTCGGCGATCCGCACCTTGACCGTCAGGATGTCGCCGATCTGATGTGCGCGCTGATCCTTGAAGAATGCGCGCGATCCGGAGCGCCACAGGGAATTCGGATTGTAGGCTGCCGGCACCGGCTCCGGCATCGGCATGTGTACGGGCTTGTAGCCGGGTTGCGCGGTCGGATTGTCGATCGAGGTCAGCGCAGGCTGCATCCCCAGACTGGCAAAGCGATCCGGGGCGCTGCACCCGCCAAGGAGTGCCGCGGTCAGGGTGGCGAGGATGAGCTTGCGGGATTGCGAAGGACTTCGCATGGGGGTCTCACTTTTTACGAGGATGCCTGCTTGGGGCGTCGTCATCGGGCGACACTCGACGCGTCGGCGGTTACTGTCGCGCCGCGGCTCACCACGACGACGCCGGGCGCCTTTACCGTGGTGTGCAGGACGCGCTTCGATTGAAGGTTGAGGACGGGCACAGTCTCGCCCTCGGCGCCGGACGCGATTGCCTTTCCGCGCGCGGTGAGCGTGATGCCCGGCACCTCAAACAGGATCGTCACCATGTCGTTGCGGGTGACATAGTCGGGCTTCATCAGATCGGCGGGACGAAGCGTCTGACCGGCACGCAGCGAACGGCGCGCTGCCTGGCCGACGGCGGCGCTGATCTTCGTCACCGCGTCGCTTGCGACCTCAGAGCGCGGCTGGCGCTCGATCAGGATGTCGCTTTCGCGCACGGTTTCCCCGCGGGTAATCGCGCGGGCGAGGACGACGATCTCGGTCGTTTCCTTGAGTGTGCCGGTGATGCGCACTGGCCGCTTCTTGAGGGAGAGGCTGCCAGCCACTTCGACGACGCCTTCAAATCGGCCGCTGACCTGATCGACGGCGAGGAGTGCGACGCGCGCAGTCGCAGTGGCCGACGGCTCGACGTGCAGCGCGTGCACCTCGCGATCGAAACGCACGGTTATGTCTTCGGGGGTGGCGGCGCCCAGCTGCTTGGCCGCGGCTTCGGCGACGGCCTGTTCGAGTTCGCCGACGTGAATGGCGCGCGATGCGCGGAAGATCGTGATCTCGTTCAGTCCCCGTGTATCAAAATAGGGAACACCGTTCTGGCGCGCGGCTTCGATGACGCGATGTGCCTGGACGGTCCCGCTTGCACCGAGTGCGGGCGCATGGAAGATCGGCACGTTCGCGGCGCCACCGACGTTGTCGAGGAGATCGCCGAGATGGACGACGTCGCCCACGATCGTCGCTTCCGGCTTCATGACCGGAATCGGTGCGGGCTCTTGCGCCGCGTTGGCGCTGAAGATGAGCAGCGCGGAGCAGGCCGCGGTGAGGAAGAGGAAGCGGTTCGACATGATCAACTCCCTCAGCGCGACAGGTTGGCGGTGGATTGCAGCATCTCGTCTGCCGCGGAGATGACCCGCGCGTTCATCGAGTAGGCTCGCTGCGCGGCGATGAGGTCCGAAATCTCCGTGACCGAGTTGACGTTCGCCTGTTCGAGATGTCCTTGCAGCAGCGTGCCGAAACCCTCCGCGCCGGGGTTGCCGGTCTGCGGGGCGCCGCTCGAGGCGGTCTCACGGAACAGGTTGTCACCGAGCGGCTGCAGGCCTGCCGAATTGATGAACTTTGCGAGCTGCAGCTGGCCGATCTCGGAAGGGAGTGTCTGGTTCGGCTGCATGACTTGAACCGAACCGGACTGGCTGATGGTGATGCTCTGGGCGTCCTGCGGGACGGTGATCGCCGGATCGACGACGTAGCCCTCGGGCGTGACCATGCGCCCTTCGGAATCGATTTCGAACGAGCCTGCGCGGGAATAGGCGAGCGTACCGTCCGGCATCTGTACACGGAACAAGCCTTCGCCGCGGATCGCGACGTCGAGTTGTTTTTCCGTCGGCAGCACGCTGCCCTGGCTCATGATGCGCGGCGTGCCGACGACCTTTACGCCGCCGCCGATGTCGAGGCCGACCGGAAGCCGCGTGCCCTGATCCGACGTCGAAGTGCCGACGCGTCGCAGGCTCTGATAGATGAGGTCCTGAAATTCGGCGCGCTGACGCTTGAAGCCGGTCGTGCGCATGTTGGCGATGTTGTTGGAAATGACTTCGACGTTGAGCTCCTGAGCCAACATCCCCGTCGCTGCGGTATATAGTGCGCGCATTGTGATCTCCCCTGAATGCGACCGTTACATCGGCACGTCGGCAAGCCGCTCGATCGCGCTGCGACGCAGCTCTTCGGTGCGGTTCATGAGCCCGGCCAATGTGGTGTAGGCGCGCGTGATTTCGATCATGCGGCCGATCTCCATGATCGGCTGCACGTTGGATTTTTCCAGGCTGCCCTGGATGACGCCGGACGTCGTGCCTGCCGGCTGCGGTTCGACTGATGCCGAATAGAGATTGTCGCCTTGCTTGGTGAGGACCGCGGTGTTGTCGAAGCGGACAAGACTGAGCTTGCCGCGCTCGCCTTCGCGATTGGAAATCGTTCCGTCGCGCGCGATCATGATGTCCGTGTCGTTCGGGTCGAGCGTGATGGGACCGCCGTTGCCGAGCACGCGGTGGCCCGAATGCGTTACGAGCTCACCGAGATTGTTGATGGCGAACGATCCGCCGCGCGTGTAGCGGTTGCCGTTCGGCGTCTCGATTGCGAGAAAGGCGTCGCCGCTGACAGCGACATCGAGTTTGCTGCCGGTCTGCACCATCATGCCCTGAGACATGTCGGTGTGCGTTTCGCGATCGAGCACAAAGCTGACGCGGCGGTCGTTCGGCCGCGTGAAATGATCGAAGCGCGCGGTCGGCATGAGGTGCTCTTCGAAGAGCACGCTTTCGCCCTTGAAACCCGTGGTGTTCAAGTTCGCGAGATTGTTCGCGATGACGTCGAGTTCGCGGCGCAGTGCGATCTGCCGCGAAAGACCGACGAGAACCATGTTCTCCATCGTCTGCTCCCCTTCGGGCCGTAAGCTCCCCAGCTCGACCCGGGGACTACATGGCAGGAGCCGTGCCAACTCTCGTATTCCAATTATTTCAGTGTGTTAGCTGGACCCGCGGGGAGGCAGGATCGCGTCGTCGGCAGCGATGACCCGGCAAGAATTGCCGTCGTCAAACATTCGTTAACCATAAATCCCCTAGCGTAACGGCGATTGCACCGGGGGAGCGCGCGACGGTTTCGTCGCATGCCGCTGCAGTCGGGGGAGTTTCCATGGCGAGCAAGATCACGACGGCACCTGGCGATGCCGACGCTGAAGAAGGTCCGGCTGCGAAGCCCGCAGGCGGGTCGTTCGTCGGCCGCATCATCGGCGGCATCAAGGGCATGAGCCGCAAGCAGATGATGATCTACGGGGGCGCACTTCTGTTGCTCGCGGGCGGAGGATACGGCGCCTCAATGTTCCTCGGCGGCGACAAGAAACCGTCCGAGATCGCCGCGCCGAAGGCGATCCACCACGAATTGCCGGAGATGATGGTCAACCTCTCGGCGGGCAACGACAGGCCGCAATACCTGCGGGTCAAGATCACGCTGGAGCTCAGCGACGCGAAGGCGATCGAGTCGCTGAAGCCGGTCATGCCGCGCGTCATCGACACGTTCCAGGTCCATCTGCGCGAACTGCGTGCGGGCGATCTTGAAGGGTCGGCGGGACTGTTCCGGTTGCGTGAGGAACTGACGCGCCGGGTCAATCACGCGATCGCGCCGGCAAAAATTCGCGCGGTGCTGTTCCGCGAAGTCGTTGTTCAATAGCGAGCGAGCATGGCCGACAACGATCAGGATATTGAGGCGGTCACTCCGGCACCGGACGCGCCTCCGTCGGCCGAAGCGGACGCGTCAGTCGCGCCGCCGGGAGGCGTGACGGAAGGGCAGGCATCAGCGGACGAAGAGGTCGCGGCCGAATGGGCGGCGATGATCGAGGGCGGCGGCGCCTTCCCGCAGGGTGAGAAGACCGGCGCGGAACGCGTACTAAACCAGGACGAAATCGATAGCCTGCTCGGTTTCAGTCTCTCGGAACTGACGGTCGCCGACCATTCGGGCATCCGCGCGATCATCGACTCGGCGATGGTCACTTACGAACGCCTGCCGATGCTCGAAATCGTATTCGACCGGCTGGTGCGGCTCATGACGACGAGCCTGCGCAATTTCACGTCGGACAACGTTGAGGTATCGCTGGATCGCATCACGTCCGTGCGTTTCGGAGAATACCTCAACTCGATTCCACTGCCGGCGATCCTCGCCGTGTTCAAGGCGGAGGAGTGGGACAACTTCGGCCTGTTCACGGTCGACTCCAATCTCATCTACGCGATGATCGATGTGCTGCTCGGCGGAAGGCGCGGACAGACCGCGACGCGCGTCGACGGCCGCCCCTACACGACGATCGAGACAGGCCTCGTCAAACGCATGATCGAGGTCGTGCTGAACGACGCGGAACAGGCGTTCCGCCCGGTGTCGCCGGTCAAGTTCAACGTCGACCGGCTCGAGACCAATCCGCGCTTTGCCGCAATCTCGCGTCCGACTAACGCCGCGATCCTCGTGCGGTTGCGGATCGACATGGAAGATCGCGGTGGCGCGATCGAGATGTTGCTGCCGTACGCGACGATCGAGCCGATCCGCGAAACGCTGCTACAGTCGTTCATGGGCGACAAGTTCGGCCGCGACCCGATCTGGGAAGGCCATCTGGCGACCGAGATCTGGCAGGCGGAAGTCGAAGTCGACGCAGTGCTTTACGAGGACATGCTGCCGTTACGCCGGCTCATGGCGCTCGAGGTTGGCGACACGCTGATGCTCGATCTGAAACCCGATGCACTTGTGAAGGTGCGCTGCGGTGCGGTCGGCCTGACCGAGGGACGCATGGGCCGCGTCGGCGACCGCATCTCGGTACGCGTCGCAAAACCTCTGCGACGTCCGCGTACGACGCTTGCCATGTTTGAAACCGCCGGAACCATGATGAAACGGGTGGAGGCCACGTGAGCGATCCATTTCTCAGCCTGCTGATTGAAAGCCTCGTCGCCGTTCTTCTCGTGCTGACGATCGGTTACTGCATGATCCTGAACCGGCGCCTGAAGCGATTGCGGGCGGACGAGTCGTCGCTGCGCGCGACGATCGCCGAACTCGTTGCCGCTACCGGCGTCGCTGAACGCGCCATCGAGGGATTGAAGACAACGGTCACCGATTGCGACGCGACGCTCGGAGAGCGGCTACGCAACGCGGAACGGGTTGCCGCCGACCTCACGCGCGATGTGAAGCGCGGCGATGAAATCATCTCGCGCATCCATCGCATCGCAGTCGCGGCCAAACCGCCGGAGGTGACGAAGCTCGAGACGGGGCCATCCGCAAAGCCCGCGCCGGTTGCCGCAGCCGTTCCGGCCGGCGCCATGCCGACGAACGGTGCAGTTTTCAAAACCTCCGACGCTGTCGCGGCCGCTCAGGCGATCGCGAACCGCGTGAGGCAAAGGACAGGACAAGCGGCCTGAGTTCGTGCCGCGATCCCCATGCCGAATATTCGCCTGATCCCGGTCGTCGTCTTCGCGGCAACCTGCTTGCTCGCGCTCAAGACGATCGGATTCGTCGCAGTCGGCGAGCCGAAGGCGAGCGCCTGGAGCATCGATAAGGAATTGCGGGCGGTTTTTGCCGCCAGCCGCGCCAATGATGACCTGATCATCACGGGCGCCGCGCCCGAGGCAAAGCCCGCCGCGCCGCAGAACCAGGCCGCCCTATCGGCCGGCGGAAACGACGGAACCAAGGACAAGAAGGAGCTCACGCCGATCGGTCAAGGTTCGCCCGCCGAGCGCGCGCTGATCGAACGGTTGCAGGAGCGCCGGCAGGAGATCGAGGCGCGCGCCCGCGATCTCGAGATGCGCGAGAACCTGATCAAGGCGGCGGAAAAGCAACTCGACAGCCGAATCGGCCAGCTCAAGGCCATGGAGGGCGGCGACGGAGGTCCAGCGGCGAGCGAGCGTATCAAGAGCCTGGTCATCATGTACGAATCGATGGGTCCCAAGGAGGCGGCGCGCATCTTCGACCGGCTCGATCCGCGTACCCTCGTCGACCTCGTCAATCACAT
>Ga0307505_10002732_pt1 | contig 11888 bp, 9 predicted proteins | sample 23_S_MG_FD_202183 | JGI IMG/M metagenome (GOLD analysis project Ga0307505, IMG submission 202183) | Soil microbial communities from Populus trichocarpa stands in riparian zone in the Pacific Northwest, United States - 23_S | ecosystem: Environmental > Terrestrial > Soil > Riparian zone > Trees...
CATTTTTGCACGATCTTTTCTTCCGGGATCGGCAGGACGCCTGCTTCCGACGCCATGATCACGCGTTGATCGTCGGTGACGAGCCAGCGCGCGGGCCGCAGGCCGTTGCGGTCGAGCGTCGCGCCGATCTGGCGGCCGTCGGTGAATGCGATCGCGGCCGGGCCGTCCCACGGCTCCATAAGCGCTGCGTGATACTCGTAGAAGGCGCGGCGATCCTCGTCCATAAGCGGGTTGCCCGCCCATGCTTCGGGGATCAGCATCATCATGGCATGCGCCATCGAGTAACCGCCCTGCACGAGAAACTCGAGGGCGTTGTCGAAGCAGGCCGTGTCGGACTGGCCTTCGTAGGAGATCGGCCAGAGCTTCTGCATGTCTTCGCCGAGGAGCGGCGATGACACGGAAGCCTGGCGTGCGGCCATCCAATTGTTGTTGCCGCGCAGCGTGTTGATCTCACCGTTGTGGCAGATCATCCGATAGGGATGCGCGAGCGACCACGCGGGAAAGGTGTTTGTCGAGAAACGCTGGTGAACGAGCGCGACCGCGCTCTCGAAATCGGCGTCGTGAAGATCGGGGTAGTAGCTGCCGAGCTGGTCGACGAGGAACATGCCCTTGTAGACGACGGTGCGGCACGACAGCGACACCGGGTAATAGCCGGAGAGGTGGCGCTCGCGTTCCTGATAGATGCGTCCCGAAATGGTCTTGCGAAGGACGTACAGCCGGCGCTCGAACTCATCGTCGGTCTTCGGCTTCGCGCCGCGGCCGACGAACACCTGCACGTGGAAAGGCTCCGTCGGCTTGACCGACCAGCCGAGGGTCGTGTTGTCCTTGGGTACCTCGCGCCAGCCGAGCAGCGTCATGCCTTCGCGTGAAATCTCCTCGGCATAAATCTTCTGGATGACTTCACGCCATTGCGGCTCGAGCGGCATGAACAGAAATCCGACGGCATACTGCCCAGGCTCCGGGAGAGAGAACCCGAGGCGCTTCGCTTCCTTGGCAAAGAACTTGTGCGGGATTTGAACGAGGATGCCCGCGCCGTCGCCGGCGCGCGGATCGGCGCCGACGGCGCCGCGATGTTCAAGATTGAGGAGAATGGTCAGGCCGTCTTCGACGATCTGATGCGACTTACGTCCCTTGATGTCCGCGATGAAACCGACGCCGCACGAGTCCTTCTCAAGCGAAGGATCGTACATGCCTCGCGCCGCGGGCAAACCCGGATCGAAGCGAGTTACGGCTTTCGTCGCACCGGTCCGGCTCGTGCCGTCCAGACGATCGTTTGCCGTTTGCTGCTTCGCCTTCCGCATATTCTCGCCCCACTCACATACTTCACTCGTCGTCGCGTCTTCACCGTCCGGCCCGCCCCGCCGGCGGCCCGCGCATTCTTCCCTTCCTGCAACGGATGGGCGAGTCCCGCGTGCCGTCGCTCGTGGACCGTCGCCCAGTCAGTCGGCTCTGCTTGCGAGTGCCTCACTCGCATGCCGAGCGCTTGCGGCGCGTTTTTCAGTGTCTCGGTGCGCCAACCCTAATGGGACAGTATCCCTGTCCTATACTGGCTAATATACATTTTTCGCGGCCCCTTACAAGCATTCGCCGGTGTCCGGCGGCTGATCCTTGCCCGGGGACCGGCCTTCTCGAAATGAACCTATGGCGCGGCCAGTTCCCACGCAACGGCATTGCGTGAACAGGCCATGGTCGGGTCCAACCCGCGCCGCATTCCCATGTGTTTTTCAGCGCGGGTGGGCGGTGAAAGACGGGGACTCGCGACATGTCTCGTTTGATCAGATGCGGCCAAGCGCTTGCCATTGGCGCGGCGGTTACATTATTGGCCGGCCCGGCAGGGGCTGAGCCCAGCCATCGGCTCGCCCAGCTCTATCCCGCCTATCCGGTTTATCCGGCACCACCTCCACCACCGCATGGCTTCAGGCGGCATCAGGCGGACGCCGCTGTTCGTTCGCTCGGTCTTATCCCGATCGGGCCAATTCAGGGGCACGGTCCGGTCTTCATCGTTGCGGCGGTCGGCCGGGAAGGCTCGCAGGTTGAGGTGACGCTCGATCGCTACACGGGTCGCGTGCTGCAGATCACCCGCCTCGGACGCGGCGCACCGCACGTTGCGACGAGGCCGGCAGTACCGGCGCCGGGTTACGAGCGGGGCGATGACGAAGACCATGCGGCGCTCGACGACGACGAGATTCCGCCTGTGCTGCCGCAAGCGGCGCCGGGATATCGGGGTCCAAATGTCGTCACACGTGACCCGGCCGTCACCAACAGCATTCCGCGACAGGCAGCGCCTCGTCCAGCCGATCCATTGCTCGGCGTGCCGAAAGAGTTCCGCGGTGGCCAGGCTCCCGTGCGCGAAGATCAGCAGCGCCTCGCGGCACGTCCGCCGGACCCTATTCCCCGGGTAGCGCCATTGCCGCTTCCGCGTCCGGCTGACGCGCCATCGGTTGCCCGGAACGAGACGTCTCCGCCCGCCGTAGCGGAGTCGAAGCCTGCGGCAAAACCAGACGTCAAAGCGATTCCGGACGTTCAGGGCTTCGAGTAAATAAAAGGGGCGCTCCGCGGAGCGCCCCTCACGTCTTGATCGTCGACCGCTTGCTCAGGCTGCTTTTGCCTTGGCTTCGATCACGTTGCTCTTGCCGTTGCCGTTGCCGATCGGAATCTGGCGCGGCTTCATGGCTTCCGGAATCTCCCGCACCAGATCGACGTGCAGGAGCCCGTTCTCAAGGCTCGCGCCCTGAACCGTCACATGATCGGCGAGCTGAAAGCGACGCTCGAAGGCGCGGGCGGCGATGCCCTGGTAAAGCACCTCACCATTGTCATTGTTGTCCGCGGTCTGCTTGTCGCCGCGAATGGTGAGCGTGTTTTCCTTCGCCTCGATATTGAGTTCCTTGTCGGTGAACCCGGCTACCGCAACAGTGATGCGATAGGCGTTCTCGCCGGTGCGCTCGATGTTGTAGGGCGGATAGGCGGGCGCCGAAGCGTCCGGTCCGCCAAAATTGTCGAGCAGTGAAAACAGCCGGTCGAAGCCGACGGTCGAGCGATAGAGGGGTGTGAGATCGTATGTACGCATTGGCATATCCTCCGTTTGAAGCGACATGCGGATGTGCGACCCGCCGAAGCCGGGCCGGATCCGTGCGCGGCCACCTGGCCCGCGCAGCGGGGATATGGTTTTTGGGTTATGCGCCCGCAAGGGGCGCGGCAGCCCCATTTTCCGCCGTTTTCTGAAGATGAACGCCAGATGAACGGTCGCTTAGGGCGACGTTCAGCCCGCAGTGAATAGCCCTTCAAGGCCGCTCGAGGGTGCGGCCGGAGCGAGGCATGACGAGGCGGAAGACAATAATGTCTGGTGCGGCGCTTGCACTTGCATTGACGCTGTCCGCTCCTGCGTTTCCGGCGGCTGCTCAAGGCGGTCCCGCTCCCGCTCCGCGGGGGGTGCCGAATAACGCTTCCGGTAAAGTGTTGGCGGCTCCCTCGCAGGCGCCCGAGAGACGGATCGCGCCGCCGATCCCAAACTACTATTTCGATCGCAGTCCGGTCGTCAGGCCGAAAGCGCCCGTAGGCCCGGCACCGAACGATGTCGCATCGTCACTTCGTGCGCGCGGTTTCCGCGACATTGGCCCGATGCAGCAGCGCGGCAATACTTCGATCACCGAAGCCGTGGGTCCCGCAGGCGAGCGCGTGCAACTCGTGATCGCGCCGAACGGGGATATCGTCGGCGTACGGGTTCTCAATCCCCGCGAGCGTTGATCCGGCAAGATTGCCGAATAGCTGAATGCGTTGTAGGTCGGCTCTCACGCCTCGTCCCGGCGTGGCCTTCAACGGCAAAATTGCATGACGCTTCACGCCATCCCGGCAAACCCGGTGCCCGAAGGCGCTTCGGCTGGCGAGATCAAGACGCCGGACGGCGTGCGATTGCGCTATGCGCGCTGGAATCCGACCGCGCCGCGCCGCGGAACGGTGTGTGTGTTCACCGGCCGTGGCGATATGATCGAGAAATATTTTGAGGTGGTGGAAGAGTTGCGGCGGCGCGGCTTCGCTGTGACCGTGCTCGACTGGCGCGGGCAGGGCGGTTCTGAGCGGCGCATCAAGGATCCGCGCAAGGGCTACGTGAGGAGTTTCGACGAGTATCAGCTCGATCTGGAAGCCCTGATCCGGGACGTTGTCTTGCCCGATTGTCCACCCCCCTTGTTCGCGCTCGGCCATTCGATGGGCGGCCTCATTCTTCTCGAAGCGGTGAAACACGGCCGGCGATGGTTCGACCGCATCGTGCTGACGGCCCCGATGCTGCATTTCGTCGGTGCGCGCGCGCAGTGGTACGCGCCCTACGCTGCGAATGTCGCGCGACTCGTGGGTCTTGGACGCCTGTATATTCCGGGCGGCGGACCGGTGCCGATGTCGCAGCGGCCGTTCCACGACAATCGCGCGACGTCCGACCCGGTGCGTTATGAACGTACGGCATCGATCGTGGAAAGCGCTCCTGAACTCGCGATTGGTTCGGCGACGCTCGCCTGGGCGCACGCCGCCTTCCGGGTGATGAAGCGCGTAAACGAGCCGACCTATCCCGCTGAAATCCGCCAGCCGCTCCTCATCCTCGCCGCGGGAAAAGACAATATCGTGTCGAATGCGGCGATCGAGCGCTTCGCGACGCGGCTGCGCGCCGGTTCGCATCTCGTCGTTTCGGGGAGCCGGCACGAAATCCTGATGGAGCGCGACGTGTTTCGGAGCCAGTTCTGGGCGGCGTTCGACGCGTTCGTTCCGGGATCGGCGCGCTAGGCGAGAGCCTTCAGTGCTTCCGCGTGAACGCGGCGGTCGCCTGCCGCGACAATGTTCCCGCCGCCGGCCGCGGGCTTCCCGTCCCAGGTGGTGATGACGCCGCCGGCGCCTTCGACGATCGGAATCAGCGCCATCACGTCGTACGGCTTGAGGCCCGCTTCAATCACGAGGTCGACGTAACCCGCCGCTACCATGCAGTAGGCGTAGCAGTCGCCGCCGTAGCGCGAGAGCCGCACGGTCTTCTCGACCTTCGTAAAGGCAGCCCGCTCGTCCCTGCCCATCAGGAGCGGACTTGTCGTGAACAGCACGGCTTCGCTCAACGACTTGCAGCTGCGCACCGCGAGCCGACGGTCGCCCGCCGGGCCCCGATATCGCGTGCTTCCACCGTCGCCGCTGAAACGCTCGCCGATGAAGGGCTGGTGCATCATGCCGTAGACGGGCGCACCGTCCTTGAGAAGACCGATCAGCGTTCCCCATAAGGGCATGCCCGCGATGAAGGACTTCGTGCCGTCGATCGGGTCGAGCACCCAGACGTAGGAAGCGTCGGCACGCTCGTCGCCGAATTCCTCGCCGATGATGCCGTGCGCGGGGAACGTTTTGCGGATCAGGGCGCGCATCGCCGTCTCGGCCGCGCGATCGGCCTCGGTCACGGGATCGAAGGCGCCGGCGCCGCCCTTGTTCTCGACGCCCAGCGTAGTTCGGAAAAAGGGCCGAATCGCTTCAGCCGCCGCCTCCGCGAGTTTGTCGACGAAGGCCGCAAAGTCGACTGGACCCATGCCACGCTCTCCAATGGAACAACCGTCTTAGCCGCGCCATGACTACCGGGCAACGCTCCCGCGCGGGCCGCTCCGTTGCTTAGGTTGTGGCGGCGTGGCACTCAATTTTCGCCAATAAGAAGAAAATGCAAAGGGAGGATCATGCACAGCCGAAACTGGAGCGCTAACGGCGCGGCCGTCCCTTTGCGCACACTCGTGCTTCTCGTTGCTGCAATGTGCGTGATCCACATCGTCAGCCAGTTCCTGCGCAATTCGATCGGGGTGATCGCCCCCAATCTCGCGCAAGACCTCGGGCTGGGTGCCGCCGGTATCGGCTTCCTCGCGAGCGCCTTCTTTCTTGGCTTTGCGAGCGCACAGATTCCGCTCGGTATTGCGATCGACCGCTGGGGACCGCGGCTCGCCATGTCGGTTTCGATGGGACTGGCGGTGGTCAGCGTTGTCCTGTTCGCGATCGCTCCCACGGCTGAACTGCTGGTCGTTTCGCGAATCCTCATGGGGGTCGGCTGTGCGAGCTTTTTCATGGGACCGCTTTCCATATACAGCCGCTGGTTCGCGCCGGAACGATTTTCAACACTCGTCGGGATTCAACTCGGCGTATCGGGCCTCGGGGTGCTGGCCGCGACCGCACCGCTCGCTTACGCGACAGCGGCGATCGGCTGGCGTGAAACCTTTCTCTTCGTAGCGGCGCTGGCCGCAGTCGTCGGAGTGTTTGTCTTTGCAGTTGCGCGCGATGATCCGCCAGGGGTGGTGTCGAAGCGCTCAACGGAGACCTTGGCGCAGAGCTTCGGGGGAATCGCGGACGTCGTGCGCGTGCGGTCGTTCTTTTTTGTGTTTGCGATCCAGTTCGCGAGCTATGCGACGTTTCTCACCGTCTTCGGATTATGGGCCGGTCCGTATCTCGCGCATGTGTATGGTTATGATCTGGAGAAGCGGGGCAACGTGCTGCTCTTGCTTGCGATGACGCATCTTATCGCGAGCGCGGTCTGGGGACCGGCTGATCGCCTGTTCAAAAGCTACAAGGTGCCGGCAACGCTCGGTGCAGGTGTCACGGTCGCTTCGCTGGTATGGCTCGCGGTCGTCGGGAAACCGAGCGAGACGCTGCTCCTGGTCTGGTTCGTTGTGTTCGGATTCTTCGCGAGCAACACCGCGGTCATCACGGCGCATGGTCGCTCGCTGCTGCCAACGGAATTCGTCGGCCGCGGATTGACGCTGCTGAACCTCAGCACGATGGGCGGCGTCTTCCTCATGCAAGCGCTTACTGGCGGCGTGGTGGGACTGTTTGACGCGCCGGGCGGAACCTATCCGGTGGATGCCTATCGCGCAGCCTTCGTGTGCATCGCGATTGTGCTGGCCATTTGCACGTCGATATATTGGTGCGCGCACGACCCTGCGCGCGAGGTGGCTCCGCTCAAGTCTTGAGCAGGCTGTTTGAGTAGCCATGCACGTCGTGCATGGGCGGGAATGCTATAAAACATAGCCATTTACTTGAACTTACGGCGTCGCACTGTATCTTTGTGCAGCGCGATAACGCGATTGGCGTCGCGTTATTCGCCGCCCTCCTTGGGCGTTTCCTCCCTAGACTTGGGCCGCTCTGGGCAACCGGAGCGGCCTCTTTCTTTTCAGGATCGGCTACTCGGCGGCATCGCGCAGCGGCTCGAGCCCGCGCGCAGTCGTCTGCGCGAGCGTGGCGATCATGCGGCCGAGGTCGGTGCGCAAGGCCTCGAAGCGCGGAGTCTTCCGGTATTCGCGCTCGTCCATGTAGAGCGCGCGATTTACTTCGATCTGCACCGCGTGCAGCCCGGCTGCGGGGTCGCCGTAGTGCTCGGTGATGAATCCGCCAGCATAAGGTTTGTTGCGCAGGACAGAGTAGCCCGCCTGTCGCAAGGTCTCCTCGATTACATCCGTGACCGACGCGGCGCAGCTCGTGCCGTAGCGATCGCCGAGCACGATATCGGCGCGCGGACGCTCGTCGCGTCCGTTAGCATTCGATGGCATGGAGTGGCAGTCGACCAGAACGGCGACGCCAAACTTGCGCTGCGCGTTGACGATGATGCGGCGGAGCGCCCGGTGATAGGGCTTGTAATAAAGTTCGATACGCCCAAGCGCTTCCTCGACCGGTAGCCGGCGCTCGTAAATCTCGCGTGCGTCTCCGACGACGCGGGCGATCGTGCCGAGGCCACCGGCGACGCGAAGCGAGCGTGTATTGGCAAAGGTCGGCAGGCGGCCGTCGAACATGCGCGGATCGAGTTCATAAGGTTCCCGGTTCACATCCAGAAACGCGCGCGGGAAGTGGGCGCGCATCATTGGCACGCCGAATTTCACGGCGTCTGAAAATAATTCGTCAACGAAGGTATCTTCGGAGCGCCGCAGGGTCGCAAGATCGAGGCGGCTTTGTGCAAGGAAGCGGGACGGGTACGCGCGGCCGCTATGGGGTGAATTGCAGACGACCGGGCCGGAGAGGGCCGCTGGTTCCGCCACCTCGAAGGGGGGGTCGAGTTCGTCGATGACGCGAGCACTCATGAGGTGGATGCTACTCCGGCCGGGCGAGAAAGGCTTCCAAGCCCCTATTGTGCGGTCTTCGTGGCGATTGTGAAGCCCAAACCCCTGTTTCCCCGCTTTCACCGGGCATTTACCGGCTGTGCTGCTTATGGTGGGATCGAGTGGCAGACGGGGTAGCGGAATGGCCGACAAGACCGGGGCGGCGATGCCCAAGATTTTGCTCGCAGAAGACGACGGCGACATGCGCCGTTTTCTGGTGCGGGCACTTCACAACGCCGGCTACGAAGTGGTGTCGTTCGACAACGGCCGTTCGGCCTATGACCGGCTGCGCGAGGAGCCGTTCCAACTCCTACTGACCGATATTGTCATGCCGGAAATGGACGGCATCGAGCTCGCGCGCCGGGCGACCGAGATCGATCCCGATCTCAAGGTCATGTTCATCACGGGCTTTGCGGCTGTGGCGCTAAACGCCGCCGCACAAGCGCCGAAGGATTCCAAGGTTCTTTCGAAACCCTTCCACCTCAAGGACCTCGTCAACGAGGTTGACCGAATGCTGGCCGCATAGGTCTGGAACACCACGTCTTGCGGCGCTGCGGCCAAGCCGATATGACACCCCGACCCAAGATGGGCGCGTAGCTCAGCGGAAGAGCACTACCTTGACATGGTAGGGGTCACAGGTTCGATCCCTGTCGCGCCCACCATCCAGCTTTTGCCGCTCCGTAATCTGTGGTGAACTTGGCCGTATCGGTGCGGCTGTTGCGGAGTGGGGAGGTCCGGTTGCCGGAACCGAAGCGACGGTCCGCGCGCATCCTTGAACTGATCTGGAAGCAGCGCTTCGCGTCGAATTCAATCGCCGCGCATATCTTCGCACTTGTCTGCGTCGCCGCAGCGGTGTCCATCAATCTCATTTTCGCGGCCCCGGGAATTCGCATTGCGCCATTCGCGACGCTCTTTCCGGCCATTCTGATTTCCGCCCTCGCGGGTGGTGTGTTGCCTGGTCTAACCGCACTCGTTGTTGGTGGCGTTGCGGCCTGGTTCCTGTTCCTGCCGAGCGGGACACTGATCGTTTCGTTCGGCGCGCAAATCACGAGCATCGCTCTTTACACAGTCACCGGCATTATTCTGCTGGTGCTGGTCGCTTTGATGCGACGGGCCGCCGAGCATTTCGACAAGCGCCGCGAGCAGCTACATGACGACCACGAACGACTGGTGGCGGCACTTGAAGCCTCCGGGGCCGGGACCTGGCGTTGGAACATCCAGAACGATGTCGTCGAATGGGACGATGCCTTGTGCCGTCTATACGGAATTGCGCGAGACGACGCCCCGCGCAATTCGCAAGGGTTCATCTCCATCATCCATCCCGACGACCGTGCTTACGCGGGCGAAGTGATTCAAAAGTGCGTCGAGGGCGGCGCCGACGTGGAATACGAGTTTCGTGCCGTCGTGCCGAAAGGGACGCTCTGGATATACGATCGCAGCAAGCTCGTTCGTGACGCCGGGGGACGGCCCGCCTACATGACGGGAGCTTGCCTTGACGTCACCGAGCGGCGTGAAGCGTCCGAGGAACGACGGCGTATTTCGACTTGGCTGCGGATGGCCATGGAAGTCGCTCGGATCGGGACCTGGGAAGTCAATCCGGCCACCGGGATGGTCACGGCTTCGGACAGCATGAACGCTTTTTTTGGCTTTCCCGCCGGACGGCAGTCGCGGCCATTCGCGGACTACCTTGCGCTCGTTCACCCGGACGATGTCGCGCATGTGAAACAGGCGGTCGCGACCCGCGCCAGTTCTTCTGAGCCCGTATCCGTCGAGTATCGATTGCTGGCGCCGAACGGCGATGTCCGCTGGCTGTCTTCGCGCGGCGCGTTTGTGCGCGACGAGGGCGGCAGCGGACGCGTCGTAGGTTCTCTCTATGAAATCACCGACCGTAAGCGGATCGACGAGGAGCGGGAAGCGACGTTGCAGCAACGAGAGTTGCTGCTGAAGGAGTTGAATCATCGCGTGAAGAACAATTTGCAGATGGTCAGCAGTCTGTTGAACCTGCAGGCTTCGCGCATGGATGATCCCGTAGCACGCGAGCATTTTCGCAAGGCAGTCGACCGCGTGCAGGCGATCGGCGACATTCATGCCCGCCTCTATCAGGGCGATCATCTCGGGCAGATCGATTTCGATCAGTACCTCAAGGATCTCTGCGAGCGGCTGCGAGACTCAATCATCGATCCGAAGTCGGTCTCGCTGGAACTCGATGCCAAACCGATCGTGCTCGATCTGGATCGGGCGATACCGCTCGGTTTGATCGTCAATGAACTCGTCACCAATGCGATCAAACACGCATTTCCGAACGGTGCGAGAGGCACCGTTAAAGTCAGCCTGGACGGTGATGATGGCGGCGTAAGACTCTTGGTCTGCGACAGCGGACCGGGTCGGGAGTCGACGGTCAATGGGGAGCGCGAGGGACTCGGCATGCGTCTCGTCGAAGGGCTGATGCGGCAGATCGGCGGCACACTGAAAACGAGTAACGATCCGGGAGCGTGTTACGAAATTTCGCTCCCAAAGGCAGAACACGCCGCGTAACACGAGTGACAACTTCATCGATTGATGTTTCGCAGAGCGGAGCAATCGTTCCGACGCGTTGAATCTGCGAGCAAATTCTTTGCGTCATGAGCGCTCGCGATTCACTTCGTCGACAATGAGTGTGCTCGCGGTTGCTCCCGCCCTTTGCGCTGATAGGATTTGACTCAGGCGGAACCTCGTTCTGCAAGGCGGAACATAACAGAGGCCGCGAGGAAACGAATTTGGAGGGATCAGGATGGACCATTCAACACATGTGCGACGCCGCACACTCCTAGCCACAGGCGTGGCGGCTGCCGCGGCTGCCGCGTTTCCTGCGCCTGCGATCGCGCAGGACAAACCGGTATCGTGGCGAGTGCAGTCGCATTGGCCGCGCGCCAGCAGCTCCTTCAAGGACAGTCTGGAATTGTTGCGCAACAACCTCGACAAGCGGACGAACGGCCGGCTCAAGCTCGAACCGTTCGAGGCCGGATCGCTGTTCGGCGCGACAGAGACCTTTGGCGCGGTGAAGCGCGGTGCCATTCAGATGGGTACGATCTCGCCGGCCTATATTCTCGGCGACGTCAGCACGGCGGGCATCGCATTCGGATTGCCGAACGCGTTCCAGGAAGTCTGGGAAGCGGCCTACTACTTCAAGCACCTCGGCTTCGAGGACATGATCCGCAAGGAGACGCTCGAGAAGCACGGCGTCTACTATTCGACCGACAAGGTTTATTCGACCGAGATGGTGATCAAGAAAGATATCAAGACGCAGGCCGACTACAACGCGTTGACGATCCGCTCCTCGGGCACGTTGCAGCAGTTTCTCACGGGCGCCGGTGCGGCTGCCTCGATGATTCCCGGACCGGAGCTCTATCAGGCGCTTTCAAGCGGCGTCGTAGACGGTGCGCACTGGGGCGCGGTGCAGGGCGCGCTCAGCATGAGTTTGTACGAAGTGGCGAAATTCCACGTTCGCCCGCCATTGAATATCGGCGGCATCGATGCCTTCGTGATCAACCAGAAAGCGATCGACGATCTTCCGGCGGATGTACGGCTCATTCTGTTGAGCACGCTGGAAGAGCAATTCTGGCGGCGCACAAACGAATACCAGTTCAAGGAAGAATTGGCGCTCGCGCGCGCGAAACAGAAACACAAGGTTCAGGTCATCGATCTCCCGAAAGAAGTTCGCGAGAAAATGAAGGGCGTTGCCAAGGAAATCTGGGAGAAAGAGCGAGCCAAGAGCGAACAATCAAAAGAAGCGATGGCTCGCCTTGAGAAATTCCTCGCGGAACT
>Ga0307505_10002733_pt1 | contig 11883 bp, 9 predicted proteins | sample 23_S_MG_FD_202183 | JGI IMG/M metagenome (GOLD analysis project Ga0307505, IMG submission 202183) | Soil microbial communities from Populus trichocarpa stands in riparian zone in the Pacific Northwest, United States - 23_S | ecosystem: Environmental > Terrestrial > Soil > Riparian zone > Trees...
GATCGGCGTCGAGGATCTGCGGTCGATCGACGCGATGGCCGACGCAATTTGCGGGATGCGCCGTAAGAAGGCCGCGATCACCCGCGTCGTGACGAAGCTCAATGAAGGCGTGTCAGGCGCCGGTAACGCCAACGTCGATCTGGCGGATCTTCCCGCGCCCGGCGATCCGGCCGAGCGCGCGGCGGTCCTCCAGCGGCTGCAGAAAATGAAGTACGAGTCGTCGAAGATGACGCTGCAGCGATTTTCGTCCACGCTGGCCAGCGTCGGCGGCATCGTCGAGGAGCTGATCAGCGGCCGCGACTTCCGGAGTCCAAGCGCGCAGCTTCGCGTGACGCCATTGGGCGAGGTGGAGCCGTTGTCGACGCACGATCAGATGCTCGGCGGTCCGAGCGGCCAGGCGTATCTGGGGTGCAAGTTCCCGGCGAGCGAAGACTATGCCGCCGTCATCATGCGTGAGGCCATGAAAGTCGGCCGGCGGCTGAAGCAGGAGGGCGTGCTCGGGCGTTTCGCACTCGACTTTGTCGCCGTCATGAACGATCGCGACGAATGGGAGGCCTACGCGATCGAGATCAACCTTCGGAAAGGCGGGACGACGCACCCGTTTCTGACGCTGCAGTTTCTGACGGACGGGAACTACGACGCTGACGCCGGTCTGTTCAGAACGCCTCGCGGCGAAACGCGGAGCTTCGTGGCGAGCGACCATGTGCACTCGCCGGACTATCGGGCCTTCACGCATGACGATCTGTTCGACATCGTCGCGCGGCACGGGCTCCACTTTGATCAGTCGCGGCAGACCGGGATCGTGCTGCACATGGTGAACGGCGTCGGCGAGCAGGGCGCGTTTGGTCTCACGGCTGTTGCCGAGAGCCGGGCCGCTGCCGAAGTGCTCTACGAGAAGGCGGTCGCGGCTTTTGACGCGGAGGCAAAGGCCCGGTCCGGGCCTGACCCGGTGGTCTGACCCCGGTCTGACCCCGGTCTGACCCCATAATTCACGCATGGGGAGATTCGGACGTGTCGTGGTCATGCTGGTCTGCGTTGGCGCCGTGGCATTGCTGGGCGCGCAGCGGGGTCAGACGCCCGCCCCCGCGTTCCCACCCGCCATCGACCCGCAGGTCTGGCAGGACCAGGACGACATGACGTGGAAGGACTACCGGCCGATTCCCGGGACAAACTGGGCCGATCAATCGCAGCCCGTCGGTCGCGCGCTCAAAGTCGCGCTCATTGCGATCGACTTCGAAGATCAGCCGTTCGTCATCACGCAGCCCAAACACTCCGACCCGTTCGGCAATCCGCAGATCGATCCCGTGCCGCGCGCCAGCGTCGCCCGCTTCTACGCGGGCTTCTGGGGCACGCCCGGCCCGCAGAACCACGGTCACACCATCCATGAGTACTGGATGGAACAGTCCCGCGGGAAGATCGGCATCCCCAAGATCGACGTCTACGGGCCGTACCGCATGCCGCGCAAACTGTTCGAGTACGGCTTGAACGAGTACAACCAGGCCAGCGGTTGCCCGACGGGCTACACCTGCGACGGGCGCATGGAACGCGACGCCGACGCGCTCTGGCGCGCCGAAGCCGGTGATGCGGTTGTCAACAGTTATCCGATCAAGTTGCGCATCTACGCTGGCTACGACGAAACGACCGTCTGGCAGGAATTCGGCGAGATGAAGTTTCCGAGCCGCGACGAGATTCCCGAGCGGTGGGGGAATCCCGACAAATCCAAACCGCGCTGGGTGACGACGAGGTATGTGCCGTGGACGTCGTGGCTGGCGGGGGCCCAGCAGTGGGGATTGTCGTCCACGCGGCAGGGCGAGAGTTCCGGCACGATTACGCACGAACTCGGGCATTCCGTCTTCAGCGTCGGCGACAACAACAACAATCCCTACGTCACACCGTATCGCCGCGTCGGCACCGGGCCGTGGGACATGATGGACCGCGGGTCGTTCAACGGCCCCGGCGGACCGCACCGCCGCTGGGTGATCCCCGCTGCCGAAGGTGCGTCGATGCCGGCCGGTCTGATGCTGCGCAACCGCCTTGCGATGGACATGATGTCGCGCGACAAGGTGGTCGAGATCAATCGCGATGCGCTCGCCGCATCCGGCCCGATCGTCGTCACGCTGACCGCGCGCGCGGTCGAGCCGCCCGAGGGCGAGTGGGCCGGCCTCATCGCGCGACTGGACGGCGCCGCGCCGCAGGACCGCACGCCCGCATGCGATCGCAACGCCGATCCGCTCTGCGCCGGCGATCCGGTCTTCAACAACTATTCGGTCGAAGTCGTCCAGCGCATCGGCTACGACTCGTTCACGCCGGACAGCGGTGTGTTGATCGCCAGGAACAAGGACCGCCAGACGAACTCGTGCGGCTACGGGTGCCACGCGTGGGTGATTGACGCCCATCCCGAGGACATGAATAAGCTGGACTTCGTGAAGCCCGGCGGCGAGCGTGTCATGCGGACGATTGCCGATTACCGCCAGTTAAACGATGCGTTGTTCCATGCCGGCCTGCGGTCCGGCAGTCACTTCGAATGGACCGATGAGGCCAATCGCCTGCACTTCTATGTGATCGATCGCCGCGCCGACGCCACGGGCGTGCTGAGCTATGTGATTGGCGTGCGATCGCTGGACGGCGCGGGACCGCAACCAAGGAGTGTCCGCGCCGACGCGCCGGCGACCGCCAGTGGCTCGGCCACCGCGCCCGCCTTCGCCGTGACCGTGACCAACACTGCGTCCGCGCCATCCGCCGCGCCCAGCGGCCATGTGCGCGTGCCTGCCGCCGCGTTCGATCACGACATTTACCGCATCACCACGACTGTGGGCGGCGCCGGCTGGCAGGCTGATGTGCAATCGGCGCTGGTGGCGGTGAAGGCTGGCGCAACTGCGCGCGTCCCCGTCTTTGCGCGCGCCACCTCCGCCTCGGCCGCGCCCACGCGAGTCACGCTGACGGTCGTCTCCGAAAGCGATCCCACGAAACGCGCCACAACCGTCACCACGGTGCAGAAGTAAGCACCGGCCTTCGCCAACCGCCACCGGGCCTTGGTCGTAGGGGTTCCCTCTACTGCAAGCTTGACCAACTTGACCAACGCAACCCGCTGCTGCTAGCGTCGTCCAATGGCTCTAAACCTCTACGAAGCCAAAACACAACTGTCGGCGCTCGTCGATCAGGCCGCCGCCGGGGCTGAAATCGTCATTGCCAAGAACGGCCGGCCGATGGCCAGGCTCGTGGCCTACCGCGCGCCTGCGCGCCGGCGCCCCGGGCGCGGCAAGGGCAAGATCCAGATCGCGGCGGACTTCGACGCGCCGCTGCCCGCCGACATGCTGGCCGCCTTCCACGGCGGATCGACGGACTGACGCGCATGAAGCTCCTGCTCGATACGCACGTCATCCTCTGGTGGCAGCGCGACGATGGGCGTCTGAACGACGCCGCGCGTCGCGCGATCGCCACGGCCGACGTGGTGTGGGTGAGTGCGGTGTCCGGCTGGGAAGTGGTGATCAAAGTGGCGCTCGGCCGCCTGCGGCTGTCCGAACCGTTCGGCGTGCTGCTGGCGGCCGACAATTTCACGGAACTGTCGATGACGCTCGCGCACACCGAGGCTCTCGCGGGCTTGCCTTCGCACCACGCGGACCCGTTCGATCGCGCGATCGTCGCCCAGGCGCGCGTCGAAGGCGCGACGATCGTCAGCCACGACCGCGCCCTCGCGCCCTACGGCGCATCCGTTATCTGGACGTAGCGCTTACGGCTCGCCCGCAATCTCCCGAATCCGCCGTTCGAGAAACCGCCGCTCGGGCGCCTGGTGTGTGAGCTCCAGCGCGCGCGCGTACGCGGCAGCAGCCTCCTCCCGGCGTCCGAGCCGCCGGCATAGGTCGGCGCGCGCCGCATGCGCAGGCCCGTAGTCGGCCAGATCGCCGCGCCCGAGGATCGCATCAATCAGCGCCAGGCCCGCCGCCGCACCGTCGCGCATCGCCACCGCGACAGCGCGATTCAGTGCCGCCACCGGCGACGGTTCCACCCGCATCAGCACGTCATAAATGCCCACGATCTGCCGCCAGTCGGTCGCCGCCGCATCCGCCGCTTCAGCGTGCACGGCGGCGATCGCCGCCTGTAGCGTGTACGGACCGAACCGCCGCGAGTACAGCGCGCGCTCCACCAGCGCCAGTCCCTCGGCAATCTGCGGCCGGTTCCACAGCGATCGATCCTGTTCGTCCAGAAGGCGCAAGTCGCCGCCGGGCGCCGTGCGCGCGTGCCGCCTGGCATCGTGCAGCAACATCAACGCCAGCAACCCCATCGCCTCGGGCTCGGGCAGCAGGTCCACCAGCAATCGACCAAGCCGGATCGCTTCGTCACACAGATCGTGCCGCACGATCGCGTCGCCCGACGAGGCCGAGTAGCCTTCGTTGAACACGAGATACACGACATGCAGTACCGCGTCGAGCCGATCGGGCAGATCCTCGCGCCCAGGGACCTGATATGGAATACGGGCGTCGCGAATCTTGCCTTTCGCACGGACGATGCGCTGCGCGACGGTGGGCGCGGACACCAGAAACGCGCGCGCGATTGCCTCAGTCCCCAGACCGCAGACTTCGCGCAACGTGAGCGCGATTCGCGCGTCGGCCGTCAGTGCCGGATGGCAGCAGGTAAAGATCAGCCGGAGCCGGTCATCCTCCACGTCGCCGGTCGTGTCCTCGATGAGACCCGGCGGAAGCACGCTGGTGTCGAGCTGGCCGGCATGCGCGGCCTTCGCCGCATCGAAGCGCGCGGCGCGACGAATGGCGTCAATCGCCTTGAACCGGCCCGTCGAGATCAGCCACGCGCGCGGGTTGTCCGGAATTCCGTCGCGGGCCCACGCATCCAACGCGGCCATGAATGCGTCGTGCATGGCCTCCTCGGCGCGATCGAAATCACCGAGCAGCCGAATCAGCGTCGCCAGCACGCGCCGTGAATCGGATCGATAGATGTGGTCGATCTGCTGGCGAATCTCGAAGGCAGGCGGCATTGGGCAACGGTGGGGAGACGGAAGCCTACGCCCCTTCGCCCTTCTCCCTCCCTTTGCCCTTTGCCCTTCGTCCTTTGCCCTTCGTTCTAGTTGAACTCCATGATCGGCCGAATCTCGACCGTGCCGATGCGCGCCGCCGGGATCTTTGCCGCCACCTGAATGGCGTCGTTGAGGTCCTTGGCGTTGATGAGGTAGTACCCACCCAGCTGTTCCTTCGTTTCGGCAAACGGGCCGTCGGTCGCCGAGATCTTGCCGTTGCGCACCCGGACAGATGTGGCGGTCTGCGTCGGCTGCAGCGCTTCGCCACCCACGTAGTGGCCGCTGTGCTTCACACCCTCAGTGAACGCGAAGTACTCGCCCATCATCGCATCGACTTCGGCCTTCGGCATGGTGCCCCACTTGCTCTCGTCGTCATAAATCAGACACAGATATCGCACGCTCGCTCCTTTTCGAGGCCCCACGGCCTCGTGTTCGCAGATAGTCGTTCGGAGCGGGGTCAGATCGACATCGCCCCCCGGCGGAGCCTACCGTTTCACGGCCGGCATGCGCCGCCACTCGACCGAGGCCCCGACGTTGGGATCCGCAGACGGGTTGTTCGTGCCGACGATGTTGCCCTGGGGATCGGTCCAGTAGTGGGTGTAGGTGGACGGCAGCTCATAGGCCTGGCCGGTCGCGAACGGGTTGGTGTACGACTGCACGCCACCGAGATTCTCGCGGAATTCGGTGTTGCGCCGGTCGGTCGACGCGTTGCGATCGTCGGTCACCTGCTGCCAATTGCGCTGCGACCAGTCGCGATAGTTGCGCGCGGCCTCGGCATACGCGGTGGAGTTGCGAAGGTTCTGCTGCATGAGTCCCCGCATGCCGAACGCCCCGCCATCCCGGGCGGCGATTTGATCCGCCACCTGCGGCAGCCAGGTGGAATAACCGGTCCACTGATCGGCGGTGGTGAGCGCGGCGGTCATCGCCATCGTCTGCGTGTCGTACGCGGGCGCGATGGACACCTTGGCGAGGCCCCGGGACGCCATCCCTTGTGCGACATAGGTCACGTCCATGACGAAGCCGGCCCGGAAACCGGTCACTGGCGGCGCGGGCCGCGGCGGGCCGATCCGCAGATTCTGCGGCCGGATGGCCATCAATCTCTCGCGCGCGTACTGGGCCGGCGGGTACTGGGGCGGCATGCCGGCGTTGCCAACCATGACGGTGAGGGCCCTGTTGTCAGGAGCCACGAGCGTCAGCGCGAACTGGCCGTCCTCGCCGACGCGCCAGTCTGGCGGCATGGCGTAGGAAAAAAACTGTCCCTGCCCGATGCGCAATTCGCCGGGCTGGCGGCTTCCTCGTCCGGCATCGGCGCCCGGAGTGACGGGCTTCACGGGGACAAACACGGTTGAGTCCGAACCGGACTCGCCGCCGGCAGAACACGCCGCGCAGGTGATCGCGAGGAGGCCGGTCAGGGCGATCGATCGGGGGGTCAGGTTCATCCCAAGGCTCCTATCCCTGCACTCGAAATCCGGAGAGATTCTGCATCAACGGGCCCCGGGTTTGCCCGACGCTCACAATCGCGATAGCCTCGGCTTGCGTCACGTTCGCCGCGTCTCGGGTCTCATGTCTCGTCGCCGGCGGCGCATCACTGTTCATGTCATGCGGCCACAGCATATCCTCGCAGCGCTCCTGCTCGCGGTCGGCGGCGCTGGACTCGTGTCGGCGTGGTCGGCCCGCACGTTCGTCAGCCACTACAACTTTGTTCTGGGCACTTCGCTCGACATCAGCATCGCGGCGTCATCACCGCACGCCGCTCGGCGGGCCGAGGCCGGCGCGCTCGCCGAGATCGATCGCCTGGCGTCCATCCTGAGCGCGTACGATCCGTCCAGCGAGTTCAGCCGATGGGTTCGCACCCGCGACACGGCCGAGCCGGTGTCGGTTGAACTCTTCGACATTCTGCAACGCTTCGATCATTGGCGTGCCGAGACCGGTGGCGCGCTCGACGCGTCCGCCGAAACCGTCTCGCGCGTCTGGAAGGCGGCCGCCTCAGCCGGTCGCGTGCCCACAGACAGGGAAGTGAGCGCTGCGGTGGACCATGTGCGGCGCGTGCACTGGCGGCTGGATCCCGTTCTCCGGACAGCGACGCACACGGATGACGCACCTCTGGTCCTCAACTCCTTCACGAAGAGCTACATCGTCGACCGCGCGGCCGCCATCGGCATGCGCGAGCCAGGCGTCAGCGGCATCGTCGTGAATATCGGTGGGGATGTGGTCGTGCGCGGTTCGTGGACCGAGACGGTCAGTGTCGCCGATCCTCTCGCGGACGCGGAGAACGGCGCGCCCCTCACGCGTCTGGCCGTGCGCGATCGCGCGGTGGCGACGAGCGGCGGATATCGCCGGGGGTTTGACATCGCGGGCACGCATTATTCGCACATCGTGGATCCGCGGACGGGACGGCCGACGGGTCATGTGCTGAGCGCAACCGTCATCGCTCCGGCCGGCGTCGACGCGGGCGCGCTGGCGACCGCGATGTGTGTCCTCTCGCCGGATGAAAGCGTGCGGCTGGCCAGCGTGGTGCCGGGGGCGGAGTTTCTGTTGGTGCAGGCCGACGGCCGCCGTGTCCAGAGCGCAGGGTGGCAGCGATTGACCGTACCGAGCCCGCGCCCGGTGATGGCGTTCGGCCCAACGCTGCACGCCGCCGGGCAGGCGATGTGGAAGGCCGGCCTCGAACTCACGGTCACGCTGGAAATTGTGCAGCAGCCGACACGAGCCGAGCGTCCATACGTCGCGGTGTGGATCGAAGACGCGAATCGCGCGCCCGTGCGGACGCTGGCGCTGTGGTACGCCCCCGACGAGTCGCGATTCATGCAGGATCTGCGCGTCTGGCATCGCGCGGATCGCGCGCGTGTCCAGGCCGGCGGGCGCGAGCTGATGGGATCGGTGTCGAGCGCGACACGCGCACCCGGCAAATACACCCTCACGTGGGACGGCAAGGACGACGCCGGCCGCGTGGTGAAGGCGGGCACGTACACCGTGTTCATCGAAGCCGCGCGTGAGCACGGGACATATCAGATCCTGCGCAAAGAGATGGACTTTTCCGGCACGCCGGCGCGCGTCGACCTGCCGGGCGGCCTCGAGATCACGTCGGCGTCACTGGACTACCACCGTGTTGTCGCCCGATAGGACCCTGCACGCCCGCCGGCGCCTCGCGAAGGTTTCGCGCTGGCTCCACATCTATGGATCGATGAGCGCATTCGCCGTCGTCTTTTTCTTTGCGGTCACAGGCTTCACGCTCAATCATCCGCAGTGGTTCGAAGGGCAGCAGACGAGTGCCACGCACAAGGGCGGGCTCGATGCGTCGTGGACCAACAGCCCATCGGAAGCCGGAGTGAAGCGGCTCGAGATCGTCGAGCATCTCCGCACGACCCATGGCATCCAGGGCGCGCTGACCCAGTTTCGCGTGGATGACCGCGAATGCACGCTGACATTCAAGGGACCCGGCTACGCGGCCGACGCCATCGTGGAGCGGCGCACCGGGCAGTACGAGTTGAGCGAAACCCGCATGGGGTTCGTTGCCGTCGTCAACGATCTGCACAAGGGCCGCGATGCGGGCGTCCTGTGGCGATGGTTCGTCGACCTGGCCGCCGGCCTGCTCGTGTTCGTCTCGTTGACCGGACTCGTGTTGATCTGGTTCGTCCACCGGCATCGGGCCGCGGGCCTGCTGTTGCTGGCGGCGGGTGGCGTCGTGTCCTTTCTGACGTACGCGATCTTCGTGCCGTAGACGGAGAGCGGGATCAGCTGCGTGCGCTACAGGTCGCGCAGCAGCCGGGCGGGCGCGATTCGAGTGGCCCGCCTGATCGGAATCGCCGACGCCACGACGAGACAGACCGCTGTGGCCGCGACCACCCCCGCAGTGAGTCCGACGTCGAAGCTGCCGACGTGAAAGAGGTGCGTCGAGAGCAACCGGCCGAGCCCGGCCGATCCGGCAATGCCGGCCGCGCCTCCGATCGTGAGGACGATGACCGCGGTGCCGAGCAGCAGGCTGGCAATCTGCGGGCGCGATGCCCCGAGCGCCATCCGGATCGCCAGTTCTGCCTCGCGCTGCTTCACCGCGTGCGCCGTCGTGCCGTACACGCCCACCATGGTCAGGATTGTCGCGAAGAGACCGAAACCACTCAGAAGGAATGCCAGCAGGCGCGGCGTGGCAACGAGCCGATCAAACTCCGTCGCCAGCGAAGTCACCGCGCCGGTGACGGCTCGGGCGTCCACGCGGCCGCTGATCGCGTCGAAGCGGTCCGTCAGATCCGCGGGGGTCATCACCCCGGATCGGGCCTTCAACACGACGACCGCATAGAGGGGCGGCACACGCTGGAGGAACGGCACGTAGATATCGTGGCGATCATCGTCATCAGGCATCTGTCGGACGTCGTCGACGACACCGACGACGGTGCGCCACTCGCCAAACGGTTCCCCGGCCACCATCGCGTCCACCGTGCGGATCCGCTGCCCGATGGCGCGCAGACCGGGCCACGTCTGCACGGCAAATGCGGCGCTGACGAGGGCGACCGGTTCCGCGCCCTGCCGGTCGGTCACATCGAGCGCCCGGCCGTCCACCACGGGGATGCCGAGCACTTCCAGATATCCCGCCGTGACCGATGTCACGGCCGCGCGTACGGTGCGGCCGGGTCCGCCAGACACTTCGATGTCCTGCGGCCGTGCTGCCTCCACGAACAGCGGCCAGTTCGCCAGTCCGACGGTGATTCCCTGATCATCGGCCGCGCGCACCAACCGCTCGTAGAACGACTGCTGCGCAGGCGCGTCAGGGAATGCTGACGCCGGCAAGGCCACCCGCGTGCGCCACGCGTCGTCGATCGTTATCCCGAGATCGACGGTGAGGAGCCCGGTGGCCGAGCGGATCATCAGGGCGCATCCGGTCAGCAGCGCGATGGATGCCGCGGCTTGGATCACCATGAAGCCCGTTCCCGCCCATCGGATGGCTGGCCGATCCGTCATGCTGCGCGTCTCACGCAGGGACGATGAGGCGTCCTGTCGAATGGCCAGACCGCCCATCGCCGTCCAGCCGATGACCATGATGACCATCAGCGCGACGATTCCGATAGCGGCGTCCAGCGTGATCAGCGAGCTTCCGCCCCAGGGCGCCGCGCGGCCGAGTGTCTCTGTGAGCATCGGGTGGAGCGGCTCGAGCGCGAGGGTTGCGCCGATGACACCCAGCGTGACGGCGGCGATGGCAACGATGCCGCCTTCAAGGGCGAGGCTTCTCCGCACGTGCGTGCGGCCGGCCCCAAGCGCGATACGGATGGCGGCTTCACGCCGGCGGCGCAGACTGCGCAGCAGGACCAGGATGGCCACGTTGGCCGCGACGAGCGCGAGCACGCAGACCGACGCGACCCAGACCGCCGAGAGGACGGGTCGAATGGGCGCGATGTGGCGGTCGTGAACCGATTCGAGGCGCACGCCGGGCCAGTTGCCCGGCGGCACGATTCCCGGCGTGGATCGGATGGCGTCGGTGATCTGCTGCGCGGCGGTCTCCGGCGGAACGCCGGTGTGCAGACGGACCATGTAGGCGGTCCCCGGCGCAGGCAGCGTGGTGACCACATCGACCGGCGGGCGCGCGAACTCACGGACGTACCGGAATCCCGGCGTGGCCACGCCAATCACGCGGTACGTCGACGGCGGGCCAGTGGAGCCCGTCGCGGCGAGCCTCAGCGTGGCGCCGAGGACGTCAGCACGTCCCCCGAATCGTTCCAGCCAGAAGTGGTGGCCGAGCACAATCGGCGGTTCGGCGGAGGCGAAGTCGTCGGCGGAGAAGGTCCGGCCCAGCACAGTCTCCAGGCCAAGCGTGTCGCGTGAGGCTTCTGAGACACGCAATCCAGTCAGCTCACGGGCCGAAGGACCGTCCGCCAGCATCAGCCGCGCGTACATCGACGCGTCGGCGACCTCGACAACGGCTGAAAGCGCCCGCCAGTCGAGCAGCCGCAGTCCTCGCGGTTCATGGGGACCGGGCTGGCCGGCATACCAGACGTGGTAAAGGCGATCGCTCGACGGCGCCGGGAGCGGATCGAGCAGGTACGCACGCGCAACGGCTGAGGACGCCAGGGCGAGGCTCAGGCCGATCGCCAGCGTGCCAATGGTCGTTGCGGTGAAACCCGGTGTACGCCGGAGTCCTCGCAGCGCCAGGGAGAAGTCCCGGCCGAGTCCCGTGTCCATCGCGTGGCTCTCTTCCCTTGGTAACCGGGAGGAGTGTGGCACAGCGCAGCGCGCGTTCGCCAGCCTTGCAGATGTCGTCTCCTTCGCCAGTCGGGAGGTCTAACGCGCGATCTGCAGATTCTGCACCGTTCGGCCGCCATCCGACAGCCGCACTTTCACAGCCGAGCGGACGACCTGCTCCAGAAATACCGGCGAGAACCATTCGCCGGGCTCGACGTCCGTCAGCGCGGCCAGGTAGTACTCGCCGGCCGGCAACCCCTTCATTGAGAACACGCCGTCACTCGCGGGCCGCGCGGACTGAATCCGGCGGGAGTGTGGACCCCACGCGCCCTGATCCACGCCGAACGCAATCACGAAGTACTCCGAGGCCGGCCGCCCGCTCGCGTCCGTCAGCGCGCCGGCGAGTTCACTCGGGCGATCCGTGAACGTCACCACCAGATCCTCGAGCATCTGGCCGGGGCCGATGTCGATCGCGGACTCGATCTCGCGTCCATCAGCCCGCACGGATTTTACGGTCCACCCGCCCGCCGGAAGGCCAGTGATGACCCATCGGCCCGGCACGATGCTCGGAAAACGGAACGTGCCATCCGGTCCGGGCCGGCCGGTGTATTCCGGCCGAAGCAGACGCGCCTTGCCGAGCCCTCTCACGTGAATCTGCACGGCGCCCACCGGTCCGGCCGCAGATG
>Ga0307505_10002734_pt1 | contig 11883 bp, 13 predicted proteins | sample 23_S_MG_FD_202183 | JGI IMG/M metagenome (GOLD analysis project Ga0307505, IMG submission 202183) | Soil microbial communities from Populus trichocarpa stands in riparian zone in the Pacific Northwest, United States - 23_S | ecosystem: Environmental > Terrestrial > Soil > Riparian zone > Trees...
CATGGTCCGGCTGGTCCCCGAAATCCCGACGGCCTGAAATTTTGAGCGCGTTGCTTTCAGTCTCTCCTCGGTCGGGTGTCCGAGGAAAAGGGCCGTCTTGACCCCGTTGATCGTCAACGCCTCCATGGCGTCGGCAGAGCCCGTGAAGTCGTCGCCGTAAAAAGCCAGCAGGAGCGGATTCACGATTGGCTCGATCAGCTGACGTCGGGCCAGGATCTGCGCAATGTCGTGTCAATCTCCCGACACTGCTTCTCCGTGAGCGGTTCGCCTTTGCGACCCGTCACAACGGCAATCTGGCAACACTGTTCGACTTCCTCCACCACGCCGATCGCGGTCGACATGTCGGGCCCGGCGACGATCAGTCCGTGCTGGCGCAGCAGGATCGCGTGGTGGACCGGTGCAAGCGCTTCCACGCCCTCATGCAGCGCATGCGAGCCCGAGGGATGATACGGAATCATCGGCACGCGCCCGGCACGCACATAGAATGCCATCGTGTAAGGCGGCACCGCGTCGTTCGACTCCGGGCCGATCAACGTCGAATAGGCGATCGAATAGGTCGGATGAACATGAACCACCGCACGGGCATTCTCCCTTGCCCGATACATGGCGAGATGCATGGCCATTTCTTTCGAGGGAGCCTTGCCTTCCAGCACGGTGCCTTGAAGGTCGACCTTGACGATCTTGTCTTCGGTCAGCTTTCCAAGCTCCGCTCCGGTCTGGGTGATCCAGACGAAATCGCCGTCCCTGACGCTTGTGTTGCCTCCCGCCGCATGGATCAGCTTGCGGTCGTAGAGCGCCCTGCTCTCGGCAATCAATTCGTCGATCAATGCTGTCTTGTTCATTCGCCGTTCCGTCAATAAGCGGTAACGCCGCCGTCCACCGGTAAGGCGACTCCGTTGATGAAGGCGCCTTCCTGCGAGGCAAGGTAGACCGCGGCCTCGGCGATGTCTTGCAGGCTGGCCATTCTGCCGAGCGGCACTTCGCCAAGCCGCTCTTTTTTCTTCTCAGGGTCCTTGAGCATTTCCTGCACCAGCGGCGTATCGGCGGTGCTGGGATTGATCGAGTTGCAGCGAATATTGAACTTGCCGTGGCGCGCGGCGACGGCCTTGGTCAGCAATGAAAGCGCGCCCTTCGTGGTGGTGTACGCCTCCGGCGTGTACATGTGACCGATCAGGCCGCACACGGAAGACATATTGATGATCGATCCCCCGCCAATTTTCTTCATCGCGGGAAGCGCGTGCTTAATGCCGAGGAACGGGCCCTTCACGTTCACGCTGTACATCCGGTCGAGTTCTTCCGGGCTCATCTCCTCGATGACCTTGCGAATGTTGATGCCCGCATTGTTCACCAGGATATCCAGCCCGCCCGCGTCCTGCTCGATCTGACTGAATACGCGCCGCCAATCATCCTCGTTGCTGACATCGAGGCGGACGAAAGTCGCGTTCTTCCCGTTCTCGCGCAGCTTCGCCACGGCGGCCGATCCCAACTGTTCGTTGACGTCCGCGACATAGACGACAGCACCTTCCCGGCAGAACGTTTCCGCAATCGCGTAGCCGATGCCCTGGGCGCCGCCGGTAATCAACGCTCTCTTGTTGCTGAGTCTCATGGCCACATGTCGGAGAAAGGTTGAGAAAGGAGTCGAAACGAAAACTTGTTTGCGCCGTCATTAGAGGCGGGCACCACCGAGCCCGTCAACTCGGAACAAGAGCCGCGAGGAGCATTCGGAGCCGCGAGATCGAGCAAAATATTCCGACGTTGGTCCTTTGGGCGGATTGCACCACGCTTTGAGGGCCGGACATGCCGGGACTGGATCACGTCGCCGTTGTTTGAAGACCCCGCCGCAAAGGCCGCCAACGGAAAAACCCGAAGTCCCTGCCTCCTCACAAGCATGGCTACGCAGGTACCGCCTTAATATTCTTTCCGGCACCACCCTTGGTCTGAAAATGGCGGAGACGGAGCCCAATACAGGCTTGTCCGGCCTTGTCCGGTGTCGTCCGCCCTCACCAACTTTCTCCACGAGCACCTGACCGAGTGAGTCTGGAGCCGTCCGGGGTCGTCCGCCAGCGTCTGAGCCCCAACCGTATGTATAGGCATAGGCTCAGACTTAGGCGGATACACCATGAGGAAGCTAACACTGGCACTAGCTGCCAAAGTGAAAACACCCGGCCTTCACAGGGACAAAGGTGAAGGGGCTGCACGAGGCCTCTACCTTCAAATCAGACCACTGGCACGCGGCAACGGCTTTGCAGCGTCATGGCTCTACCGATACGCGGCCCCGGCCACCGGCAAACTTCGCTGGATGGGATTGGGGCCGCTTGATTGCGTCACTCACGCTGACGCTCGGGAGATGGCGCGCACGGCACGTGCGGGGGTGAAGCGAGGCCACGACCCCATTGAAACGCGGCGCGCTGAGCGGGCACGGCTGAGAGCGGATCAAGCCAAGGCGATCACCTTCAAGGTGGCCGCTGAAAAATACATTGCCGCCCACGAGGCAGGCTGGCGGAACGAGAAGCATCGCCAACAATGGAAGGCCAGCTTGGAGACTTACGCCTTCCCGATCCTAGGCAAACAGCCGGTCGCATCCGTTGATACGGCGCTGGTACTCAAGGTGCTTGAGCCTATTTGGAGCGTGAAGGCTGAAACCGCTGGCCGCTTGCAGCAACGGATCGCGCGGGTGCTGGATTGGGCTAAGGCGCGCGGCTACCGCGTGGGTGACAACCCGGCGCGCTGGACCGCTCACCTTGAGGCGCTGCTACCCGCCCGGCGCACCGGCAAAAGCGCCAAGCATCATCCCGCCCTACCCTACGCCGAGATCCCCGCGTTCATGTCCGACCTCCGTCAGCATCAAGGTCAGTCAGCACGGGCGTTAGAACTTCTGATCCTCACCGTCCTACGCACGGGCGAACTGATAGGCGGCAAACTGACGGAGATTGATCTAGAGGCTAAGGTTTGGACCGTGCCCGCTGAGCGGATGAAAGCTGGCCGGGAACACAGGGTGCCGCTGAGCGATCGTGCGATTGAAATCCTCAAAGCCCTGCCCCGCGAAAAAGACAACCCGTACATCTTCATCGGCGGACGCGCGGGCGGTCACCTGTCAAACATGGCCATGCTCGCATTTATGAAACACTTTCGGCCCGAGTACGTACCGCATGGCTTCCGCAGCACCTTCAAGGATTGGGTGTCAGAGACGACTAATCACCCTGGCATCGTGTCCGAGATGGCGCTGGCACATACGATCCCCAACCGGGTTGAGGCTGCCTACCGGCGCGGCGACCTTTTTGAGAAGCGCCGTCGCCTTATGCGGGATTGGGAGCGGTACTGCGCCAAGCCCGCCACCTCGGCGTCGGTCACGCCGCTGCGCCGCGCGTCGTAAGTAATTACTCACGGCCTGAAGCCCGCGCCTCACCCGCGCGGGCTTTTCTCGTCCCGAGCAATCTGAGGCCCCAAACGTATAGAGGGACATAGGCGGACACAGCCGGACTGAGTTGGACGGATGCCGATGGATACGTTCTTGCGAAAAAAACAGGTACTGAGTGCGACGGGACTGAAACACAGCGCCCTATACGAACTCATCGCCCAAGGAAAATTCCCCAAACCCATAAAGCTGTCACCCAAGTGCAGCGCGTGGTCGGAGTACGAAATCACGGAGTGGCAAAATGGCCGCAAGGCCGCGCGGACCGTGCACAAAGAAATTCGTCGGCGCTGACAAAATCCAAAAATCTTCCACAGCGCTAATAGAAAAATCTCCCGAGAAATTCCGCGAAATGCCCGGTTAGAGGATACTTCCGAAATGCTTCCAAAAATGCCACTGCTCGATTTGACTCAAGGCCAACCGCTGGATATCAGGGCGGCGCGGGCTCCCATTATTGAGGAGAGCCCCATGTTGAAGAATCCGCACACATCTCACGAGTCCCGTTCCGTGGTGAACCATGACCACGGCGACGAAGATATTTTCGCCCGCGCCAAGCAGCTGTGGGGCGATCTGCGCAGCTTGCAATCAAAGACAGCAGCGACAGCCTTGGCGCTGGGGCGCGAACTCATCGCGATAAAGGACAACATTCCCCACGGCGAGTGGGAACCACACGTGGAAGAGCACGTCGGGGTGCCGCCCCGCACAGCGAGCTATTACATGAAGCTGGCTCGCGAACACGACGATCTGCCCGAAGAAGATAAATCGGCAATCCTTGCCGATTTAGACGAACTCAACATCATCGGGCTTGAACGTTTCCTTGCGAACAACAAAAACGCGAGTCGTCGGAATCGTCGACCGAGAATATGCGGGAACGGGGGGAAGAAAAATGACGAGGACGCAGCTAGCCCCATGTATGTCGAACTGTATGACGAATTCACCGACTTTCTCGAAACCTTCGTAAAGAAAGCCAAAAAGTTGACGCCCGAACTTCAACGTGAACTGCACGACGATTTGCGCGATTGGATCGACGGCATCTCGATGCCGCGCACCGCGAAGTGGTGGTGAAGCGGCGTGCCCCTATTTCTCGATAGCCTTCGGCCACACACGTAGAGCTTCGGCGCGATTAAACCGTATGTCGGTCAATTTGTAGGAGCCGTAGACGCCGTGGTTAGGCTCGGCTTGAGGCTTGTCCTGATATTCCTCAGCAAGAAACCAAAAAGAAAAGTCGGCGTTCATCCAGTACTCGGCCGGAATGGGCTGAAGCGGATAGCGCGTGTCCAGAACGCCCGCGAACTGTCCCTCATCAACACGCCGCCCCCAAGCCTTCACTTGCTCCGTGCACAACTTGTCGCGGACTTCCAAACCGACAGTGTTCCATCGCTCCAACTCAGCGCTTTCCACTACGTTGGGCGAAAGATGGAAGAACAGTTCCCGTAATGTCATGTCGTGCGCGCCGGATTGATACTCACGCCGGATTTCTTCGCGAGCCTTATCCTCCCTGTGTGAAACAAAATCCGCGCCAACAAAAAGAAGTCCGACTACAACTAGCCCGCATCCAATCCAAACTAGGACTTGGGCTGCCGGATTCATAAAACCCAAAACAATCGCAACGCCGCCCAAAATAATGACCGCAGCTTCAGCTAATCGTCTCCACGGCATGGCTCCCCCCGAACGCGCGGCGTAAACACCGCCCTCGCTTCGCATTGCGTGATTAGGCTAGCATGGTCGCCCATGAGTCATTCAGTGGAGAACACTCATGGGACAGCGCGGCCGCAAACACATTCATGGACGGGCCGGACTTGGTACGAACGGCATCCCCGACCCTTTCCCATGCCCCGGCGCGTATCTGGTAGCTGATCAACCGCCGCCCAAGCCGCGCAAGGGCGTACGCTACGTTCGCAAGTACGCCGAAGTATCCCGTCGCCTTCACGCGGTGGAGTACCAGCACGTTTGGGTGGCGATGCCCCATTTAAAATGTCTTGGAGAACCGCCGCGATCCATCGTTGAAATTGATAGGTACATCGCATTGCGGCACCGTTTTCAACGTGACGCCTATCGGACCAGGAACGGCTGTCTGAGGGTAAGATTGACCGGCGCTTAGAAGCACGCCCGTTAATAGAGACGACACATTACAAAAACCACACGCCAAGCCATTGAAACTAATAGACCGACGAATCAAGAAACGATCCACGCGAAAAGCACTTCTCTGCCTCGTACTGAGAAAATCCATGCTTCCTAAGACTTTTCATAATCAGTGACGGAGAACGGGTGCAGATAGTTTTTGCAAGCTGATGATCGTCAAAGTGTTCCCACTGATCGTAGGTGAGAATTCGTAGATAGTGATATGCCGCCCGCTTCAGTTTTTTAGTGGTTGCCGAACGATCCCTTACGAACAGCCGACCTAATTCCTCGGGATTCAGTATCCCCGCTACTAATCTTTTTTCAGCGAACGCTACCAAGTCAAAGTCTAGCAGCGCCGCTATTGTATTTGCGCCCATGTAATATTTGACTGCACTTCGTGAGAGCGTCCATTCAACTGAGATGATTGGGTCAGAGAACGCTTCGCCGTTTTCCTTGCGGCTGCGTGGGTAAACCTTAGGCACAACCGAACTGCGCTTATCTTCAAGGTAGATCGTGCTGCAAAAGAACTTGCCGGGTTTAGGTTCGCTAGAGGAATGTTTGGCGTAGAAGTGGGGGCGGCGCTGGCGCTTGTGCAAAAGCACGCCCGCCACCTTAGGCACGCTAGTAACGGCGTGGCTCTCACTGTTAGCGGGCAATTCCACCGTTACCTCTGCTGAAGTGACGCTGTACGTCGCCAGTTCGTTTTCATACTGAGCCAAAAGCTGAAGCGCGGCGCTATCCCTTCCGCACACAATGATCAGCTTGGACTGAAATTTATTTAGGTAAGCCGGGTGCCCATCACGAATTTCAGTCAGGTGCGCCTTGTGAGAAAGCGCTTTCAGTTGTTTCAGAGGCAGCGTGTTGGCCAAGCGGCCCATGCTGAACGCTGAAGCTATTTCAATCCGATCAAAGCGTACAAAAGCAGACTTGCTTCCATTTTTGTTCGTCGGTAGAGCGGGCATTGCGTAACCCCTGTCCGGTGGTTGCGTGGTGAGTGCGCGGCGGGCGGTGTGTTCCTCATTCACCGCTCGCCGTTTTTATTTATATACGCGCTCTACGCCGACAATTTTTTCATTTCAACTCGGCCCGCGCTTCTTGCACCCGGATTCGTATATGGGTCTAGGAGGTGCGCGTAATGACACACGAACAACGACTGACGCTGTTGCTTGCGTTCAAACAGATCGACGCTGAGTTTGCAGTACAACGTGACGACCTTACGCTGGATCAGGCTGAGGCCGTTGTAAGCGGCATGGAAGACTTGATCACTGCAATTCAGCAAAAGGATTTCAACAAGGGCGAACAGGTGGCGATTCAACTATTGGAATTCTTAGCGCTGCCAAATGCACCGACCTGATTATCACCGCTGGTACGGTCTTAAAGTTTGGAAAGACCTGCGCGCGTTGCGGCTAACTAGCGAACCGTTGTGCCGCTTCTGCATGGCAGACGGCAAACTTACGCCCGCAACACGCGTTGACCACTGCAAAGCACATCGCGGCAATTGGTCGTTATTCGTGGACTACAACAACACGCAAAGCCTGTGCGCTACATGCGACAGCACGTTCAAGCAGTCACTTGAACGGAACGCAGATAAGCCTGTCATTGGCGCAGATGGTTGGCCCATTGATTGAGAAGAAAATGTTCTTACAAGCGTGCGCAGAAAAAATACATTGCATCGCTTGAATCGGTCGGCATATCGTTGACAAGACAACCAAAGCAGACCGGGGGAGTTATCAAATATTCTTCGCGTCAAATACCCAGCGGCGGCAACCCCGCAAAAACTTTTAACGGCCTTTTTTCTTAGTGAAGCGAAATGAGATCACGAGGTAGAACTAGCGAAGCGGCGCTGACACTTTTACAAGGCGGTCAAGTTTCCGCCGTTCGCCGTCCTGATCCCACTGACGAACTCACCGATGAACAGGCAGTAGAGTGGCGCGCCGTTGTTGCGCGCATGCCCGCTGACTGGTTCCGCCGTGAGCACTGGCCCTTGCTCACCGCCTTCTGCCGTCACGTGGTAACGCACCGCCGCGTTGAGCAATTGATCCAGCGTGAGGAAGCCAGCAAGCGGTTCAAGCTTGAGAGCTACGACCGGCTGCTGAAAATGCGTGACCGCGAGTCACGTGCAATAGCGAGTTTGGCTGTGAAGATGCGGTTGACGCAATCATCTCAGCTTGATCGCAAAAAGCCGCGCGGTGCGGCTGCTGCCAAACCGTGGGAAAGCTGAAGCGCGTCAGGCTTACAGACCCCCAACGTGACGAACCACGAGCCGAAAAGTCTTCCCGAAAAGCGGTTACGCGCGCTCAGCGCAACATTGCTTGGATAGAAACTCACTGCCGCATCCCTGAAGGGCCGGACGTAGGCAAGCCGGTCAGGCTCAGGCGCTGGCAGAAGCGCGAACTAATCCGCATCTACGACAACCCTCACGGCACCCGCCGCGCGATCATTTCCTGGGGCCGCAAGAACGCGAAGACCACGCTGGCCGCGTTCATCTTGCTGTTGCACCTGTGCGGGCCTGAGGCGAAGCCGAACGGCCAACTTTTCAGCGCTGCGCAAAGCCGGGAACAGGCGGCCATAACATTCGGCCTCGCAGCCAAGATTGTGCGGCTGTCGCCTAGCCTCAGTGAGCACGTGGCCACGCGGGACACGGCGAAGCAGCTCTATTGCGCTGAGTTAGGCACGCTGTACCGGGCGCTCAGCGCGGAGGCGAGCACCGCTTACGGCCTCAGCCCGACGCTCGTCATCCACGACGAGCTAGGACAGGTGCGCGGGCCGCGCTCAGAACTGTATGAGGCGTTGGAGACAAGCACGGGCGCGCAGGCCGAACCGCTTTCAATCGTAATCAGCACGCAAGCGCCTAGCGACGGCGATCTGCTTTCGATTCTGATTGATGACGCGCTGACCGGCACGGACCCGCGCGTCATTTGCAGCCTGCATGCGGCGGACGTGAGCCTTGATCCGTTCTCAGTGAAGGCGATCAAGCAAGCCAACCCCGCGTTGGGTGACTTTCAGAACAAGGCGGAAGTGCTTTCCATGGCCGCCGACGCAAAGCGTCTACCGTCAAAAGAAGCGTCGTATCGCAACTTAGTCTTGAACCAGCGCGTAGAGGCTAAGTCACCGTTCATTGCGCGGGCGACGTGGCAGTCTTGCGGAGGGCCAGTAACTTCGACGTTTGAAGGGCTGACGGTTTTTGGCGGCCTTGACCTGTCAGCCACGCAAGACCTCACCGGGCTGGTTCTCGCGGCTCAGCACGCGGGGCAATGGCATATAAAACCAACCGCGTGGCTACCTGAGAAGGGAATAAAAGAGCGTTCGCGTCTTGACCGCGTTCCGTACGATCTTTGGGCACGCGCTGGACACTTGAATACCACTCCGGGACGCACGATTGAGTATCAATGGGTCGCGTTCCGTTTACGTGAACTGTTTGACGAACTGAATATTGCAAAGATTGCCTTTGACGATTGGAATTGGAAGCACTTCCAACCTTGGCTCGTTGAAGCGGGATTCACCGAAGAAGAGCAAGCGCGCTTCGTTCCGTTTCGTCAGGGCTTCAAAACAATGTCGCCCGCACTGCGTGACGTTGAGAGCTTGCTTCTCAGCGGCAAGATCGCGCACGGCGATCATCCCGTTCTGAATATGTGCGCCTCAAATGCCGTGGTCGTCACTGACCCGGCAGGCAACCGCAAGCTGGCGAAAGACAAGAGCACCGGGCGCATAGATTTAATGGTTGCGATGACAATGGCTTTGGCCGTCGCGCTATCCGAGCCGCTTCCTGAAATTCAAAAACCACTGACGGCAGACGACATGCCGGTGATGATCTGGTGAGGCAATGAGATTTCTTGGATTGAGTATCACTCGTGAGCGGAAATCAGCGCAGGGCCTGAGCCTAGATGCACTGCTGTCACGCCTAGATGCACTGGCCAGCACTGCCGCCAACATTCAGGTGACGCCTGAATCGGCGCTGCGAAGCCCCACGGTGCAAGCAATAGTCACCGCCGTGACCGGGAAAATGGCGACGCTTCCGCTGCATGTCTATCAACGGCAGCAAGAAGCAGACCGCACGCGCAAGGTGCGCTTGCACGATCATCCGATCGCTCAGCTATTGGAGCGGCCAAACGGCTGGCAATCACGCACCGATTACATGCTGGACAGCACTTCGCGGCTTGTACGCTACGGGAATTTCTACGCGCACAAGTCAGCGGGCCGCACAGGGCCGGTGCGCCGCCTTGAACCGCTGCATCCCAATGCCGTGGACGTGGAGCAAGCCGACGACCTCAGCGTGACCTACCGCGTATCGCTTCAGTCAGGCGCTAAACGCGATTACACCCCGGCACAAATCCACCATGTACGCCTAGGAGGTACTGACGGCCTTACAGGCGCAAGCCCGGTCATGCTGGCACGTGAGGCAATAGCGGTTGAGATAGCAGCGGAGCAGTTTGGCGCAGAGTTCTTCGGCAAAGGCGCGATGCCAGGGCTCGTCTTTGGCTATCAGGAAGGCCAGCCCGGCTTTGCTACCGACGAGGAACGCAACCGTTTCCTTGCCAGCTTTGATACCGCGCACGGCAAGGGCAAACGCTTCCGCGCGTTGTTACTTCCAAAGGGCATTGATCTCAAAGATCCAATCGCCATAGACAACGAGAAGAACCAGCTAATTGAAACGCGCAAGTTTCAGCGCGCGGTGATTGCTGCCGCCTTTGGCGTTCCTCAGCACTTAGTCGGTGATCTATCCAAGGCGACGTTCAATAACATTGAGCAGCAATCGCTAGACTTCATTCAGAACGTCATCCTGCCTTATGTGCGCATCCTTGAAGCGGCGTTAGAGCGCGACTTGCTCACGCCAGAGGACCGCGCAAACGGAATCATCGTTCGCTTCAACCTAGACGGCTCGTTGCGTGGCGATTTCAAGAGCCGGCAGGAAGGTCTGAAAATCCAGCGTGACGCTGGCGTGATCAATCCCAACGATTGGCGCGAGATGGAAAGCATGAACCCCATCTCGGCCGAAGACGGCGGCGAGGACTATTGGCGGCAAGGACCATCCGGTCAGACAGCCGCGCCTAAGCCGTCAAACGGTGGCAGCGGTGAGGACGATGGAAGCGAAGCTTAACTTTGCCCTTGAGATTAAACGGACGGCTGGCCGTGACTTTGAAGGCTACGCCAGCACGTTCGGCAATGTTGACTTAGGCCGGGACATTATTCTGCCGGGTGCCTTCCAGCGCAGCATTGCTGAGCACAAGCGTGCGGGCAGCAATCCATCAATGTTCTGGATGCACCGTGCCGATCAGGTGCCCGGTGCATGGCGTGAGGTCCGCGAGGATGGCGACGGCCTCTATGTGAAGGGCGAACTTGCCGATACGCCGCTTGGCGCAGAAATAAAAACCCTTCTGAGCATGAAAGCGGTGCGCGGCCTGAGCATCGGCGGCAGAACGATCAAGGCTGACTTTGATACGGACGGAAACCGCCGCATTGCTGAATTTGATCTAATGGAAATTAGTGTCGTCAGCTTGGCAATGAACCCGCTTGCACAAGTCAGCGCTGCGAAGGCCGCGCGCCTGAGCGATAGCGGTGAGTACGTTCCAAGCGTCACTGAGTTTGAACGCATGCTCCGCACACAGGGTTACAGCCGCACGACTGCCAAGACAATTTGTGCCCGCGTCTTCAGTGAGCATGACGAAGACGCCGACGCGCGGGCACTTCTCACTGCGATTGAACGCTTCACTGCCAAGATGCGCGCTGCATAAAAAGAACTGTTGCGACAGGACTTTAGTCCTGTAGAGTCCAAAGCACTAGGAGCTGCGCGATGCCGCTCCTTCCACGCCCTGCGCGATGCCGGGTCACCCGTGACAACCCGAACAAACGTGCAAGCCGCGCGCTGAAAAGCGCGGGCGTGGAGCGAGAATGTCAAACTATATTGAGATCAAGGACGCCATTGAAAAAATGGCGACGAGCTTCGAGGCGTACAAATCTACGAACGATGAACGCCTGAAGGCAATCACAAGCGGTGACACGAGCAAGGCCGGTGAACTTGGCCAGAAGCTCGCCCGCATTGAGACCGACGTTACTAAGTTTGCAGACCTCAAGGCGAAGCTGGACAACGAAATGAAGTTCCAGCGTGAGCGCATTGAGGAGCTTGAGGCGGCAAAGGATCGCCCCGGTAAGACTGCTACCGACAAGAAGTCGGACGAGTACTCGCAGGCTTTCTGCAATTGGGTACGCAAACGCGGCAACAGCCCCGCCGACGAAGCGAAGATGGTGGAGCTTGAACGCGAGATTAAGGCCGTTGATACGGTGAGCGGCAGCGGTAACGCGGGCGGTTACGCGGTGCCGAAGCAGATTGCTACCGAGATTGAACGGCTCGA
>Ga0307505_10002735_pt1 | contig 11881 bp, 9 predicted proteins | sample 23_S_MG_FD_202183 | JGI IMG/M metagenome (GOLD analysis project Ga0307505, IMG submission 202183) | Soil microbial communities from Populus trichocarpa stands in riparian zone in the Pacific Northwest, United States - 23_S | ecosystem: Environmental > Terrestrial > Soil > Riparian zone > Trees...
ATATTAGTTGAAGTTTAGAGGTGTGAGTTGAGTCGGGCCTGAGCCCGGCTCATCTTTTTTATGAGAATCGTATTCATGGGAACGCCGCAGGCTGCTGCCGTCTCACTCGAGCGGCTGCTATCTGATCGGCATGAGATCGCAGCGGTTTACACCCAGCCTGATCGTCCGTCGGGTCGCGGCAACAAGATCACGTTCTCACCCGTAAAGCAGATCGCGATAGACCGCGGGCTTGCCGTTCTCCAGCCAATGAAGATCAGGACCGACGAGGCGATCGAGGAGTTTCGATCGTTCAAGGCGGATGTTGCGATTGTCGTCGCTTACGGCCGCATCTTGCCGGAGTCCTTTCTTACAGCCTTCCCAAATGGAGCGATCAACGTTCACTTCTCGCTGCTACCGAAATATCGTGGGGCGGCGCCGGTCAATTGGGCGATAGTCAATGGTGAGGGAGTTAGCGGCGTTACGACGATGAAAATGGACGCGGGGCTCGATACGGGCGACATACTTTTGCAGCGGGAAACGTCGATCGGATCCGATGAGACGTCGGTGGAATTAATGGAGAGGCTTTCGGGAATCGGTGCGGATCTTTTATCGGAAACGCTAGCGGATCTGCCAAGCTTACAACCGGTCAAGCAGGACGATTCTCTCGCCACGCTCGCGCCGATAATAACGAAGGAAGACGGGCGGATCGATTGGTCGCTGCCGGCTGACAAGATCGCAAGAATGGTTCGCGGATTTCAGCCGTTCCCGACAACCTATACGTCTCTTGATGACAAGAAGCTGACGATCTGGAGCGCGGTTCCTCAGACCGACGAGTCGGATGCGAATCCAGGCCTCGTGCTTGCAGCTAAGGCTGACGACCTTGTGATCAAGTGCGGAGGGGATTCGGCTCTCGAGGTCATTGAACTTCAGCTTGAAGGCAAACGACGCCTGCCCGCCCGCGATGTTCTCAACGGCGGTTCGATCACTGTCGGGAGCGAACTGGGTTAGGTTCTATTCCTCGAGAAGCCAGGTCTCGGCTGCCTCTTCCGTGTCGAAGGATCGGACAGTAAAGCCGCGATTCTCGCCGACAAGAATGCCGAAGTCGTTCAGGCTTGAGTGCTCTGCATACAAGTCAACGAATGCGATCCGGACGTCCTTGACCGGAAGATCTGCAAGGCTGGTAACGAGTTGATGCACCTCCGCGATCGTGATCATCTCAGGAATGTCTTCGATGACAAGGACGCGTTTCTGTCCTGTCCGTAAAGCTTCCTGTGCGATCTCTGTCCAATAGGCTGTCGCGATCTCAAGAGTGCCTCTTTCACCTTTGATGTGCGCAAAGATGTATCGGCCCCTGTCTTCAAATTGTAATGAATATTGCTTCTGTACTTCTGGTGTGCTCACGGTTGTATAAATAAAAACGACATTATAAGCAAATATTACCGATTATTCAAATATAAAAACGTTAGGTTATAGCATGTTCCATTTTCAGACAGTTGTTTATACCTGGCGTTTCTCAAAGTACAATATAGCTGATGGATCAGGAAAGTTGGAAGATCGCGGCATTCTACAGATTCTCGGACCTCGGGTCTCACGAGTCACTGGATGGGCTGCGCACCAGGATACGCCTCGAAATGGTAGAACGCGGGATCGTTGGTACGGTCATCCTAGCCGACGAGGGGATCAACTCGACGATCTCCGGCCGAGATGCAGCGATCGATGGGTTTCTTATGTGGCTTTCGGAGGCTATCGGGGCCGAGTTAAAGCCGAAGTTATCGCACGCGGCAGAATCGCCATTTCGAAAGATTGATGTGAAGATCAAGCCCGAGATCGTGACATTGAAGCGAGAAGTAGATATCTCGCTCGGTGCCGGCACGCATGTTCTTCCGAAGGACTGGAATCGGATCATCTCCGATCCTGAAGTCGTCGTTCTTGATACCCGCAACGATTATGAGTTTCGTACCGGTACATTCGACCGTGCGATCAACCCTGAAACCGAGAAATTCAGCGACCTGCCGGATTATGTCGAGAGGAATCTTGACCCGGCAAAGCACAAGAAAGTAGCGATGTTCTGCACTGGCGGGATCCGCTGCGAGAAGTTTGCACCGTATATGCGTTCGCTGGGCTTCGAGTCAGTATTTCAACTTGAGGGCGGCATTCTGAAGTACCTCGAGGAAGTGCCTAAGGCTGACCAACTTTGGCGGGGCGACTGCTACGTATTCGATACCCGTGTAAGCGTTGACGCCGAACTTCGCCCGGCCGAGAGTGCGGACCTTTCGCAACAGGACTAATGCCCATCTCACCTGCACGGATCGCTGCTTTTGAAGTTCTGCTGCGCATCGAGCGCGACCGGGGCTATTCGTCAGTCCTGCTTCCGCAATTTGAATCAAAACTCGCAGACAAGGACCGAGCGTTGTGTCACGAGTTGGTTCTTGGTGTGCTTCGGAAACGCTATCTGCTCGACCGGTCGATCACTCAATTTGCGGGAGCGAAGAAGCTCGATATCGAAGTTCTTGTAAGCCTTCGGATCGGAGCCTACCAATTGCTCTTCCTTGACCGTATCCCTGATCATTCCGCGGTTAACGACAGCGTTACGCTTGTTCAGAGGGCGAAGAAATCGTCAGCAAAGGGATTCGTGAACGCCATCCTGCGCAAGATCGCGAGTAATGACCGTTCGCTTGATCTTGGTGAGGGTATAGAGCGCGTTTCTGTTGAAACGTCACACCCGAGCTGGTTGTTGGAGCGTTGGTCGCGGGAGTTCGGTGAAGAGCGTGCGTTTTCGATCGCCGCGGCTAACAACAACGCGAAGAGGCTGGCCTTTCGAATGACGAAACGAGGGCTAACTAATAACGTCGACCCGCCGGTTGGATCGGTTCCATCCAGCGTCGTGGAAGGTGCTTACACCGCGGACCGGCTCACACCGGAAATTTGGGATGCTGCCGATAGAGGTGACTTGTATTTTCAGGACGAAGCATCGCAGCTCGTTGCGAATTTAGTTTCTATCCCAGCGAGCCGCAGATTTCTAGACGTCTGTGCGGCCCCCGGCGGGAAGACGACGCTGATCGCGGCTCGATCGGATGCGATGGTCATCGCGGGGGATCTTTACCCGCAGCGGGTCGAGTTTCTTCGTGCGAATGCGATAAGACAGGGTGTTTCGGGTGTTCACGTGGCTAGATACAATGCCGAATCTGGCCTGCCGTTTGCGGACGAGACTTTCGACGCGATCCTTCTCGACGCTCCGTGCTCGGGAACGGGAACGATCAGAAGCAATCCCGAGATCAGATATTTTCTTAGTCCCGAGGATCTCCATGCGCTTCCTTTCAAACAACTTAGAATGCTGGAGAACGCATCGAAGCTGTTGACGAAAGGCGGCAGGTTGTACTACTCAACTTGCTCGCTGGAACGCGAAGAGAATGAGGGCGTTGTCGAATCGTTCCTTACACAAGGGAGCGGATTCTCGATAGACAGATCGATGGGCGATCCAAGATTTACGACTCCTGCGGGCTTTACTCGAACTTTTCCCGACCGCGACGGCACGGACGGCTTTTTTCTCACGGTCCTAGCCCGCGGCTGAGTTAGCTCCCAGCGTTACATCTGATAGGCAATTTGTTAGTATCTAGTAGAGGTTTATTAGCGTGAGCATCCTTTCCAAAGGCTTTTCTGCGATCGGAAAACTCATATTTGTCGGCGTATTGCTTGCTGCTTTTCTCGCATCGATGGTGGGCGTGGTTTACATGTCTCTGTCGGGAGCCGAGGTGAAAGTACCGGATATCACCGGCAAGGATTTTATTGAGAGTGAGAAGGAACTCGCTTCGCTGGGGCTGAGGATCCGCCGCCGTGCTGATCGGGAGAGTTCGGATCCGATCAATACAGTGATCGAGCAACTACCGAAACCGGGAGATACGGTCAAATCGGGTCAATGGATCTCGGTCGTCGTGAGCAAGGCAGGCCTGGCGCCGAAAGAAACTCCTGAATCGCTGAAGAAGGATATCGAAGACGACGATTCGAAGAAGATCGAGGAGATGATCTCGGATAAGCCGAAGAAGTCCAAATCGAACTCAAATTCGAACGCGAATACCGGCAAGAAGACAGCCGACACAACGCGCGATACGATCGCGAATACGGCAACCTCAACAGCGAACGATAGCAAGACTGACTCGGGTGATGCTAAGAAAGATCCCGCAGGTGATAATAAGGAACCGGATAAAACAGATAAGCAGGACGGTCCCAAGCCGCCTCTGAACCCGGGACAGGGAAAGCCGTCGTCTGCAAGGCCGCCGGCGAATCAAAGGCCCTGACCGGTGCAACGATAGCGATATTCTAGGCAACAAAGTAAACGATAATTTGCGCTCTTTTGAAATAGCTCCATCGATCCTTTCGGCCGATTTCACACGCCTTGCGGAAGCTATCGAAGCGATACGCGAGGGCGGTGCTACCGTGCTGCATGTGGATGTGATGGACGGGCATTTCGTCCCGAATATCACGATCGGGCTGCCGGTGGTCAAATCGCTGCGTGCGGCGACGGACATGACGATCGACACGCACCTGATGATCTCGGAGCCCGGCCGTTATGCGGTCGAGTTCGTGAAGGCCGGTGCGGATATGGTCTCGGTACACGTTGAGGCCGATGTTCATCTGCAGCGGACCCTTGTCGCGATCAGGGAAGCAGGAGCACAGGCGGGAATAGCCATCAATCCGGCGACCCCGTTGGTGACGCTCGAAGAGGCACTGCCATACGCGGATTTTGTGCTTTTGATGTCGGTGAATCCGGGGTTTGGGGGACAGAGTTTTGTTCCGACATCGCTTGATAAACTGCGGCGCCTTCGCCAGATGATCGACGATCGCGGGCTCGATACAAGGATCGAGATCGACGGCGGGATCGGGGCGGATAATATCGCGGAGATATGTGAAGCAGGTGCCGAGATAATTGTCGCAGGTTCGGCGGTCTTCGGCGGCGGCAGGCCGACGGAAGCAGTTAAAGAATTGATCGATCGGGCCACTGTGTGGGTCTGATCCATGGTTTTATATGAGAAAGAATTCCTTCTTTTCGATGTTTGCGTTGTTTGTTGCGGCGCTGATGCTCTCTTCGAATTTGCTGGCGCAGGCGAAGCCCGCTGACGGCACCCCGAGCCAGCGTCTCGAGGTGATGAGGCAAAAGCTTGAGACGATGCGTCGTTCGTTGACCAGCGCCGCGTCGGTCCTTAAGGAAGAGAACAAAAGCGATCCGTCGAAAAAGGACGACAAAGAACAGGCCAATTCGCCGCTCGGTAGGCTGCTCTCGCTCGAAAAGGATGTTTCGCGATTGTCTTCCGAAGTGAACTCGCTGCGTGGCAAGATCGACCGGTCCGAGAAGTTCGAGATGTCAGAGCTGGATCAGCTCGAACAAGCAGTTGGGGAAATGTTGACCCGAGTGGATGCCGCCCAACTCGAAACCGCCAATGCCCGTGCCGCGGGTGATTCGCCGGTCGGCAAGCCTCGGGAGATCAAGAAAAAGAAGAAGTTCCTTGGTATTTTTGGCGGCGGAGGCAATGAAGAATACGACGAGTTGATCGGTGCAGTCTCGCCGGGACGCGATCGCGAATTATTTATCGTCGCAACACGCGAAATTCGCAAAAAACGGTTCGATGTGGGACGACTCTTGTTCCAGACGATCATCACGACCTATCCGGATTCGCCCTATCTTCCGATGGCAAAGCTCGCGGTTGCCGATTCGTTTTTCCTTGAGGGTGGAACGAGTTCACTGATCCAGGCGATCGCGGCGTATCAGGACTGGCTTACGTTCTTCCCGACGCACGCTCTGGCAGATCGAGTCGTTCTCAAGATCGGCGAATCTGAGATGCGTCAGATCGGCCTGCCGGATCGGGACGCGACAAGAGCTAAGCGTGCCGAAACTCGGCTGAAAGCATTGATCCAGCAGTATCCAAATTCGATCTTGAAGAAAGAGGCGGTAGAACGTCTTTCACAGGTTCAAAACAACCTTGGCCTCCATAATTTGCACATCGCGAACTACTATTACACGCTCTCCGTTTCCCAGGGCAAGAGCGGCCTGAAGGGTGCCCAGTCGCGTTATCTTGAGATCCTGGAGAAATATCCGAACTTTGGATATATGGACGAGGCACTGTTCAAACTCGCGGTTACATACATGACCGAGGAAGAGACAGATCAGGCGGCCCGATATTTCCAGAATATCGTCCGGGACTTTCCCAACAGCGAGTATGTTGCGAAGGCTAAAGAGCAGCTTGAATTGATCGGTGCCTCGATCCCGGAACCGGATCCGAATCGCGCCAATGTCACGCGGCCCGATGACGGCGGATTCTTTGCTAACTTCAAGAATCAGTTCTTCGGCATTTATCCGATGACCATCGACAAGAACGGTGTTCTGATGACGCGCGACTTCGATAAGTGCAAGTTTGAGCTGATCGACCAGATCATTGCGAATCAGGGCGATATTTACACGAATCAGATCCCGAACGCTCTTTCAACGGTGGTTCCGGCCGACAAGGTAGTCACGACCACGCCGCTCCCATGTGAAGGAGACGCACGCTCGGCGAGTACGCAGGCCGCTCCTGTGACGCAGACACAGCCGCAGAAATAGCCGATAGGTTCAGAGATCAGTTCCGAGAAGCGGTTGGAGTACGGCCGCTTTTCTATTATCCGAATGAGTTTTAAAGGACCGGAAAAAACAGGGATCAAGGGGAAGGTGATCGGTACAGTCGCGACCGGACTATTGGTCGGAGCGATGACAATATCGGTCGATGCTCAAGTAATTCCGCCGGTTCCGTCACCGACGCCCGAGGCAACGATCAAGCTTTCAAAACTCCTCGCTGCAAATCTCGGCACGGCCGAATCCTCGGCTCCTGTTGGTCAGCAGAACGCCGCAAAAGCATACGCAAAACTCCTCGAAGGCGAAAGGTTTTTATGGCGGGCTAAGAACAGCCGCGGAAGGCGGAATCCTGCCGCCCAACAGCAGAATATCCGCGACGCCCGGCTTGCTTTTCAGGACGCGATCGCACTGAATCCTCGACTTGCCGAGGCTTACACAGCTCTCGCCGAACTTGCGATCACCGCACCGCCGACCGATGTTGACGAGGCGATCGAGCTGGCAAATCTCGCACTGCGAATTAACAAGGACAATTTCGGCGCGCGTCGCGTTCTTGCCCGACTCTATACCTATCGTAGCGGTCTTGCGTCGCGTTCGCTCGACGCTCTGCATTCGACCAAAGCTGTTGACGAGTGGAAGTTTGTTGCGAGCCTTGATCCTCGCTACGCGGAAGCCTGGGCATTTCTCGCCGAGTTCTACGAGCGTCAGGACAAGCATACCGAACGCATCGAGGCGCTCGAAAAATGGCGAAGCTCTGCGACCGCGATCGATACGCAATTCTACCGCCAGATGACCGGCGGCCGGGCCAACTTATCGCCTGAAGTCGCGACCTTCAAACTTGGCGAGGCCCTCATGAAGAGCGGCCGTATGCATGAAGCGATCGGCATCCTGAGTCAGATCGTTGCTGATGACCCCGAGAATGCCGGTGCGGTCGATCTGTTGAGCAAGGCAATCCAGTCGAGCAAAGGCGATGATGCCGCGAAAGCTCTTTCAGGCCTTCAGCAGGCAGTTTTCGCGAACCCGGAGAATGCGGCGCTGGTCAATCTGCTTGCCGATACGTACTCCCGGGCGGGAAAGCTCAGCGAAGCTGTTAAGTCGCTCGAAACCGCGGCAAACAGACTTTCTGCGACAGACCGTCCGCAGGCTGGGGAATACTTTGTTTCGATCGGCGAGATCTATGCTAAGGCTGAGCGGTTTGTCGAGGCGGATGCCGCCTATGAGAAGGCGATCGCCATCCGCGGATTGGATCAGGCATCGACGTTAGCGGAAGACGAACGAATGTTTCTCGGCGAGGTCTTCGAGCGAATGATCCGGTCCGCAAAGGCGGCGAACCGGTCCGACGATGTTCTGAAGATCATCGATCGCGCTCGAAAGGTCTTTGGCCCTGAGGATCCCTTTGCTGACCGTCAGTTGACGAACTTCTATCGCGACGCGGGAAACCGATCCGCCGCGTTGAAAGTTATCCAGGCGCAAAGGCTTCGAGCTCCATTTGAAGAAGGGCTCGCGCGACAGGAGGCAACCCTCGTCGCCGAGTTGGGGCGTGTGGATGAGGCCGTGGAAGGATACCGGAAGTTCATGGCATCGCGGACAGCCACACCGTCTGGAAATGGACCCTCCGCGACCGTGCCTCCGCTTGATCTTTTCTCGAATCTTCTTTTTGTTTCACATCTCTATTCGCAATCGGATCGTGCAAAAGAAGCGATCGATGTTGCGAATCAGGCTCTGGCGGCTGCCCGCGGTGCCGAGCGACGGCAGATCGCACGGTTGTCCATTGCGACGGCACAACAGATGTCGGGCGATTTTGCAGGGGCCGAGACCACCCTTCGTGACATCCTGAAGGAGTCGCCGAACAATCCTATTGCTCTCAATAATCTCGGGTATTTTTTGCTTGAGCGCGGTGAGCGTTACGACGAAGCTTTGAGTCTGATCCGGAAGGCGGTCGATATTGATCCGACGAACCCATCGTATCTCGACAGTCTTGGCTGGGCCCACTTTAAGCTTGGGAAACTGGCCGAAGCCGAACTGTACTTGAAGGAAGCTCTTCGCCATGATACTTCTTCGTCGACGATCAACGAACATCTTGGTGATGTCATGGCGGCGCAATCAAAATCCGATCAGGCTAGGAGCTACTGGCAGCGGGCACTCAACCTTGCAAGTAATGAGAAGGATGTTGCGAAATTGAAGAAGAAGCTCGGGGAAAAATAAAGAACTAGAACTTGCTAAAAAAGAAGCGGCCTCGACAAATTCGAGGCCGCTTCTTTTCATCTGTGATCGGCTTAGTTGTTTGGCTTCGGCGTCGCTGCCGGTTCTTCACCGCGCTTCTTCAGTTTAGGCGGCTCGCTCGACGAACTTGAGCCGTCGGTACCGTCAGTCGTTTCGGGAGCGTCGGGTTGCCGCTTCTTGAGCGTTGGCCGTCCTGGGTCACCTTCGTCAAAGTCGATCGGGATGCCGGCTCTCGCGTTCGTAGACTTGAGCAGATGGCCCTTGACCCTCTGAAACTCCGAGGTGCTGATTATGTACTCTTCCCTCTCGGGAAAACGTGCGACAAGAGCAAGGCTGGCGTCGCGACGATCGATCGATTGGGGATGTGTTGAAAAGAGCTTGCTCAGCGTGCTGGCCTTTTTCTTGTTCTGCGATGCCAGTTTCTCGAACATCGTGGACATAGCGGTCGGGTCGTATCCCGATGCGTAGAGATACTGAACGCCGAGGCTGTCTGCTTCCATCTCAGCCCCTCGGGTGAACTTCAAGCCTGCAAGACCGGCAAGAATTCCACCGCCGTTCTGCAAAACCGTACTTACGATCGGACCGCCGAAGATAATGCCGGCAAGTGCTCCATAATTGATCAGCGTACTCTTACCCTGATTCTCCATCGCGTGACGAGCCGCCACGTGTGCGATCTCGTGGGCCATTACTCCAGCGAGCTCGGCCTCGTTGTCTGCCGCCAGGATCAGGCCTTTGTTCACGAAGAAGAAGCCGCCGGGAAGTGCAAACGCGTTAACCTCATCGCTGTCGATGACTTTGATCGTGAACGGCACCTTTGCGTCGGAATTGAGCACGACATTCTGGCCGACTCGGTTCACATACTCGGTGATCAGCGGATCTTCGACCATCTTGACCTGCTGCTCGACTTCCATGGCGAGGCGACGTCCGAGAGCGACTTCCTTATCCTGCGAGCCGCCAAGCCACCCGAAGAACTTGTCGGAACCCGAATTGATCTTCCGCTTGCCGATCTGGGTCGGATCTTCTTTTGACGATAGGGCTTTGCCAACGACCGGATCCTTTTTGTCGTCCTTCTTTGACTTGTCGTCACCTTTTTTGGCGACGGCGTCATCCTTCTGCTGAGCCGACGCCGGAGCCGGCATCAAAACAAAAGAAGTGATCAAAAGGGCGAAAAGCAGGAACGAAGCAACGTATTCTCTTACCACTGGAAACTGCACCTTTGGGCCTCCGTTCTGATCAGGGTCAGATGTTTGAATGATATCCTCAAATCCTAAATGAATCAACGAACTTTTGATGCAGCCGCTCTTAAAATAGTTGCGAAAACCGCGAAAAAAGATCGGCGGTGTCCGCTGGCCCAAAATAAAGAAAAGTCTGGTGCAAAACAAGGTTAAATGTTAGAATCTAGAAGGAGTTTGGGCTTCACACCCGGCTTCGAGAGGATTCGCATATCCTCAAATTCATCCGCTGCTCGATCCGCCCGCGCAAAATTCAAAATTTCAGCCGTTAATGAAACGTATCAACGAAAAGGTCAAGGATATCGTCGAGGTCCGTAAATTCCAGAGTTTACAGGACTTTAGCGAAGACGCAGCCGCCACGCTGTCGGCATATCGGTTTACCGACGCTACGTCGGAGCTGATGTCGAAATGGCTCGACCGCGTCGTTTCCTTGCAAGGCGGACAGGGCGTTGCATGTGCGCTGGCTGGTTACCGAGGTGTCGGTAAAAGCCATTTCCTGGCCGCGTTGTCGGCGATCGCTAGCCAACCGGAACTCAGGACGAAGGTCACGGACTCGCATGTAGCAGCCTCGGCACAGGCTCTTCTGCGGCGTCGATATCCATGCATCTTTGTACGTCGCGGAACTCAGCCAAGCCTGATGGACGAACTGCGGGCGGCAGTGGCGTCAACATTCTCGATCGAAGCGGATTCGCTGCCGGACCGGGTCTTCGACGTGCTGAACGTGATCCGGGCGCGTGCCGGCGATGTCCCGTTCCTGCTGCTCGTCGATACCGCGATGGAGCGGTCATCCCGCGTAACCCGCGACGACGGAACCGTACTTGCGGAGATCGCGGAAGGCGTCAAATCGATCGGCGGGTTCATCGGTGTCGCGCTTGACGACGACATCGCCGGGGCCGACGGTTCGAACGCCGCTATCGTCCGGTCGTTCGCGATCGACTACCTCGATCAGGAGCACCTCTACAAGATCGTCGATTCTTTCGTCTTCCCCAAGAATCAGCAGCTCCGCCCCGTTCTGCATGACGTTTACGAATATTTTCGCGAGGTGATGCCGACATTCCGGTGGAGCGAGCAGCGATTCAGTTCGCTCTATCCGCTGCACCCTGCGATCCTCGATGTCGCCCCGTTCGTCCGGCTGTATGTAAACGACTTTGCATTGCTTACGTTCGCTGCTGAAGCCGGCGAGCGGATCCTTGGACGGCCCGCGAACTCGCTGATCGCCCTTGATGAGGTGTTTGATAAGGCTGAGAACGAGCTTAGAAAGGTCGAAGAGCTGAAGGAAGCTTTTGATGCGTTCGATCGCCTCAACTCCGACGTGGTCGCAAAGATCCCGGTCATGCAGCGGCTGCAGGCAAAGCTGATTCTAAAGGCTCTGCTCGTGCTATCGCTCGAAGGGCAGGGAACTACGGCCGGCGAGATCAGTTCCGGCACACTGATATTTGACGAGAACGATCCGAAAAAAGCGAATCAGACGGTTGAAGAGATCGTGCGGATGTTTGCCGCCGCGATGCCGGAGGACGTTCGGGTCTATGCGGAAGAAGGCCGCGAGGTCCGATACGGCTTAAGGATCGGCAGCAATGAGGGGCTAAAGCAGGACCTCGAATCGGCAGCTCTTAAGGTAACGAGTGTACAAGCCGCCGAGACGATCCATCGATTGTTCCACGAAAGGTTTTCTGACAGCCTCTTCATTTCGCCGGACGGAACTTCTAAGTTCGCGAGCGACTGCAGTCTGTATTGGCGCGGCGGAACACGACGCGGCAGACTGAACTGGCAGGACGCCCGGCCGGAGTCGATCATCGAAGGCGAGAAGCCCGTCGATGACCATCACGACTGGGAAGTTGTCATCGGAAGT